>Ga0315278_10002327_pt1 | contig 16906 bp, 9 predicted proteins | sample YL17G06_0_MG_FD_203880 | JGI IMG/M metagenome (GOLD analysis project Ga0315278, IMG submission 203880) | Sediment microbial communities from Yellowstone Lake, YNP, Wyoming, USA - YL17G06_0 | ecosystem: Environmental > Aquatic > Freshwater > Lake > Sediment | place: USA: Wyoming | collected... | reverse complement strand
CGGGCGGGGCGCCCGAAACGCCGCCCCCGCCAAACAGGCCACCCCCGCCGCCGAAGCCGCCAAAGCCCGTGGCGGGCGTGGCGGGCGGGGCGCCGCCAAACAGTCCTGGAGAGATGGAGAAAGAGAGGGGATGAAGGTTGAAGTCGTGGTTGCGCTGCGCGTCCTCGTCCGCGCGCCCCTCTTCTTCTTTTTTCGCTCTCCAACTCCCTCTAGTTCGCCATCCCTTACCTGTCCCGGGCGTCGCCCCGCTCAGCCCCAGCTGTGGGGTGGACGTCGTCTTGGCCAGGTTGAAGGGCGTGGAGGCGGCGGGCTGGGCGCCGCCAAACGAAAATGCCTGCAGATGGGGAGAGTTGTGATGGGTCGACTTCTTCAAACGCGCTGCGTCCCCGTCTCCGTGCACTATCCTGCCTGTGCTATGGAAGGACGTACCATGGAAGGGGCAGATTTTGGCTGTGCGTGCGTGCGCGCGTGTGTGAGGGTGGCTGGGAGGCGTGCGCGCCCTCACAAACACGCGCAGACGGCGCGAAAAGAGAAAAAAATGAGGAAGGGAAGAGGAAAAAGGCGCTCTCTCGCTTGCCCACTCTCCCCAGCGCACCCTCCGCCTGGTTGCTGCATGGACCAGCTCCGCCGCGGTCCGGCCCACCAGGCGATCACGGCCCACCAGGCGATCACCCGCCGCATCGCTTTTGTCCCCGCGGTTACCCAGGACACCGCACCCGCGCCCAGTGGTGTGGACATCTTGACGCTCGGGCCGGTGAGAGATGAAAGAGGAGAAAAAAGGAGAGAGGCGGGAGCGAGGTTGACGTCGCGGTCGCCAATGTGCGCTCGCTCTCGCTTCTCTCACACCTCTGCTCACACATACAGGACCCATCCATTCCACCGCCCATGCCTGCCCGTGGTGGGGGCCCGCCTCCTGCAGCCCGCCCCCTGAAAAAAACGCGGTATGGGGCTAGCGCCAGCCCGCAGGAGCCGGATGACGACGCCGTAGAGCACGCCGACCGGGCTGCCGCCGGCGCGGCGGCCGGGCCGAGCAAGCCCGCGGCTGGTGGCCGGCGGGGCGCCGCCGCGTCGTCTCCCCCTACAAACGGACCCGTACGCGGACTGTTCCCGGCGGACGGGGTGCGCCTACAGTGGGGCGCCGACCGGCGGACGGTGAGAGAAGGAGAGGAGACGCGAGACAAAAAAAAACGCGACCGCCAGCGCTACCAGCGCCCAACCTTGTCTTCCTCACCCGCACTCCCCTCCTCATCCCATCCATCCCAGGGCGCCGGCCTGCTCAACCTGGGCAACACCTGCTTCATGAACTCGGTGCTCCAGTGCCTGACCCACCTGCCCCCCTTTGCGGAGGCGATGATGAGCCAGGCGGTGGCGGCCCTGGCGGCCGCGCCCCGGCGTGGCGACGCGGCGGCCTCGCGTGCTCCGTCCCGGGCGGCCGCCGCATCCATCCTGAGCGCGGGCGGGGGCGCCGCCCACGATGCCCTGCGCATGACCCAGGCCCACGTCGTCCGCGCCCTCGCCACCGGGAGCCGGGGCCGGCCCCTGTCGCCCGTCGCGCACGCCAAAGCCCTGCGCAGCGTCAGCCGGAGGTAAGGAAACTGAGAGGGGTGGTGGTTGTTTCTTTCTTTTTTTCTTTTCATTTCCGCGAATGACGATACACGAATCGAGCGTGAGCCGGGTGGGGGGTGTTAGCACCCTCTGCCAGGCGGGCCTGGCCCGTTGCGGCTGGGGTGCGGAGGTAAGGGTGTGGCCGCGTGCACCTACGAAGGGCAGGGGCCCACTCCTACTCCACTGTGGCGGTGCGGGTTGAGCAGCCCGGTCTTTCGGGCTGCTCACTTTTAAAACCTGCGCCGTCGTGGGCGGGAGCCCTGCCTGGCGCGTGTCAGCCCCTCTCCGCTCGCCCCCAGCTGCCTGCGCCCCTGCCTTAACCGGCCATGGTTGAAGTGCGCTCCTAGAATTATAATAGTCATAGTTACTCTGACGCGAGTGAAAAAAAAAAAAATGGAGAGAGAACGGGGGTGGGTCGAGAGAGACGACAGGAGACAGAGAAAGAATGCTCACCCCTTTTTCGGTTCCCTACCGCAGTTTCCGGCCCGGCCGCCAGGAGGATGCCCACGAGTACGCGGTCGCCCTCCTGGACGCCATCCACGAGGCCTGCCTGGCCCGCCTGCCCCGCCCACTCGCACCCCGGGCGCCGGGCGGCCTGCGCGGCCCGCCCCCGCCTGTTCCGCCCGTCCCCGCGTACCTCGCGGCCACCTCCCTCATCTACCGCCTCTTCGCGGGGCGCCTCCACTCGGCCGTGCGCTGCTGCTCCTGCGGGTACGTGTCCACGACGGACCAGCCGTTCACGGACGTGGCGCTCGACATTGCGGGCCCCACCTTGGACGACGCCCTCCGCGCCTTCACGGCGGGGGAGGTCCTGGACGGCGACAACGCGTACGCCTGCCCGGCCCAGGGCGGGGCCCGGGTGCGGGCGGTCAAGGCCGTGTCCATCGCGGACCCGCCGCCCGTCCTGGTCTTCCAGCTCAAGCGGTTTGAGTATGCGGCGGCCGGGCGGAAAGTTTCCAAGAAAGTAGATTTCGAGCCGTCCTTTGACCTGGCGCCCTACACGCCGGCGGGGATCACGGCGGCGGCGGCTAGCGCGGCGGGTGGAGGCCGGGGCGGCGGGAACAGCGGCGGCGGCGGCGCCAAAGCAGCCGCCCCTCCCCCGCCGCTCCGCTACTCCCTCGCGGCCGTCCTCGTCCATTCCGGCCACTCTGTCCATGCGGGCCACTACACCGCGTTCGCCCGGTCTGGGGACGGCCTGTGGCACCACTTTGACGATGCCTCAGTCTCCCAGGTCGCGGAGCGGGTGGTCCTGGCACAGCGGGCGTACATGATGTTCTACGTGCGGGACCCGCCGCCGGCGGCAGCGGGGCGGGGGCGGGCGAGGGAAGGGGCCGGTGGTGGCGCCCAACCCGCCGTCGCCGCGCCTGCTGCCACTGCCCCGCCCGCCAGCACCAAGATGCAGCGCGCCCGGTCACCCTCTCCACCTCGACCACCGCTCCAGCCAGTATCGCCCCCACCCCCACGCCCCCGGGGCGCGGGCGTCAGGTACGCACTGAGAGAGCGATGAGAGAGGCAATGAAAGAGGAGCTGCTGCTGGAGGAAAGAGAAAAAAAGAAAAAGGCGAGAGGAATGACGACATGCACTGGGCACCGACGGCCGTCCGCAGAGATTTATTTTTCTTCTGTGGCGCGCGCCACAACGGAACATGAGCCAATACAGAAACTGCACCATTGTGCCGGGCCTCAGAAACCTGGCCGACTGACCTCTCTGTTTTTCTTTTTTTTTGCTATGGGTTGAGAAGAGGCGGCCGGCAACCAACCCCCCCCCCCTCACCCTTCCTTCTTTTTAATCTCCAGTCGCCTCGCGGCGGGTGGCCCACCTCCGGCCCTGGCCGTCTCCCCACCCGCCCTGGGCGGGCGGGCCTACCGGTTTCTGAAGGTTGTCAAGCAGATGGGCGGCCGCTTCGGCAGCGGGGCGTTTCCCATGCGGCGCGGGGGGGGGGTCATGCCCGCCTCGCCTGAACGCAAGGCCAAGCCCATGCGCGTGCCCCACGTCGCGGCCCCTCCGTCGCCGCTTAAGGCCAAGCCCATGCGCGTGCCCCACGTCGCGGCCCCTCCGTCGCCGCCCAAGGCCAAGCCCATGCGCGTGCCCCACGTCACGGCCCCTCCTCCCGTCGTTCCTTCCGTCGAACGCCGGGCGGGCGCGGCTGCCCGGGCCTTCCTCCTGCAAGGGGCCGACCGCCTCGCAGCCGCTGGCGGGTGGGGTGAGGATGAGGGCGGTGGTCGCACGACCCCCCTGCCGCCCGCCTCGCCCGCTGCTGGTGCTGCTGGCAAAGCCCTCGGCAAGCGCCCGCGCGCATACGATGCGCTGGACGCCGAGTACGACAGGGGCAAGGCCAAGAAGGTGCGGGACAAGGAAGCGGCCGCCGCGCGCGCGGCGACCGTGCGCGGTTTGGGCGGGGCCTTCCAGGCCGAAGCCGAAGCCCGGGCGGGCGGCGCTGGTGAGGGTGGCGGCTTTGTGCCGGGCCGCGGTGGTGGTGGTGGCGGCGGGAAGTGGGGTGGCCGTGACGGCGGTGGCCGGGGCGGAGGTGGTCGCGGCGGTGGCCGTGGTCGCGGCCGCGGCCGGGTTGGTGGTCGCCAGTCCCGCGGCGGCGGCCGCGGCGGTGGCCGTGGGCGCGGTGGTGGTGGTGGAGGTGGTGGGCGGTTCGGCCCGCGCCGTGGCGGGGCGGCTGCGTCTTGAACACGCGCACACGCCACACGCACGCACGTACCACGGGGGGATGAGATAAATTTTGAGAGAGAGAGTAAGTGTTAGAAACTCTGCGCGCCGCGAAAACCCGCCTGATTTTTGTTCACACAGCGTGTCCGGCCGGCCGGCCACCCCACCCCACCCCACCGTCTCTCTCACTTTTTTTCTCCATCACAAGCAGCATCGCCGTCTGCTCGCACACGCGCACGCGTCCCTGCCACTAGCCGATCCCTCTTGCTCTCTCCATCCACCACGCGTTGACTCTCGTCTCTCTCCATCCATCCCACCCTCTCTCTCTCCACATTCCATTCTCACCCAAACAGGGCGCTCAGGTCGACCCACCGGTACGCGCACGCGTCCCGCAGCGTGCTCGCCGCGGCAGCGCCCGCCTCCAAAGTATCGCGCACGGGGGCCAAGCGCCGGACCGCCTCATCCGGCTCCAGGGGCGCCGCACCCGCGGTCGCGCCGGGCAGGCCCGCCGGGCGGCGCGCTGCGAGCGCGGCCTTGCGCACGGCTGCGCCCACCGCCCGGGCCGGGTCGAGCGAACGCCACACCGCCGCCACCCGGGCATACGCTTCGGCTTCGCCCAGGTCGCGGACCATGCGGGTGGTGGAGGGCGCGCGCGGGTCGGGCGGGGCCGTGCCCCAGCCGGCCGCCCCGCCACCATCGCTCGCGCCTGCGGGCGGGCGGAGGGAGACGTCACGCGTGCGGCCACCGCCGCCCGCCGCGAGGAGCTCGTCATCGGGCGAGGCAGCTGAATCGTAGTAGGCCACGATGGCGGCGCGGGCGGCCAGGGTGGCGGCATTGGCCACCTGGGCGGGCGTGGGCGGCTCGGCCGACGGGTCGTCCAGCGGGGCAAAGGATTCCCCCGCGCCGGCCGCCCCTGCCGCGACCCGCTCGGCCCCGCCAAAGGCGAACGGGGCGGTCCGGGCCGGGCCGGTGGTGGGCCCGGGGCGGGTGCGGGGCAGGAGCAGGCCCGGGCACCGCTCGAAGCGGGCGTCATCGTCCAGCAGAGCCCCGCCGCCCAGCATGGCGGCGTCCCGGGCGGCGGCGGCCGCGGCCGCCGAAAACGCGCCGCCCGCCGCGCCGCCGCCCGACCCACCGCCCGACCGGAATTTGCCGGCGTCCAGCCCCAGGCACTCCGCCAGCGCGCCCGGGTCCGTCCCCTCGATCGGCGCACACAGGCGGGCGACCACGGGGTGGACCTGGTGGCCAAGGTAGTACTCGGCGTCCGGGGTGATGGCGCCCGCGGACGCGCGCACCTCGTCTGGGTGGAAGGCGCGGAGGGCCATGGGTTTGCCGGCAAGCAGGCACGAGGGAGGGGCGCCAGGCGTGCCCACAGCAGCCTTGCCCTTGCCCTTGTCCGCCGCCGCCGCAGGCGTGGCGGCCGGCGGGGCCACGTTTTCCTGGTCACCACCAGGCGAGCGAGCAGCGGCCTCGACCACCACCGCCCCTGGCCCGTCAACGCAAATCACGTACGGCACCGTCTCGCCCTGACGGGTCCCGTCCCCGCCGCCGCCGCCCGCCCCGCGCCGCAGAGCCACCTGGACGTGCGGCTGGGCGGACGCGTCCGGGTAGTCGGTCGGCCGCTTGGTCAGCTGCTTGGTGATGACAAACTTGTGCAAGGGGGCCTCGCCGGACCGGACGGCCGCCGCAACTGTCCGCAGCTTGTCATGAATGGCCGCGACCACGTCGTCCCGCTGGGCTCCCGCCGCCAGAATGGCGTCCAGGGCAAAGTTGCCGGCGTCCTTGGCCAGGGGGCACCAGTCCCGCCGCACGATGTCCAGGCCTTTCGCCTCCCGCACCTCCGCGGGCGGGCCACCCCCCGCCGGCGCTTCCAGCTTGACGGCTGCATACTTTTTCTTTTTGAGGAGGAGCAGGCGCGCAAACACGCCGTCCAGCTCGATCTCCAGGGTGCGGTACCGCTTGTTGACCTCCTTCTTGATGCGGCCGCCCAGGGCCAGGGCGGCAGCCAGGTCGGCGGAACCCGTCGCGACCATGATGGAGTCGGTGTCGCCGTACACGACGTCCGCGCCCAGGCTGCTCTGAACCAGGTCGACCGTCGCCTGCAGGACTTCCCGGCCCTGCAGGGTGACCAGCTCGGCGACGGGGCGGGCGAAGAAGCGCGAGTGCGAGAAGCCCAGGCAGCCGTACATGGAGTTGGCCGTCAGTTTGAGGGCCTGCTGGCGGATGTCCAGCTGGGCGCGTCGGGTCGGGTCGCGCTCGCCGCGCAGCAGATCCTTGACGACCCGCCGCCGCTGGACCAGGCCGCGAATGACGGTCGGCAGGAGGGCCGCATCCTCGGGGGAGGAGGGCGGGGTCGGCAGGGCGGCGGGCCCCCCACCCGGCGGCGCGGGCGCCACGGTCGTGAAGCAGAGGTCGTACTCCTGGATGATGGACGGGTAGAGCGAGTTGAAGTCCAGGAGGAGCACGTACCGGTCGTACAGCCCTTTCTTGGGTTCCAACACCAGGCCGCCCGCGTACTGGGGGCCCTTCGATGTAGAGGCGACCGCGGCGCCGGGGCCCGCGGCTGCGGCTTGCAGCCGTTCCCGTTCCCGGGTGGACAGCCGGTCCGGGCACAGCATTTTGCGGGCGTGCAGCTCGTGGAGGAGCAGCATTTCGATGCGCCCCGCGCGCTGGCCCAGAAGGGCGCGCGACCAGAGGGAGCCCGACAGGCAGGCCAGGGCGCGGGTCAAGGGCAGCGCGTTGAGGTGGGTGGCCAGGCCCAGGGCCAGCCAGGCGTCGCCCTCCGCATGCTTCACCAGGCGGAGCAGGGAGTCCGGGCCACCCTCGTACAGGGCGGCCACCCCGCCGGGGGGCAGGTCGGACCGGGCCTGGCCCAGCAGGACGCGGGCCATGGTGGCCAGCGTGTAGTCCACCTCGCGCACCAGGTCCCGGGAGGCCAGGTAGGTGTCGCACAGCAGGCGGCCGGCGAGGGTGGCGGCCAGGCCGGGGGACGCGCCGCCCCCGCCCGGCCCGTTGCCGCCGCTGCCGCCCCCGCCACCCATGCCGCCGGGGGGCTTGGACCGCTTGAGGCGCCCCAGGCGGGACCAGTGGGGCGCGCGCAGGGCCAGGCACCGGTGGAGGAGGACGTCCAGGTCAAAGGCGGCCGCGTTGTGGCCGACCAGGACGTCCGGGTCGAGCTCGCGCAGGCGGGCGAGAGCAGCCGTGAGGAGGGCTTTCTCGTTGGGCAGGGCGGCCAGGGCGGGCCCGCCCACCACGCCCCGGGCCAGGGGCCCCGCATTCACGGCCGCCACCGCCGAGTCAAAGCCGGGCGGGAAGGGGCGCCCCTCCAGGCGGCGCACGATGGAGAAGGCGCGCAGGCGGGCGGGCGTGGACCATTCCGAGCGCGCGACGGGCCGGTCGGCCGGCAGGGATTTCAGGTACACCACCGACAGGGCCGCGACCTCATTGGTCTTGGCCGTCGGGTGCAGGGCAGTCGTCACCTTGATGGCCGCCGCGACCAGGGGAGGGGGCGGCCGGGCGTCCGCGTCCGGCGCCGGGGAGACCAGCTTGGGGCCGGCCAGGCTGACCTCGAGGCCGCACCAGGAGACCTGGGCGCGCGCCTCCACGGCGGCCGCGCCCTCCAGCCGCAGCCAGGTCGCGCCCTTGACCCGGCGCTTGAGGAGGAAGGACTCCAGGGCGCCCGTATTGCCGCCAAAGGCGGCGGTGAAGTGGTCGCCCCTCAGGCCGGCGGGCAGGGAGGGCGAGGCGGCCGGGTAGCGCGCCTTGATCACCCACTGCGGCCCCTTCGGGACGGCCACGCCGGGCGGGGCGCCCACGCCCGGGTAGGACCGCTTGACCGGCTTCAGGGTAAACTTGGACACGCCCGCCGCGGCCAGGGCCGCCCGGATCTCGGCCTTGGCCGGGCCGGCCGCCGCGTGGAGGGCGCCCAGGAGGGCGCCCCGCGCGGCGTCGGCCTCCGCGAGGAGGGCAGGTGCGTCGCCCGGCGACGCGGCCGCGGCCGACGCGGCCGACGCGGCTGCCGCGGACTCCAGGTCGCTGACCTCCCCGTCCTCAAAGGTGCCAGGCGCCAGCACGAAGCAGACGGACCGGGTGCAGTCCCGGATGACGGCGCAGCAGGAGGAGTAGGCCGCCGCGTCCTGGGAGGGGCGGGCGTCCACGTTTTTGGCGACCTTGCCAAACAGGAACACGGTCCCAGGCGCGGCCGCGTCTTCCACGGCGTCGATGAGGAAGAAGGGAAGGGAGCCGTCTGGGGCGAGGGGCAAGGAGGAGGAAGAGGAAGCGGGCGCCGTGCCGGCGGCCGCCGTGGCAGGCTCCCCTCCTCCTTCCTCCGTTATCTCGACGTCACCCCCGCCCGCCGCCGCGGCAGCGGCCACCTCCTCCCACCCGGCCGCCGTCGCCGCGGTCGCGCCAGGCGTGGGGCCCGCTGCCGCGGCGAGGCCCGTGGTCGGGACGGCCGGGGGCGGGGTGATGAGGGCGGACGGGCCGGCGGCCGCGTCCGTGAGCAGGCGGGCGGCGGCGGGGTGGGCATGGGTGGAGGGGGTGGTCGTGGTGGCAGCAGCAGCAGCAGTGGCCGCCGCGCCCTCCTCCGGGCTCGCCCCACGGGAGGGTGGCGGTGCGTCGGCGCCATCGTCGTCCTCCACCATGGGCTCCGGCCCGTCCGCGGTGGGTTCGGGCTTGACGTCCAGCACGCCCGCCGCCGCTGCCAGGCGGGACGCTGCAACCGCGGCCGCCGCCTGGGGAGGGCGCCGGGGGCCGAGCACCGGGCGCGCGGCGGGGGCGAGGGCGGCGTTAGCCGCACCCACACCGCCCCCGTCCATGCCGCCCAGGATGTCGTCCAGCAGGGCGTCCGCGGCGGCGGTGTCGACGGGGCCAGCAGCGGCGGCGGCGCCAGCTTTCTTGACGCCCGCGCCCGCCGACCCGCCCGCCCCGCCGCCCGCGGCGGAGAACATTTTGGAGATGCGGGCGCGCTGGGCGGCGGGCAAGGGGACGGCGGAGCTCCGCTTTTTTGAGGCTAGAGAGAGGAAGGGAGAGGGCGGCGTGTGTGTGTGTGTGAGTAGACGGAGGGAGTGGTGTGTGGGGGCCGGGTCTGGTTGAGCGCGCCGCCGCCCCGCCCTCTCCGTGTTCACGCGCTCACCCTTCTCCTTCTTCTTGTCCTTCTTGTCCGGGCGGCCACCCTCTTCCGCGGCCCAGTCGTCTTCCTCGCCAATGTCCACGTAGCCCGCGCCATCGTCGTCGACGACAAAGTCGCCTGGAAGGTGGAGAGAGGAGGGACGAGGATGTGAGAAGCGGGAAGGGGTTGGGGGGGGCGCCGATTCAAACGGCGGTTGCGGGTCGTCCCTTTTGATGGGAGGGTAAGACAGGGCATTCCGCGGGGCGCCTGGGTGCGGGCATGCCGGTCAAGGACGATCCATTGGATCACGCACACGGTCGCATAAAAAAAACAGGGCATGGTGAGGCACCAGCCGGCGCGCGGCGCGTCCTTTTCACACCGGGTTTGCCGACAGCCGATGGCGCGCGGCAGGCTCTCTCCCCTTCACCGACCCTCCCACACAGGCTCACCTCCCTCCCGGCGCCGCTTAGAGACCAGGTCAGCGTACTCTTCCTCCGTCACCACGTCGTACACGTCGCCCTCGTCCTTGAGCTCAAAGGTGTCGAGCCGTTTTGGGGGGGCGGCCGCGGCGTCTCCCGCATCGCCCCCGCCGCCCCGCCGCAGCGCCGCCAGCTGCGCCAGGGCGGCCGCCCCTTTCTTAGGGGCCCGCTCACGCCGGCCCCGGCCGGGGTCCATGATGGTAGGAGGGTGTGGGGTGGGGTGGGGTGGGGTGGGGTGCGAGAATGTCAGGCGCGAGGCGACGAAACTTTGAATGAAAGGGAGAGAGAAGAAAACAAAATGCACTCCTCACTCGTGCCGGCGGCTTTTTTTGCTTCTTGCCCCGAATACTATGCTCGCCCTTGGCATCGAGGGCTCCGCCAACAAGGTCGGCGTCGGCATAGTCCGGGACGATGGGACCATTCTAGCCAACCCGCGGAAGACGTGAGCGTGAGAGAGCGTGTGGGGCGGGGTGCGAGAGCAGAGAGGGGCTCTCGCATCCCTCGCACACACACTCTCAACCCTCATGCCCTCATCTCATCACCAGTTTCATCACCCCGCCCGGCACGGGCTTCCTACCCCGGGAGACGGCCCTGCACCACCAGGTGAGATGCTATATTTAAGGCGCTGCGTATGCGTGGTTTTGATGACAATCAACGTGCATCCAAACTCCCATCCATCCCCCCCTCATCTCCCCCTTTTTCTCTTTTTTCAAAGGAACACGTCATCGCCCTCGTCCAGGCTGCCCTTGCTGAAGCCGGCGTCACCCCGGCCGACATCGGCTGCATCGCGTACACTAAAGGCCCCGGCATGGGCGGGCCCCTGGTCACCTGCGCGGTGGCGGCCCGGTGCCTGGCCCTGGCCTGGGGCGTGCCCTTGGTCCCTGTCAACCACTGCGTCGGCCACATCGAGATGGGGCGCACCGTCACGGGCGCGGCCGACCCGGTCGTCCTGTACGCGTCGGGCGGCAACACCCAGGTCATCGCGTACTCCGGCAAGCGCTACCGCATCTTCGGCGAGACGATCGACGTGGCGGTCGGCAACGCGCTCGACCGGGTCGCCCGCCTGCTGGGGCTCTCCAACGACCCGGCGCCCGGGTACAACATCGAGCAGTTGGCCAAGGGGGGGGGCGGGGTGCCCGGCGCGCCGCCCCCCAAGCTCCTGGACCTGCCGTACGCGGTGAAAGGCATGGACGTGTCCATGTCCGGCATCCTCGCGGCCGTGGAAGGGATTGTGGCCCGTGACCTGCCTGCTGGGGCCGCCACCCCGGCGGACGTGTGTTTCTCCCTCCAGGAGACCGTTTTTGCCATGCTGGTCGAAATCACGGAGCGGGCGATGGCGCACGTGGGAGCGACCGACGTGCTGATCGTGGGCGGGGTGGGCTGCAACGTGCGGCTGCAGGAGATGATGAGCGTGATGGCGGGCGAGCGGGGCGGCCGCCTGTACGCGACCGACGACCGCTACTGCGTCGACAATGGGGCCATGATCGCGTGGCCGGGCCTGCTGGCGTTGATGTCGGGGGGGGCGGCCGGGGGCATTGCGCTGCGCGACTCCACCGTCACGCAAAGGTACCGGACGGACGAACCGCTGGTGACGTGGCGGGAATGAGAACAGGGGGGAGAGGAGAGCGTCGGCCAGGTAGAATCGGATGGAGTTCATTTTTTTTCCTCACTTACACACTTGCCAATTCGCCCCGCCGCGCCCCGCGCCTAGGGGCTAGGCCTCACTCTGGACACTCCACCACCCAAAATAATGGACGCCCCCCCCCTCCCCGCCAGCTCCGGCAGCGCGGGTGGCGGAATGGTCGCTCCAGCTCTCGCCGCCGTCGATTCGGATGACACGCCGCCCAACTCGCGCCTGTTCTTCGTCGTCCCCCGCAGCGCCAACCCGGCCGCCCTGACCACAGCCCTGGCCGCCATGCCGGGCTTCCAGCGGGCCGACATCGCGCACGTGACGGGCAAGGGCGTGGCGTTTGCGAAATTCGCGCGCGCCTCCCACGCGCTGGCCGCGCTGGAGGCGGTGTCCGACGCGGGCGGGCTCCTGGCCGGGCACCGCGTCAAGTGCATGGTCGCCGCGCCCCGGTCGGGCGCGCCGCATGGTGGTGCGGGCGGTGGCCCTGCTGCTGCTGCTGCTGTTGCTGCTGCTGCTGCAGCTGCTGCCACCACGCTGAGCGGCGGTGGTGTCGTCCCGGCCGCCCCACCCCGCCCGCCCGCCGCGCCTTCCCTGGCCCCAGGCGGGCCGCTCGCGGCCGCCGCGGCCGCGACCGCGACCACGAGCGGTGGGTCCGGCTGGGGAGGCGGTTGGGGGGGCACGTCACCGCCGGCGGCGCCGGCGCCCCAAGCAGCGGGCCTGGGCCCGCTGACGGCGGGGTTTGGCGGCCTGGGCTGGAGCCAGCCGCCCGCCGCCGCCCACGCCCCGCCGCCCACGCTCGCCCCGCCCGCCGCCCAGCCCGCCCGGTCTGGCAGCGCCGCGACGACCGCGTCGGCTGGAGGAGGCGGCGCGGCCTCTCGCCCCGCCCACCCGGCCGCCAGCGCGGGGTCGGCCGGCGGTGGCAGCCGCGGGGGTGGGGGCGGGGGCGGGGGCGGCCTGCCCGGCTGCCGCCTGTATGTGGTCGTCCCGCGCACTGCTCAGCCCGACGCCCTGGCGGCCGTGTTCCGGGGCGCGGCCGGGCCGGCCGGCCCCGCCGCATTTTGCGGGCTGGCCCTCAAGCGCGACCGGGCGACGGGTGCGGCCCGCGGGTTTTGTTACGCGCACTATGCCAGCCCTGAAGCGGCAGCGCACGCGGCGGCCCGCCTGGACGGGTCCGAACTGCCGGGCGGCGGCGGGTTCCGCCTCAAGGTCGTGGTAGCCGAGCCGCGCGGGCGCGGGAAAGGCGGGGGGGGCGGGGGGAGCCAGCGGCAGGAGGCGGCCGAGCCAGCCGCACCGCCCGCGGCCCAGGACACAGCCACGCCCCGGCCGCTGCTGCCCCCACCGCACTCGCCCCTGGCGTCCGAACCCTCCGACTCGGCGGCCGGGCCGGCCGGGAATGCTGCGCCTGAGGCGGACACGGATGACGAGGATGGCGGGCGTGCGAGCAGAAATCCGCCCCAGCAGCAGCAACAGCTGCCCGCGCGGGCGCGGCCGGCCGCGTCGGACGAGAGCGGGACGGCCGCGGCAGTGGCGGCGGCCGCGGCGGCCGCCGCAGCCGCCGCCCGCCGCCGCCGGGGCTCGCCCGACACGGACGCCGTCGCCGCCGTCCGGGATGGCCTGGCCCTCATGTCCATGCCGGACGCGGACGAGGGCGGGGGTGGGTATGGCGCGGCCGCGGAAGCGGCGGTCGCCCGGGTGCTCGCGGCAGAGGCAGCCGGCGGCGGCGGCGGCGGCGGTGGTGGCCCGCCTCCTGCCGGGGCGCTGCCGCCACCCACCCCGCCCGGGGATGGAGCCGAGGAAGCGGCGGGCACGTCCGTCTACACCGTCCTCACCCGGCCCCTGCCCGCCTGGGCGCTGGAGCACGTCCTGGCGGCGCACGGCCCGGTCGGGTCGGTCTCCCTGCGCCCGGGCGACCCGCGCTTTGGGGTGGCTCGCTTTGGCAGCGCGTCCGCCGCGTCCGCCGCGGCGGCGGCCCTGGACGGGACGGCCATCCTGGGAGCGGCCCTGGGGGCGTACGTGCAGGACCCGCTGGCGGCGGTGGTGGTGGTGGAGCAGCAGCAGCAGCAGCAGCAGCAGCAGCAGTCCAAGCGGCCGCGTATTTGAAGAGAAGGCTTAGATGGAGGATATAGGATATGAGAGAAGTGAAATAGCAAAACGAAATAGGAAGGTCGTCAAACGCGAACACTCACGCGCGCTCCGTTGTCATTTTTCTATCACCACTCACCCACCACGCTCCTTCGCCCAGCCCGCCTGCGCCTAAGAAGACAAAGCGACACAGGACACGCGTCGTCACCGACTACCCGAAGAGCACACAGAGCTTGCGCCGCTGCCACCCCCCCCACTCTCTTTTGCTTGCTCGCCTGCTCGCCGCAATGCGCCCGGCTCTCTCCCTCCTCGCCCTCCTCGCAGGCGCGGCAGCGGCCACCGCGGCCGCCCAAACTGGCGACCCTGGCACGCGGGGCGAGGCCATTCAACAGCTCAGGCTGGCGTCGGCGTCAAACGCGTCGACGACAACAGCAGCCGCGGCCGGCCTGACGACGCTGTCGCCACCGCAGCCGCGCGCCGCCGTCGCGCAGCCTGTGCCCTCCTCGCGCCTGAGCCCGTACCAGTCCCAACAAGCGGCCGCCCTCGGCCTGGTCGACCCCGCCTCCGCGGCCGCCTTCTTCGGGGTCGACCCTCCGGCCCCACCGCCAGCTCCGAGGAGGAACGCGACAACAACGGCTGCCATCGCCGCCGCCGCCCTCCCGCCGGACCCTTCCCTCGACGACCCCACCCCGCCCCCGGTCGCCCCGGCCCTCCCCTGCACCCTCACCGTCTCCGCCGACCTACCCCCCGCGGGGGCCGCCATTCCGGCCTGCTCGCCCGTGACCGTGTACGCATCCGTGAACGTTGTCGGCGGCCTGCCCGCCGGCGCACCACCCCTGGACGGGTTCATAACCTTTTCCACGGACGGCATCGCCGCGACCGCCCCGCTCCGCCTGGTGAGCTCCGCCGCGGACAGGTCGTCCGCGACTGCCTCCGCAGTCGTCACACGATGGCGCGCCCACCCGATAGGCAAGGATGACACCCCGGGCGGCGCCGCCCTGACCGCCTGGTACGCGCCCGCGGGCGGCAACTCGTCCGCCTGCGTGTCTGGCTCGTCCGCGCCCCTGGCAGTGCCAGTCAAGCGGGCGACGCCGGTGGTGTCCGTGTCGCCCTCGCCCGCCACGCTCGCCAAGTCCGCCAACAGCACCTGCTCCCTGGCCGACCTCCACGCCCGGGTCAACGTGGGCGCCGCGGGCGAGGTCACGGACTGCGCCACGCCCACGGGGCTGGTCACCCTCCACGTTGTGCGCGGGGACGTGGCCACCACCCCGCTCCACGCCGCCAACCTGCTGCCAGCCATCTCCAATGCCGCCCAGGCCAAAGTCGCCCAGGTGGCGGCGGCCGAGGTGACGGCGGCGGCGCTCAAGGCGTCCAGGGCCGCAGCGGTCACCGGGTCGTGGAAGAGCGCGGCGGCCGCCGGGGTGGGCGGGGCCAAGCAAGAGGCGGTGCTGCTGGCCCTGGACGGGGTGGCCGGGCTGGCCGGCAAGGGCGCCGCCAAGGAGGCCGCGCAAGCGGCGGCGGCGCAAGCCACGGGCGCCACGCCTGCGCAAGCGGAGCACACTGCGGACGTTTTGGTCTCCACGAACCAGGGCGTGGGCGGGGTGGGCGGGCCGGCCGGCCTGTTTGACCGCGCGCGTACGCTCCTCCCCCCTCTGCCGGCCGGCAACGTCTTGGGCGGCCTCTTCGGTCGCCGTCGCCTGTTGGGCCCCGTCAAGGAAGCCCTCGACTCCGCGTCCCTCATCCACAGGAAAGTGGGCGCGGGCGTGTTGATGCCGACCCAGCTCCTGCCCGGCATGCCCGGCCACGCCCGCATCCTCCCCGCCGGCGACAAGATCGGCTTGCGCCTACTGCCGGGCCGGGACTACACGCTGGTCGCCCAGTACGCGGGCGACGACAACTTCGAGAAGGCCAGCGGGGGTGGGGCGCTGGTGGTGGACGAGACCTGCCCGCTGGCGTGATGGACTGAGGGGGTGGATGAGATGATGATGAAAGCGTTGCCGTCTCCAACTCCCGTCCCGCCGCCGCAGGCCACACGGTGGGGCAGCACTAGATCGACAGAGAGAGAGAGGCTGCTGAGAGGCTGCTTTGCGAGTAATGAAACTAAAATTGAAGGAAAACAAGGTTAAAAGAAATACCCACCCACATTCACATTCACAATCACGCCCCCTCCACCCAGCTGTGCCCCTCACCCAACAGCCCGCCCGGCAGCCTGGACTCGATCGCGTCCAGCAGGGCGGCCCCCAACACACCCACCACCTCGCGGTGGCGGGCGGCCACGAAATAGTGGTCACCTTCGGGGATGGGGTGGAGAGTAAAAGGCGTGGACGTGCTGCTGTCCACAAAGCGGGCCCACTGGGCGACGGCGCCGGGTGCAATGGTGGCGTCCCGCCCACCCTCAAACGCCAGGACAGCGTGCATGGCCGGCCCGCCCAGGCGCGGGCGGGTGGGCGGAGGGGCGAGGTACGAGACCGCCATCAGAATGTCGGCCACCCCGATGGGCGCGACCCGGTCAAACAGGCGCGGGTTGGCGGCCATGTCGGCCACGCCCGCGAAGTTGCCTTTTTGGAAAACGGACATGACGACCTCACGGGGCAGGGATTGCCAGGACCGGAGCTTGGCAGTCGCGGAGGCGATGGTGGAAGCAGGCCCATCCCCACCCCCTCCACGCCCATCATCCCCACCCGCGGCAGGCGGCGTCACGTACAACTTGGCCACCGCCTCCGCGTACAGGTCGGGCGGTGAGACAGCGGCCACGCCCAGGACTAGAGGCGGAGGCTCCCCCGCCGCCACGGCCGCGGCCGCCAGCTCGTAGGCGACGATGCCGCCCAGGCACGCGCCAAAGAGGGCGTAGGGCGTGCCATCCCCCCTGCTGCCGATGGGGAGCCCCCGCAACAGGTCCGCCGCCAAGGCCGCCGCATCCTCCGCGGGCGCTTCTCCCCGGCGCCGGCCCCGACCCGGCAGTTCGACCGGGCACACCTGCACGCAGGGCGGCAGAAGCTGGCCCCACCGCCCAAAGACCGACTCGGAGACCCCGCCCGCGTAGGGCAGGCAAAATAGGCGCAGGCGGACGGTGGAGGGGGCGGGCGCGATCCAGGAGGACCAGGGAGAAGGCAGCGCGGGTTGAGATGATGAAGGGGCAGCCACAGCAGCGAGCCCGCTAGGCGGGGCAGCAGCAGCCGCGGCGGCGGCGGCAGCGGTGGCCAGGCTGGCCACGGTCGTGCCCCCGCCCACCACCCCTGGCAGGTCAATGCCCAGCTCCGCCCGCAGGCGGGCCCGCAGGTCCAGGGCCGCCAGGGAGTCCAGACCCTGGGAGGCCAGGGGCAAGGATGGGTCAGGGGTGGAGCC
>Ga0315278_10002324_pt1 | contig 16913 bp, 13 predicted proteins | sample YL17G06_0_MG_FD_203880 | JGI IMG/M metagenome (GOLD analysis project Ga0315278, IMG submission 203880) | Sediment microbial communities from Yellowstone Lake, YNP, Wyoming, USA - YL17G06_0 | ecosystem: Environmental > Aquatic > Freshwater > Lake > Sediment | place: USA: Wyoming | collected... | reverse complement strand
GGAGACTCGGGCTGATACTTTTTTAAACGGGACCCACCTTAACCTGGACGATGCGCATAGCCGTACTACTCAAGGACCGCTGCCAGCCGAAGCGGTGCGGCCGCGAGTGCATACACTACTGCCCGCCGGTCAGGACCGGGGTCGAGACCATCGCCATGGGCGATGCGGGCAAGCCGGTCATATCCGAGGAGCTGTGCGTCGGATGCGGGATATGCATCCACAAGTGCCCCTTCGAAGCCATCAAGATCATCGGCCTCCCGAAGGAGCTCGAAGGGGAGATGGTCCACCAGTACGGCAAGAACTCCTTCAGGCTCTACAGGCTGCCCGTGCTAAGAAAAGGGCAGGTCGTCGGCCTGCTCGGACCGAACGGCATCGGCAAGACCACGACGATATCCATACTCTCGGGGCAGGTCGTACCGAACCTGGGCGACTTCGGGCACAAGGCCTCGTGGGACAAGGTGCTGGAGAAGTACGCAGGCACGGAGATGCACGAGTTCTTCTCGCAGCTCGCGGACGGGAAGGTCAGGACCGCGCTCAAGCCACAGTACGTCGACAAGCTCCCGGCAGTCCACAAGGGGACCGTCAAGGAGCTCCTCGCGAAGATCGACCCTGGCCCGCGGCTGGGCGAGGTCGCGGAGCAGCTGACCGTCTCGAACGTGCTCGCCAGGGACATCTCCAAGCTGTCCGGGGGCGAGCTACAGAGGGTGGCGATCGCGGCGACCCTGCTCCGGGACGCAGACGTCTACTTCTTCGACGAGCCGTCGTCGTACCTGGACATATACCAGCGGCTGAAGATAGCCAAGATAATCCAGGACCTGAGCGAGAAGAGGCAGGTCGTCGTGATCGAGCACGACCTCGCCATCATGGACTTCCTCGCGGACCTGGTGCACATCATGTACGGCTCCGAGGGAGCGTACGGCGTCATGGCGCAGCCGAGGCCGGTCAGGACCGCCATCAACGCGTACCTCGAGGGCTACATCAGGGAGGAGAACATCAGGATCAGGGACACTGCGATCAAGTTCGAGCGCCGGCCGCCCAGGTCGGACTGGCAGTCCGGGACGCTCGTAGGGTTCTCGCGCCTGACGAAGCGCTTCAAGACGTTCCACATGCAGGTCGCCGAGGGGGCCATCAAGAAGGGCGAGGTCGTCGGCGCGGTCGGGCCGAACGCGACCGGCAAGACCACATTCGTGAAGATACTGGCGTCTGAGATCGAACCCACCTCTGGAGATGTAATCGGGGAGGTGGCCGTCAGCTACAAGCCGCAGTACATCAAGCCCGAGTTCGACGGCTCGGTCAGAGAGATGCTCACCGCGAGCATAGGCAAGGATCTCGAGGCGGGGTTCTTCCAGGTGGAGATCGCGACCCCGCTGGCGCTCAAGTACCTGCTGGACAAGGACGTCCAGACGCTATCCGGCGGGGAGCTGCAGCGGGTCGCCATCGCGGAGTGCCTGGGCAAGACCGCTGACATCTACCTCCTGGACGAACCGTCCGCGTACCTCGACTCCTCCCAGAGGATGGCCGCGGCCAAGACCATCCGGAGGGTCATCGAGAAGCTCGGCAAGTCCGCGGTCGTCGTCGACCACGACGTGTACATGATAGACCTCATCTCCGACTCGATCATGGTCTTCACGGGCGTGCCATCGGAGAGCGGGAAGGGCGAGGGGCCGATGGATATGCGGGACGGCATGAACCGCTTCCTGAAGGATGTGGACATCACGTTCAGAAGGGACCAGGACTCGGACAGGCCGAGGATCAACAAGAAGGACTCGAGGCTCGACCGGGAGCAGAAGTCGAAGGGCGAATACTACTACAGCTGAGCGCTGCCTTTGGCCGCCCGCCCGTTCTTCCTGATGCGGTACGCGTACCAGACGATTATCGCGACAACCGCCCCGACCACGACGATGTCGAGCTGCCGGAACACCCCCTCGAAGTCCCTCCAGCTGGGGCCGAGGCTGTAGCCGATGTATCCCAGGAGGAGGGTCCATGGCACCGAGCCCACGAAGCTGTACACCAGGAACCTCGGGAACCTCATCTTCGCGATGCCTGCGGGCAGGGATATCACCGTCCGGATGATCGGGAGGAGTCTGCTTACGAAGGTCGCGGCGTCGCCGTACTTCGCGAACCACTTCTCGGCGGTCACCATGTGCTTCTCGCGGATCAGCACGTACTTCCCGTACTTGACAATGAAGGGCCTGCCCATGCGGTATCCCACGGCATAGGCCACGACCGAGCCGATGCTGCACCCGACTGCGCCTGCGACCGTGATGCCCAGGAGCGTCATCGCGACCCCGTCGTACCCAGGCAGCGCGGACTGGTAGACGAGGTAGCCCGCGAACGGCATGACGATCTCGCTCGGGACCGGCATGCAGGCGCTCTCCAGGGCCATGAGTAGGATGATGGCTAGGTAGCCGTAGTTGGCGATCCAGTCAATGATGAGGTTTACGCCCCATTCGACCAGGCTCATCGGGGCCCAATAACGGTCCATGCGATAAAAAGGATTGGTGCACGCGCGCACGGCCTGGAAGGTTCTTGTACCTCCCGGGCGCTTCACAGCAGGATGAACGCGGCTAGGGTCCTGCAGAGCTACAGCGCCATGATGGTGCTCGGACTCGTCCTGGGCCTGCTCCTCGGAGGGTTCCCGGTCCTGACGAAGGAGGTCTCGATGGCGTCGCTGGCGCTCCTGATGACGCTCTCATTGACGAACGTCCGGTTCGCTGAGACCAGGGGGAGGGAGCATCGGAAGGACGCGCTTCTCGCCCTTGCACTGAACTACGGACTGCTCACCGTGGTCATCCTGGCGTGCGGGAGCCTGTTCTCCGAGAAGCTCTGGTGGGGCTGGGTCCTCATGGCCGCGGCCCCGTCGGCCATATCCATCGTGCCCTTCACGACCGTCCTCGGGGGAAGGACCTCGAAGGCGCTGTTCGCGACCGCGGTGAACTACGTCGTGGCGCTCGGGCTCATGCCGCTCATGACCCTGCTCCTCATCGGTTCAGCGGTCTCCGTGACGAGCCTCATCACGTCGCTGGCCCTACTGATCGCCCTGCCCATGGGGCTTTCGAGACTGGTCATGAGGGTCAAACTCGAGAAGCGGACGACCACCATCGCGATGAACCTGTCCTTCGCCGTGCTCATATTCGCCGTCGCGGGGTCGAACAGGGATGCGTTCTTCGGAGACCCACTCATGGTCGCCGCGATCTCCGCGGTATGCCTCATCCGGACATTCGGGACCGGGCTGGGGACCGAGCTGGTACTGAGAAAGGCCGGCGTGCCCCGGGAGGAACGGGTGTCGAGCATGCTGTTCGCGAGCTACAAGAACCTCGGGCTCACGGCGACGATCGCCATCGCGCTGTTCGACCCGATGGTAGCCGTGCCGGCCACCATCTGCATCCTGTTCGAGGTGGTCTGGATAGTCTCGGTCCTCAGGTTCTACCCGCGCGGGTCCGGATGAGCCGGAGGTCTGCCATCCACATCCTCACCCTCGCCCCGACGTCCCTCACGAAGCACTGGAAGCTCGCGTTGCCGGTCTCCGCGCGCCACCTCGAGAAGCTCACGGACACGATGCCTGCGGTCGTCCCGACCAGGAGCGCCGACTCTATCCAGGTCGAATACCCCAGCGCCGCGTTCTGGAGCTCGTCCAGCCCGACATGCACCGCCCAGAACGTGAGCGGGAGCAGGAACCTCCATCCCACCGCCAGAGGTGCGACGATCGCCGCGCCGACGGGGTAGTGCAGCAGGGACTTCCAAGGCAGCCCGGATGCGTCATTCCAGGTCGGCCTGAAGATGGCCGCCCAGCCGTTGTCGCTGACATACCTGGGGAGCGCGAACAGATGGTCCGCATCTATCAGCACGCCGAACGTGAGCGCGATGAACCACTCGTCACGGTCGAGCGTCATCAGCATGCCGATGAGGACGGCCACAATCAGATGAGTCGGGGTCAGCAAAGCACTACCTCGCGGTTCGCCAGGTCTTCCCACCACGTAAGCCCATATGTCAGATTCTAACTTTCCCCCAGGGACCGCGTTATTAACGCCATTACGATGAGAACCCGCACTTAATAAGGGCAGCGAAAATCTTATTAAACGAGCATCAGTTGAGCGGCCGGTCGATTCATGGCACACATTCACCTCGAGGACGGCGCGTTCTCACCCCTGTGGGTCATAATATGGTCCCTGCTCGCCGCGGGGGCCATGACCGTCGTCCTCTACACGCTGAGAGGCGGGAAGATGTCCCCCAGGAAGCTCGCGATCGCAGCCATGTGCACATCCGTCGGCTTCGCGGTCTTCCAGGTGAGCATACCGATCTTCGGCGGGATCCACCTCAACCTGACCCCCCTGATAGGGATACTCGCAGGACCGGCGCTCGGGAGCATCTCGGTCCTGGCGATCAACGTGTTCAGCGCGGCCGTGGGTCATGGCGGCTGGGGGATGATCGGCCCGAACACGCTCGTGAACATGGTCGAGGTCATCCTCGGATACTACGGCTACCGCCTCATCAGGGCGAAGATGCGGATGGACAGGTTCACGGCAGGGGCTGCCGCAGCTACTTTGGCTCTGACCGTGAGCGCGCTCATGATCGTCGGGATCGTGGTGGTCTCGGGTCTGCAGGACTCCGAGAACACGGCACAGGAGACGCTCAGGAACATGCTCCTGCTGGCAGGCGTGAACATCGCGGTCGGCGTGGTCGAAGGGCTCGTCACAGGTTACATCGTGTCTTTCATCGGAAGGATCCGCCCGGACCTCCTCGCGGACGCGGAGAGGGGGGCGGCCAAGGGCAACCCAGCGGCGGAGGCTCGGCCAGATGCCTGAGGAGATGCCCCGGGGGAGGCTTGCGATATACATCCTGATGGCCGCTGCCGCGGTGCTGGGCGTGCTCGCCGTCGTGGTCACAGGCAACATGAGCATGGAGGACAGGTACGCCAACGCCACAGGCGCCAACACGACGGGGGAGGAAGAGGGCGGAGGGTTCCTGGGGTTCTCGCTCGAGGCGGAGCTGGTAGGGTTCGTGGTCATCTGCGCCGTGCTCGCAGTCGTCTCCGTCCTGGCGCTGAGACAGCTCAGACGGAAGGAAGGGGAGGGATGAAGGTGGGTCCGGATGTCGACTAGGTCCTACTCGAAGCATGTGCCCGATTTCAGGCTCGTGACGCACTATGCGGAATCCGGGAGGAGCGCGGTCCACGCGATGAACCCCTGGACGAAGGCGGTCCTCCTCGCGCTCGTGGTCGCGTTCGCCACCGTGCTGGTCGACATATACCTGATGGCCATGATGTTCGCGCTGACAATCCTGTTCTACGCGGCCGGGCGGTTGCCAATCAGGGTCCTGATCGGCTGGTATGCGCTCCCTGTGTCGTTCGTGGTCACCCTCGCCATCATGTTCGTGTTCACCGAACCAGGGAACGAGGTCGCGGGCCTCGACCTGGGCTGGTTCCGGATCGCGGTGACGGACCACGGGCTGGAGCTGCTGATCAAGCTGCTGCTCCGCGCGCTGGCAGTCGTCACGTTCTCGCTCACGGTCTTCATGACCACGCGCTACAGCCATGTGGCGCACATGGCCCACAGGGTCCTGCCCGGCCCCATCGCGACCGTGTTCCTCCTGTCCTACAGGTTCATGTATGTCTCCTCGGACGAGGTCACCGACGTCGTGGACGCCATGAACACCAGGAGCGGGAGCCTGGCAAGGGGCATAGTCCGGCAGACCCGCATGTACGCGGGCATCTTCGGGATATCCTTCGTGCACGCGTTCGAGAGGGCAGAGGACATCGCGAAGGCCATGGAGTCCCGAGGGTTCACCGGCCAGTTCCCGGTGTCGGAGCACATCCCCGGCCCCACGCGGCGCGGATACGCCCTGATCGCGCTCGTGCTGGTCTGCCTGGGCGTAGTCACATATTCAAGATACTTCGACCGACAGTTGATAGGATGGTGGTAGGCCGTGACGGCTGCGTCCGCAGATTGTGATGTGTGTGGCAAGGGCGGAGAACAGGCGATCGTCCACGTGGACTGCGTGTCCCACAGGTACCCGGACGGTACCCAGGGGATACACAACATGTGCTTCAGGGTCTACCCGAGGGAGATAGTCGCCCTGTGCGGCCCCAACGGGTCCGGCAAGTCGACCCTCATCGAGCACATCAACGGCCTCATGGTGCCCGATGTCGGCAGGGTCCGCATCTTCGGGACCGAGATTGACAAGAAGAACATCGCATCGATCCGGAAGATGGTCGGGCTGGTCTTCCAGAAGGCCGACTCTCAACTGTTCTCGCCGACCGTGCTCGAGGACGTCATGTTCGGCCCGCTCAACCTGGGCATGTCGGAGAAGGACGCGAGGGAGCGGGCGCTCTGGGCGCTGGACATCGTCGGGATGAAGGAGACGGGCAAGATACCGCACTACCTGAGCGGAGGCCAGAAGAGGCTAGTGGCCATCGCGGGCGTGCTGGCCATGAGCCCGAAGATACTCGTTGCGGACGAACCGACGGGCGATCTCGACCCGTCGAACGCGCGGAGGATCGAGGAGCTGCTCCGCATGCTCAGGGACAAGCACGGCATAAGCGTGGTCGTCGCGCTGCACGACCTGGACATGGCCGCGAGGCTAGCGGACCGCATATGCATAGTCAAGGGCGGCAGCGTCCTCGCCGAGGGCAAGCCCGCGGACATACTCTACGACGAGGCGCTCCTCGGGTCGGCCGGGCTGGAGCCTCCGACCGTCGCGAAGCTGTTCATGCGGCTGGGGCTCGACAAGGTCTACGACACGAGACCGCTCAGCATAGACGAGCTCCTGCCGATGGTCAAGGCGGCCAGGACCTGAGCTGCCTGAGAGAATGAAAAGAAGAGGGTTGAAAAGGGTTTCCTCGCTCTCCTGTGACCTCAGAGCTCTTCGTCCTCTGGGGGCGCTGGCGGCTCGTTCTCCGCATCCTCGTCCTCATCGACCTTCGACGGGGTCCGGCCCTTGCCCTTCCCCATCAGGAGGAACACGACGCCTGCGACCACAACGACGGCTACGACCACGAGCAGCCACCAGTAGCTCTCGATGAAGGTCTTGGACGACTCCTGGACGGTTATCTCGACGGTGTCCGTGTCGGAGAGGTCGTCCGCATCGGTCACGGTCAGCGTGACCGTGTATGTGCCCGCCACATCGAACACGAAGGTCGGCGCGGCGCCGTACAGCGTCACTGTCGAACCGTCGTATGTGAAGGTCCAGGTGTAGTTCGTCACCTCGACATCGTCGGTCGATCCCGCTCCGTCGAAGGTCACGGTGTCGCCCGCGCTCGCCGTCTGGTCGATGCCAGCGTCAGCCACGGGCGCCTCGTTGGACGCAGCCACTCTGACCGTCACCGTGTCGGTGTCGATGTTCCCGTCCTCGTCGGTGACCGTGAGCGTCACGATGTACTCACCCGCGGTCTCGAAGGTGTACGACGGCGTGGCCGTGTGCAGCACCTGAGAGGTCGAGTCGATGAAGGCCCAGGAGTACGCGGCTATGCCGACATTGTCCGACGACCCGGTGCCGTCGAATGTGACCTCCTCACCCGCGATGGCATCTATGTCAGCGCCCGCATCCGCCACCGGCAGCTCGGTGTCGTTGACGGTTATGACGACCGTGTCTGTCGCATAGTTCCCCGCGGCGTCGGTGACGTTGAGCGTGACCGTGTAGACCCCTGGTAGCTCGAATGCGTAGGACTGCACCATCCCGGTCAGTGTCTCTTCGGTCCCGTCGTATGTGAACGTCCAGACATAGTCCGCTATGCCGACGTTGTCCGAGGACAGCGACGCGTTGAGCGTCACCGTTGCACCCATATCCACGGTCTGGTCGGCACCGGCGTTCGCGACCGGGGCTTCTGTGTCAATGACGGTCACGGTCATCGTGTCAGTCGCGGTCAAGCCTTCCCCGTCAGCGACGGTCAATGTCACCACGAACTCGCCCGCGTTGTCGAACTGGTATGTCGGCCCGACCCCGTAGAGCGTCACACCCGCGCCATCGGTGAAGGTCCACGTGTAGTTCACGACGCCCACATTGTCCGATGAGCCCGTGCCGTTGAACTGGACGACCGCGCCCATGTCGACGGTCTGGTCCAGCCCCGCATCCGCTGTCGGTGCGGTGATGTCGAGCACAGTCAGGGAGAGCACGTAAGGTGCAGAGACCTGGCCCAGGGTATCCATGACGACGAGCTCCACGGTGTATACGCCTGAATCGGCGATGTTGAACCCTGGCATCTCACCGTACAGATGGACATCCAGCTCGACGACGTACCAGGTGTAGTTGTCTATGCCCACGTCATCGTACGAGGCCGATCCGTCGAATGCGAAATCCGTGTCCTCATCCACGGTCATGTCCGGGCCCGCATCCGCCACTGGCGGCGCGTCCGGTGTGACCTCGGCGGTCACATAGTCGAACCCGATGAGAGACGCCCCGTCCTCCACCATGAGGGTGAACTCATACGACCCCGTCTCCCAGATCAGCGTCTCGACCGTCTCGCCGTACAGATAGACGGTCGCGCCGTCGGGGTCGGTGTACGACCAGGTGTAGTCGACTATGCCGACGTTGTCGTGCGATGCGGACGCATCGAGCGTGATGGTCGTGTTCACCACCGCAGTGAAGTCTGGCCCTGCGTCGGCGACAGGCTCGTCGTTGTCCACCGTGAAGTTCTCCGCGAACGACAGGATGTGGTCCGCCCAGTCGCTCACCCAGAACATCGCCTTATAGTTCCCGCTCGGCGCCAGAGAATCCATCGTCAGCGCCAGGTCGGCAACGCTGAACTCGTCGAGCGCGAACCAGTTCATGGCCGAAGGCCAGTCCCCACCAGTCGACGGGAACTGTACCACCCAGGTCAGAGGAGCGAAGGTCCCCTCCACGGGCGACTCGATCGGCGACTCCCCGGTCCACGAGTCGGGCAGGAACCACGCGGGCTCGTGCGTGACCTGGTCGAACAGCATGAAGCCCTGGAGATCCACCAAGGTGGCGTTCGAGTAGTACCCCTGGAACGCATAGTAGTCAGTCATGTTCCAGTTGTTATGCTGGGCCATCAGATATGCGTCGTACACCCCGTCGCTCAGCACGCCCATGTCGGAGTTTACCGGCAGATACATCCCGTTCACGATCCAACTGGCTCCGGAGTCGTAGTAGTTCAGGGTGTCATCGTCCCAGTAGAACGGGTCGTTCAGTGACTGGCTCAGGGCCACGATGGTGTAGTTCGTGAAGCTGGGCCCGGTCTCGTACTCCGTCACTGTCCAGAAGAAGAGCTGCTTGAGGTTGTCCTCGACGACGGTCGCATCCATGAACAGGGGGTTCATGTAGCTGACGTTCGTCGTGGGGTCGATGGACCACGTCACATCCGGGGCGGTCGTGTCATCACCGAGATCGAAGTCCAGCCTGTACTCGGTTATGCTGCCCGAAGTGTCGATGCTGGTGAACTCCGGGGAATGGTCGTAGGCCGAGCAGGTGATGTCAAGCGCATAGGGCGGAACCCACATCTCGTAGTATCCATCGATGTCCGTGGTCGTGCTGTTCTCGTACCGTGCGTCGAACAACGTGACCCTGACGGTGGCCGAATTGACCGGCCCGTAGGAGTCGTTGACCCAGCCGTAGAGCTTCGTGGTGGTCGGCGGCGACATGGGCACGATCTCCACGTACAGTGTCACATAGTCGTACTCCGCGACATCGACCTCGGTGTTGTAGTTCTCATAGTCCGGGGCCGACACGGACATCCAGAAGGTGCCGTCGGTCACATCCAGGTAGTAGTAGCCCGAGAGATCGGTGGTCGTGCTGTTCCAGGACGGGCCCCAGACCTCGACGGTCGCACCCACGACTGGCTCGCCGGTGAAGAAGTCGATGACGTACCCGTCGATGACCGCGTTCAGGTATGGGACGAGGGAGACATCATAGACGACGGTACTGTATTCCGGCACGTCCACTTCGCCGGAGTAGGGCTTGTAGTCACCGCTACCCCAGATGTCGACCGTGTGCGTCCCGGCCACTATCGGCATCGAATAGACGCCGGTCTCGTTGGTGTTGACGTAGTTCTCGAAGGTCGAGCTGTGGACGTACACGCCCACGCCCGCGATCGGAAGGCCAGTCATGTCATCCGTGACCTCTCCAGTGAGCACCGAATTCACAGGCCACAGGCCGAAATCCATCCAGGTGGTGAACGTCCCCGAGACGTTCATCTGGGTCCCGATCCGCGAGTACCCGTCAGCCTCGGCGCCCACGGCGGAGTTGTCGCCGTCCGCAGGCCAGGTCCTGAGCTCGTAGGCCCCCGTCGAGTCGGTCGTGGCCATCGAGAAGTATCGGAGGTCAGAGACACCGTACATCTGGTAGACGCGCGCGTTCGGGATTCCCAGGCCGGTTGACAGGTCTGTCACATTGCCCATCATGTACCCCGTCAGCCCGATCAGGCCGGCGTTCACCTCGCAGTTCTCCCCGGATGCGATCTCCAGGTTCATCTGCACGCTGGTGTAGCCTGACTCTGTGAATGTCAACTCAACTGAACCGTTCGTGATGTTGATCATGTAGTTTCCGGACCCGTCAGTGAAAGTGTAGTTGTTGTAGCTCTCGGACAGGTACATGTTGCTGCATCGGACCGACACGAGCGCTCCTGGCAGAGGCGTCCCGTAGCTGTCCATGACCACGCCGTAGACCGATGCGTCGTCGCTGTAGGTAGCCGGGGCGAGGGTGATGTTGAACCAGTAGGTCTCGCCGCTCACGAGCGGGCTGGTCGTCTCGTTGCCGACCATGTTGTACCCGGGCATGTCCATGAGTATGGCGCCTCCGCCCAGGTCGCTCGGGATGATCGTCATCTCGAAGTACCCGCTCGTATCGACCTGCGTGATGTTGCCGTACTTCGGCATGTCCGTCATTCCGATGTCGTCGATCGAAAACCCGATGACGTTACCGACGAGCACAGGGTCGCTGGATTCATCCAGGACGAAGCCTTTGATCGTGACGTCCTTGTCCTCTGCAATCGCGGTCATCGTGAAGTCGAGTGTGACCGTCTCCGAGGGGCCCACCGAGGCCGATCCCATCGTGAAGTAGTAGTCCTCGTGCAGGGCTAAGACCATGTAGTCGAAATCTCCAGGGACGCCCATCGAGTACACGCCCGAGGCATCCGTGAACGCGCTGCTCACCTCGATACCTTCGGCCATCATCATGAGCGACTTCACATAGGCGCCCTCGATGGGGTCTACCCCATCGGTAACGGTGCCGGTTATGGTCGAATCGCTCGGCGGAAGATCGGCTGCTCCCGCAGCGGGCGCGAACACCAGCACGGACGCCAGCATCGACAGGCATAGCATGACTGACACGAAGATATTCACAGAGTGCTCTCTCTCGCCAAACACAACAATCTCCTCACTGAACCGTTCAGCCTGCAACCCTGGGGGAGGGTTTGCCAAGCATTGACGGAGAAGTGGGTTCCTCGATATATATGACTGTCGCGCGCGCGGGCCTTCGACGATGCACGCGCGCGTGTGCCGTGGCGCGACTGCCGACCCCGGCCAAGCCAAGGCTAATTATCCCGTATGCTCATAGTGCCCAACTGGTCAGGTACATGGCGAAGAAGGCCAAGCACATCCCGAGGAGACTTCTATCTAGCGATGAGAATGTGGTCTGGGAATCCAGGCCCAGCGGGCTGAAGTTCATGATCAGCGCCAGCCTCGTGATGTTCATCGGGCTCGCCGCGCTGGTCGTCTACGCGCTCGATTCGTTCGCCGAGGATGTCTCCATCCCGTACCTGACGGAGCAACTTGACGGAGAGTACGGTCAGTACATCGGCTACCTGCTCCTGATGGTGTTCGTGCTGGCGCTCGTCTACTTCCTGGTCAAGTGGATGAGGTGGGGAAGCACGGTGTACGCGGTCACCGACGAGAGGATCATCACGCAGAAGGGGATCCTGAGCAAGGACTACGACGACATCGAACTACCGATGATCTCGAGCGTGGACGTCCACCAACCCTTCTCGAAGAGGATGCTCGGGTACGGCACGATAAGGTTCTCGATGTCCGGGTCCGCCGGAAAGAAGGACACCGTCGTCTGGGAGTGGGTCCCCGATCCGCTCGGCGTAAGGCGGAAGGTCCAAGAGGTAATGGACATCCGCGTGAAGCCGAAGAACGACCGCGACACCTGAATTGTCGGGGCAACGACCACACCCCGGACGCCGTACCATAAACGCCATTAGTGCACACTGCCATCACTGATGGTGTTCGGGAGCTGGTGGGCGTGGTAGCAGCAGATGTTCTGAGGCAGGGGCCAGGCAGGGCATTCATGCTCTGCAACGAAGCGATCGTGAGGGCGGCGATCGAGTCCGACGTGAAGGTCGTGTCCGCGTATCCTGGGTCTCCGACGACCGAGATACTGGACACCTTCTCAGAGGTCTCCCCGCACTTCGATTACAGGATGGAGATATCGTCCAACGAGAAGGTCGCGCTCGAGACCTGTGCCGGAGCGTCCATGGTCGGGATGAGGTCCATCACGAGCATGAAGAGCGTCGGGCTGAACGTCGCGTCCGACTCGTTCTACTCGCTGTCATATACGGGTGTCAAGGGAGGCATGGTGATCGCGGTCGCCGACGACCCGCAGGCCCATTCGTCCCAGAGCGAGCAGGACGGGAGATGGTTCGCGCCGACCGCCTATGTCCCGATGCTCGAGCCGTCGGACCCGGCCGAGGCGATGAGGATGGTGAAGGCCGCGTTCGCGATCTCCGAGAGGCACGGGGTCCCGATCCTGCTGCGCACCACGACCAGGGTCAACCACCAGAGCGGCATCGTCGAGTTCGGGAGGATCGAGCGCAAGCCTTTCGCCAAACTGCCGTGGTCCCACGGGATGGGCAGGTTCATCACGGTGGCCGACTCGGCCAGGACCTTCAAGCTCGCCCTGCTCGAGAGGACCGCGAAGCTCGAGGGGGAGTTCGAGCTGTCAGACCTGAACTCCGTTACCGACACGGGCTCGGACGTCGGCATAGTGACCAGCGGGGCAGGGTACAACTACGCGGTCGATGCGGCGCAGATACTGGGCATCACGCCGTCCATCCTGAAGCTCGGGACGACCTACCCGCTGCCAAGGAAGCTCATCGGGGAGTTCATCAGGAAACTCAGGACTGTCATCGTGGTCGAGGAGCTCTCGCCCTACCTGGAGATGAATGTGACCGTGATCGCCAAGGACGCGAACCCCGGCCTCCGGATCGTCGGTAAGCGGTCAGGACATTTCAGCGAGGCGTTCGAGTACAACCCGAACATCGTCGTGCAGGGCATGGCCAAGGCACTCGAGCTGCAGTCGCCAGTCGACTACGGCGCGGTGTTAGCGAAGGCAGACGAGCTCAAGGCGGGACTGCCCGACCGGCCTCCGACCTTCTGCCCCGGCTGCCCGCACAGGGCGAGCCTGTGGGCTCTCAGACAGGCGCTCAAGGGGACGAAGCACATCCTGTCCACTGACATCGGCTGCTACTCGATGAGCTTCCTCAAGCCCGTGGGGTTCGGCGACTCGTTGCTCAGCATGGGCGCGAGCCTCGGCGTCGCCGCGGGCATGCAGTATGCGGCACAGGAGAAGGTCGTCGCGATGATCGGAGACTCGACATTCTATCACGCCGGGCTACCAGGCATGGTCAACGCGATACACCACGGGGACGACATCACGCTCGTGCTGCTCGACAACGAGGTCACCGCCATGACCGGCCAGCAGGTCAACCCTGGCTCCGACACGACCGCGGGCGGGCGCCCGGCCAAGAGGCTCGTGCTCGAGAACGTCATCCGGGGCATGGGCCTGGACGACATCACGATAGTCGACCCGTACGATGCCAAGAACGCCGTCGGGCCCATGAAGGAGGCGCTGGCCAGGAAGGGCCCGAACGTCATCATATCGAGGAGGGCGTGCGCCCTGTACGCGGACCGGCTCAAGAGGAAGCGCGGTGAGACGATCATGTCCAACAGGGTCGAGAAGGAGGCCTGCAAGAGACCATACGCGTGCATACGCCAGTTCAACTGCCCCGCGATCTCGATCGACGACGACGACCGGAAGGCGGGGATAGCGAAGGAGCTGTGCGACAAGTGCGATGTCTGCTCGAAGATATGCCCGTTCGGTTCGATCAGGCCGAGGGAGGGGGAGTGACATGACGGCGACGGAGTTCAGCGTCTACATGACGGGGGTCGGAGGCCAGGGGCTCGTGCTCCTATCCAACGTCATAGGGGCCGCGTGCGCGGACGCGGGCATGCGCGCCCTGACAGGGGAGCAGCACGGGCTGTCGCAGAGGAGCGGTTCCATCAACGTGCACATGCGCATAGGCGAGGATATCCGGTCCCCGCTGATACCGGTCGGAGGGGCGGACGCGCTGCTCGCCCTGGAGGCGCTCGAGGCGCTCAGGTACGTCGAGTACCTCCGCCCGGGAGGGATCGTCCTGATGAACTCGAGGGTGCAGCACCCGGTGTCCGAGACCGAGGAGCACATGAGGGACAAGGCCGCGAGGTACATGTCCGCCGATGATGTCAGGGCGAGGCTGCTCCAGGTGACGGACAAGGTGTCCCTGATAGACGCACTCGGAACCGCGCGGCGCGCCGGGAACGCCCTCACCGAGAACATCGTCATGCTAGGCGCGCTCAGCACGATCGAGGCGTTCCCCGTACCCGAGGACGCCATCAGACGGTCCGTGGAGGCCAACGTGCCGAAGAAGGCGGTCGAGGTCAACCTCAGGGCGTTCGACCTCGGGAAGGAGGCCGCGTACTCGCACCTGTGCAATCTCGTTAAGTGCAGGAAATGAGTTCCGGGTATCGATCCCGATGAGGAAGGCCGAGTACGTCAGGGTGGATGTCTTCACGAAGAAGCTGTTCGGCGGGAACCCGCTCGCCGTTTTCCCGCGCGCGCAGGGGCTGACCGACCGTGAGATGCAGCTGCTCGCGAGGGAGATGAACCTGTCCGAGACGACCTTCGTACTGCCGCCGAGCCGCGGCTCGGGGGCGGACTTCAGGGTGCGCATATTCACGCCCGACATGGAGGTGCCCTATGCCGGGCACCCGACCCTCGGGACTTTCTACGTGCTCGCGAGACAGGGCCGGATACGGCTCAAGGGCCCCGTCACGACAGCCATGATGGAGGTGAAGGCGGGTGTCATGCCCGTTGAGATCCATTCGTCGAAGGGGAAGATCAGCAAGGTCGTGACCGTCCAGAACAGGCCCGAGTTCGGCAGGGTGTTCGACGACCTGTCCGAGGTGGCCGAGGCCGTTTCCCTCAAGGAGAGCGACTTCATGCCGGACAGGGCGCCCGTGCAGCTCGTGTCCACGGGGCTCCCGTGGGTGATCGCCCCCGTGCGGTCCAGGAAGGCCGTCGAGAGGGCCTCGGGCAACACCGCGGTCTTCTCCGAGTTCGTCAAGAAGCTCCCCAAGGGGGTCGTGGACATCTACGTCACATGCCTCGACCCGGTCGAGAAGGCGTCGACCACGCACTCCAGGGCGTTCTCCCTCGTCGCGAGGAACATCATGGAGGACCCGGCCACCGGGAGCGCCAGCGGCTGCCTCGGGGCGTACCTGGTCCAGAGGAGGCTTGTGCCCCTGGCGAGGACGGTCAGGATCACGAACGAGCAGGGGTACGAGATCGAGAGGCCGAGCAAGACCTCGATCGAGGTCCGCACCGGGGAAGGCGGCGAGATAGACTCGGTCCGCGTCGGAGGGCCGGTCGTCCACATGATGGACGGGACCGCGTACCTGTGACCGGGCGGACTACTCCGCCTTCGGCAGTTCGACCTTGAAGACCGCACCCTGCGTGTGGTCCCCCTTCACGCGGTCCTCGACCCAGACCCTGCCATGGTACCGCTGGACCAGCATGCGCACGATGCTGAGCCCGAGGCCGGAGCCCTTCTTCCGCGAGCCCTGCGCGAACCTCTCGAAGATCCTCCCCTTGATGTCGTCGGGCACGCCGTGGCCGCGGTCGGCGAAGGAGACTACCCAGGATGGCCTCGCCCCGTCGGTCGCCTCCACCACGGAGACATCGACCTCTACTGGCTCGTGCGGATCGTACTTCACCGCGTTCGTCAGTATGTTCACGAACAGCTCCCTGAGGAGCTCGTCCGCGAGCGTGTACGCCCTCGCGGGCCAGTCATCGTGCCTGACCACGACCTTCCTTGACATGAAGTAATGCTGGACGCTCCTCACGCAGTCCTCGAGGACGGGCCCGATGTCCACCCTGGTCAGCTTGACCTCGCCCCATGTCAGCCGGGACATGGTCCGGACCGACGACGCGAGCATGTTGACGCCCATGACCTGGGCCGTGAGCTTCGAGATCATCGCGACCTGTTCGGGCCTCTCGAGCGTGGCCCTGAGCATGTCGAGGTAGCCCATGATCGCTTGGTTGAAGTTCTTGATGTCGTGGGACAGGAGGTCCGTGTAGAACTCCGCGCTGTGCCTGCTCTCGATCTGGGACTGGAACATGGTGGCGTTCTCGATCGCGATGCCGACGATGCTCCCGAATATCTCGATGACCTCGACCGTCTCCTGGTCCGGTATCCGGTCGTCCCTGGGCTTGAGTATCTCGATGTACGCCACGACCACGCCCTCGCGGCTGAAGATGAAGGTGTCCATGTAGTCGAGCTCGTGCCAGTATCCCTCGCCCTTCCGGGGGACGCGGACGAGCCACGGTTCTGGGTAGTAAGCCATCTCGGAGTCGTCGAACTGGACGCTCTCGGTCGGCATGTAGTAGGTCGTCCTACCGACCTTCTTCCGCCACCTGACAGGCGTCTCCTTGATGGGCCGGCCAGTGGGGTCGATGATGTGCTCGACCCTCCCGATCGGGTACTCGATCTTCCTGATCGCCTCCGCCCGGTCATCCGAATAGCCGTGAACCGCGCGTATCCTGAAGACGCCCGCGGCATCGTCCCTCATGCCCAGCACCATGCGCTTGAGCCCCAGGAGCTGGGCGAGCGTCCTCAGGACGTCCTCGAGCAGATGGTCCAGGTC
>Ga0315278_10002322_pt1 | contig 16915 bp, 22 predicted proteins | sample YL17G06_0_MG_FD_203880 | JGI IMG/M metagenome (GOLD analysis project Ga0315278, IMG submission 203880) | Sediment microbial communities from Yellowstone Lake, YNP, Wyoming, USA - YL17G06_0 | ecosystem: Environmental > Aquatic > Freshwater > Lake > Sediment | place: USA: Wyoming | collected... | reverse complement strand
GATTGGATAGAGTATGTGGGGAAAGACCACCTGCATCACAGACTGTACACGCTCCTCGGTGACAAAAGAAAAGCTGTGCTCTTCATCTATTTTCTCTGTGCAACCCTCGGCATCAGCGCTATAGCGCTCAGAAATGCGAGGCCCATCGACGGGATACTCCTGATCAGTCAGGCTTTTCTCATAACGGTGGCTATATCCATATTGGAATATTCCGGACGGCAAAGGCATTAGTGACGATATTGCCTGATTAGTAATTTATTGACAATGAGTGGCTTTTTGAATAGAAATAAACAAGTTCTTGCAATTTTCAGCTTGGTACATCATTTCATTATTAAGATGAGACCTTCGCAAAATTGTATAAACCCAGCATTTATGTCATTCCCGCGAAAGCGGGAATCCAGTATTGATTTCATGGTTCCCCACTTGCGCGAGGACAGCGCCTAGATTCCCCCGTATCAAGTACGGGGCAGGCTTATCAAGCCCGGAATGACAATTAGAGAATTTATGCAAAGGTTTTGATACATGCATTGCAGGCAGGCACACAATGAGTGACAAGAGCACAGTACGTCAGCAGATTGAAAAGAATGGGCTGCTGCTAATCGCAGTCGCCATGGTGGTGATTTACTGGGTGCTCGATTCCCTCACATCGGATCAGGTATTCGCACGCACACTGATTGCCCTCTTTGTGCTCGCATACGGGCTATTCACCCAATCATTGATCAATTCCCGTAGAGAAGCTCTCGAAGAAAAGGAAAGGACACAACAGCGGCTGATTCAGTCGGAAAGCATAGCCGCCATCGGACAGCTTGTTGCCGGAATAGCCCATGAGCTCAACAATCCCCTGGCAAGTACATCAAGCCTGATCCAGACAAACATTGAGATCCTCAACGAACAAAAAGTTAAGACGGATATCGATACTGAACTGCTGAAGGATCTCGAATTCTCATTAAAGGAACTCAAACGGGCAGAAAACATCGTAAAAAGCGTCCTGGGATTGTCGCGCCAGACGCAGATCTACGTTGAGGATGTTGACATTAATGCAAATATAGAGGATGCTTTGCGAGTATTACACAACCAGTATAAAGATTTGGGAGTGATTATCGAAAAAGACTTCGATGAAAACCTGCCGAAAGTCAATGGCAACTTCGCAAATCTCGGTCAAGTTTTTATGGATATAATCAAGAATGCAATACAGGCGCTGCCCGACGGTAAAGGAACTATATTCCTGAAAACGAGCTATAAGAGGGAAACAAACACTGTTACCATAGAATGCCGTGACACGGGTATGGGAATTCCGGATGATATCGTTAAGGATATATTCAAGCCGTTTTTTACCACTAAGGTCGTTGGCAGCGGGTCAGGCCTTGGTCTTTACATTTCACACGAAATCATCAAGAAGCATGAGGGTCTTATCTCAGTAAGCAGCAAAGCGGGGCGAGGTACTACATTTACTATAGACCTTCCGGTTAAACAGGGGGCATCATGATAAAGATACTAATCGTAGACGATGAAGAGGGCGTCCGAAGATCCTTGAAAAAGCTTCTTCAAAGGGACGGTTATGACATTCTTCTGGCCGAAAACGGTACGGAGGCCATCGATATCGTTCGACAACGTGTCAATGAAATTGAAACAGTAGTATGCGATTTTAAGATGCCGGGCCTCGACGGTTTGGAAACACTAATGGAAATCAGCAAGCTCAATCCTGAAATCATCAAGATAATCCTCACCGGCTACGCTACCCTCGATCGCGCTATTGAAAGTGTAAACTCAGGCATTGATGGTTTTTTAACAAAACCCTTCGATAACAAAGAAATCAGACTGAAGTTGAAGGAATTCCACATCAAGAAAAGATTGAAGCAATTCGTGCCGGCTCAGGTTCTCGAAGAATTACAGAAGTTCGGGGAGAACCTGGAGCCCAGAAACCAGAAAGTAAGCATCCTTTTTACTGACATTCGCGGTTTCTCAAAAATATCCGAAACGCTTACGCCTTCTGAGCTGTCGCAGCTTCTGAATCTTAATTATTTTTATCCTCTCGACAACATTATCTTTAAACACAACGGCACCCTTGACAAACACATCGGTGACGGCATCATGGGGATATTCGGAGCACCGATTACCCAGAATAGTGATGCCAAGAGAGCTGTTCAGTGCGCGATTGAGATGCGAAATAAAATAGCCGAAATAAACACGGAGATCAGCGTTAGGAATATGAAGATTCCTGTTGCCTTCGGAATCAGCACGGGTGAATCCATGGTCGGAATTTTTGGCTCTGCAATCAGAAAAGAATATACGGCCATGGGCAATCCTGTCAATTTAGCAGCGAGGCTCGAAAGGATCGCCAAGGAAAAGCAAATCCTGATATGCGACGATACATATGAAGAGGTGAAGGATTTCTTTAAGGTCGAGAAGATAAGACAGGTAAAACTCAAAGGAATGGACGAGGAAACCACTGTCTATAATGTTGTTGATGCGCTTTAATCTCTTAAATTGTTTCAGTGACTTATTTTATTCGATAAGCTTTGTCATGGGGGCCCATGGCAATAAATCTAACCGTATCATCCTTACATCTTGAACAATCGTGGCAGAGAACAACCTCCTGATCTTTCTTATTTCTACAAACCTTACAATACAAATAGATGATGATAAAATTTTTCTTCACAGGACTGCTATAGTAGCCTCTAAAATTTCCCTTCAATGGTTCTCCCATTCGAATGGGATCTTTCACAATCATATCTACTTTCTTTTGAATGACCTTTTTTTGTGCGGCGTGCTTCCTGAGAGAATCAACAAAGGCATCGCTGAACAGAACGTCCATCAAAAAACCTCATCGTAATGGTACCACTTTACTTTACCGCTTCTTACCCTCGAAATCGTCTCCATAAGACTAACTTTAAACTTTGGGTCCGCCAGTATAAATTCCGTAGGATCATTCTCTTTTATTCTCTTCAAGTTAAGAATGAATTGTGACAAGACCTCAGAAACGGTTGTACGTTGTTCTTCGGCATACGCCTTGGCATACTCAATTAAGTCTTGGTCCATCGTGACATTGATCTTGCCCTTACGCATCATTATTACCTCCAGTTTTATGCATCCTTTATACGCCAATTATGCGCCTATGTCAACTGGTAATTGTTTTATTCTTGCATTACTAAGCAATTCTGAACACTCATTCTTCTGCATCTTTTCAAACACCGCTTTTACGTTTGGAGTCCCCTCCCCTATTTGCTGCCTGAAGAACTGATCGCACCGTAATCAGTAAGTAAATCCCCGCTATATCCCGCCCCCCTATCTCCCCTTGACATCTATTTTCTATTGTCTTATATTTACAAGCAAATAGCGATTTTCCGAGATATTCATTATGCCAATAAGCAAAATACTGACAGAAAAGCGGGAAGAGATTCTCCGCATCGCAATGAAACATGGCGCCCGAAATCTAAGAATATTTGGTTCCTATGCGCGAGGCGAGGAACGACCGGACAGCGACATTGATCTGCTGGTGGAAATGGAACGTGATCGGTCGCTTCTTGACATTATTGCCATCAAGCATGATCTTGAAGACTTGATTCAACGGAAGGTTGATGTCCTTACAGTGAATGCGATTTCACCATACCTGAAAGATAATATCCTACAGAGTGCTCTTTCCTTATGAAAGAAGACGCCGTTTATCTTCGACAAATACTCGATGCAATCGAAAAAATTGAATCTTATGCCGCAGTGGGTAAAGAAATATTCATGACAACCACCCATTAGCAGGATGCCATTATCCGCAACCTGGAGATTATCGGAGAGGCCACAAAGCGCTTAAGCGATGTATTGAGAGCTTTGAATTTGTCCATTTTGTGTCATTCCGAGAAGCAATAGCGACGAGGAATCTTTATGATCTTAGCTTCTTCAAGATTTCTCCCTTCGGTCGAAATGACAAAAGTCGGCATTTTTCAAAGGTTTCGTATTGAAACAAAGCAATCCTGAAATACAGTGGCGAAATGTTGCAGGACTTCGAGATGTATTGATTCACAATTATATGGGTGTGGATCTGGAAGTCATCTGGAATGTGATAGTGAGAGACCTGCCGGAACTTAAAAAGAGCATTCTTGAGTGCCTCCCAAAATCATCACAATCATTATAAGGGAAAATGAGATAGCAAATAGGGCGCGCTGTCTCAATTCGCTAAAGAAGAGTCAGTTCCCTGAGAAAAATAGGGTCCCTTTAATTTTTGCTTTTCTGATTGACATAAAAGGAACCTTGACACATAGTCCCACTATATTCAGATATTAATGAGTAACTATGAAACGATCTGAGGTTTAGGTGCTGTGAGAAAAATTCGGAAGAAGGAACAGTTATTACGGGCATTGATAGATACTAAAGAGAGCATCTACGAACGTTTCGGTGTCATCGACATGGCTGTTTTCGGTTCATACGTGAGAGATGAACAGCACAAGCACAGTGATATTGATATATTTGTTGAATTGAAACCGGAATATAAAACCTTCGACAACTATATGGAACTGAAGTTTTTTCTCTCCAAAATCATAGGTGGTAAAGTAGACCTTGTCTTGAAGGAATCGATCAAAGAAGCCTTTATATCCACTATCATCAAGGAAGCAATTCATGTCTAAAAGATCCTGGTTATCCTTCCTTACAGATATACACGTTTGCTCAATCAAAATTCTTAATTACACAGAAGACATGACTCGTGAAGATTTCTTCGCAGATTCGAAAACCTTTGATGCGGTCATTAGAAATCTGCAGATCATCGGAGAAGCTGCGAAAAAGATCCCCCCTGATATACGGAGGCAATACAAAACTGTTGAATGGAAAAAAATAGCAGGATTGCGAGATATTGTCATTCATGATTACTTTGGTATAAATGAAGATATCATCTGGGATGTGATCACATCCAGGATGCCCTTGCTGGCTGAGGAGACAGGCTACATTTTAGCTGAGTTGCAGAAGAATCTATAGTAAACTGACCCGGGGAGTTTTTTTTCATGACTCGAACTCAGTTCTGAGCAACCCGGATTGGCGGATGATAGATTGAAGAGTCCCGGTGCGTAATTCTGCATGGTTCGGAACCGGTATGGTGATGGTCGTATCAAGAAGTCGTTTCTGCATCACGATATGACTGCCACGCCGACGCACCTCCACAAAGCCGTGTCGTATAAGAATCGTGCAGACCTGTTTACCTGACAGGATATGGAGCTTACCCAACCGCAACCTCCACTCGGGTCACATAAACTTCCTCGTGCAAACGCGCCTGAATCTCCTTGGAAGAAGCTGTCTCGAAGAATAACTCAAGGGCTTCACGAAGATTTTCGCGGGCTTCTTCGATTGTATCTCCTTGGCTGGCGATATCAAGTTCCGGACAAAGGGACACATATCCACCCTCTTCACGCCCAATAATTGCTGTAAGTTGCTTTTTCATGGCATCTACTCCAATTTTCCAGAATTAACGTCCGACGCAGACCGGAGGATAAAGGGCAATCACCCTGTCTATGTGTCGTTCAATCTTCTCAGTAGTAGGGATTTGGGGCTTCTTTCGATAGACTCACCTTTCCAGTTCGCAGGTACCTTATAGAATATGCTTTCTCATGTGTCAATACCGCATTAAATGAAGAAGATAGAAGGATAGTAAATATCCTCCGGCAAAGCCGGAGGCTTTACGCATGCTGGCCCCTCGAAGGGTCATGATCGCGAGCGAAAACCAAAAAACATCATCGTCAAGGTTCTTGTAACACCTGTCATTCCCGCAGTGTTCTTGAGCGCGAATCCAGATTTTGTCCGATTTCTAAAAGCTGGATACCCGATAAAAGCATTCGGGTATGACAAAAACATCTTACATGATAAGCGCCTGTTAACTTCACACTCCCGAAATTGTCAAACCCTGGGAGTCCCCCGCCAGAGTCGGGGGTTTACCTTGGGGCAATTAATCATACGGAGTTGAAACCAACCCTTCAGGAATGAAATGTGGACTTATATGGCCGTTGAGAATGGCTCCCTTCTATCATGGTGAAACCGGCTTGGAATTATAGCGGTGATGACGATTCAATATTGAATGGCGAAATCATCAAAGTATGAAGAAGTGGCAGTATTTCCTGTAGCGTGGAGGGCAATTCCCGAATAGTCAATCGTGCCGCTATTGGGTGTGAGAAGAGAGCTATCCTCGATAATAGCATTTGCCTCGACGGAACTGATACCACCTAATATGTGTGGTACGGGTACGCATGTAGGCAGGCAGTTCGGTTGGCAATACGATGGACATGTATTCACTCCATCCCACTGCACGAGTGTCATATAATCATTTGCAGCGTTCCAGTCGCTGACGTTATCCACCGGCCAGTGGACGATGTTGCTGCTGCCGGTAACGATGCGGGGATTACTCCACCTGTTATTGTCAGTGGGAATATTATTGCGTGTCCCGTCGTGACTACTATCCACATCACCATAATAGACCCTGATATAATTCGTCTTTGCTCCCAGGATACCTGATACCACCGCCCGGGTAGTAACACCGACCAGCAGATTTTCGCCAGTTTGAAATGTTCCAGTGATGTTTGTCAATGTCAACGTTCCGGTGGCGGTGGTACTTGACCAGGTTTCGGATGTCATAATCGGTGTTCCATTGATCCGCGCCCTTGCCCCGCTCGTTCCGCCAACAACTACTGAACCATGTAACAAACGCGTTGGTCCTCCTGCCACAAACTCGAGAGGATAGGCTTCAACGAGTCGAACCTGAAGGTTGGACCAATCAATGAGGCGATTGGAACTATTGAAAACATAATTTTGATTGTTCACATCATAAGGCATTATTTTATATGCTAGCCATGTAAAAGTACCACCCTGCCTCTTCCAAAGAATAATGGCTGGATTGGAATAACGGATGGAGGGTGATTCATACTCTAATGGTTCAGTATCTATTGCATCAGTAAGTGCATCCGGTACATCAGGTCTAAAAGAATCTGAAATATTATCAGCACTAACCCAGCTCGACCCATCCTTTATTTCTTTTCTTCGCATATATGACACCCCATAAAAAGTATCGCTGCTTGAGGAGATTTTGAAACTCAATCCCTCCATATGAAAGGGCTGACTATTACTTATCTTCACCTGTAAATCATGACTGAGACAGTAACCTGCATTTTTCCAGGAATTTGTAAGGTCCACACCTGCGCCAATTGCATTTACTGCAAGAACTGCCCAGGTACCAGAACTAAAGGCGGGCGCGGCTGATGTCACCTGCAATGCCTTGTCGCCACCTACTGTTGTCGCTACAAACCCGCCCACTTGAGTGCCCGTGGCCCATTTTGTGAGATCCTCAAAGGATTCAAGAAAGTGTTTTTTTACAGGGCTGGTTACAGGATTGGGCGGTGACACTGTGATGGTTTTTTTTGCTTCAAAGGGTGTACCCTTGTTGACGATACCGGTGGATGTGATGTGATAGTCATCAGGTATGTAAAGAGAAAAACGCTCCGTGTTCGACACGATGAATTCGTTACCGGTCAATTGCGTTCTGTTGTTCCAGTTCGCAATGGCGTAATCCCTGCCGGCCAGGGCGAGATAGTAGGCGCGATTCATGCCGCTCCCGGACGCCTGTCCCAATGATGATGTTGATATCATATAAAACATGCCCATCCCTATTGCAGCGGCCATTGCTATTCCGCTAATCACGAATAGCAGTACATTTCCTCTCTGATTGGAGATAGACATGTTCAGCTCCCTGACTCAAGACCGAAAAAGACAACATCCGATATTGGTTTGTCTTCATATCCTTTCAGCTTTAATATGAATGTCACAAGCGAAACCGTCGCGTCGGTAAAACAAGGACTGTCCGGAAATGTCGCTGAACAGTTTGAATTTGTCGCTGGACATTTTACAGTTGCCATACAGTAACTCAACGTGAAGTCACTGACATTTTCTGCCAATTTGTCACCGCCTGCACATGAGCCTGTGCAAACGGTACAATCGGAAGCCGTTTTCAAATATAGGATGGGGTTGTTCCCGCCTGCCAAGTATACCGACGATACATCCGGCCCTTCCGAAGTACTTCTCTGGATTGTGTATGTAATAATATTCGCCCCACCACAGGTAATGGACCTGATTGATGAAAATTCTTTCTTAAGTCTGGCTGCGGTAATTTGTCCTTGCTGTGCTACCGTGGCGTTCTTCTTTGACAACATATATCCATTTACCATTTCCAACATCCCCCTCCCGGCAATCACGCCGAGAATGGTGATTACGACGAACGACACAATAATTTCAATCAGTGTGAATCCCCGATTATCGGGCGTTTTTTTCTTCATCGATAGTCTTAATTTTCCTTGGCTGTGAAAAGGGTCGTCAGTATCTGTTCTCCCGGGCGGTTAGTACCGTCAGGGTTTCTCTCAACACTTTGTATCTTTACTTCAAGAACATTCTCCGCCTCACCCGCACTGATCGGCTGTATTGCATTGGAAACAAATTTGACGAACCTGTTTTCAATGACATAATACTTCCCGTAACTATTGTCTTTTAAATTTGCGTCGGCTGTGCCGATTTGAAGATTCAGATATCCGAGGAGCCTCTTCCATTGCGCTGTGTTATCGTTCAACGTGTCGCTTCCGGTCAGAGGCCAGGGTAGCTGTTCCGCCGTGCCACTCGTTCCACCTGTTACGCCTGTTACGCATCGATAAAAATGACCGTTGGGATTTGTTGGAATAACAATATCGCCTGCCGCATATGGTGTTGACGCTACCCATACACCCGCCTTCCAGATTACGGAGCCATCCGGTGTGTCTCCGTAATCGCGCCATTCCGCCGGTTCCAAGAAGCCGCTTGTACCGCCGGTCGTGCATATGTAAAACCGTCCATTCATACCCGTAGGAAGTACCTTATTTCCCGCCGCGTAGCTTGTTGAAGCTTTCCATCGAGGATAAGGTGTGTAATCCGCATTTATACTTGCCATCACTTTGCTAAGGCCAGAAGATTTAAATATCCTTCTCAGGGCATCGCTGCTTTTTATCAACGAATCAGAAAACAAAATCAGCATGATGGCGCTGAAAGCCGCTAAGAGAGCCACGGTTGCTATAATTTCGATGAGCGTGAAACCGGATTGATTAATCAGCTTTCTGGATTTCATGGAATAAAACCCGTGTTTTTGGTGACGGTAATGCTCTTTGATTCGGTACTTTGAGTAAGCGCTATATTTGTGATATCTGCCGTCAAAGGATTGCCTGAACCATCAACAGGCCTTCCCCATTTGTCAAATGTAACTGTCGTGCCGACTCCAGACGTTATTTGCACGTTTCCCTTTAACTTGTGGCAGTTTTCCGGGCATGCTACTGTAACTTGGTCCCCTGAATCATTTGTTTGGCCCTTAACAGGAATCATCACGGGGTGGCTATTTATATCAAGGGCAGGCGTTCCATTCTTATAAAGTATATATGATGTACCATCATTCGTGAAGTAAATCCCCCACGTTGCTGTGTCATCATTCAACGCTTGAATCTGTGCAAAACGAAGGCTCACTTTTAATCCATCCATCTCGGCCATCAAGTTGTTTGTGATTGTCCTATATGTACTCAAAGCAACCTTAGAGAAGATGAGAAGCACGATCAACACCACCATTAGCTCAATTATGGTGAAGCCACGGTGATTGATTTTGGTTTTACAGGTTCGTTTCATGGTCAAAAAGGCAGTATGCGAACTCTGGACCGATATGGATCAACCGATATGAGGGCACCCTGCTGAAGTTCTTCATAGAATTGTTTTATGGCTTTCACCACCAGAGAGCCAATCGCCTCAGGGAGCACGTTTTGAGTGCGAATTTGAATAACGCTTGGACCAGCGGCACGGGTTACCGCAAGCAATGAACCGAAGTCGAGATCGTGAGTGAATATGATATAGCCATTTTCTCTTGCATAATCCATGATGACGCTGTCTTTTGCGGTGCTTTCGCCTACATTAGACCAGTGTATACATTCAAATCCTTCATCGGATAAAAATGCTGCCCATCGGGGCGGTAGATTCATATCCAGAAGGATTTTCATCTGGGTACCATCACTATTTCTTTTTCCTCCGATCTCCAGGCTGCATAGGAAAGGGCCTCAAGAACGTCCTCACGCTGAAGATAGGGATATTCCATGAGGACATCCTGAACCGTTTTACCACAGGCGATAAGCCCAACAATCGTCCCGACGGTTACCCGCATCCCCCTGATACAGGGCTTTCCGCCCATCACCTGCGGGTCGACAGTGATTCTTGTTAACGGTTCCATAAACGCCTCCTTTATTTAATCAGTTAAACAACATTACGATTCCGATGATACCAAGCTTCTGAAGTAAAATCAACCATAACGCCCCATGCCTCATGACTCCCTGTAGAGAAAAACCCGCTCCAGTTATCTGTATCATTCTTGGCCTTGATTTGAGCATAACGTCAACACCACCATCAGCTCGATCAGGGTAAATCCCCGGTGGGTGATGTGAGTTTTACAGGTTCGTTTCATGGTTCCAAGGGCACTCATTTGGTGATTATGAAGAAAATAAATCCATCCCCTTTTCTTCTGTCATCAGGACAGACAGGGGCAGTACGTCAACTTTCTCCGTCAGAGCGTAACGCCGCTCTCCGGGATAGATAACGATTAGTCGTTCCAGTTTCAGGTCCGTCAGTGCAATCCGCATCGAAGGGGTCATGCGGGGCGCATCGGCCCGCTTTATTTCCACACCGATACGTCGGCCATCTTTGAAGAGCAAAAGATCGATCTCCGCCCCCGCATGGGTGCCCCAGAAATAGGCTTCGTCGGGCCGGGAAGCCGTTAGCAGCTCCTCGATAACATAGCCTTCCCATGAGGCGCCGCACTTTGGATGGGTTAAAAGGTCTTTCTGTTCGCTAATGCCGATAAGCTGATGAAGAAGACCACTGTCACGAAAATAAACCTTGGGTGACTTGATCTGCCGTTTCTTGAGATTCTCGTGCCAGGGCGGCAATTGGCGCACCATGAAGACCCCCTCCATAAGATCCAGGTAGCGGCGAATCGTAGATTCGTTGAGACCAAGAGAGCGGGCGGGTTCCGCGGCATTCCAGACTTGGCCGTTGTAGTGGGCAAGCATGGTCCAGAAACGAAATAAAGTCTGCGCCGGGGTAACAAGGCCTAACTGAGGGATGTCTCGTTCAAGGAATGTCCTGATGAAGTTTTTTCGCCATGCAAAGCTTTCGGTATCGCCGGTCGCGAGAAACGAAAGGGGGAAACCTCCGCGGAACCAATGCATCGAATGAGATTTCTCTCCCACATCTCTAAGGGAGAGGCCACCAATTGAAACGGTTTCTAATCGCCCGGCGAGAGATTCCGACGATTGACGAAGAAGTGCAGGAGAGGCGCTGCCAAGAATCAGAAATCTGGCCGGCAGAGGTTTACGATCCATTAGAACTCTAAGAATCGGGAAGAGATCCGGTCGACGCTGGACTTCGTCGATTACCACGAGCCCCGCCAACCCCCGAAGGGCCGTCATCGCCTCGTCAAGGCGCGCCAGACTTAAAGGATCTTCCAGATCAAAATAGTTAGGAGAATCAGGAGAAACAAACTGACGAGCCAGAGTAGTCTTGCCGCATTGTCGGGGACCAATCAGGGCGACAGCGCGGCTCCTTTCCAAGGCAGTCCTGATATTGGCTGTAGTATGAAAGCGCGGAATCATGGTGAAATCTTACATTGAAATTCCCGTATGTCAAGCGGGATTTTCTATGTGATTAAAAAGTAAAGTCGCCCTTTTTTTCAAATCCTAATGCTTTTTTTAAACCCGGATATTTCAGGCCGGATTGGCGCAAGATAGTTCCGAAACGGCGCTCACGATGGCCAGGACCATCAGGACCCACCAGCATTTCGATCATGGTGAATCCCTGATTTTTTGACGCTAATATTTTCATAAATGCAATTTATTCTTTACAGCTTATAATATCAAGGTCATTTTGTTTTCCAGATTAATACTGAATTGAATATTTTGATAGGATTTTTTTAGGGGCACCACGAAATTAATCCTGGTAGGTCCCCCTTTGCAAAAGGGGGGGAATGCATTGAATTTATGACTACGAAGATCTCCGTACTTAATCCAGAGAAAAAACAGCCTTAAGGGCTTGATCTATCGCATTCATTTCGCCGGATTCCAGCTTACCCCGCACGCGAGACAATCTTAAACGATAGTCAATCGGGCGGGTTTGCAGGCAATCAGCAACTGATTTCTTTTCAAGTCCGTTTATCGGAGAGGGAGAAATGATTACATTTGTTTTAATTCTTGCCTTTTTCTCAGTCCATGCCGTTATCGGTACAACCTGGATGACGGGAATACGTGCATTATAAATGTTATTTGTCACAACCACGCAAGGCCGAACTTTACCCGTTTCAGAACCCTGGACCGGATCCAGGTTGATATCGATAATCATACCCCGCTCGATGATGATCATTTAGGCCATCCATGAACGGCAGTGGCTGTCAATTCCTTCAATTCAAAATCTTCATCGTAAGACTCAGTGTATAAATCGGCTGATTGCCGCAATTTTTCCAGTTCTCGTTCTTTTCTTAACAGATTCAATGCTTCACGAATCATGGAACTTTTATCTTTAAATCCGTAATCCTTATGGCTGTTAAGAAAAGCAACCTGATCCTCTTTGCAACTAAATTTTGTCTGCAATATGTCACCCTCCTGAAGACCCATAAATGGGCCCATAAATATGGACGTATTATAAAGACCAATCGGATAGCCGTCAATAGAAATATGGGGTCGGGTAAATCCGTCCCCTTTTCAACTCTGATTTAATTGTCTTTTTTTCAGCTTGATTTAACAGTTCTTTAGATGTTCAAATAAGAGACTCTTAACAAAGGAGGCGTCAGATAAAATGATCAGACAGATTCAAATATCCGAAGCAAGGCGAAGATTGAATGAGCTACACAAAGAAATCGGGCCGGATGAAACCATATCAATAACATCCCGGGGAAAACAGGTTTTTGCGCTTATGTCCTGGGATTTTTACGAATCCCTGAACGAAACAATGGCTATTTTGAATGATCCCGTCTTCATGAAATCTCTGAAAAAAGCAGTGAATGATATTAAAGCCGGACGTGTGACAGATTGGGATACTGCAAAGAAGGAGCTTGCCATTGACATATAAGATCATCCTTTCTGATGAAAAAGTTGCTGAGGATGAAAATTTTATAGTGATTTCTCTGAACCAGTGAAAATTCTATTCATTAATCCCGCCAAGAAAACCGGAACATCACAGTATCGTCGTTCCCCCCTGGGGCTTCTGTACGTGGCTTCCTTTTTAATGAAAAGGATATCTGCCCCTTGGTCTGATTTCCTTCGCTTGCGACATAAGAGTTCGTTTGATTATTGATAATATCCTATCTGCATCGATCTTGTGAACAGGCGAAAACTTGTCAGCCGCGTATATGCGCACGAACTCCTCCAGTTTCTTGTCTCCCTTCAGATACATGAGGCTGGACACTGCCTCCCCCAGGGCGTCTTTGTCGCCTTTTTTGTCATATATGTCTATCAGAAAAAGGTATGCTTGAGCATATAGGGGCTGCATCCGCACTACATCTTTTAAATTCAATATCGCCCTGTCATACATTCTTTTTTGCCATTGTACTTCCGCGAGAATCAGGCGCGGAAATGTCCTGTTGAAATCCTGCTGCAACACCATGCTTGCCTCTATGGCTGCATTCCTGTTACTTCCCTGCCTGAGCAATATAAGGGAAAACAGTTCGCGATATTCAGCTGCACGGGGATTAATCTTCAGCGCCTTTCTTATATATTCGTATGCCTTGCCAGTATCTCCTCTTCTGAGATTGATCTGGGCAATGCCGGCGTAGGGCTGTGCGTTGGTGGGACTAATCCACATTGCCTTTCGATAGTGCGTCAAAGCCATATCGTCCTGGCCTTCATTAAGATAGAAATTGCCCATATTGATTTCGGTTCTTGCCTCTATGGTCAGATTTTCGTAGTTCTTCAAGATCGAGGCTTCTATAAACTCTCCCATGCCTGCTTCCCGCAGCCCCTGTCTTGTATAATGAATGCCCAGATTATTATGCGGTCTGCTCAGCTTTGGATATTTCAGGATATTATCGATCCATAGCCCCATATCCGTCTTCAAGACTTCATTTCTCATGTAGACAGTATGTCCTTCTGCAAAAAGAACAAATATGACGCTGAAAACCAAAAGCCCGCGGATCGCCTTCTTGTAAGCAAAATAATCCAGCATTTTTAAAATGAATATGGCCACGGGCACAAAAAAGAGCATGGATGGTATGTAGTTTCTGTGCTCGTAAATAAGCTCGACCGGGATAAACGATCCTTCAATTAAATGGTTCAAAAGGAAAAAAAGGATACAGAAAGAGATGAGAGGTCTTCTCCTGGCAACTGTGAGAGCATAACCCGCACTAAGAGCGAGGATCAAAATCGCCGGCAGCGTCGTCCAAGGATCTATCATGGATTTGGAAATACCAAAATCGTGGAGCGTAGTGAGCCGGGAATGGAGCGGATAAAGGAGGAGGCTAATATAAAAGATTATGACTCTCGGTTCCGTTAATAACCTCTCGCCTAAAGTATAGGAACGGACCCGGTAGTCATCGAGAATGCTTGATAGATCCAAATACGAATTAGCAAGGATGATAACGACGGCAAACGGGATAAATGCAAATTTGAGATTCTTTCTTACCGTATCTCTCTCCGCGCCCTGGATCAGAAAAAGATCATAGATAAAAATACTGACTGGCAGCATGGCGGCGGTCTCCTTGCTGCCAAAGGCAAGAAGCATGGCCACGGTGAAGCAGAGGAAAAAGAATGCCCTATTTTTTAATCCCTCCGCTGTGCGTCCCTTCAAATAGAAGTACATGGCGGCAATGTAAAACATTCCTGCCATGCTCGCCATTCTCTGAACGACGTAACTCACGGCCAGTACCTGCACGGGATTAATCGCCCAGAAGACAGTCGCCAGTATGGATATGGCGTAGGCTCTTTCTCCGTACCGATCTCTTAGCAGCGGCAGTCTCAGCGTATTGAAGATAAAGAGGAACAAGAAAATGGCTGTCACATAATGAATAATAAAGTTAATCAGGTGATAACCGAATGTCTCCAATCCGCCAAAGTAATAGTTGATGGCAAGACTGAGATAGGAAACGGGGCGTATGAGATCTCCCCGGAAGTGAAACGCATTATAAATTCCTTTCAGGGAGAGGTTCTTTAAGTGTACATTGGGATTTTCAACAATATTGGGGATGTCGTCAAAATGCCATTCCCCATGGAAGCTGTTGCCATAAACGGCGAGGAGCAATATCAGGAGGGAAATAAAGAAAAAAGCATATTTCCTCAAATTAGGAAAATGCCAGGGGATATGCAATTCATAACCGCTGTCATTAGTCTGCATCTTAGAATACGTGGGGACGAACCATAAAAAATAACCTGAGCAGGGTATGAAGAATGAGTAATGTCTTATTACTCCGGCAATTAATTATATCAATCCTGTCATTCCCGAGAAATCGGGAATCCAGATTTTGTACGATTTTTAAAAGCTGGATACCCGATAAAAGCATTCGGGTATGACAAACTCATCTTGCATGATAAGCGTGTGTTAATTTCATGCTCCCGGAATTGTCAAACTCTGGGAGTCCACCGGCTGAGCCGGGGGTTTACCTTGGGGTAATTATTTGCCGGAGTAATAACATTTAAGGAAAAGAGGGTATAAACAAATCAGGGGAGCTTGCATACTCCCCTGATTTAAAGGCATTGCCTCATGCGGTGAATTATAGTCGATGAGGTAACGTCACATATTAATCGACTTAATTTTCAGATGCCAATACTACCATCAGTCACCGACGGTCACACTCCAGTAGGCAGGTTCATTTTGGGTATCCACAGCGTCAGTTCGCGTGAACGTAACCGATTTCCCACTGAATGTAATTGATGTGCCGCTTACTAATACCGCATTAGCAGCCCAATCCGGTCCAAGGGCAGTGGTCGGGCCATTGACAGTGGTACCATCTCCAGCTAACCCTGAGAGATTAGGACCGGGATACGCGCCAGCACCGTCTTTCAGTTTCCACTGCGCGAGCACAAGTCTTTCACGGGCGTTCAACTCCATGGTTGCAGCGGCGGCGGCTTTTACGACTGCTTCCTTTCTCATATCGAGGTACTTCGGGATAGCGATGGCCGCAAGAATTCCCAGAATAACCAAGACCGCGATGATTTCGATCAGGGTAAAACCCTTCTGATTACGGATATGCTTTCTTGTCTTCATTATAGAACCTCCTTTTATTTGCATACTATTATAAAAAACCGTAGATCTTGTCCCGATTAAAAGCATCTTTCGTGCCATGATAAAAGGGGTGAGGGGTGAGGGGTGAGGGGTGAGGGGCATGATGAATGATAACATGTAGTATTTATTGGATATTATTTATTTCTAAAAGAACTATAAAACAATTTTGTAACCTGTTATCAACATTCAATAATTCGAATCATACACGGATTGATGCAAAATCTACATTTTTTGGAGCTTCTTAAAGGTCTCTGTATCTATATTATATTTCTTTATTCTATGCCAGAGGCTCCGTTGATTGATGCCGAGGAGTTCAGCTGCCTTTACCTGAACGCCGCCGGCGCGGGTCAAGGCTTCTATTATCAAACCTTTCTCAATTTCATCCAGGCGTTTGTCAATAGTGAGAGAATCAGATGTTTCCGAAGCTTGAAAAATATGATCTTTCATGAGACCCGTTACATTTGCAGGCAGATTCACCGGTTCAATCAGCCCTGTATCTGTGAGGACTACCGCCCTTTCGATGGTATTCATCAGTTCCCTGACATTACCCGGCCATGAGTACCCGGCAATCATTTGAGTGGCCTCGGCGGAGAGCTTGATCGGTTTATGTCTTTTGTCGAGAAAATATTCTATAAGT
>Ga0315278_10002321_pt1 | contig 16917 bp, 17 predicted proteins | sample YL17G06_0_MG_FD_203880 | JGI IMG/M metagenome (GOLD analysis project Ga0315278, IMG submission 203880) | Sediment microbial communities from Yellowstone Lake, YNP, Wyoming, USA - YL17G06_0 | ecosystem: Environmental > Aquatic > Freshwater > Lake > Sediment | place: USA: Wyoming | collected... | reverse complement strand
ATCCGCGAGATCATCAACTCGCTCAAGGAGCATCTGGTCGAGGGCACCCTGCTCGCCGCGCTGGTGGTGCTGTTCTTCCTGCGCAGCGTTCGGTCGACGATCATCATCGCGCTCGCCATCCCGGTTTCGCTGCTCGGGTCGGTGGCCGTGATGTACTTCTTCGGCTACACGTTCAATTCGGTCACCATGCTCGCGCTCCTGCTGCTGATCGGAGTGGTCGTCGACGACTCGATCGTGGTGCTCGAGAACATCTTCCGGCACCGCGAGCATCTCGACCCGGATCCGGTATCGGCGGCGATGAACGGCAGCCGCGAGGTCACCTTCGCGGTGCTCGCCGCGACGCTGTCGCTGGTATCGATCTTCGCGCCGGTGATCTTCATCGGCGGCATCATCGGCCAGTTCTTTAAGTCGTTTGCGGTGGTGGTGACCTTCGGTGTGCTGGTGTCCTGGTTCGTCGCGCTGACGCTCACGCCGATGCTGTGCTCGCGCTTTCTGCGCGTCCACAAGCACGAGGGCCGCGTGCACCGCTGGCTCGACCGCGTGTTCACGGGAATGGACAACGGCTATCGCTGGTTCCTCGAACGGTCGCTGCGCAACCGCTGGAAGGTGCTCGTGGCGACTCTGCTCGTCGTGCTCTCCAGCCAGTACTTCTTCAAGAACGTCGGCAAGGAGCTCGCCCCGCAGCAGGACGAAGGACGCTTCCTGATCTCGATGCGGACCCCGCTCGGTTCCTCGATCGAGTACACCGACCGCAAGCTCCGCGAGGTGGAGGCGCTCACCAAGAATTATCCGGAGATCGTCACCGAGTGGGGCATCATCGGCCTCGGCAGCGCGCAGCAAGTCAACCAGGCGACGCTCGTCATCCGCATGCTGCCGAAGGCCGACCGGCGCGCGCAGGGGATGCGCTCGCAGCAACAGGTGCTCGCGGCCATGCGGCGCGAACTCACTCAGCTCGCCGGCGTGCGCGTGTTCCCGCGCCCGTTCGGCGTATTCCAGGGTCAGCGCACCGAGCCGCTCCAGTTCGTCGTGACCGGACCCAATCTGATGGAGATGGGCCGCCACGCGACCGACATCCAGAGCAGGCTGCAGGCCGACCCTGCGATCGGCCGGATGGACACCGACCTTCAGCTCGAGCTGCCGCAGTACATCCTCGCGCCCGACCGCACGCGCACACAGGCGTTCGGCCTCAGTTCGCAGGATGTCGCGCTCGCGCTCAACATGCTGACGGGCGGCATCGACATCGCGAAGTACAACGACGACCCGGGGGACGGACAGCGCTACGACGTGCGCGTCAAGGCGGCGGACGGCGAGTTCGTGCAGCAGAGCGATCTGGCCAAGATCTACCTGCGCAACCGGCAGGGGCAGCTCATTCGCCTCGATGGCGTCGCGAGCTTCAAGGAGGTGCTCGGGCCGGCCGTGATCGGGAAGTTCGACCTGGAGTACGCCGCGACCTTCTACAACATCCCGAGCGTCACGCTCGGCGCGGCGATCGACAAGGTGAGCGAGGCGGCGGCGACGCTGCCGCCGGGCTACCGCGTGCAGTTCATCGGGGAGGCGGCGGAACTCGGCAAGACCGAGCGCTACGTGCTGTTCGCGTTCGTCGTCGGCTCGGTCCTGCTCTTCATGGTGCTGGCGAGCCAGTTCAACTCGTTCGTGCAGCCGCTGATCATCATGCTCGCGGTGCCGCTGGCGATCATCGGCGGGATCTTCGCCCTGTGGGTGAGCCAGCCGATCGCGCAGTTCGCGACCTGGCTCGGCTTCGAGGCGGCGCCGCTCACGCTGAACATCTTCTCGATGATCGGACTGGTGCTGCTGATCGGCCTGGTCGCGAAGAACTCGATCCTGCTCGTGGACCTCACCAACCAGCGGCGCGCCGAGGGGATGGGGGTCGACGCGGCGCTGCGCGATGCGTGTCCGACCCGCATGCGCCCGGTGCTCATGACTTCCGCGACGATCATCCTCGCGCTGCTGCCTGCGGCGCTCGGCTTCGGCTCGGGTTCCGAGACCAACCAGCCGCTCGCGGTCGCGGTGATCGGGGGCATGATCACCTCGACCCTGCTCACGCTCGTGGTCGTCCCCGCAGCGTATTCGCTGGTCGAGACGCGCGACTTCGCGCGGCTGCTGCGCCGCTGGCTACCGGCGCGCGCCAGCTGACGGCGCGGGCATCGCCCGGCGCGGTCAGGCGTTCGGCCGGAGCTGCGGCAGTGGCGCGCGTCCACCCCGCGCTGCACGCCGCCGCGTGTCCCTCCTCTTCGCAGCGACCCGGTATCCCAGAAGCAGCGTGAGGAGGGCCGCGTAGATTGCCGGCTCGGTGACATCGGCCTTCACCATCCACCAGAAGTGCAACACCCCAAGCGGCGCGATGACGTAGACCAGACGATGCAGCGCGAGCCAGCGTTTCGCGCCGAGCCGCCGCACCATCCGGTCGGTCGAGGTGATCGCGAGCGGCAGCAGGAGCACCAGCGACGTGAAGCCGATGGTGATGAACGGGCGCTTGACGATGTCCTTCAGGACCTCGGCGAGCTCGAACACGTGATCGAACGAGACGTAGCTCGAGAGGTGCACCAGAGCGTAGAAGAACGCGTACAGCCCGAGCATGCGGCGGAAGCTCGCGAGCCAGTGCCAGCCGAGCAGCTTGCGCAGCGGCGTCACCGCAAGGGTGAGCAACAGGAAGCGCAGCGTCCAGTCGCCGGTGGCGCGGGTGATGAACTCGCCGGGGTTGGCGCCGAGCGCGTCCGGGTCGAAGAGCAGCGCCGCCGCGAGCCGGACCACGGGCACGAGCGCTGCGACGAAGACGATCGCCTTCAGCGCGGCCGCGGCCTTTGCGGACAGCTGCATCGCGCCCCTCAGTAGAGCTTCTTGAGGTCCATGCCGGTGTACAGGCTCGCCACCTGGTCGCCGTAACCGTTGAAGATCACCGTCTCGCGCTTGGAGAAGAGCTCGGGAATCCGCCGCTCGCGCTTCTGCGTCCAGCGCGGATGATCGACGCCCGGGTTCACGTTCGAGTAGAAGCCGTACTCGTTGGCCGCGGCCTTCTCCCACGCCGTCTTCGGCTGCTTCTCGACGAAGCGGATGCGCACGATCGATTTGCCGGACTTGAAGCCGTACTTCCACGGCACCACGAGCCGCACCGGAGCGCCGTTCTGGTTCGGCAGCACCTCGCCGTAGAGTCCGACCGCGATGATCGTGAGCGGATGCATCGCCTCGTCGATGCGCAGCCCCTCGACGTAGGGCCAGTCGAGCGCCGGCAGGCGCACGCCCGGCATCTCTTCGGGGCGGTAAGCGGTCACGAATTCGACGAACTTCGCCTTCGCGGTCGGCTCCACAAGACGGGCGAGTGCGTTGAACTCGAAGCCGATCCAGGGGATGACCATCGACCAGGCCTCGACGCAGCGCAAGCGGTAGACGCGCTCTTCGAGCGGCAGCTTGAGCAGCTCCTCGATTCCGAAGGTCCGCGGCTTCGCCACCTCGCCCTCGACGACCACCGTCCAGGGCCGGACCTTGAGCCGCTTCGCGTACTGCATCGGGTCGGCCTTGTCGGTGCCGAACTCGTAGAAGTTGTTGTAGGTCGTGACGTGTTTGTACGCGGTCGGGGGCTCCGTCGTGCTGAGCGTGCTCTTCGCGATATTCGGGAGCTTCTCGAGTCCCAGCGTCTTCTCCTGCGCGCGCGCCACCGAAGCGAGCGCACCGGCCACCCCGAGGATCGACCCGGTGGCGACGAGCTTGATCAGTTCGCGCCGGCGCTCGTAGCAGGCGGGCGGCGTGATTTCGGACGGCTTGATGTCGTCGGGACGCTTGATGAGCATGAAGAATCCTGTCGCGAAAGGGGGCGCGATGTTATACGAGTCGCGCGGGCGCCCGGATTCCTTACGGGGGTGAGCCTGGGCCGTCCCGGCGGGCGCCTGGGGAAGCTCTCATTAAGGGGCCACAGCCCCCTTAACAATTCCCCAATCCCTGTGAACCAGTGTCCGCCATGGCGGACTGGTTCAGTCCTTCCTTAGGGGTTGAGCTGCTTGTAGACGGCCGTCGCCACGTCGAGCAGTTGCGGCTTGGCGAGATCGCCCGACAGGGCGTAGCCGAGCGAACCGTCGATCCAGTAGAAGACCGCGACCTTCTCCTCCTGGCTGAACCGGAACGCGGTGTCGCGCTGCACGTTCTCGACGCGCGACACGTAGAGCGTCAGGCGCTTGCCCTTCGCATCCTGGTACATGAACTGCGCGACCGCGCCGCCCGGCCCCGGCAGCAGCCGCCCACCGACCAGATCGAAGCCCTCCGCGGTCAGCAGCGGCGCCTTGAGTTTCGCCCCGAGTCGCTTGGAGAGCCAGTTGACGAGGTGCTCCTGCTCCGCGGCGCCGACCTCGACCGGATGCCTCACCTCGGGCGAGTAGACCGCGTGCGCGATCGCGGCCTGCTTCGCGAGTGAGAGCGGCGCCGGTCCGCCGCGCGTGCCGATCAATGCGTGAGCGAACCAGCCGACCGCCACCCCGACCACGAGCCAGCCCGCGGCGACGGCAATGCGCGCCGAGCGGCGACTCGTGTCGATCCGACGCAGGCGATCCGGCAACGGCTCGCTCAGTACCGGGTCGAAGGCGGCGCGGAAGGCGGCGATCTGTTCACGGTATGCCTGCACCCGCGCTGCGTCCTCGAGGTGCTCGGCGAAATGCGCCTCGAGCGCGCGCCGCTCGGCCGGGTCGAGGCGGTCGTCCACATATGCGTGGAGTTCGTGCTCGGTGACTTTCATTTCACGACTTTCAGCGTCGGCACGGCGGGCGCGCCGGTGATCAGCGTACGCAGGCGCTCGCGGCCCCGGAACAGCCGCGACATCACCGTGCCGATCGGGATATCGAGCGTTTTCGCCGCTTCGGCGTAGGAGAACTGCTCAAGGCCGACGAGCAACACGATCTCGCGTTGCTCGGGCGGCAGCACTGCGAGCGCGCTCTCGAGGTCACGGATTTCGAGGCGGGCGCCGTGGATCGATTGCACGGGCGGGAGATCGTCCTCGTCGAGCGCCGTTTCGGGGTGCGCCTGCCGGCCCCGCAACTGGTTCACGAAGACGTTGTGCATGATGGTGAACAGCCACGCGCGGAGATCGCTGCCCGGCCGCCAGAGGTGCTGCTTGTTGAGGGCGCGCTCGAGCGTGTCCTGCACGAGGTCGTCCGCCGCGTGCGGGTCCCCGGCGAGCGCCCGCGCATAGCGCCGCAGGCGCGGAATATGCGGGGCGATCGACTGGAGATCCACGAACTCGCGGGGCTGCGCTACTTCACGACGCGCCAGACATTGTTGAAGCCGTCCCCGGTCTTGTCGCCTGGCTTCTGGTCCTTGACCCAGAAGTAGAGGGGCTTGCCCTTGTAGGCCCACTGCAGCATGCCGTCGTCGCGCTTGACCTTGGTGAATCCGGCGACGTCCTTGTCGGCCGCGCCGGCCATGAACGGCGGCCAGCTGGCGGCGCATGGTCCGTTGCAGACGCTCTTGGTGCCGTTGTCCGGGTCCTTGTCGAAGGTGTAAAGCGTCATCTTCTTGGAGTAATCGACGAGCATGCCGCCGTCGTACTCCGCGGGCGCCCCCTGCGCCCGCAGGCTGGCGCAGCCGGTTGTGATCGAGACCGTCAGCGCGAGGGCTGCGGCAGCCAGAAGCGTCGTTCTCATTAGATCTTCTCCCGAGTGAGTTGCGAGTGGCGAGGGATCGACGGCCGGCTCGCGGCGTCCCGGACGACCGTCCGCGGCGAGCGGATCAGCTCCCCCATTAGAACAATCCTGACCGCATCCTTATTCCCGCCCAGTGCCGGCGCCCGGGAACACCGCGGCAGCGAGGCCCCATTTCGAAGCGAGCGTCTCGGTCGCGTTCAGGATCTCTTCGGCGAGGGCAGGATGGTTGTACCGGATGCTGGCGAGCCGCGCCAGAGCGTCCGGTGCGCGCAAGATTGCGCCCACGGCGTGGATCCACTCACCGGCGTGCGCGCCCACGGCCTCCCCGCCCAGCAGCGCGCCGGAGTCGAGATCGGCGACGATGCGCACGAAGCCGCGCGGCTCGCCGATCGCGAGCGCTGCGGGGCTCGCTGCAAGGGACGCGAACCCGGTCGCGGGCTCGTACCCGGCGTCCTCGGCCTGCGCCTCGGAGAGCCCGAGGCGCGCGAGCTCAAGCGCGGAGTAGACGACCTCGGGGACCGCACCGGCGTCGCGGCGCGCGCTGCCCGGTGAAACGATGTTCGCGACCGCGATCGCCGCTTCGGCCAGGGCGTGGTTCGAGGTCATGCGCGGGTTCGCGCAGTCGCCGATCGCGTAGACGCCTGATGCCACGGTCATGGTTCGCTCGTCCGTCGGGACGAAGCCGCCCGCGTCCGGAACGACGTCCAGCACGTCAAGGCCCAGCCCCGCGACGTTCGGCCGGCGTCCGCTCGCGACGAGCACCCAGTCGACCCTTTCCGCAGAGCCGTCCTGGAGATGCAGCGTCGCGCCGCGTGCGTCGACCGTGCACGCACGCGGGCGGCCCACGCGCCGCGGGTGGATACCGCGCTCGGCGAGCGCTTCGGCGAGCAGCGTCAGCGCGGGCGCACTGAAGCCGAGTCGCGCGAGCGGCTCGGACTGGACGAGCCACACCACCTCGCACCCGAACATCGCCAGGATGAACGCCATCTCAGTGCCGATCACCCCGCTGCCGATCACCGCCACGCGCCGGCCCGGCGGCGGCGGCGCGTCGAAGAGCTCGTCGCTCGTCAGCACGCGTCCCGCGTGGAGAACGAGCGCCGGTGGCACATACGGGGAGGATCCGGTCGCAAGCACGATCGCACCGGCCGAGAGGGGGTCGCTACCTGTGATCTCGACGGTCCGATCCGCCCGCAGCGTCGCGCGCCCGGTGAAGGCGCTCACGCCGAGCCGCTCGAGATAGTCGACATAGTTCGCGCGCACCGTCTCCACCACGCCGCGTTGATGGCGCCAGGCCTGCGCGAGTTCGGGTGTCAGCCGGCCGGTGATGCCGCGCTTGGCGAAACCGGAGCTCGCGGCGACGACCCGGGCGGTCGAGTACCAGGCTTTCTTGGGAACGCAGCCGCGATTGAGGCAGGTGCCGCCCCAGATGCCCCGTTCGATGATTGCGACCTTCAGGCCGCGCAGCGCCCCAAGAACCGCGGCTCGGTAGCCACCGGGGCCGGAGCCCACGACGGCGAGGTCGAAGGTGCGACTCACCGTAATGGCGCTGCAGGGGTGCCGGCGTCGATCGTGCCGGCGGGAGCAGGGCGCTGCTAGCGCAGCCCCGCGATGTAGTCGGTGACCGCCTTCATCTCCGCATCGGTCAGCTTCGCGGCGGTCATGCGCATCATCTTGTTCTGATCGTTCGCCCGCGCACCCGACTGGAACGCCTTCAGCTGAGCGTCGAGGTAGTCGGCGAACTGGCCGGCGAGCGCCGGATACTGCGCGGGGACGCCCTCGCCCCGCGGGCCGTGGCAACCGGCGCACGCGGCGACGCCCTTTTCCGCGATGCCGGCGCGATAGATCTTCTGGCCGAGCTCGATCGTGTCCTGGTGGCGCGCTTTCTCGGGCTGCAGGCGCTGCGAAGCGTAGTAGGCCGCGACGTTGCGCATGTCGTCCGGCGAGAGAGTGGCGGCGAACCCGACCATGATCGCGTTGTTGCGCTCTGCGGGCTTACCCGCCGCGGCGGGCTTGAAGTTCGCGAGCTGCTTGGCGAGATAATCGGGAATCTGCGCGGCCAGCTTCGGGTTGACCGGCGCAGTGCTGTTGCCGTCCGCACCGTGGCAGGCGGCGCAAACCTGCGTGGCGATCTGCCGACCCTTGGCGGCATCGGCCGTTGGCAGCGGCTGGACGGCGAGCGCGGTGCCGCTCGTGAGCGCGGCGGCGAGGAGCGCGCAGCGAAGCTTCATGGATTCCCTTCCCTTGTTTTTCCTGGCGCGGAGGCTGAGGCAAGGCGCCGTAACAAAGCTGTTATTCTAACCGCGATCGACGCCTCGTTGCGACCGGATGTCCTTGTTTCAGAACGCAACCTACCTCGCGTCGGCCCACCACCTTCACGACCTCCCGCCTCCCGGCGAGCCCGAGGTCGCGTTTGCGGGCCGCTCCAACGCCGGCAAGTCGAGTGCGATCAATGCGCTTGCGAACCGCACGCGGCTCGCGTTCGTCAGCAAGACCCCGGGCCGCACACAGCAGATCAATTTCTTTCAGCTCACGGGTGGGGGACTGCTGGTCGACCTGCCGGGATACGGCTACGCGAAGGTCCCGGAAGCGTTGCGCAACCACTGGGAGGACACGCTGAGCCGGTTCCTCCAGACTCGCCCGAGCCTGTGCGGACTGGTGCTCGTGATGGATGCGCGCCACCCGCTCACGGAGCGCGACGAGCTGATGCTCGGCTGGTTCCGGCCGACGGGCCGGCCGGTCCATGTTCTGCTCACCAAAGCGGACAAGCTCAATCGCCGTGAGCAGGCGCTTACACTCGAGAAGGTCCGCGCCAGATTGGCGGCGCTAGGGGGACTCGCTACGGTACAGCTGTTCTCGAGCCCGGACCGGTCCGGGCTCGAGGAGGCGGAGGAGGTGATCACCGGATGGCTGGTCGCGGCCGGCGCCAGAAATAAAGAAGCCCCAAGCCAAAGGGGGAAGCTTGGGGCTAAACGCCTTAAACGTGATTAAGGCCCCCGCTCAGGGAGGAGAAGCGGGAGACGGCCGAAGCCGTCTTTCAATCAGAGCGGCCCGGCCGAGAAAGGTTCCCGGCGATTTCGCTCGGCCTTCGCCCACGCTGTAATCTGCGGTCCGGGAAGCGAAAAACCTTATTGGAGCCGAAGCTATGAACCTCCACGGCAGCTATCCGGCGGTCCGGATGCGGCGCATGCGGCGCGACGACTTCTCGCGCCGCATGATGCGAGAGCATAGGCTGGCGACCGACGACCTGATCTACCCGGTGTTCGTGTTCGACGGTCGCAATGCGGAGCAGCCCGTACCCTCGATGCCCGGCGTCGCGCGCTACACGCCTGACCGCCTCCTCGCGGTCGCCGAGGACGCTCTCAAGCTCGGCATCCCGACGATGGCACTCTTCCCGGCGATCGAGCCGTCGCTCAAGACCCCGGACGGCAAGGAAGCGATGAACCCGAAGGGGCTCGTCCCGCGCGTCATCGCGGATCTCAAGAAGCACTTCCCTGAGCTCGGCGTGATGACCGACGTCGCGCTGGATCCCTACACGAGCCACGGCCAGGACGGACTCATCGACGACGCCGGCTACATCGTGAACGACGAGACGATCACGGTGCTGCGCGAGCAGGCGCTCACGCAGGCGCAAGCGGGTGTGGACATCGTCGCGCCGTCGGACATGATGGACGGGCGCATCGGTGCGATCCGCGCCGCACTGGACGAGAATCGCTTCATCCATACGCGGATCATGGCGTACTCGGCGAAGTACGCTTCGGGCTTCTACGGTCCGTTCCGCGACGCGGTCGGCTCGGCCGCGAACCTCGGCAAGAGCAACAAGCTCACCTACCAGATGGACCCCGCCAACACCGACGAAGCGCTCTGGGAGGTCGGTCTCGATCTGCAGGAAGGCGCCGACATGGTGATGGTCAAGCCCGGCATGCCTTATCTCGACATCGTCCGGCGGGTCAAGGACGAGTTCAAGGCACCCACGTTCGTCTATCAGGTCAGCGGCGAGTACGCGATGCTGAAGGCCGCCTTCCAGCAGGGCTGGCTCGACGAGGAGAAGTGCGTGCTGGAGGCGCTGCTCGCCTTCAAGCGCGCCGGCGCCGACGGCGTGCTGACCTACTTCGCGAGAGACGCGGCGCGGCTCCTAGCCAAATCGAAGTAGCCACTGCGCGAAGTAGCTACTGTGCGGGGTCGCCAAGCTCGAGCCGCGCCTCGCGGATCACCTGCTGGAGCACTCTTCCCTTGCGGTCCACGACGTGGATCCGCGCGGGCAGGAGGTTGCGGTCGAGGTCGAGCCACACGTCCATCGTCGATCCGTCCGGGTCCTGACGGTGCAGGTGCAGCGCACGCACGATCCCGAGCGGCGTTTCGACCTGCGCCTCGCCGAACATCCGGTAGACGTAGCGATAGAGCTTGCGCCCGGTCACGATGTCGAATTGCGCGGCGTCGGGGATCGGCGTCATGAAGTAGAGCTGGTGCAGCATCGAGAGCGGGTCCTGCGCGCCAGCGGGCAGATCCACGACCCGACTCTCGCCCTTCGATGCGAGCGCGAGCTTGCGCGCGGCCCAGTCGAAGTGAGCGCTTTCGGTGCGCTCGCGCGCGCCGAGCTCCACGCGGTATTCGGTCGGCACGAGCCCGCCTGCGGCGAAGACCCCGCTCGTGCGCTGCACCAGTCGGCCGCTCAAGAACCAGGACACGAAGCCCACCGCCTCCGCGATCGTCTCGACGTGATACTCGCGGCCGTCCTGGGCCCACGTGTGGGTGACCTGGCCCACTTTGGAGGGCTGGGTGCCGTAGTACAGGTCGAAAACGAGCGTGGCATGCCGCAACGGATACTCGGCGCGCGCGGCTGCCGTCTCGACGGGCAATGAGGCCTCCGCAGCGGGCGTGACGGCGGGTTCGAGGGACGCGTCGGACGCTGCAGTCGCGACCGCGTCAACGGATCCCTCCGGGACGTCGTATTGCGGCACGACGGCGTCCTGCACGAGCGGCAACGACGTCGGCGCCGCACGGACGCGCGCTCGGCGCGTTTCAGCGGCGCGCTTGGGCGGCTGCACCGCTGGCGTGGGCGGCGGTGACACGATCCGCGCTTCGATCGGAGGTGCCGGGAGGTCCGGCATCCTCGGACCGAGGTCGAAACGCGGGGTCCCGAACAGGGCCAGCAGGTGCACCGCGGCCGAAGCCACGACGGCTACGGCGAAGATCCGATCGCTGCGGCGCATGCCGCAATTAACGCACGAACGGCCTAACCGAATACGAGCGCAACGCCAGGTGCCACATCGGCGCCGAGCGCGATCGAGCCGTCGGGCATGCGGGCGGTCTCAAGGCCGCCCGCCGCAAGCGCAGCCGCGGCTGCATCGCGATCCGGGACACGGATAAACAATGCCGCCATGAACGGCGCAGGCCGTGCGCTCACGCGGACTTTCGGGAGCTTGGCCGCCAGGCTGTGCGCGGTCGCAAACGCGATCGACGCGCCTCCCGTGCGAACGACCAGGCCCTCGGCGATCGGCTCGGCCTTCGCGGCGACCAGCCGTTCATAGGGCCGCGCAGCCCCAGCCACGTCGTCATTGACGATCGCCACGGCCGCGATCTCGGTCGCACCGTTCGCATGGCGCTGGTACTCGGGCCGCCACACCACGTCGCGGGTCAGATGCTCGCACACGAACATCCGGCCTCCCGGGGTGCGATCGAGCGCGGCCATCGAGACCCGGAACCGCGCGTCGCGCCGGCCCTCGGGCAACTCGACCGGGCGCGAGAACTCGACCGGATCGCTCGGCGCGAAACCCGCCCAGAGCATCTCCGTGTATGCGCCCTTGGCGCTGTCCGTCCTCAGTGCGATCGCGGCGAGGCCCTCGCCCGCGCGCGCGAACTCGGTGTAGTACTGGCGCGACGGGTGCGGCGCGCCCTCCGGGCTCCAGAGCAGCTCGAGGTAGTCGTGCCCGAACATCACGCAGTGGTTCTCCGAGCCGAGCGTATGGTAGCCGCGCGGCGTCACGGTGAAGCCCATGCGCCGGAACGTGTCGCGCGCGGCGTCAAGATTGCGCACGACGATCACGACGTGATCGATGCCTTTGATGTGTTGTCGCATGACGAAGAATCCCTTGGCGGCGAGCCTCCGATGATACGCGACCTCTGTTGCGTTGCACCATCCGCGTTGCCGCGTTGCCGCGCAGGCGTTCGTCTACACTCGATCGCCCCGAAGTCCTAGAGAAATCATGCCGCTTCTCGACCGCCTGAAGCACTTTCACACCGAGATGACGGCGTGGCGGCGGGACATCCACGCGCACCCGGAGACGGCGTTCGAGGAGACGCGAACCGCGGAGGTTGTCGCCAAGAGGCTCGCATCGTTCGGCATCGAAGTGCATCGCGGGCTCGCGAAGACCGGGGTCGTCGGCGCCTTGCGCGCCGGCAGCGGCACGCGCGCGATCGGGCTGCGCGCGGATCTCGACGCGCTCCACATCCACGAGCAGAACACTTTCGCGCACCGGTCCCACAACGAAGGGCGGATGCATGCGTGCGGGCACGACGGCCACACGACGATGCTCCTCGGCGCCGCCCGGTACCTTGCCGAGACGAAGCGGTTCGACGGCACGGTGTACTTCATTTTTCAGCCGGCCGAGGAGAATGAGGGCGGCGGGCGCGCAATGGTCCAGGAAGGCCTGTTCGAGCGATTCCCGGTCGAGGGCGTCTACGGCATGCACAACTGGCCGGGCATGCCAGTGGGGAAGTTCGGCGTTATGCCGGGGCCGATGATGGCGTCCTTCGATATCTTCGAAATTGTGGTCACCGGGCGCGGCGCACACGGCGCGATGCCGCACGAGGGCATCGACCCGGTCGTGGCGGCGAGCGCCCTCGTGCAGGCGCTGCAGACGATCCCGAGCCGCACGGTGAATCCGATCGAGCCCGCAGTCGTGACCGTGACGCAGTTCCACGCGGGCGACGCCTGGAACGTCATCCCCGAGCAGGCCGTCCTGCGCGGCACGACGCGTGCGTTCCGTTCCGAGGTGCAGGACCAGATCGAGGCGGGAATCCGGCGCGTCTGCGCCGGGATCGACGCGACCCACGGCACGCGCTGCTCGGTGCGCTACGAGCGGCGCTATCCGCCGACGGTCAACCATCCGCGCGAAACCGCGATCGCTGCCGCGGCGCTCGCGAAAATCGTCGGGAGAGAGAACGTGCTCACCGACCTGCAGCCGACGATGGGCTCGGAGGACTTCGCCTTCATGCTGCAGGCGCGGCCCGGCTGCTACGTCTGGATCGGCAACGGCCCGGGAGCGGGGGGGTGCATGCTGCACAACCCGCGCTACGACTTCAACGATGAAATCCTGCCGATCGGCGCGAGCTACTGGGCGACGCTCGTCGAGCAGGTCCTAGCGCCGATCTGAATCGGGGGGTTTACAGGGGGGCAGGTTGGGAAAGGAAGGGTCCCAACCCTGCCCTTGGCCCCCCTGTTCGAGCGAGCCTGCCGATCGGCGCGAGCTACGGGGCGACGCTCGTCGAGCAGGTGCGGGCCAAGCCCTAAGCGCGCCTCGGGCGGTCAGCCGCCCGGCCGCACGCGGAGGAAGCAGCAACCCGCGTCGCCGGGGCGCCACGTGTCAGCGCTGAAGGCGAACCCGGCCGCCTCGAAGGTGCCGTTGTCCACCACGCCGGCGATGTGGCAGAGCTTTGCCACCTTCGCCTCGCTCAGTCCGGCCTCGAGCCACGCTTCCTTGAGCGGGCAGGCGTGGAACTTGATGTCCAGACCGCCGGCGTCGCAGCGCCTCACCTCCGGCTGAAACACGCGGCCGCCGTCCGGCACGAATGCGATGAACGCCTGGCGCAACCCGGCGAGGTCGCGCGGGCCGAACCGCTTGAACTGCTGCCCGATCGCGAGGCCGCGCTTGTAAATCGCACGCTTCAGGAGCTCTTCCGCCTTCACCGCGCCGAGCTCTGCCTCGAGCTCGTCGTACACGGCGGCGTAGACCATGGCGCGCGCCTTCATCGCATTCCTCAGCTGCACCCGCAGCTCGTCGGCTTCGCTCATGGGCGCCTCTCCTTCACCGGAACTGGGCATCTTAGGGGCAGCGCCGCGATTCGGCTACCATTTGCGCCTTTTCCGGAAGCAAGCACATGCGCTACATCGACCACGGACAGGGCGGCCCCGCGAACGTAATGAAGCTCGCGGTCGGGCCACAGCCAACGCTCAAGGCAGGCGAGGTGTTGATCGAGGTGCAGTACGCCGGCGTGAACCGGCCCGACGTGCTGCAACGCTCGGGCAGCTATCCGCCGCCACCCGGCGCCTCGCCGATCCTCGGTCTGGAGGTGGCGGGAAAGATCGTCGAGGTCGCGCCCGACGTCACCCAATGGAAGCCGGGCGAGCGCGTTTGCGCGCTCACTCCCGGCGGCGGATATGCGGAGTACTGCGCCACCGCCGCCGTGCACTGCCTGCCGGTGCCGAAAGGCCTGTCGGTGAAGGAGGCGGCGTCGCTCCCCGAGAACTGGTTCACCGTGTACGACAACGTGATGACGCGGGGTCGGCTGAAGACGGGTGAGACGTTCCTGGTCCACGGCGGCTCGAGCGGCATCGGCCTCGCGGCGATTCAGCTCGCGAAGGTGCTCTCCGGCGCGACCGTATACACGACGGTCGGGAACGCGGAGAAAGCCGAGTACTGCCGGAAGATGGGCGCGGACGTCGCGCTCAACTACCGCGACCAGGACTGGCCCGCCGAGATCGCGAAGCTCACCGACAAGCGCGGCGTCGACGTCATCCTCGACATGGTGGCGGGCGACTACGTGATGAAGAACGTCCGCTCGCTCGCGCTCGAGGGGCGCCTGGTGCAGATCGCCTTCCTCAAGGAGAGCAAGCTCCCGGACTTCGACGCGCTGCCGATCATGCTCAAGCGCCTCACCTACACCGGATCGACGCTGCGGCCGCGCACCGTCTCGCAGAAGGCAGCGATCGCCGCGGCACTGGCGCACGAGGTCTGGCCGCTGTTCGAGTCCGGCCAGCTCAGGAGCTATCTGTACCGGACCTTCCCGCTCGCCGAGGCTCACGCCGCGCACGCGCTCATGGAAAGCTCGGCGCACATCGGCAAGATCATGCTCGAGGTGCGCGGGCAGTAAAAGAAACGGCCCCTCCCTGGGGGGAGGGGCCGAAGCCCCGGTCTCGGGGGATGGGCTGAGGAGGCCCGGAAGTCAGTCGGCCGCGCGCGGTGCGCGGCCCCGTGTGAGTTTTTTGTCCGACCGCGGCGCCGACGCGGGATCGCGCACGTCGATCGAGGCAAGAGCGTGTCCGATCGCCAGGGCCGCGCCCCACGAGACCACGGCGACCGAGCCCCAGAAGAACAGGTCCGCAATGTGGTTCAGGATCGTTTCCATCGTCGCCTCCTGCACTGGTCGGGACTGCGCTCAGAAACCCTGGATCGCTTCGGCCGGCGCGCCTTCGGGCGACGGGAACTGGCTCGGGAAGTAGGCGGCTTCGCTCGCCACCGGCGCGGCGAGCGCCTGCGACACGACCTGCGGCACGCCGTCGCTGCAGGCACCGACGAGCAGCACGCCCGCGGCGAACGCGCCTGCGATGGCCGCCTTGACCAGGCGCGCGAAATCGGCTTCGGGACCGGCGATCGAGAGTTTGCTGTTGCGCGTGTTCATGGTTTGCTCCTCTTCCTTTGGTTAGGGCCGATCGATGCGATCGACGTGAGCCCATGTTGAAGGAGCGGGACGCGCGCAAGTCGCCAGTATTGGCGCGGGGCTTGTGAACTAATTACAAACCGGCCCCGAGGGCGGGCCGGCGCGTGACTAGCGTCACGCAATCGGGAGGCGCGCTACCAGTTCGGCGGCAGCGGCTTGCGCAGGGTGATGAGCTTTTCCGAGACGGAGATGTAACCGCCCTCGCTCAGGTCCTTCAGGAGGCGACTGATCATCTCGCGCGACGAGCCGACGCGGTCCGCGATCTCCTGGTGCGTCAGCTTCTCGGGGATCAGGCGCGTGCCGTCGCGCTCGACGGCGAGGCTGTCGAACAGCCGGCGCACCCGGCCATACACATCGAGCAGCGCGAGATCGCGCGCGCTCTCAGTGGCGCGGCGCGCGCGGCGGATCACTTTCGCGAGCAGCTCGAACGCGAACTCCGGATGCTTCGCGATGTGATCCTTCAGCGTGACGCGCGTGACCACCGAGCAAGTCGTGGGCTCCAGCGTCATGACCGATGCGGAGCGCGGCCCGCCGTCGAGCGCCATCTCGCCGACGTACTCGCCGGGGCCGTGAATGTCGAAGACGATCTCGCGGTCATCGGCACCGGTCGCGAACACCTTCACCCGGCCGGCGAGAACGACGTAGAGGGTGTCGCCGTGGTCGCCCTCCTGCAGCATCACGACGTCTTTGCGGTACGGCTGGATGCGGCCGCGCGCCGCGAGCTCACGCAGCGCCGGCGATTCGAGGGCGGCGATAAGCTGTTCGGCGTCGGGAGCGCTCGCGCTTGGCATGGTCGAAGCATTCTAGAGCAACGACCGTCACGGTGCCGAGCAGCGTTCGCGCGGGGCTAGCGGCGGGCCTGCGCGGGTGCGGGTGGCGGGGCCGACGGGCGCTTGCGCCAGCGTTCGCTGAGCTTGCCGAGGATCCCGGCCGGCATATAGATGATGAACAGCACCAGCAGCGCGCCGTAGATGAAAGTATCGAGCCCATGCACGTCGTGGCCAATGCCGACGCGCAGACCCTCCGCGAGCAGCAGCGTGAACACTGCGCCGACCGTCGGGCCAAGCTGCACGAACATCCCGCCTGCAATCACTGCGAACACGATCTGCAGCGAGATCCCGATGCCCGAAACGGTGTCCGGATTGACGTAGAGCTGATACTGCCCGTACAGCACGCCGCCGAACGCGGTCATCGCGGCCGACAGGATCGTGATCATCAGCTTGGTGCGTGTCACGTTCACGCCCACCGACGCGGCCGCGTCTTCTTCCTGGCTGATCGCCTCCATCGCGTAGCGCGCCATGCTCCGGTCGACGCGGCGCCACACCCATAGCGCACAGAGCCAGCAGACCAGCATCACGTAGAACCAGACCTCCTTCTGCGCGAACTGGAGCGCGTAGAGCGAGAATGATTCTCCCCCGGCAAGCGCGGTGTTGGGGGTCACGCCGAGCGATCCGCCGGTGTGGTCGCGCAGCGCGACGATGAGCAGGCGCGCGACCTCGGACAGGGCGAGCGTGACGAGCGCGAAGTAGTGGCCGGTGATCCTGAAGCGGAAGCACGGATAGCCGATCAGCACGGCCACGGCCACCGCCAGCGCCACGCCGACCACCATGCCGAT
>Ga0315278_10002320_pt1 | contig 16922 bp, 15 predicted proteins | sample YL17G06_0_MG_FD_203880 | JGI IMG/M metagenome (GOLD analysis project Ga0315278, IMG submission 203880) | Sediment microbial communities from Yellowstone Lake, YNP, Wyoming, USA - YL17G06_0 | ecosystem: Environmental > Aquatic > Freshwater > Lake > Sediment | place: USA: Wyoming | collected... | reverse complement strand
TAAGTTAATGAAATTCGATTACCAGGGCTTCATGAAAGCAAACAATCTTGTGGGTGATATATTTATAAAGGTACAGGGTTTCCTGGCCAAAGGCGACGTTACCGGCGCTTATATCACATTGAAATCGTCCAAAGACGCCATTATAGCCCAATTGTATGTAATCAAGGCCGCCCTGGATTCAAACCTTTTCCCGGATACAAACCTGTTATACCAGGTGAACCAGGCTTACAGCGAAACAATGTTATTCGGGCAGTATGTGGCCCAGGTTTTTAAAAATCTATAAATGATCGACATTTAAATGGTGGAGGCATAGAATGAAACCGAAGAAAACCTCATATTACTTTGAGTTTAAGCAAATGTTCTGTTTACGTTACGTGATAATAATTGCGATTTTTTTCGCACTGTTATTGGCGATTGCACAGATGGATATCATTGCCAATAAAAAGGAAATAAAGGAAATTGAGATAGCGAACAAGCTTGAAAAGTTGAAAGTCGAACAGTTTGACCGATATAAACCGTACTCTGTATATGGGGTCCGGTTATTTTCTATGCCTTCATCCTTGAATTTTCTTTCCAGCTTTAAAATCCACAGCGGTTTGATTGCCGCTGTGGATACAGGCACAACATTACGCATATATGAGACAAAGAAGGACAATAATGTCCTTCCCGATCCGTCTTACGGGTTTTTGAATTTTGTCGGTCTGCTGATCATATTTGGCTCGTTTTTAGCGATGATGTTGGGATATCCCGCTTTTAATAATGAGATGGAGTTAAGGTTTTTATTCAGTTTGAAAAGCGATGCCGGGACAATCCGGATACGCCTAACCTCACGGATGATCTTTATTACGGCCCTGCTCATATGCCTGGCTTTGTGTGTTTTCTTACTGGCCTGGGCCAATGGCTTAACTATTCCCCTAAACTATTTTTTGGTTTTTTGGGGAGTGGCGATTCTTATAATGAATTTCTTTCTTTTACTGGGAACCGTTTCAGGTTCGTTAAAAACCAGGTTAAAACGAATAACTACCTTCATTTGTCTATTCCTGGTTGTAACCATTTTTTCTTTACTGATAATTGTCGAAGTGGTAAAAGGTTTTTCCAATAATATCTCGGAACCTCAAACGGAATATGATAAACTACAGATATTGATGGTTATTGAAAAAAGAGGCATCACGAAATTTGATACCAAGAGAAGTGGTGAGGAAGTTTATAAATTTATGATTGAGAGCTTTGAAAATGATTTTAAAGTTATTGATGCTGTTGAAGATAGGCACAAAAATTTTCTGTTTGAAAACATAGATAAATACGGGTTTCTTTCAGCATTGTTCCCATCCACCTTCTTTTTTATGACCACAAATGAGATCAGTGGCCAGGGTTACAAAAACTATAAAGATTTCTATTCATTCACAGAAGTGACTAGAAGAGAGTTCATTAAATTTTATATACAAAAAGAATTTTTAGAAAAACCTGTCCCAGGGAAAGTCGAATCCTTCATAAAAGGGGATGAAAATATTTTCAAATGCCCCAGCAGCATACCGGTTTACTTCTGGGTAGGTATCTCTTCGACGCTCTTTTACATTGCCGTGCTAGCCTTCCTGACCCTTTTATTTACCTACAGGAAAATCTACCCGGTCAACCGGAAACTGGAAAACGAAAAAGATATATATATCAGAATGCAAAAAGGAGCCCCGGCGGTCTTCTTTACCAAATCGGAACTGGCCAGGGCCAAAATATATAACCACCTCTCAGGCAAAGAAAGAATCAGGGGGGAGTTTTGTTTCGAACAGGATGAAAACATGGATCTGGAGAAAAAATTCGATATGGTTTTCCTTCCTGACCCCGCGGCCTTAAATGACATAAAACCCCGCGACTTGCATCGATATTTGTTTGGTGAGGACCCCGAGAATAACATGGAGACCTGGGAAGTAATGCTTAAATACGCGCAGAACTTCCGGATAGTGATATTCGACGACTTTCTGAAGGGCATGGAGCCTTTCAAAATAGACGAAATAAAAAAGTGGCTGAATGATTTTGAGGTATACAGCATAACCATGACCTCCGACTATTACATTGCCAGGGATTTTATAAACGAGAGGGACCAGTTTTTTCATCTGCCCGATGAGAAAATCGATCTTTCCTTTTTTGAAAAATAAAGGAAGCGCTGAGGGCAGACAAAATTTTCATTTCTTTTTTTGCCAATCGCTCAATTTTGCACGTATCACCGTATAGTCATCGGAATTAAAAAAACACAGGTTGCCTTTATGTTGGCCGATAATGCTCCACCGCCCTTCAAAGACCTTTTCAGAAATTTCATCCTTGCCGGAAACTTTTAAGACAACGGTTTGATAGGTTCTCTCATTGTTTTTCTCATTTGTTTTCAACGTCTTCTGAAAGCAAACGTATACTCCATCATCACAGGCCATTATATCTGTATAAAAATCGAGCGTGTTTATCTCAAGATTCTCTTCACCGTTTTCTTTATATACTCGCCTCAATTCTCGTTGTTTATAAGGTAGCTCGAACTTATATTTCACCCGGTTTTCGCTGTCGATTATTGCCAGGAAATTGGCGGTGCTGTTAAGGAAATAAATGCTGCCGTCATTCCCCACATCAAAAGTACTTGATAGACCGATCATACCGGGTTCCCCATCGATATTGTCGGGAGAGATGAGTCTTTCTTTCAAAAAGATATCCCTGGTCTTTTTCCCGGTAAAAGGGTCGGCAACTATCCCTAAAGAAAATGAATTCTCAGTGGCATTAATCCTCATATTCGGTAAATAGAGGCTGCCGTTCTTAAAAAACATTTCCCTGGGCGACTCCTCCAGGAGTATATCCTTTTCATACTTTCCCAGTTGATTGAAAATCTTTATCCTTTTGGCAAACAAAACCAGTATATAAATTTTCCCTTCAACAATACAGACGGAAGTGATAGAATTTTTTGCCTCCCCGGGTCCTTCCCCTCTGGCTATGGGGAACCGGTTCACCGGTTTGAAATCCCAATCGAAAAATTTCAGCATTCTATCACCTACATCATAAGCGGCAACCCCTTTTTCGCCAAGATCATAAAATATTGCCGGAAACTGTATCTTGAGAAGCGACTCGCTCATATCGATCTTATCCTGGCACCAACACGGGGTCAGCGTGAAGAGAAGCATTGACAATAGTACTACCCATGCCACTTTTTTAAAATCATAGTTCCTCATTTTATTTCTCCTTCTGCTCTAATCACTTTAATTCACGGCTTGAAAATCTTTTAAGTAGTCGGTGACCATCTCTTGCTGTTCTTTTTCTACTTCAAGATTTGAATCGATGGAGATATGCTTGACTTTGCCGCTTCTTATGTTGAGAATTTTCTCGTCTTCATCAAGAGAAATCCTGGAAGCATCGATAATCAATATCTCTTTCTCTCCAGGTATAAACAAGAGACCTGCATCACATTGCCATTGTTTATTTTTATGTACCATTCTTTCTTTTCCAAAGACCAAAAAGCGACAGGAAGCAAAACAAAGGGGCTGTGAGACCAGCAATTTTTCCGCGAACCGCGTATAGTCTTTATCATTGAAAAAGATTTTTACCATTTCTTTCCCAGTAGATTTTTCCGTAGTCTCATTAATAACCAGCTTGTTTTCCCCGGGGTACATATAGTAGGTGGATATTTTTGTTTTCTTCCTGTCTGCGGTTGGTGTTATAACCCCGGTAAACAGAAGCACACCAATTATCCCGATGATTAATAAAATTAAAATGGCTGTATACTTTCTGGTCATTATTCCTCCTTTTTAATATGCTTAGAGTGCAATAATAGCAGAATTAATACTAAAGGTCAAGGATTCCTGGGGAACCGAAAGAGGCCAGGCAAAATTCTCGTTCACCTTCGTTGTACTTTACTCTTTTTAAAACCTTTATTTTTTTAACCACGAACTCAAAGCCGGATTCTTGTACTTTGGAAAGGCATCGTGGATATTATCGATTAAAGGCCCAAAAAAATCCTTTGTAAACCGCTCTATCCCGGCAACGATCTGCCCCGAATCTTCGGTTTTTTCAATCTCTATCGAATGAACAATCTTTTCCATTACCATCAGCGGGAAAAGTTCGATACTATTGAACTGCGTACCCAATTCCTTATCATAGAAGAAATGCCTGATCCTGGGAAGAATGGTTTCATTGACCTGCCGGTAAACGCGATATATATTTTTAACCGCCGGCTCGCGAAAGACAGAAGCGGGATGGGCTGAATAACCGGGGTATTCCACCAGGAGACCGTCTTCTCTCAATTTTTGAATAATAGGCATGCCGTACCGCAGGATCAAAGCGCTATTCAATACTCTTGAATCAAGATATGCGCTGTATGGAAGTTCCAGGTGGGAAAAATATTCTTTTATCATCTTTAAAAAAATAATGGTTTCCTTGATCTCCCCGATAGTGAGATACGGATCATAGAAAATATAAGAGATATTGAATTTGAAACGGTTTTCATGGAGGAACCTTAAAACATCCATGCAATCTTGCACGGTAGAACCGGTGCGATACATTTCATGGAACCGGGGCGCCCCGGAATCGATCCCCACCTGGATTTCATCAAGACCGGCTTCTTTAAAAATTAAAAGGCTTTGCAGATTCCTCTTTAAGTCCCCAGCCAGGGTAATAAATTTAAACTTCACTCTGAGTTCCCGGTTTAGTATTTCCCGGGTAATTTCAACGGCGCTTGTGGAGTGGTTCTTTTTCGAGCCGAAAAACCGGTGGCAGGATAATATGAATTTATCTATTCCTTTAGACAACAAGAACTCGATTTCATCTACCACTTTCTTTGCCGATTTTTTTCTCCAGGTCGTTTTGCCCGTGTTATAACCCAGCCGGTAGGGTTCATGGAGGCCGCAGTACATACAGTCCCCGTCGCACCCACGGCTAACCATCACAGGAAACCATTTATCCCCCGGTGTATTTTGGATATTTTTCTGATAAATACCAAGGTTGTCCAGGTAATCAAGATTTTTAGACAGGGGCCGGTTTTTAGTGGAGATGATTTTATTCTCACGGGAGGGATGTCTATAGGAAATACCTTTTACGGTTTGCCACTTCCCGTTGTTAAAAATGGTTTTGACCAGGTGAATGAGGACTTTTTCTGTTTCAGGGGCCCTGGCAATGATATCGATGGATTTAAATGTATCCAGTATTTTATCGCTTTCAACGGAAAGGATTGCGGTCCCGCCGGCGATAATCAACGAGTTGTTTTTTTTGAATTGGGATAAAGGGGCGTTCAATTTATGAAGGTAGGTGATATCGGTTATATGGAGATAAATGAGGAAACCTTCAAAATCCAGGGAACATTCCCCGGTTAGGTCGGCGGCAATCAGACGGTAATCGATGTTATTACATCTTAGAAAAGACAATAAGGCACAGAAATCCGGATCGAAGGTTTCTCCCTTTCCCTGGGGATAGACGACAACGAGTTCCTGTTTATTCGCCGCGTAGTTCAAGGGTATTCTCTAATCCCATTCGCTGAGTTTTACCGGCAACACTTTATAATCGTCACGGTTGAAAAGATATAGGTTCCCATTGGCCTCTCCTAGTATCTTAACTCTTCCATCAAATATTTTTTCAGAATGTTTTCCATTTTTAAAGAATTTAATAACGTAGGTCTCATGGATATTTTCTTTATAAGTTATTCCTTCCTTTATAGTTTTAACAAAGCAAGCGAAGATTGTATTCTGAATTATTTTCATATCCCAAAATAGATCCAGGTTTGAAACCACAAATACACTGCCGCCCTCACTTATTTCATTCCTTCTTTTTTCTCGCCATTTATACGGCAGCGGAGTCTTCGCAAGGCATTTCCCGTTCTCATCGATCTCATACAAAGCATTTTCGTATCTAAGTAGTAAATAAATATGATTGCTGTCGTCAACTGCAAAGTAGCTTCCCATAACGGTGAGATCTCTTTCTGGACCGGGTTTAGGCGCTACTATCTGCTCTATTAATAGAACTTCTTTTATTATTTTTCCCGAATCCGGGTCTATGATTATGGCAAGGAGCGGTGACTTCTCTAGTGCACAGAATCGAGAATTGAACACATAAACCATATTTTTGACGGTCATGATCTTCCTGGGATAAATATCAAGCTTCAAGTCTTTGCAATATTTGCCATCCTGGGTGAATATGCTGATCTTGTTATCATCCGCCTGGCATACCAGGAGCTTATCCTTATATAAGCATGCGGTACGTATAGTCCCCCTGGTCTCGCCAGGTCCTTCCCCAGCTTTAATAGAGATTTCATTTATAATTTTGATATTCCAATCGAAAATTTTAAATGTGTTCGCCCCTCGATCGTAGAGTCCGAAACCACTGTCGCCAAAAGTATGGAGACCATCGTCAATTTTTAATAATTTATCAGATAGGTCTATAGAGTCAATAGAAAAAATAAAACTGGGTACGACCATTAAAATAAACAAAACGAACAAAATCCAATCATTTATTTTCATCATTAGATCTCCTTTGAATATTCATAAATAACTTTCTTCAACTTGAAAAAATAGAGGGCGCGAGACTGTAAGAGCTTTCCCAATTAACGGATGATACGAACTCTCCACAGTCACGCAGCCCTCAACTTGATAAGCTAAATAATGTAACTTCGTTTCATCATGTGCCATCAGTACATTCGGTACCTGACTTACAGTCCCAGGACGCAAAATCCGGGGAAATGTCCCACTGGATCGGCAGTGGCGCGATTAGCTCCAGCGGCTCACTCACTTGCGGTAAATTGTTCAAGTTTACCTCCTTTATTTTAATTTATATGACGTCCCCCAGGTTGATATCTCTCAACTGGGAAACATCTTTTGTCCGGCTTAAATAAAACAATTTTAAAATCTCATCGATATTATGCCTTCGGTGGGTACACCCCATGTCTATGGCGTCTGTCTCTCCCATGAGATTATGATACATACAACCACCCATGCAAATGGGCAATACCTTACATTTTAAACAGTCTTCGATCTCGAACGGGTTCCAATCCATCCATCTGGCCAACGTTGTATAATCCGTATAAACAAGCTCCCCATCTTCTTTAATATACCCCACCCTATTCTTATCGGCCCGGCCCAGGTTGCACCAGCACTTTAAAATATTGGCCTGGGGATCGATGACCTGTAAGTTCAATGTATTGGCCCCACAAAATGTCCGGTGGGTGGATAGTTTTTCAGTTCCTATTTTAAACCCTTTTTGCAGCGCATAATAAAGTATACCGGGTTCTAAACGAGAAAATTCCTTGTTGGTATACACATTACAGGGGCAAAAACTTTTTACCTCTTTAATTTCCGTCACCATGCAGGGAGCAAAAACCAGGTTGTCCTTATCTTTAAAAATTTCATCCAGGTGATCGATCAGATTGAAGATACCGTCATAATTATCCTTGTTGATATTTGAGCGCAGGGTAATTTTCAACCCGCTGTTCACGGCCGTAACAAGATTGGCCATTATCCGGTCATAGGTTTTCCCACCGCCCGGGGTGTATCTCAACTGATCGTGATATTCCCGGCAGCCGTCCAGCGTGACCTGCAAATTGACTATCCCACACTGTTTCAAACGCTCGATTATTTCAGCAGTCAACAAGTAACCGCTGGTGACCATGCTGCATTGAAACGGTTTCTTTCTTTGGCTTCATGGAGAAAAAAAGAGTTCAGTTCTTCGACAGTATCCAGGACAAGTAAAGGTTCCCCGCCGGTCCAACAAACCGTTGCACCATGGCTGCGTTCAATTTTTTTAAGATAAAATTTTTTCAGGGCGTCGATGGTGGGGCGGTCCATGGCGGCTTTATCTCTATCGACGTAGCAATAGCGGCATTCCAGGGGGCAATGCAGCGTCGGCGCAATAACCAGCGCGATCCCCTCAGAGTTAAACCGGCTGATATTGTTCCTTAATTTCAGGATTTTTAGCTCGTCCATATCATCGTCTACCAGGAACCGTCCTTTTACAAGGGTGTCTTTCAGTGTGTTAGCGCCGCCGCTGCCGCCGTTGCCGGCATTATCCAGGATATCCTTTACCTGTCCGTATTGCTCCTCATTGAAAACATAGAACCCATTGGAAACGGCGTTATAACCGATGTAGACATTATCGGGCTCATAAGGGACGAAGATATTATAGTTTGACGGTTTCATGGACTCTCCTCAAGAAGTGCAATGCATAGCCTGTTAAGCGTTTCAAAATAGCCTTATTTTCCAGCATTTTTTAGAATAACAAAACAAAAAAAGTTTGTCAAGATCAAAAAAAGATTTTTTTCCCCTCTTTATAAATAGATAGGTCCGCGATTCGGGACGGCAAGAATGTCTTTACAATCACAAAAAAATCAGTATAATGAATGCAGATAAAAAAGGAAGACGCCAAGAAGAAAGAAAACCTAGAGAACCCGGAATTAATTGCCTTTGGCCAGGGCTTAAAAGACATCAGGAAAAACCTGGATATCCAGCAAAAAGATTTTGCCGAAAAACTCCGGATTTCCGGCAGTTTCCTTTCGGAAGTCGAAAAGGGTAAGGCCAAGCCCGGCTATGATTTCATTAAAAACCTCATCGTTAAATTCGATATTAACCCCTTGTACCTTTTCACGGGAGAGGGACCAACCTTTACCAGGGAAGTCAAAGAACCGGAACCCACCGGGTAAACATTCATACCGGCAGCCGGTTCATCAAAAAAAATCCGCAAAATAAAAAATAAAAAATTATTTATCTCACTATTGACAAAACCAAACGGTTTATGGTAAAACTATTTCGCTATGTCAAACAAAAAATATTATTTTTCTTACGATTGTCAGGCCAGGCGAAAACATCGCATCGATATCTTCGCCAAACTCGGACAAAAAGACGCCTGCGTGAAAAAGCATGGGCGGCTAACTCGACTTCAAATAAAGGGTGGATTTGTAAATGGAAAGTTTTCGAAATTAACCGGGGAAAATGGGAAAGGAATTCAAACAGGTAGTATCGGGTCCGGTTCGCGTATCCGCGTAAATCGGACAAGGAAACGAATGAAAAACTTACCAAATGAGGTGAAAAATGTTGTATAGTAAAAGTAGTTTAGCAGATTATTATTTCAATTCCAGGCATGCGCTCAATATCTCCCAGAAAAACACAAAAATCTACTGGCTGATCTCAGAATACAATATGACCACAGAAAACATCGCCATCGGCCTTGACAAACTCGATAAACTTATGACCGCCGATAAACTGAAAACAGAAGCGCGTGGTAAACAATTGGAACTCAGGGTCGCCCTGGAAACAGTATTCACAGACGTACACCCTGTCTATATGTCTCATGTTAAGCTGGCAAAAGTAAAAGTTCGGCGTGTACCGGAAAGAGTTGCCAGGTTGATGCTGCTGGAACCCAGGAAAACAAGATTAAACGATTGGCTGCGGCAGACGGATACCTTTTACACCAACCTGCTCCTCGATACGGAAATGGTAGCCAAATTCGGAACCAATGCCATTACCGTTGAAAAATTAAACGCCTCTCATTTACGCGTTAAAGAAGTAGAACAAGCCTATAATGCTTACAATGAGGCCAAAGGTGTTGCCCAGGCGGCGTTGGAAGCCAGGGATGTGCTATTGGAAGACTTCGATGTCTGGATGAAGGAATTCATTGTCATTTGCAAAATCGCTTTACGAAAATATCCCCAACTGCTTGAGGCATTGGGAATCGTTGTTCTCTCCAAAGGTTATGTCAGGTCCAAATCCGACGATCTGCCCGCGGGACAAACGGTCAAAGTAAGCACCAAAATCCCGGGGTTGAAGGAAAAATCGGCGCCAGGGAGCAATGCGGAAGAGACTGACGCGAAAACGCAGACTATTGTCGAAAATGTGATCCCAGGGTCCGATAAAAGTAAACCCGAAGTGCAGCAGGCGGTAGAAACGTAAGCGGCAACAAGTAAAGAACGGATAGGGACAGGCAAAATTTTGGTGGAAAAGAAAACAGGGGCTCTTTTTAAAGAGCCCCTGCTCGATGAAGATAAATCGGGGAGGGGTTTGATAAATCAAACCCCTACAATCTTTCACGGCTATTCAATAGTTGCGAAAGCAATCCCGGTGGGAATACCGTTGCCCTGGATGTAATTTACCTGGGCGTTGACGGCTAGATCGATGATGGAAATTCTCTGGGTGCCGCCGCTGAGGGTGGGATTGGCCACATAAAGGTATTCTCCCGCCGGATCAATGGCAATGGTATCCACGCCAAACAATTGGCTGGTTCCTTTCTTTGGGCGGGCCGTGATGCTGACGCCGGAGGCGGTGACCAGGCCGGGGCCGGCAACATCCAATACCTCGATCATGGCGCGGTAATACGTTGAATTGCTCAGCAAATAAGCCTTTGTGCCGTCCTTGGAAAAGACGCAGCTTTGACCGGATTTGTGGGCCAGGGTGACGACTCCTACAAATCCCACGTTGCCCTCCTTAATGGAAAAGACAGGGTGTTTATACCCGGTTGCACTTACGGCAATGGCGGTTTGCCCATCGGGTGAAATTTCAACATTTACGGGCCGTGCGGGCATTACGTAGAAGGCGTAAACAAACGCCAATGTCCCATCTTCCGGGTTGAACGTAAATTGGTTGATCTTACCCGCAAAATAATCGGCCGTCAAGACAGTCAGTCCATTCGGTGCGATGGCTACGGCATTGGAGTACACGCCGGGAAAGTTCGGAGAGCCGACCACGTATTGGCCGGCAATATCGACAACCGCGATCCTGGAAGCAAAGCCGCCGTCGGTAATCAATACATACTTACCATCCGGGGTAATGGCCATATCCTCGGCAAAAAAGCCGACCCTTGCCTGACCCAAAAGAGTTGGCGCAACATTGAACCCGCCGGAGATGTCGATGAAAAAGATTTTTGAGTCGCCGAAATTACTCACAATGGCTGTTTTACCATTCGGGGTAATGGCCACATCGAACAACCCGCCGCCGTAACTCCCCAGGGTTCCTTTAAGCAAAGAAGCGGAAACCGTTTGTGTAGCCGGATCGATGAACTGGATACTGTTGGTGTTGCTGTTGGCAAAGACACCGATTTGTTCGCCGGCAACTGCCAGGCTTACCAGCCCAAACATTAAACATAACATTAACAAAATTTGTTTTTTCATAGTTCCTTCCTTTAATTATTTTTTTTTGCCCTGCATTTTCAGGGTATTGGATATATATAGTAATCATTTGAGAAAAAAAAGTCAAGAGCTTTTTTATTTTTTACTGGATTTATCGACTGGGGTATGTAAATTATATGGAGATGGTTGGAAAAGAAAAAAAGGGGTTTGATAAATCAAACCCCTTTTTTCATAATCGTTTAACGGACGAAGTACTACACTAGTCCGCAATAGTGGTGAAAGCAATCCCGACGGGAATACCGTTGCCCTGGATGTAATTTACCTGGGCGTTGACGGCTAGATCGATAATGGAAATTCTCTGGGAGCCGCCGCTGAGGGTGGGATTAGCCACATAAAGGAATTCTCCATTCGGATCGATGGCAATGGTATCCACGCCAAATAATTGGCTGGTTCCTTTCTTTGGGCGGGCCGGGATGCTGACGCCGGCGGCGGTAACCTGTCCGGGGCCTGTCACTTCCAATACCTCGACCATGGCGCGGGAATTCCATGAATTGCTCAGCAAATAAGCCTTTGTGCCGTCCTTGGAAAAGACGCAGCTTTGACCGGATTTGTGGGCCACGGTGACGAATCCTGTAAATACCACGTTGGTGGGACAAAGGGAAAAGACGGGGTGTTTATAACCGGTTGCACTTACGGCAATCGCGGTTGTTTTGTCATCCGCCGTCAGAACGGGTGAAATTTCAATATTTACGGGCCGGGTGGGGAGTACGTAGAAGGCGTGAACAAACGTCAATGTCCCATCTTCCGGGTTGAACGCAAATTGGTTGATCTTACCCTGAAAATAATCGGCCGTCAGGACAGTCTTTCCTTTCGGGGCAATGGCTACGGCATTGGAGTACACGCCGGGAAAGTTCGGAGAGCCCACCACGTATTGACCGGCAATATCGACAACCGCGATCCTGGAGGCAAAACCGCCGTCGGTCACCAATACATACTTATCATCCGGGGTAATCGCCATATCCTCGGCAAAAAAGCCGATCCTTGTCTGCCCCAAAAGGGTTGGCGCAACATTGAATCCGCCGGAGATGTCGATGAAAAAGATCTTTGAGTCGCCGAAATTACTCACAATGGCTTTTTTACCGTCCGAGGTAATGACCACATCAAACAACCCGCCGCCGTAACTACCCAGGGTTCCTTTAAGCAAAGAAGCGGAAACCGTTTGTGTGGCCGGATCGATGAACTGGAGACTATTGGTATTGCTGTTGGCAAAGACACCGATTTGTTCGCCGGCAACTGCCAGGCTTACCAGTCCAAACATTAAACATAACATTAACAAAATGTGTTTTTTCATTGTTCCTTCCTTTTAATTATTTTTTTTGCCCTGTAGTTCCAGGGCATTGGACTTATTATAGTAATCATTTGAGAAAAAAAAGTCAAGAGCTTTTTTACTTTTTATTTTTTTCGTGGAAAAGGTTGGAAAAAAGAAATAGGGGTTTGATAAATCAAACCCCTACAATTTTTCACGCTTTCACATCTATTCAATGGTGGCGAAAGCAATGCCGGTGGGAATACCGTTGCCCTGGATGTAGTTTACCTGGGCGTTGATGGTTAGATCGATAATGGAAATTCTCTCAGAGCCCCCACTGAGGGTGGGATTGGCCACATAAAGGTATTCTCCCGCCGGATCGATGGCAATGGTATCGACGCCAAACAATTGGCTGGTTCCTTTCTTGGGGCGGGCCGGGATGCTGACGCCGCCATAGGTGATATGGCCGGGGGTCGGGCCCACCTCCAATACCTCGATCATGGCACGGTACACCGCTGAATTGCTCAGGTAATATGCCTTTGTGCCGTCTTTGGAAAAGACACAGCTTTGACCGGATTTGTGGGGCAGGACGACGAATTCTGTAAATTTTGCGTATGAACAACAACTGATCTCAAAGACAGGGGCAAGATACCCGGTTGCAGTTACGGCAATGGCGGTATGGCCATCGGGCGAAAATTCAATATTTACCGGCAGGGCGGGAAGTACATCGATGGATTTAACGTAATCCAAAGTGGCATCGTAGAGCCTGAACACGTTGACTCTCCCTTGAAAATAGTCGGCCGTCAGGACAACGTATGCATCAAATTCAACGGATTTACATGGGGCCACGGCAATGGCATTGGAGTAGGCTGTCCCAAAACTTTGAATCCCTACCAGTTTGTGGGTGACAACATCGACAATCGCGATTGAAGCTGAAAAACCGCCGTCGGTAATCAATACATACTTATCATCCGGGGTAAGCGCCATATCCTCGGCAAAAAAGGGTATATGCGTCTTACCAATTATGACCGGTGCAACTCCAAACCCACCGGAAATGTCGATGAAAAATATCCTGGAATCGCCGAAATTACTCACAATGGCTGTTTTCCCATCCGAGGTAATAACCACATCAAACAATCCGCCGCCATAACTCCCCAGGCTTCCTTTAAGCAAAGAAGCGGAAGCCGTTTGCGTGGCCGGGTCGATAAACTGGATACTATTGGTGTTGCTGTTGGCAAAGACACCGATTTGTTCTCCGGCAACCGCCAGGCTTACCAATCCAAACATTAAACAAAACACTAACACAATTTGTTTTTTCATTGTTCCTCCTTAAATTCATTATTTGCCTTGCATTTTCAAGGCATCCGGGTATATCCTAATCAGTTGGAAAAAAAAAGTCAATAGTTTTTTTATTTTTTTTTAGAATTCCCGGAATCGATTGGAATAAAACTTGAAAAATCCTTTTTTTTAAGGTATCATTGTAGGGGTTTGATAAATCAAACCCTACGAAAAACAAAATGCAGGTGTGAAACAAATGAAAACAAAAATATCTTACTTATGTTTGCCGATCATCGTTAGCGCTTTAATAATACTGTCCCTGGGCAGTTGCAAGGATTTCGGGGTACCCGATTTTAAGTTAGCCATCGAAATGGAAAACGGCGTTAATGGCGCCCCGCCCGCAGGTGTAACCACCCACAAGGAACTGGATACCATCGATTATAAATATACGGCCCAGGATACCCAAAACCAGGTGGAAGTTTTGGTGAACGGGACACGGAGGCTGTCGGAAGGTCAATTGATCATGTATACCGACCTGGTAGTAGTGGCCCGGATTTTTGATATCAGGGATACCTGGGATTTTACACTGGAGGCGACATCGGATAGTACTGTGGGAAAAAGGGAATTTACAGTTACCTTCACCGGCGGAGGTCTTCTATCCGGCGATTTCACCGACAGTAACGGACACAACGGTACCTGGGCTATCGACGCCGCAAAACTGACGATGACTTACAGTAACTGGCTTAATTATACCCTCACCAGCGATAGTGCAATAACCATGTCCGGCGCCTGGTCGGGAGAGGGGAAAAGTTCTTCATGGAGTGCTTCCCGGGTTTTATAGGGTGAAGATATTCTCGATTATCGGCTGGTCCGGGAGTGGAAAAACAACGCTGATAACCCGGCTGATCAGGCATTTTAAAGCGCGGCACAAAAAAGTGATCGCCGTCAAACATGCCCCCCATAAATATTATCTTGAACCTGAAGCCACGGATACGTTTAAGTTTCTCGCGGCCGGCGCCGATGAAACCTGCCTGGTGGCTAAAAACGAAATGCTTTCCATGAGACATATCACAGAAAAAACAGACCCCATTGCCTTACTGGAATCCCAATACGCGGATTGCGATATCCTGCTGCTGGAGGGCCTGCAAAATGAAAACACTCCGGCCATCGAGGTTTTTGACTCACAAAAAAATGAAGCGCTGAAATTCCCCATGGCATCCTTATGCGCCGTGGTCTCGGATAAACCTACGGCAATGAACGGCCCGATCCCTAACTTTAATATTAACGATATCGATGCGATAATCCATTTTATGGAGACCTATAATGAGTGAACTTAAGACTGAAAAAGTGTTTTTAAAGGTAAACGGAGAGGATATTCCACTGAATGGCTTTGTAAAAGGGGTAGTCGCCAATGTGGTCAACGGCCTGGTGGATTCCCTGGACAAAATACCCGTTGATAAAACCAGGATCGAGCTAATCATCGAAATGGAAGGAAATAAATAACCGGTCTGCCGCCGCGTGACCCGTAGGAAGGCAGTAATTTCTTGTATGTCCCCCTTTTTAACACATCTTTATATAGAATGATGAATGATGAAGAAAAGATAGAAGGTGAGAAGGTGAGAAGGTGAGAAGGTGAGAAAAAACATCCTGTAATCTGTGTTAATCAGTGTAATCGCCTGTACGTGGACGAATGTTTTTTTAATTCGTGTTAATTCGTGTAATTCGTGGGCGGGTTTTTCTTCGCGGTCCTTCGCGTTCTTCGCGGCTAAAAGATTGGACTTTTTTTGCTCTTTATGGTATTGTTGATGATTCTTTTTAATAGGGAGTGACAGCCCATGAAGGTATTTATTTCATCAACGTTTAAGGATTTAATCGAGTACAGGAAAAAAGCCATCGAGGTGGCGCTTCGGCATAAATGTCTTCCACTGGCCATGGAGTTTTTCAATGCGCAGACAGAAGACGCCACCACTGTTTGCGATAAGGAAATCCGGGAGTGCGATGTTTTTATCGGCATCTATGCCCACCGGTACGGCTATATTCCCGGTGGTGAAACGAAATCCATCACGCAACTGGAATATGAACTGGCTAAAAAGGTGGGCAAGGACTGCCTGTGTTTTATAGTGGAGAAGGGTTTCGCGTGGAATCTGGAATTGGTTGAAAAGAAAAAAAGCGGGGCGCTTGCGCGCTTCTTGAAAAAAGTAAAAAAGGAATGTGTGGTCGATTATTTCAAGACTCCGGATCATTTCATGGGAGTGCTTTCCACTTCCCTGGCAAACCATATCGCAAAGAAAAAGGGAACGCCAGTCCATGATGAAAAAACATGCTATATTCCCCGTGCGCCTTTTCCTTATATGGCGCACCCTTATGCCCTGCCGGAGCATTTTACCGGCAGGAGGGCGGAGATGGCCATGCTTTCCAACTGGTTCTTTAATGAAAAGCAACCGGTGCTGGCGCTTGAAGCCATCGGCGGCATGGGCAAAAGCGCTTTATCATGGGCCTGGCTCCAAAAAGAAATAATCGAAAAGGCCGAGAAAGTGGACGGGTTAAGGGGTGTGTTCTGGTGGTCTTTTTACGATGATCCGTTTGAATCGTTTATCACCCATTTGTATTGCTATGTGACCGGGGAAAAGACAACGCAGGCCATCGACATGAGAGAATTGACGGCGGTTTTGCATCACCGGCGGTTTTTGCTGGTGTTGGACGGTCTGGAGCGCGCCCTGCGCGGGTATGCCGGTATGGAGGCCATGTTTATCCAGGAGAAAAGGTTCGCGGTCGCCGGCGATACGCGGGATACGCACGCGGAAACGGAATGGGATAAACGGATGCGGGAGCCGGTGCATCCCCAGGCGGGCCGGTTTTTACAGGCGCTGTGCGCGGGCAATACGAAGACGCTTATCACGACGCGGCTGACGCCGGTTTCCCTGGAAGGATTGGGCGGCGTTAAACATGTCTTTTTAACCGGGCTGTCGCCGGAAGACACGGTCAATTTCTTTCGCAGCGAAGGTATTAATGGAACCCACGGCGAAATGGAACAGGCGGGCCGGGTGTATGATTTCCACCCCCTGATGCTGAAACTGCTGGCCTCTGCCATCAAGCGCAGCCGGGCAAAGGATATAAAGGAAGCTTTTTCACAAAACCTCATCGACCTAAAAGAACCGCATAAGATACTGGAAAGAAGCGTCCTGTTACTTTCCGAAGAAGAGCGGCGGGTGGTGGTGCGCGTGGCCGTGTTCCGGGGCGTATTCACTTTCGAGGCGGTAAAGTCGCTGGCAATGG
>Ga0315278_10002319_pt1 | contig 16923 bp, 16 predicted proteins | sample YL17G06_0_MG_FD_203880 | JGI IMG/M metagenome (GOLD analysis project Ga0315278, IMG submission 203880) | Sediment microbial communities from Yellowstone Lake, YNP, Wyoming, USA - YL17G06_0 | ecosystem: Environmental > Aquatic > Freshwater > Lake > Sediment | place: USA: Wyoming | collected... | reverse complement strand
TCGCCTCGGAAAAGTCATCAGCATCAACCCCGAGGTCTCGTTCTGGTTCCGAAGCTCCTTCGGCGATACCGTCAGCATCGTCCCGGGCGGGACTATCAACCTCAGGATCCGGAGTTTCTTCATCGGCGGCGGGGTCATCCGGCGGATATCCGATTGGGCGGAGGAGGCCGGCGGCACGGTCGTCCCCAAGTTCCAGGCGGGCTACGCGTCCGGCCCGGTCAGACTCTCGGTCATCCTTTTGCTCCTCAACCAGACCGACAATTTCGTCCTCGGGCTGAACTTCGGCTTCAGGATTTAAAGAGCGGGGCCGCCGGCCAATGCTTAAACGCTAAAGCGCGGCCAGGGCTTTGAGGGCCAGCGAGTAAAGCCAGCGGTGGGCCTTGTTGCCGTTGGTCAGGATGGCGATGCCGGTCCGCTTGTTCAGATTCCCAGCCAGGAAGGCCGTGTAGCCGTTGACGCTGCCGCTGTGGGCAATGATCGTTTCGCCGTTCAGGGTCGAGATCCACCAGGCCAGGCCGTAGCCGGACGTCTCGTTGAGCCAGCCGCCGTTGATCGGCCCGGCGAAGCGGTCGTACTGCCGCTTCATCATCTCCCGGAAGGTCGCCTCGCTCAAGAGCCGCCGCCCCTTATATACTCCGCCATTGAGATTGGCCATGAGCCAGCGAGCCTGGTCGATGGCCGTGCCGTAGACGACGCCGGCCGGCCAGGCATCGGCCTTGACCCAGTCCACTGGCCGGAAGACGCCGCCGCGCCGCCGCACAGGCATGTAGGGGATGGCCAGACGCTCGGCCATGTCGGCCCGGGGCTCGAAGGCGGTGTCGCGCATCTCGACGGGGGTGAAGACATTCTTCTGCACGTACTCCTTGAACGGGACGCCCGAGAACTTCTCGACGAGGTGGGCGACCAGGGTGAAGGCGATGTTGGAATAGAGGACCCGCGTCCCGGGACGGCGCGAGAGCTGGAGCCGCCCGCGGAGGTAATCGACGAGCGACGGCGGAGCCTGATCCTCCCAGACGGCGTGCCGGCCGAAATCGGTCGACAGGCCCGAGGTGTGAGTCAGGAGGTTGCGGAACGTCACCGGGTAACGCTTGTTCTCGCCCTCGATCTTCAGGTCCGTTAGATAATCGTTGACCCGGTCGTCGAGCTTGAACTTGCCCTGCTCCATCTGCTGGAGGAGAGCCGTCGCCGACATCGTCTTGAAGGTCGAGGCGATGAGATAGACGGTGTCGCAAGCGGCCGGGGTTTTGACCCGGACGTTGGCCAGGCCGGCCGAACGCGTCCAGACGATGCGCTCGCCGGAAACGAGGACGACGGCCATGGACGGGATACGGCCGACCTTGAGCAGGCGCTCGATCTCGGGGTCGAGGAGGGCGGCGAGGCGCGGGTCGTCGACGGGCGAGAACGGGCGCGCCGCGGCCGGGTCGGAGACGATGGCCGGACCGAGCATCGGGTCATCGCCGACGTCGCCCTCGTATTCGTCGGGACCGGTCTCTAGATCGGCGAAAGATCCCGTCTGACCCGAACCGCCTTCGGGGCCGATGGACGAGGACGGCGCGCCGACGCCGTTCCCGTTCTTGCCGTTCGGTCCGTTGGTCCCGTCGGTCCGTCCGCCGATGATCTTCGTGGCCACGAAGAGGCCGATCGCGGCCAGGGCCAGGACGATGAGGGCGATGTCGGCCGCCCGCCGCAGGCGCGAGAGCGACCGCTCGGCGGGGCGCGGGGAAGGCTCCGGCGCGGCGGGCAGGCCGGCGGCCGGACCCGGGCCTTTCTCCGATCTCCGCTTCTTAGGCCGGGCCATGCCGCTCATGTCTCTGTGACGCTCGGGCAAAGATTATACCACGCCTTGTCACAGAGGGCGCATCGCGGGTATTATGATGATCCAGGATGGTGAAAGAGGTCAGGTCATGGTCCATGCGAAACGCGCGTTCTCACTACTGGCCTTATCCGTCTGGGTCGCGATCGCGATGCCGGCGGACGGCCAATCCGGCCCCGGCGGATCCAATCCCGACAAACTCCTCGGCGCATGGGAAAAACAACTCGTCCTGCCGCAGAAAGTCTCAGGCCGGCTAGCCTGGGCCCAGAGACGTCTCCAGCCAGCCGGGCTCCGGAAGCTCGAGAAAATGGGACGGACGGTGGCCCCGGCCGTCGCGGCCGGCAACGATTTCGATTCGCTCCGCGCTCAGGCCGAGCGGGAGGTCACCGCATCTTTCGCGGGGCTGTCTCACATGGACGTCTCGGAAGCCGCTTTCATCGTCCTGTCCATGGCCACCAAAGACATGGATGACGACATCCGCATGATCATGGCCGAGATCAAGGCAATGAACGCGGCCAAACAAAAGATGCGAGAATTGGTCAAGGAGCTCAACGCCTGGATCTCCCAGGAGATGGCCAAGCACCAGGGATCCGAGGACATCAACAACGAAGAGGCGGCGGGTTCAAAGACAAAGACCAACGCCGCCCGGCCCACCGCGAAAGCGACGGCCTCTCCTCCGCGCCGGATCACGCTCGAGACCAAGGCCTCACCCGTGATCCATCTCGAGTACGTCAAAACGCCCGTCATTCCGCCGCTCCCGCCGCGAAACCCCGGCCTGACGGTCTCCAGCCTCAAATCTCTCCAGGACGACCTCAAGGGGAACCTCGACGGCATGAACGAAATGTCGGAGATGACCTCGCTGCGGCTCCAGATGACCATGGACCGCCGCTCCAAGTTCATCGAGACCCTCTCCAACATCATGAAGAAGTCGAGCACCACCCAGGAGAAGCTCGTCCAGAACATCAAGTGACGGGATCATGGACCGGTCTCGGGACGCGCTGCCGCGAGTACGTGCCGGGTTTTTTCTTCACCTACGATGGGGAAGCGCTCGACTTCCGCGGCACGGTGGCCAAGTTCCGCAACATCGCGTTGATCAGGACGAGGAGATAGGTCTTATTCCTCGGAGAGACCGGCCAGCTTATCCTGGACGCGGCGCAGTTCGTCCTGGGCTTCTTTGAACAGCTTCGCCTTATAGGCCAGCGTGTCCAGCGCCTTGGTTTCGCTCATGGTCCTTTTCAAGAGGTCGATACGGGCGAGAATCTCCGCCTCGCGCCGGCGCAGGCGGGCGGCCTCTTCTTTATTCAATGGAAACTCAGGCATGCGTCTTTTCTTCCGATGTTTCTATTGTATAAGAACGGACCTGGTCTTCGCAATGCCCTTGCGAAGACCAGGTCCGTTCTTTTTGTTCTTTTTCTCTTTTTTTACCGCGGGACCAGCCGGACCGTTTGGATCTCGAAGGGCTTGAGCCGGACGGGGATCGAATCGATCTCGACGGTATCATGGCCGCCCGACGAGAAGATCGAAAGGCCCAAGAACACGGCGCTTGCCAGGCGGGCTTCCGTATCCTTCCCGGCGATCTCGCGAAGACGGGCGACGGGCGTCCCGTCGGCGTCGAGCCAGAGCGCCTGGACGATGATATTGGGCTTGTCGACCGAAAGGAACGATTCCCCCGCCGATGTGATCCGGCCCTTGTTCCGGGCCGGGAGCCAGGCCGCGACGAGCGGCGTGTGGACATCCCAGCCAAATCGGGAGGCGGCGACACGGTCCGAGGCGGAGTCCGCCGCGGCTCCCGCGCCCGCGGGCGGAGCGCTCGTCAGGCTGTAGCGGAACTCCACCCGCCCTTCCTGGCTCGCCTTGAAGTTCGTCATCCAGTAGTTGTTCATGGCGTAGGAAAAGACCCAGGCGTTCGCGAGGTCGAGCGTCTTGAGCCATTTCCCCGTGTTGATGTCGCCGAACTGAACGAGAGGCGCCTCGACCGGCGACCAGACGACACGCGCCTGCTTTCCGGAGAATTCGACCCAGTTCTGGACGGCGTGCCAGTCGAGGGTCGTCCCGGGGAGCTGCTCAACCCCCGGGGCCATGTCGGCGTCGGCGATCTCGAAGCGGACGTTCGGGCCGACCTGACCCGATACACCCTCCGCCGGCCGCTTCGCACTCGGCCTGGGGGAGACCGGGCCAAGCTTGGCGCTCAGCGCGCCGGGGAGCCCTGGACCGACTTCGAACGGAAAGGCGAAATAGACGGCCTCGGGCGCGAACGTCTCCTCTTTATCCAATATGTTGACGAGGTCGACACGCTTGACGTCGTCGTAGAGGATGATGCGTTGTTCGAGCGCTGCGCACATCTTGGGCGAGCTCTTGACGATGAGGCTTGCGGCCACCGCTCCCCGCCAGCCGGATTCGACCTTGGCCGACTCGGCCGACCAGCGGTTGAACGTCGCCCGCTTGGTCATGTCGTCCACGGCCTTGCGGCCGCCCTCGGGCTGTTCATAGATATAGGCGTTGAGCGGCCAGGGGCTCGTCTTGTCGACGAGCTCGCGGCCGAGTTCCTTGTCGTAAAGACTCGAGATGCCTCCCGTCTTCACGTCCACGGTGACGCGGTAGAAGCGGTTTTCGATGGTGTTGTCGCGGATCTCCGATCCGGGACCGGATGCACCCGCGCCCGGTGGCGGCTCCCCCGCCGTGACCGTAAACACGGCGTAGCCCATCGACGGGACGTTGGGCGCGAGAACCAGCAGGACGTCATCGCTGAGCATCTGGAATTTCGCGCCGCTGCCGAGGCGCCGATCGACGACCCGAAGCTTGCCCTTGGCCTCGCGCAGGGGCCCGGCAGGAAGGGTCACGCGGACGACGTCCGTCCGCACCCAGGAGAGCGGGTTGAAGACGGCAAACTCGAATTCACCGTCGGCGTTGATGAGCTTGGCCAGCGCCTCTGTCCCGCGCCGGAAGAGCGTCCGCGAAGCCTCCCGCGCCTCATAAGCGAAGCTCGACTTCGCCGCCCACTGGCTTCGGGCCAGTTCCGACTGGGGATCGTCGATCGAGTTGTAGGCTCCCCAGGTGTGCTCGTCGTAGAGCATGGCCTGCTCGTTGGCCTGCCGTATCTGGCCCTCCGGGAAACGGAAGGTCTTGGCCAGGTCGAGTTTCGCCGCCAGAGCCGAGATCTTCTCGGCCGAGACGAGATCGCTGTGGGTCATGCGGTTCAGCCCGGTCTCGAAGGCCGTCGAGGCGACACCGTCGGTCCAGTAGTCGGGCCAGCCGAGCTTGTGGACGGGAAGCGATCTTCCGTAGTTCTTATCCAGACGCTCGAAGAACTCGCTCATGGTCGCCAGCCTCAGCCGCGGCGAGACGTAGCGCTCGTTCCATTCCTTGACCAGGTCGGAGAGGCCGCGCCCGGGCGGGCAGTTGTCCGTCGTCCAGGCGCCGATATTGAAGGCGATGATGTCGTAGGGGTAATCGCCGCGCGCCTCGAGCTTGGCCAGATAGTCCCCGACCTTCGGGGCGCTTTTAGCGACCGGTTCGTGGAGGAGGAGGTCGTAGTTCGCGAACAGGTAGTGCTCGCCGTTCCAGTGGAGGATACGGCTGCCGTCGGGCGATTCCCACCAGAAGGCGTTGGGCCGGCGGAGCGGGGCCCGGGACCGCGTCTCGTTGATGCCGGTGGCGAAATAACGGATGCCGGCCTGGGCGAAAACCTGGGGCAGGGCCCAGGAAAAGCCGGTGACGTCGTTGTTCATGGCCGAGCGGACCTCGAAGCCGTAGGTCCGGGCGTACTGCTTGGCCAGGTCGACGGAGCGAACGATCTCTTCGTGGGAGAAGCCGTCGGACTGGTTGAGGTAGAGCCCGGACAGCTCGACGCGGCCGGCCCGGATGAGGTCGGCCAGGGCACGGACATCGGCCTCGGGCCTGGTCCGGATGAAATTCTGGAGGGCCCAGGAGATCTCGATATTCCAGCGGAATTTGGCGTCATCGGGATAGGCGTCGGTCTGCCGGCAATAGTCGATGACGGAATCGAGGTACTCGACGTGGTTCTGAGCGACCCGCGTCTGAAGCTCGGTGTAGCCGATGTCGGTGTGAGAATGGTGGAAAAGATAGACGGACCAGCGCCGCTGCGGGAGAAGAGTGATCTCACGGCTGAGGACGGCCGTTCCGAGCTTGACTTCGAAACGCGCTTTGACGGGCTTCACGGCCTCGGGAACGCGCGCCTCAAAGACATTCCTGCCGGGCTTGACGGAGAGGGAGGTCATGGCCAGGTCGCAGGGCTTTCCGGCGACCCAGGCCTTGACGGCGGCTTCCTCGGCTTGGGGGCCCGGGTAGTCGACGATGAACTGGACGACCTGCTTCACCGCGGCCCCGTCTTTGACCAGGAAAACCGTCGGGACAACCTCGAGCCGTGGCTTGGCGATCGGTATCACTGGAGCGCCGGCCGCTGCCTGGGCCGGCGGCTCCGGAGAAGCGACGGGGGTCGCGAAGACGGCCAAGGCCAGAAAAATCAAAAGGCCAGCGCCGATGACGGCAGCGTTTCCCTTGTTTCTATTATTCATGTGCGGCCCTCCTTCGAGTCTCAATCTAACATGCCCCGGGACCCAGGTAAAGGCCCGGCCGCCGGGCGGTTTGACCCCCCGCGGCGGTTGTGCCATCATAGATTAATGAGGCTGAAATGAACACTTCTCGAAGCGGCCTAAGGATCTTTCTGGCACTGGCCCTGGCAGCCGGGATCGCCGGGAACGTCCTTGCCGGCGCGGCCCGTGCGGGGGACGCCCAAACAGGGTCCCAAAAGAAGAAAGCCCAGGCCAACGAGAAGAGCCCCCAGTACCAGTACGAGAAAGGCCTCATCGCCCTGCGCTACGGGCTCCCGGACGAGGCCATCCGCTACGGAAAGCTGGCCGTCTCGCTCGACCCGGAGCACTTCAACGCCTGGAACCTTCTGGGATCGGCCTATTACACCAAGGGAGAATACGCCCTATCAGCGGAGTCTTACGGGAAGGCCGCGGTCCTCAAGCCGGACGCCGGGGAAGTCCAGAGGAACCTCGGGTTGGCCTTGGTCGAGCTCAAGGAGACGGAGAAAGCCGAGGCCGCCCTGAAAAAGGCTTATGACCTTAACGGGGACGCCGAGGCCGCTTATTATCTGAGCCGACTCTATTACATCGAAAAACGCTTCGAAGAAGCCCTGGATTACGTGGTCAAGTCCATCCAGAAAAACGGCGCCAACGCCGGGGCGTACAACCTCAAGGGCGCCGTCCTCAACCAGTTCGACCGGCCCCTCGAGGCCGTCGGATGCTTCCAGGCCGGCCTCGTCCTCGCCCCCGACGACGTCAACCTCCAGGTCAACCTAGGTGTCGCCTACCTCAACGCCAAGGAGCCGGCCAAGGCCATGGCCGTATTCGAGGCGGTCCTGCCCAAGATCGAACAAGCGGTGTTGAAAACCCAGGTCGAAAACTACATCAAAGCCATCAAAGACGCCGGGAAATAGGGCCGAAAAAGCGGGCTTCCAGGGCCCGCAGGAAGGAGGTCCCTTTCTCGACGAAAGCCCGACCGTCCGGGCAGAGGTCCTGGAAGATCCCCCGTTCGAAGGCGAAATCCCCGAGGTTCGAATTGTAGGTCTCGAGCCCGACCGTGCCGTCGAACCCGATCTCCGCGAGCGTCCGGAAAATCGTCTCCCAGGGTACGAGTCCACCGCCGGGGACGCCCCGGTCGTTCTCGCAAGCATGGACCAGGGCGAGGTGCGGGCCGAGGACGCGCAGGCCCTCGGCGTAGTCGCGCACCTCGGTGACGGCGTGGTAGGTGTCGAACGTGGCCCGGATGTTGGGGTGCCCGGCCAGGGCGATGAGCCGCATGAGCTGGGCCGGCGTGTTGACGAGATGGGTCCGGAACCGGCTCATTGGCTCGAGGACGACGGCGACGCGGCGAGCGGCTGCGTACTCGGCCAGGGCGTGGAGGCCTTCGGCGGCGCGGGGAAACTCGTCGGCCGGCGGGCGGCGGCGCTTGACGACGCCCGGGTGCCCGTAGAGACAACCGGCGTAGGCGGAAGCGCCAAGCTCGGCGGACAGGTCGACTTGCCGCATGTGCCAGGAGAGGCCTCGGCCGCGGTCGGCCGGGTCATCGGCAGAGAGGTCGCAGTCGAGGGGCCAAAGACCGCCCGGGCCGACGATGAGTTCGAGGCCGAGAGCGGCGGCGCGCCGGCCGGTCAGGCGCGGGTCGAAGACGACGTCGTCGCCGACGGAGAGCTCGAACACGTCCAGGCCCAGCTCCCGGGCGAGGTCGAGAAAACGCAGGTCGCCGTCCGACCAGCTCCGGGTGAAGAGGTAACAGTGGGCCCCGTATTTCACGGGCCAAAGATACCCCAGCTCCGCGGCGAGTTCAAGCCGAAGGACGAAGGTGATATGATATCCGCATGAATTGGGTCACCGTCCATAAAACCAACGGAATCACGGACGCGGAGATCCTCAAGAACATGCTCGAATCTTTCGGCATTCCCGCCCGGGTGAGTTACGAGTCCGCGGGTAGGATCTACGGCTTGACCATGGATGGGATGGGGGTCGTCTCCCTTCTCGTGCCCGAGGGCAGGGCCCGGGAAGCGCAGGACATCCTGGCCGAGCATTTCACGCCTGAAGCCTGAGGACCCCCTCATCGACATGAAGACGGGCCGAAACGTTTCGGCCTGCCGTGCGTCTTATGGGGTGAAGACGGACGAAGACATGACATCCTTCGACGAGCTTTACGACTTGTACAACGCGCACATCTACCGATTCGCCTGCGCCCTGGCCGGTGACACCCGGGACGCCGAGGACCTCTTCCAGGAGACCTGGCTGCGGGCCGTCAAGGCCCTTCCGGAGGGCCGGGAGACGGAGGGGAGCGACCCCAAGGCCTGGCTCTTCACCATCACGGCCAACGCCCACAAGGATTCGCTGAGGAAGAAACGCGTCCGGCGTCTCTTCCTCCTGGAGAGGACGAAGTCGATGGCCGCGGCGGCGGCTGATGCCGATCCTGGCTGGGACACCCCGGGCCATGCGCGCCGGCAGGGCGAGATGCAGTCGGACATAAGGATCTGTCTCCGCCGGGCCGTCTCCCGGCTCCCCGACAGGGAGAAGCGGGTCTTCGTCCTCAAGGACATCGAGGGCTTCAAGCACGAAGAGATCGGCCGCATGCTCGGCATCCCCGAGGCGACCGTCCGGACGCTCCTTCATCGGGCGGTTCGGAGGCTCCGGAAAGAGCTGGCCGAGTTCAGGCCGGCGGCGAACGGGAACCCTGTTTTCGAGGAGGGACGGTCATGACCAAGAGCTTGAGATGCCGGGACATCGAACGCCTCGTGCTCGAAAGCGAAGACCGGGCGCTCCCTGCGGGAGAGCAGAGCCTCGTCGGAGAGCATGTCCGCATCTGCGCGGGCTGCCGGGGATTCGCCGCGGACAGGGCGCTCATCCGCGCCGAACTCGCGGGCGTCCGCTGGCCGGCGCCGCCGGAGGAGCTCGTCCTGAGGACGCGGCGGCTGTTGCAGGACACCGGCGCAGCGGCACCGCCGGTCGTGCCTGCATGGGTCATCGTCGCCATGGCCGCGGTCACGATCATCACGTCCATCTGGCTGGCGGTCTGGCTGCCGGACCTCACTCCGGATACGACATTGACCGATCTGCCCCTCGCCGCGCGGGCGGCCGTTTTCATCATCGTCCAAAACGCGCTCATGCTCTTCTGCGCTCCCGTCGTCCTGCGGACGGCCCGGGCGCGCCGGGACGAGCTCGAGAGCGCTCGATAGCGAAGACACGAAGATCAGCTAATCAGGAGGTCAACATGACAGTCTCGAACAACGGTAAAAGCGTCGCCATCGTGATCATCATCGTCGTCCTGGCACTTTTCGCCTTCCGCTCCATCTTCTTCGTTATGCCCTTCGGTGTGTTTCCGGGTTTGGCCCGCTCGGTCGGGGACGCGGGTCATTCGTTCCAGGGGTGGTTCGACGGTTTCGGTCCGCTCCGTGCCATCCCGCTCATTATCCTCCCGGTCGCCATGATCATCCTTTGGGGAGCGGTCCTCATCTGGGTCTACCGGGACGCGGAGAAGCGGGGGATGAGCGGGATCCTGTGGCTGCTCCTCGTCCTGATCGGCAACGTCATCGGACTGCTTATCTACGCCATCGTCCGAAGCGAGACGCCGGTCAAGCGACGGGCCGAGGGCGCGGGGGGAAGCGCGGGTCCGGAAAAATGCCCGGGCTGCGGGAACTCCGTCGCTACGGGGCACGCCTTCTGCCCCTATTGCGGGAAAAACCTGAAGCAGACCTGCCCCGCCTGCGGCAAGACCGTCGAAGGGAATTGGAAGGCCTGTCCATCCTGCGGCGCGGGCATCGACCCCGGCCAGCCCCGCCAAGTCTGAATAAGAAAAAAGAACGGACCTGGTCTTCGCAAATAATTGCGAAGACCAGGTCCGTTCTTTTTGGTCCCTTCTTTATTTAAAGACCTCGCGGCGGAGAGAGGCCAGGGCGATGCGCGACTCGACCGGGTTGACGCCGATCCCGGGCCCGTCCGGAACGCGGATCGTGCCCGGCCCGCTGAGCTCGATGAAGGGGTCGATGACGTCCTCTTTGTAATACCTCCGGCTGGCGCTGAGGTCGTTCGGATACTTAAAATTCGCCAGCGTGGCGATATGGAGATTGTGGGCCCGGCCGATGCCGCATTCGAGCATGCCGCCGCACCAGACCGGCACGCCGCGCGACTCGCAGTAATCGTGGATCTTGCGCGTCTCGACGACACCGCCGACCCGGCCGACCTTGATATTGACGACCCGGCAGCTGCCCATCTCCAGGGCCGCCCGGGCCGTGTCGAACGACAGGATGCTTTCGTCGAGGCAGAGCGGCGTTGTCATCTCCCTCTGGAGCTTGGCGTGGTCCCACAGGTCGTAGGGAGCGAACGGCTGTTCGATCATGAGCAGGTCGTAGGCGTCGAGGGCCTTGAGCGTTTCCATGTCTCCCAAGCCGTACGCACCGTTGGCGTCGGCCTGGAGCATGATGTCGGGATATTTCTCGCGTACGGCGGCGCAGGCGGCGGCGTCCCAGCCCGGCTTGATCTTGAGCTTGATCCTCTTATAGCCCTGATCGAGGTACTGCCCGACCCGGGCGACGAGGTCCGGGAGTGAATCCTCGATGCCGCAGCTCACCCCGGCCGCAATTTCGGTCCTGACGCCGCCGTAGAGCTTGTGGAGCGGCAGCCCGGCCTTTTTCGCCTTGAGGTCCCAGAGGGCCAGCTCGATCCCGGCCTTGGCCATCCGGTTGCCCCGGAAGACGGCGGCTTCGCGGGCGTAGTCCTCGGGCTCGACGAGGCCCTTGCGGAAGACGAGCGGCACAAGGAAAGCCTTCATGACGTGCCAGGCCGTCTCCGTCGTCTCGCCGCTGTAGAGCGGCGATTCCTCGGCCACACACTCGCCCCAGCCGCAAACGCCGCCCTCGAAGACTTTGACCAGGCTGAAGGTCCGGTCGTAGGACCGGCCGAAGCTCGTCTCGAAGAAGTGCACGTAGGGAAGCTTGAGGAGATCGATCTCGATCCGTTCGATGGCCATGCGCTGTCCTCCGCGTTCTCGATTCCCGCCTAACATAATCTAAAAAGAAAACCCTTGACAAGCCCGGAATTCGTGTTATTATACAAACTAGTTTGTGTTACAAACCATAAAGGAGAAAACTTCATGGTCGACATCGAAAAGATCGAAAAACGGACGGCCCAGAGCTTCTACAGCGACGGCCTGGCCGAGATCTCTCTCGGTCTCATCTTCCTTCTGCTCGGCGGTTATTTCTTCGCCCAGGCGGTCGTTCCCGAGGGGTCCGCCCTCGGCTCGGCGCTGAGCCTCCTCTCCATCCTTGTCATCGTCTCCGCGGGCTTCCTCGTCAGCCGCATCCTCCGCTTCCTCAAGGGCCGCATCACCTACCCCCGGACTGGCTACGTGGCGTTCAAGAAAAAGAAGCCGAGCCCGAAGCGCCGCGCCGCCACCATGATCGTCGCCGGTATCATCGGCGCGGCGATGGCCGCGCTCTACGGCCTCTCGCCGTCGTTCAAGTCGCTTTTCCCCGCCCTGAACGGACTCCTGCTCGCCGTCGCCGTCCTCCTCATCGCCCACAAGGTCGGCCTCGTCCGCTTCTACATCCTCGCGGCCGCTTCGGCCCTCATCGGCATCGCCGTCACGGCGGCCGGGATCGGCGACATGAAGGGCTTCAGCCTCACCTTCGGCCTCTTCGGCGCCGCTGTGACCCTCTCCGGCCTGACCACCCTCATCATCTACCTCCGGAGGTCGCCGCGCGCAGACCGGGAGAACGCCGATGCCGTCTGACCTGCGAGGTCTAGCCGACATCGACCGTCTCATCCACGAGCCGGCCCGGCTGGCCCTCGCGGCCATCCTTTCGGTCGTCGAAAGCGCCGATTTCCTCTACCTCCAGCGCGAGACCGGGCTGACCAAGGGCAATCTCTCGTCCCACCTGGCCAAGCTCGAGGAGGCCGGCTACATCGCTATCGAAAAAACCTACCGTGGGCGCATCCCTCTGACCCTCGTCCGCCTGACCGACGCGGGCGCCGCAGCCTACCGCGCCTATCGGGTCCGCTTCAAGAAATTTTTGGAGAAAACCGGCTGATCCTGGATTAGGGGGGATGGTCAGCTTCTCTTCAGGACGTAGAAGGCGCGGGCGCCGAAAAGAAAATGGTCGGCGACATAGCCGCGGCCGAAATAGGCCGTCATGGTCCGGCGCAGGCCCGTCTGCCACTCGGCAATGAGGTCCGGCCGTCCGGCCAGGGCTTTGATCTCCCTCGGCACTTCGACCAGGACGACCTCGTCGTCGAGCTGCAGATTCGGGCGCCCGGGCCGGTGGAACGGGCCCTCCCCGCCGGGTTTCCTCTCCTGGGCCTTGGGCAGGGCGGCGGTGTCGTATTCGGATTTCCGGGCTTTGCCCTCGGACCGCAACTTCACCCGGTTGACGCGGATCGGCCATTCGATGAGCATCCGGTCGGTGGGGATGCCCGACCCGAGGCAGAGGGCGGGGACCAGACCGTAGAAGTTGGGGAAATACGTCCGGGAAACGGCGCCCAGCGCCTGGAGGTTGAGGTTGGCGTTGCGTGTCTGGAGCGGGTCGTAGGTCCAGGTGATGAAGCGATAGCCGCGCTTCACGGCTTCCTCCCGTTGGGCCCACTTGAGGGCCTTGCCCAGGCCGCAGCCCTGGAAATTCGGCAAGACGGCGAGCAGGTGCGAATGCTGGCAGGATTCGCCCTTGAAGACCGCCGGGAAGGAGTAGACGAAGCCGGCGAGCTCGGGACCTACGAAGGCCCCGAGCAGGATGCCCCCCATCCGGCTCGAAACGGCGAACTGGTGGACGGGCGTCAGGTCGATGTCCTCGTGCTTCCAGACGACCCGCTGGATGTGCAGAAGCTTCTCGAATTCCCCGAAAGAATCCAGCGGCTTGACGCGGACGCGCTCAGCCAAGCTTGACTCCTTTCCGGTGGGCCCGCCACTCGTAGATGCCGATAATGCGGCGGGCCATGGCTTCGGCGGAATATTTCTCGAGGACGGCCTCCTGGCCGTGCGCGGCCAGGCGGCCGGCCAGGACCTTATCCAGGTAGATCTTAAGTATGGCGTCGGCCAGGACTTTGGCGTTCCGGGCCGGGACGAGGAGGCCGGTCTTGCGGTGGGTGATGATGTCTCGGACCGCCCCGACGTCCGCGGCGGCGACGGGAAGGCCGCTGGCCATGGCCTCGATGAGGAAGCTGCCGAGCCCGTCGAGGTGCGAGAAGACGGCGAACATGTTCAGGGAGGCCAGGACACGCGGCGCTTCGTTCCGCCGGCCTAGGAAATAGAAGACGTTGTCCATGGGGCGTCCGACGGCGGGGTCGTCGGATTCGAGGCGCAGGCTTCCCTCTCCGACGACGACGATCTTGACCTTCGGCGCCGAGTGGGCGACGATCGCAGCCGCGTCGAGGAGCGTCTGGTGTCCCAGTTCGTCCTCGAGGGGGATAACGACGCCGGCCAGGAAGTCGTCGGGGCCCAAGGCGAGCTCCTTGCGGACGGAATCGTCCGGACCGTGGGCGGTGAACGGCGAAAAGTCCAGCCCCGGCGGGACGACCTCGACATTCCCTTCGGCGACGCCGCCGCGGACAAGGATCAAACGGACCCCTTCGGAACCGGCGATGACGGCGTCGACCGCCGCGAGCGGCAGCCGCCCTTCGAGCGGCGAAGAGTCGGCGGGACGTGAGAGGATGCGGACAGGGACCTGGGCCGTGGCCGCCGCAGATAGCCCGAGCGCAGCACCCAGGGTCTCGTGGAAATGGGCCAGCCGGCAGCCGTGGGTCCGCATGGCCCGGGTCAAGCCCTGCCGGACAACCCATTTCATCCGGCCGCGCATGCGCAGGGGGAGCGTCGATAACCCCTCCTCCGCTGCTTTTCTCAGAAGGTCGCTGCCGGGTTCGAGGACGAGGTGGGCCGCGTAGCCTTTCTTACGGAGTTCGCGGGCTATGCAGAGGACCTGCCGCTGGCTCTCGCGCCATTCGCGGCCGGCGTCGACGAGAAAGAGGCTCAACGCGCCTCCTGCCGCCGGGTAGGGATGACCACCGGGATACTCACGCGGTCATCTTAGCACAGCGAAAATAAATATTAAAAGGTGATGTTGCGGGTCTCGAGGGTCGAGCCGGTCACCTTGGCGATGTTGGCCACGGCCACGTTGTAATCGACGAGGGCCCGGAGCTCCAGCGACCGGGCGCTGGCCAGGGCGTCCTGGTAGGTGAGGACGAAATAGTTCGTCGACATCCCGACGGCGAGCTTTTTCATCTCGGCCTCGAGCTGTTTCTCGGCCAGCTCGCGGGCGATGCGGTAGGCGTTGACGCTCTTGGCCGCGGTTTCCAGGGTCAGGACCGCGTCGCTGACCTCGAGGTAGATCTGCTGCTCCTGGTTCTTGAGGCGGGCCTGGGTCTGCTCGAGGTCGAGCTTGGCGTAGGTATAGTTGGCGTGGCTGACGACGTCGCCGAGGGGAATGGTCAGCGTCACCCCGACCGTCCAGTTGTTGTACAGGAACTTGAAAGTGTCGCCGAACGCCTGCGCGGCGCTGCCCGTGTCGCCAGGAGTGGGCGGCAGGAACGGGTTGTCAGGATCAAAGATGAACTGGGCGCCGGAAATGCCCGGGCTGGCTTTGACGAGCTGCAGGTCGAGCTGGGGCAGGCGTTGGTTCTTGGCGTAGCGGAAATTGATCCTCTTGGTTTCGATCGTCGATTTCGCCACCTCGATGTCCGGGCGCCTGGCCATCGCCTTTTCGAAGGCCTCGTCGAGGGAGATCGCGAACGGTTTGAAGCTGGCCGTGTCGGCGGGACGGAGGTTCTGGCCCTTGGCCGAGGGATCCCCTCCCTGATTGAGGAGGGTTTTCAATTGATCCTGGCTGCGCTTGACCATGGCTTCGGCTTGGAGGATATCGGCCTCCCGCCGGGCCACTGTGGCTTCAGCGTTGAGGACCTCGATCGGCGCCTTCAGCCCGACCTCGACCTCTTTCTTGGTCTTGGCCAGGAGGTCCCTGCCGCTCTGGAGGGCCTGCTGAAGGGTCTTCAGGTTTTCGACAGAATAGACGAGGTTCCAGTAGGCCGCTTCGACGGAATAGACCATGTTGATCAGGACGGTCTTGAACTGGCTCCGGGAAATATCGAGCGAGTTCAGGGCCACGATGATCTCCCTCCGGCTGATCGACCAGCCGAAGTTCCGGAGCAGGGGTTGGGTCAGGGCGAAATTCAGGCGGCTCGTGTAGGACGGGTTGTAGCTCTGGAAGAGCTGGTTGTTTATCTGATAATCGTAGCTCAAAGAGGCGGTGAAGCTCCCCCCGAAGGGGATCTGCTGGGAAATGGAGGCTGTAGAGCCCGAGGTTTTGGTGATGTACGTCCCCGCGCCCTGGAGCGACCAGGTCGAGAGCTGTTCCAGCCGGTTCCCGGTCAAGTCGACCTGGAACGTCGGCATGAAATATTGCCGGGCCCGCAAAACCGAGGCCGAGGCCAGCTCGGGGGTGAGGACCTCGACGGCCACGTTGAGGTTGTTCTTCAGGGCCTGGACGATCGAATCCTCGAGGGTCAGGGAAACGTCTTTCTTTTCCTGGCCGCTGGCGAAGCCGCCGAGAAGGGTCAGGACTAAGAACGAGGTGACGATCCGCTTTTTATTCATGTCCGTCCTCCGATGTATGGAATATCTTCAAAGAGGCATCAATTGCAAGAATGATGCCAGGGTACAAAACCACATCATTATAATACGAATCCGGGGGCTTTTCGTTCACTCCGGCCACCGGATCTCGAGGGCCGTCATCTTGTTGAAAAGGGTCTTACGGCTGACGTCCAGGATCCGGGCCGCCCGGGTTCGGCTCCCGCCCGCCTGACGGAGCGCCTCGAGGATGAGCTCTTTTTCGCGCTTTTCGGCGACACATTGAACCTCCTCGCGGAGGGATCCCGACGGCCCCGGGCCCGGCGGCCCAGGAGGCCGTTCGGCCTCCTGGACGGCGGCCGTGAGCCTGAGCCGAGCCGGGAGGGCCGCCTCGGTCACCCACTCGCTCTCGGCCATGACCATGGCCTCGTAGATGACGTTCTCGAGTTCCCGGACGTTTCCCGGCCAGCCGTAGCCCGCCAGGCGGGTCAGCGCGCCGGGAGCGAAAGCAAGGACATTTTTATCGAGCTCCCGGGCATACTTGCGGACGAAGTGCTCGACGAGAAGCGGAATGTCCTCCGTTCTCTCGCGAAGCGGGGGCAGCCGGAGGGACAGGACGGCCAGACGGAAATAGAGGTCCTCGCGGAAGTTCCCGCTCGCGACCTCCGCCTCGAGGTTCTTGTTCGTGGCCGCGACGACCCGGACGTCAACGGGGACGGTCTTCGTCCCGCCCACCCGGACGATCTCCCTTTCGCCGAGAGCCCGGAGGAGCTTGACCTGGGCGTCCTGGGACAGCTCGCCGACCTCGTCGAGGAAGATCGTCCCCGTGTTGGCCAGCTCGAACTTGCCCGTCTTGTCCGACCGGGCGTCGGTGAAGGCCCCCTTGACGTGTCCGAAGAATTCGCTCTCGATGAGGTCGCGCGGCACGGCCCCGCAGTTGACGATGACGAAAGGCCCGTCCTTGCGCGGGCTGGCGAAATGGATGGCCCGGGCCACGA
>Ga0315278_10002318_pt1 | contig 16925 bp, 17 predicted proteins | sample YL17G06_0_MG_FD_203880 | JGI IMG/M metagenome (GOLD analysis project Ga0315278, IMG submission 203880) | Sediment microbial communities from Yellowstone Lake, YNP, Wyoming, USA - YL17G06_0 | ecosystem: Environmental > Aquatic > Freshwater > Lake > Sediment | place: USA: Wyoming | collected... | reverse complement strand
GATATATATTCAATAATATCAATATATTAGCTTTGAATAACTAGAAATTTACCGGTGAATCAAAAGAAAAAACAAGAAAAGAACGTGTAATGGAAATAAATAATCAAACGAGTTGTGCAAAGCTCTCAGCAGATAAACAACACATTTACCATAGCGGATTTTGCCTTGATGTAACTCACAGAAAAAGGACATCAGTGATATCCGGAAATCCTGGTATTTGACGAAGCGACATCAGCTCTCGATATGCATACAGAAGAACAGGTATATCAGGCAATAAAAGGATTAAACAAAACGATTATTATGGTAACTCATCGGCAGACTGCACTTGCCTTCGCCGATATAATCTATGTGCTGCAAGAAGGAGCGATACGAGAGCAAGGGACATACACCGAGTTATGCGAACAATCGCAATACTTCAAAAATCTTTCAAATACAGGCCATGAGTGACGGACTAATACACCTCCGACAGATAACTTTTCACCCCACCCCCAACCCTGGCCATCCCCCTGACGGGGAGGGAAAATACTGGGCTCCTCCCCCTTCAAGGGGGAGGTTCAGGAGGGGGCTGGGGTTATGTGACGGAGTAGAACTAATTCGTCCTGAAGAGAACATTATCTCATGGAGACCTTTGCAAAATTGCTTAAACGGTCATTGCGAGGAGCACAGTGACGCGGCAATCCCTTATATTATCAGCAAGGAATGAGATTGCTTCACTTCGTTCGCAATGACAAAGGGGGTGTTTTTCAAAGGTCTCTTTGTTTGTGTCATTCCGAGAAGCGATAGCGACGAGGAATCTTTATGATCTTAGCTTCTTCAAGATTTCTCCCGGAGTTTACCGCGAGTAAACCGAGGGGGTCGAAATGATAAAGGTCGGCATTTTTCAAAGGTTTCCCCGAGAGTTCATTGGGAATGGAGAGTAATGGTTAAAATATTTCATTGGGAATGGAATGGATAGGCGAAAGCTGGCAGAACTCCTTGTAGAGCATAAGGAAAATGCCCTCGCCGACAGCGCTTTCACGCCGCGGGAAATCCTGACCCAGGCCGGGGAAATGGAGCATCAGAAGGAGATCCACGTCATCACCGGCGTCCGGCGTTCCGGCAAGTCCACCCTGATGCGTCTGATCGCCCGCTACCTGATCCAACATAAAGACGTCCCCCGAGAAAATATCCTCTATCTCAATTTTGAAGACGACCGTTTTGCCGAATTCAAGCCCCCGGATTTCCAGACCCTCTACGAGGCCTATCTCGAAGTCGAATCCCCGTCGGGCCGTAAGTATTTCTTTTTGGACGAGATACAGAACCTGCCCGGCTGGCATCGTTGGCTCAACCGCCTCTATGAATTCGAGAATGTCAAGCTGTTTGTAACCGGCTCCAACTCCTCCATGATGAAGGGGGAGGCGGCCATGTCTCTGACCGGCAGGAACCGCGTCGTCACGCTGTATCCCTTCTCCTTCCGGGAGTATGCAGCGGCCCGCGGCGTGACGTGGACCGAGCGGGATCTGCTGACCGGGGAGGGAAAGGCGAAGCTCGCACGCCTCTTCGGCCGATATGTGCAAGAAGGCGGTTTCCCGGAAGCCGTCAGACAGCAGGATTCCGACATCCTGCGCCATTATTTCGGGGACATCGTCTATCGTGATATCGTCGCCCGTTACGGACTGCGCAATGTCCGCGAGATCCGCGAACTCGCACTCTATCTGGCCTCGAATCTTGCCTGCCTGGCGAGCTACAAGAAACTCAGGGACGCAATCGCCGTCAACAGCCTGACGACCGTGAAGAACTATCTTGGCTATTTCGAGGATGTTTATCTTTTTTTCCCGGTGAACCTCTTCGACTATTCCCTGAAGAGGCAGATGTACAACCCGTCCAAGCTCTACTGCGTTGATCATGCCCTGGCCGCGGCGATGGCCTTCAAATTTTCCGCCGATTCCGGGCGAATTCTGGAAAACATCGTTTTCTGCGAGCTCAAAAGGCGCGGTTGCGACGTATATTACTGGAAGGACAAAAACGGCAAGGAAGTGGATTTTCTGATCCGTCGGGGACAGGATATCACGGCCGCCCTGCAGGTCTGTCAGAATATCGGCGCTGGTGAAACCCGGAAGCGGGAAATCTCCGGCGCGCTGGCGGCGGCAGCGGCATTCGGCCTGCCCGAAGTGCAGATCCTGACGGCGGACCAGGAGGGCGAGGAAATCCTTCAAGGCGTCCGGATCCTCTACGAACCCGTATGGCGCTGGCTTGTGAAAGAGCGCTGCAAAACGCTAAATTTAAAGACATGACCTCCATCATGATTATTGCCTTCGCCGATATGATCTATGTGCTGGAAGAAGGAGCGATACGCGAGCAAGGGACATACACAGAGTTATGCGAAAAATCACAATACTTCAAAAATCTTTCAAATACAGATCATGAGTGACGGACTAAATCCATAGGGGTTGCATTAGCGCCCTTGGCGAAAGGAGTATTTAGTGTCATGAAGTTCACCATCGGATTTGAAAAGGAAGACCTCAGGAAACTCCATGAACACTGGGACAGCATTGTTGAAACCCACCAGTGGACGGAAGGGAAATTTACCAGGATGTTTGAGGAAAAGTGGTCAGAATACAATCAATTGTATGCCGCCGCTTTTTCAAGCTGGTCAGGAGCGGCGATGGCTGTTCTTGATTTTTTTGATCTTAGAGGGAAGACGGTACTCTGTCCTTCGAATACTTTCATGGCGACCCCCTTAAGTGTTGTTAATGCCGGGGCAAACGTTGAATTTGTGGATTGTAATCGGAATGACTTGTGTATGTCCTACGAAGATTTAAAAGAAAAGATAGAAACCTACAAACCCGCTGCGCTCTGGGTTGTCCATATAGGCGGCTATATAGCGTTCGAAATAGAAAAGATCTCCCAACTCTGCAAAGATAACGGCATCATCCTGTTAGAGGATTGCGCCCATGCTCATGGGGCATCCTGGAATGGCAAAAGGCCGGGATGTTGGGGCGATGCAGGTGTTTACTCTTTTTACGCAACAAAGACCATTTCCACAGGAGAAGGGGGGATACTGGTTACAAATAATAAAAGCCTGGATGATTTTGCAAGACAATACCGAAATTATGGAAAGCCTGATTATGATGTTGCAGGATTAAATTATCGGATGAGCGAGTTTGCTGCGGCTATCGGATGTGTTCAGGTAGACAGGCTTGAGCAAATCGTAGCATGGAAGCGCGAATATGCGAGCAAATATCTTGATCCATTGTATTCAAACAGGGTGACATTTCCTGACGGAATGGAGTCGGGATATTACAAGTATATCGTCTTCGATCCGGTTGAAAAATCGACCGGCAAGGTCTATGACACGCCATGCCACCGGATTATGAAAAGAGATTGCAATCTTTCCAATACGGACTGGGTTGCAAAAAATCACTGGTGCCCTCCACTCTATTATAAAGGCGACATTGACTGATATACCCGAAAAATCAAGCATTTTGTTCGTGGCGACGCAGTTCGGTTCCTTCAACCTGGTGTACCCAATTTTACAGGTGTGTCTCGGCAAATATGCTGTCGGGTACATTGGTATCAAGGATATTGATACGAAAGACCTGATCTACAAGAAGGTCGTCAAGGGCGACGAAGATATCGAATATGGAATTGTTAATGACTTTGACCTCATATTGACGGGGACTTCGCCTTCATCGGATGTAGAGTACAATATGTGGCGCTTTGCCCGTGACAGCGGTAAAGACAGCATATGCATCCTTGATATGACAAAGCACTGCCAGGAAAGATTTTATAAAAATGGTGAACTTTTCCTGCCCGATATGATTTTCGTTGTTGATGAAGAGGGAAAAGAGGCTGTGTCTTGCATTGGGGTTGCCCCGGATAACATTATCGTTACCGGTTCTCCCTACCTCGATGCAGTGTGCCAGTTCAGGCTTACCAATGAAGAAAAGGAGCAGGTCAGGGGAGAATTGAAGTTGGGACGTAAACGGTTGCTGACATTTTGTACCGAGTACATCGCTGCTTCCGGTGAAAAAGAACTATACGGATATGATGAATTCGATATCCTCCGGGGCCTTTCCAAATATATCAGAAAGAGAGGGTTTGACAATATACGGCTGAGGATCAGATTGCATCCCAAGGATGAAAGCAATATGTATGAAGAATTCTTCAAGACTATGGATGACGGGATCGATTTCGAAATTGCAGCGGGAGAGATAGGCAATAGATTTTTTCAGGCATCGGATGCAGTCATCGGTATGACATCGACAATACTTACTGAGGCTCATATGCTGGGCCTTCATGTTGTCAGTTTTCAGCCTGCAGGTAAGGGGATAAATAAGCACGTACACAACAGTATTATTGAAAAGACGCTTGTCACGACGATAGCGGGTCTCTATGAAAGGCTCGATGCCATCCTTGATGGGCCTCATGTAAATGTTTCTTCCCTGCCCACCGATAGCAGAAATGATTCCCTCAACAAAATCATGGAAGTGGTTGACAGTCGTCTGCGCGCAATTTCTTTCAAGAAGAGGGCCGCCTGATGTTCAAATATGTGATGAAGGCCGCGGCAAATTCGAACGAGCAATTGAAGGACAGATTTGAGAGTTTCAGAACGCTGGGCATCAAACCGGCAATCGAGCTTTATCTGTCCGGTTCAGATGATGTGTTTGGACCGGACAGAGATGCTGTTGAAAAAAACTGCCGGAATTTCATAGAATGCGAGTACATGGTACATTATCCCATAATGGATACTAAGACCGGTTATATTTATGATGGTTTCGATGATGAAAGTGAGAAACTGGAGGCAGTGCTGGACTTTACCAATGAGATTGGCGCCGGTGTATTGATTATGCATTGCTGTTATGGATTTGACAGGGATATTTCCAAAAGAGAGGCTTTCACGAAGTTTCTTGAAAAGGTTGGCCGCTGGAATGATCTGGCGGAGAGAAGGTCGCTAAAGATACTGTTGGAAAACTACGGCTTCGTATGGTTGCCGCCGGGACTTAAGCGGGACTATGTCGTAAGTCCTATTGATCACTGTTTTCCCTGGGATATGGAATGGATGCATGAGACGATGCAAAGGAAGGGGCTGAGTTCCGTTGCCATTTTACTTGATGTGGCCCATGCTGTTCTCTCTTCGAACATGTTTAACATGAGGCAACGTTATGGGCATTTGTCGGAAGACGGCCGCTTCAAAAACATATATTCAGAAGACCTCTATAGAAAGGACTTCTTAAAAGCCTCTGATTTCATGTTTGATTTCATAGACTATTTCCACGTTTCCGATACCTTTATCTGGAAGCCGGAAAACGGTATCGGTGACATGCGAAAATATCTCTACACCGAGAATCTTCCCATCGGGAAAGGGAATGTTGATTTCTTTGAAGTTCTCAAGAAAACTAAGGGAAACAAAACACTGGTAATGGAAATCAACCCCGACAATGGAGACCACACGCATAACGTCTCTCAATATCAGGCGGTAGCATGGTTTAAGAATAATTTTAACAGGGAGGAATTAAGATGTGCATAATAATTACTGAAGCCGGTGAAAACCATCTTGGCGATATAGAAATTGCACGGAAGATGATCGACCTCTCGAAAACTGCCGGTGCCGATTATGTGAAGTTTCAATACTACAGCGCCGAAGAATGCGCCGATACAGACTCTGAGAAAGAGTGGTTTAAGAAGGTCCAGCTTGACCTCGACAAAATAAAATACCTCTATGATTGTGCAAATACAGCAGATATCAATTTCCTCTGCACTCCATGGGATGCGGAAAAGGCCGATGCATTGTTTTCCCTGGGAATCAGGGACATGAAAATCGCTTCCTTCCATATTATCGACCATGAAATGCTCAAACTCGTTAATGGTAAAGCGAGAAGGGTTTTTATGTCCACCGGGATGAGCTCTGTCGAAGAAATCGATGCGGCTGTTACAATAATGAACAGGGCGGAACTCTACCTGCTCCATTGCGTATCTGAATATCCTTTGCCGGAAGAAAACGTCAACATGAGAACCATGGACTTTCTTCGTGATCGTTACCATTGCAATGTCGGTTACTCCGATCATACCTTGGGTATCCTGGCGCCCCTTGTGGCTGTGGCGCGCGGGGCCGAGGTGATTGAAAAACACATTACCCTATCGAAAACGTATTTCGGAACAGACCATATTCTTTCTGCCGATCCGCTTGAGCTAAAAATTCTTGTAGAATATGTGCGCAAGATCCAGGTAATGCTGGGAGACAAGGAAAAGAAAATTACGGAAACAGAACGGAAGTCTCAGGATTTTTTGAGACACAGGTTTAGTCGAAAACAACAAGCAGCAAAGAGGATATAAAATGCCACAAAAGAAAAGAAAAGTTGTTGTTTTTGATCTTTGGAAGACCTTGATTTTTGGCACGGAAGATTCTGCGATTTCCATTTTCTATCGGGATATTACGAGAGAGGAAATCTCCCCGGAGCAACTAAAGCGATGCATGTTAATATCAGAAAAAGATCCTGCCCGTTTTCTCGAAAAGTTTTTTGAGTATGTTACACCATCAAACATGTCTTCCATGCTGTTAAGTTTGAAAAATCCCAGGTCACCGTTGCGCGAGAAGATCATTCAGCGCTTTAAAGAAGCCATAGATAATGATTTTAAAGAGATTCGCTGGGTGCCAGGGGCTATTGAGCTGCTTTCATTACTGAGGGAAAAATACACGCTGGTTGTCGTATCCAATCTGTGGGCATACCAGAAAGAACTTCTCTGTGATAGGCTGGATATTGGCAGTTACTTTCACAAATGTCTGTTCTCCTGCGATTTTGCGATGGAAAAAAGCGATATGCTGATGAAACTCGATGAAATCATCTCCCTGGATACGCAGGATATGGTTTTTGTGGGCAGGTCTTATGAATATGATATTATGCCGGCAGTCAATGCCAATATCAGTGCGATCAGGATCACTTATGAAAACAACATGATCTTCCCCGAAAAGATCATGCGGCTGATCGAGGAAGAACTGGACGGCATCGCTGTTTCCACACCAAAAAGAGATAGAATCGCCAAGGGGGACAGGCAAGACGTCCTGTTGGTGATCCCTCCCTTCTATAAACTACTGGGCAGCCATAATAACAGACTGAATATATCCGCGGCGTTCATTTCCACACGTCTTGATACCCTGAATATTCCCAACAGAATATACCACTGCGATTCAGAGCCTCATGAAAACTATGTGACAAGATACCAGATGGTCTTTAACTCCATTGAATTTTATGACGCCTTGGCAAGCGATGCTTCTTTCCTTGCGTTTGAGGAGTATTTTGTCCAGTATGGCACGGATACAGTATTTGTGACCTGTGGAGATATTCTGAACCCTTCCTTCGACAGCGGAAATTGGGATTCATCACAAAAAATAGCGAAAATCGTGCGTAAAATAAATCCCAGGGCTTATATTGTCGCCATTGGACCAGAGGTGGGACACTCATCAGAGGATTTCGATCTCATTATCCAAGGCGAGGTGGAAGGTCTTTTGCCGGACGTAATTGAAAGGCATATCCGTGGCAGGCTTACAGGAGTCCTGCTTACGGACAGCGCTTTAAAGGGTTTACCTCCTTTCCGTTTCGAAAGTATCGTTACTGAAATCTCACCACCCTCATTAGATACCATCCTATGGAGGAGAGGTTGTTCCGGGACCTGTGATTTCTGCCGGGTAGCAGAGATCAACAAGGGTAAAATCCGCTGTCGGACCCTGGATTCTGTTTTGCAAGATATAGAGGTAAGATACAATAATTTTGGGATAAGGAACTTTTACATCATTGATGCAAACTTCACTGCCGATAAAGGCATGGCTATTGAGTTTTGTCGTAAGATAGCGGAGAAATTTCCGGGAATCACCTGGAGAGTCGAGAGTCGTTACGACACTCTCGACATTGAACTGCTACAGATTATGAAAGAATCCGGTTGTACTCACCTTAAACTCGGTCTGGAAAACGCCCTCAGTGAAAGACATCAAGTAAAAACCAAGCGGGTTAGCCTGAAGAGAGCATCAGAATGGATACGAATCATTCAGGACGTCGGTATCAATTGCGTAATTTATCTCATGCTGGGGGGCAAGTGGTTCAACCGCGGACAGTATGAGGAAATGTTTGAAAACACAAAGGCATTACAGGCGGATGGCTATACGGTGAGTCTTTACACCCCCTATCCCAACACTCCCGCGGGAATCAGTTATGAGGAGTGGAGGAAGCGGGGATTTATCGGCAGCCATCTTGACATTCGCCTGATTGATTTCTGGAAGATACCGATTGATATCGTGGATACCTTCTTTTCTCTCGAGCTTGAAAGAGGCAGAGAAGACAGAAATGTCAGGCGGTTTATAAAGTGACATTTCCCAAACTATTGGCCATCTGAATGAAACTTAAAACAGGCATTATTGGTCTGGGCAGGATCGCGTCGCTCTATGAAGAAGACACCCGGGCAAGAAAGTATTACCCCTATCTTACCCACGCAGGCTCGTACTCTAAGCACCCGTCGGTTGAACTGCTATGCGGAGCCGATATCAACAGCGAAAGATTGCAAAAATTTGGTGAGAGGTGGGGCGTTACCAGGCTATATCATGACTATCGAAAAATGATTAATGATAATGAACTCGATATCTTAAGTATATGTACCCATCCAGAGCTTCACTGTCAGATCATCAAAGCGGTGCGGAAATCTGTCAAAGTTATTTTTTGCGAGAAGCCCTTTGCGCAGGGATTAAAAGAAATCGAGGATATTTCCGGATGGGGCGAAAAAGATGATGCAAAGATCACGGCAAACCTCTACCGGGAGTACGATAAATCACACTTAAAGATTCGGGAGCTTCTGACTAATGGGAGATATGGAGCCATTCAAAGGGTAAACTGTTTTATCGGCAAAGGCTTGAGAAACATGGGGACGCATCTTATTGGCTACCTGATGAATACTCTGGGTATTCCTGAAAAGATAAGTGTCTTAAGTAAAAGGTTTTGTCCGGAAGTCAATGAATATTCCTATGATGTGTATATAGAATTCAAAAAGGGGATTCCCGCCTTCATTCAGTCCTGTGATTACGACAATTTCCGGCTTTTCGAAATGGATTTCATCTGTGAGCGAGGAAGGATACAGATAATAGATGAGGGGCTAACGATCAGGGTATATGAAGTTTTTGATAACAAAGCTGAATCGGGGGCAATGGAACTTCGCGAGCAGCGCAGAGAAATTAAAAGTACCATTGGTTATGCCCTTTATTATGCCGTTGATCATCTCGTGAGACTTATAAGAGACCCGAGCCTTGAACCAGCCGTACCTCCGAAAAATTATCTGGAGATACAACGTGTCATTGAAGAAATTGAAAGACAAGGAGGTCAGGTACATTGCATGCGCAATTAGCCCTGCTGGGCGGAAAACCGATCAGAACCAAGAGCTATCCCGTCCATATGACAACTGGAGAGGAAGAAATTCAGGCAGCCCTAAAGGTGCTCGAAAGAGCTGTGCTTTCCGAGTTTGAAGGAACCAACAATCAATACTTTCTTGGCGGCGAGCAAGTCAAAAGTCTTGAAGACGAGTGGGCGGAGAAATTCGGCGTACGTTATGCGGTAAGCTTCAACTCAGCCACATCCGCTTTGTATGCGGCAATCGGCGCCTGCGAAATCGGACCGGGAGATGAGGTGATAGTGACGCCTTTTACAATGAGCGCAACGGCAACGGCAATCCTCGTCTATAATGCCATTCCCGTCTTTTCCGATGTAGAGCTCGATCACTTTAACTTGGATCCGAGTTTACTCGCAGCGAGAATTACTCCAAGAACAAAGGCGATTTTTGTGACCCATATATTCGGACACCCGGCGGACATGTCTCCCATTATATCAATAGCTCAGGATCATGGCCTAAGAGTTATAGAAGACGCTGCTCAATCGCCTGGCGCCGCCTATAGGGGCAAATTGTCAGGGACCATTGGAGATATAGGCGTTTACAGTCTCAATTGTAATAAGGTCATTCAATGCGGGGAAGGGGGGATTGCCGTAACGAACAATGACGATCTTGCAGAACGCTTAAGATTGATACGCAACCATGCGGAAGCGGTAATTGCTTCGGGAATGAAGGTGAGAAGCCTCGTCAACATGATCGGCTGGAATTATCGGATGAATGAAATTGAGGCGGCGATTTCAAGGGAGCAATTGAAGAAGATCGATTCCCTGAATGCAAAGAGGCTTGAGCTTGTAACTTATTTAAACGATGAACTGAAAGACATAGAAGGCATAGGTATACCGAAGCCAGGAAGCGACTCCACACATGTCTATTACAGATACGCCCTAAAGATTGACCTTAATAAAATTCCTGTAAAGGCCCATCTTTTTGTGAAGGCATTGAATGCAGAAGGCATGAACTTTTATGTGAGCTACATGAAGCCCCTTTATCTTCAGCCCATCTATCAGGAGCTTGTTGGCTATGGTGACAAGGGTTGCCCCTTCAAGTGTCCATTTTATAAGGGTGTTGTCGATTATCGTAAAGGGATATGCCCGAATGCAGAGCTGCTTGAAGATGTAGTCATCTCCACTGAGAGTGCAAGGCCGCCCCAGACCTTTGCCGATATGGATGAAATTGTCCTGGCAATCGAAAAGGTCATCAACAATAGAGATGTGCTGTTAAGCAAATCAAGTAACGAGAATCAGCATTCATGAAAAGGGTAAATGCTATTGTTGAGGCCCGTATGGGTTCAACGAGACTTCCCGGAAAAACGCTGTTGGACATCGCCGGGAAACCGGCAATTCAGGTGCTCATAGAACGTTTACAGATTGCCAAAAGAATTGACACGATCATCCTTGCAACGACGACAAACCGCGAAGACGACGCTATCGAAAAGTTTTGCAGGGAACATAATATTGTATGTTTCAGGGGGTCTTCAGAGGATGTACTGGACAGGGTCTACCGTGCAGCCAAAGAATACAATACCGATATCGTTATCGAGGTGACAGGAGATTGTCCCCTTCTCGATCCGTGGCTAATCGATGACTGTATCGATTTATTCCTGAAGTCAGATTATGATTATCTGAGCAATTTTATAGAGCAGTCCTATCCACCGGGTATTGATGTTCAGATCTTTACATTCGCCATCCTTGAGCAAATGCACAGAGAGGCAAAGGAACAGAAATTCCGCGAACATGTAACACTTTATATTCTTAAGAACCCCACGCTATTCAGAATGCACAATGTCTTTGCACCGCCGGAACTTTATTACCCCAATTGGCATCTCGAACTGGATGAACACGCAGACTATGAATTGATAAAAGCTATTTGTGAAAATCTCTATGACAAGAATCCTGCTTTCACCACCCGCGATATCGTTAATCTTCTGAAGAAGCATCCTGAATGGTTAAAGATTAATAAAGAAGTTCAGAGGACTTGGGAACAAGCCAGACAGGAGGATATAGGTTAGTTGGAGCACGTAAGCTGTAATCTCTGCGGCAGGGATGAGACAACGCTATGGGGAGAAAAATCGGGCATAAAAATTGTTCAATGTCTTAATTGTGGGTTGATCTAATGCAATCCCAGGCCTGGGAATGAGGAATTGCGGGCCTTTTACGGCTCATCCGGTTCTTGCGTACTTGTCTCAGAGTTCTTTCTTCCTGAAAGCAGTAAAACGTCGCCCTTGAAAATAATGCTTGATTTCCAGCAGAATAAATTAGGTAATTAGTCCCATTTTGGCACCAAATCACACAGGTAGTTGGCTACCTGATCGAAGATGTCCTGGTTGCGGTTGTTGTATCTAAACTCCAGTTCTTTTAAATAGAGAGGGAAGTATTTTTTGGAGACGCCATGGTGCTTGATGAGGGACAACCACTGCACAGGGTTCAATCGGCCCCGGTTGATCCACCTTCCGGAAAAGTCATGGAAGGTATATTCACAGCGCGAGCAACGGTATCTTCCTCTTGCAGTTTGTAAAGCTTTCTTGATCGACAGCGAGGGCAAAATCGCTGATGGTTTTTGAGGCATTTTCCCAACAGGTATTTTCTGGCCCGGCTTTCGCTGGCAATCAGCTTGAGAGCTTTGAATAACGAGATATTTCGGTAATGATGATCTTTAGAGACAATTCTTTAAAGAATATGGTGTTCAACCTATCCAACAAGCAGGTTGAACAGGGCCATTTATGCATATGACGAGTCCATGTTACCTCACTGCGAGGGTTGTTTTTGATCCATGTTCACTGTTTTCAGCTCATACGACAGACCACCCCCTTTGCTATGCAGGTTTGAGTATTCTGGTGGCCCTGAAAAGATTAAAGGCCATCTGCCGGAACAGGGCATCGATGAGATTTTTGAAGATCCTGGTAAACCGTGCCCTGAATGCATTATTGTGGAGATGCGTTAAGCCGAAACACTGCTCTACGATGTACCGTACTTTGGAGATCACCTTGCTCCGTTCTTTTTCATATGTTGTAAGCTCAGTGCCTTTGGTTGCTTTTCTCATGATACCATCCTCAATGCCATTCATACTGAGAAACTCACGATTAGGGTGTCCATGATACCCTTTATCGGCATAGGCTTTTTTGATGGGCTCTTTCGTATGACAGCTTGCCGCGACACAGTAGGGAAGATAGGTGCTGTCATGGACAGAAGCAGGGGTAAGTTCCGTGGCCAGGATAAACCCGTTCCTGGTATCCACCGAGGAATGTTCCTTCAGCCCAAAATGCGGTTCATCATTTCTCACTGTCCAGTCGGAATCCAGATCGCGGGAGAACTTAAGGATGTTACCGTTCTTATCGAGCGAGCCTCAGGAGTTTCTCTTTTCTCTCGTTCCTCTGCCAGTTTTTCGGTGCTGATGGGACGGGAAGCCGATTGTACCAATCGGGCGTCAATGGCGACACCTTCGTTGATGGTTACCCCGTGGGAGGCGAATTGAGCAAGGACTTCATGGTTAATTTCCTGCATTGCAGTTTTAGACAATCGGCCTCGGAATCGGCAGAAGGTGGAATGATCGGGAGAGCGTTGATCAAAGGAAAGACCGAGAAACTTCTTGAAGGAGATACGATCATTGATCTGGGTCTCCAGTTCGGGATCGGAATCGATATGGAACCATTGTTGGAGCAAGAGACATTTGAGAAGCAGCAGCGGGAGATAGGCATCAGCCCCTTGGTTGCTTTTGCCAACGCAGTAATGTTTCAGGAGCAAACGATCAATGCGTGACCAGTCGATGACCATATTGATGTGGTTCAATCGGTTAATAGCTCTGTTATGTTCCAGGGAGTTTAAAAGGTCGATTTCGGCGAAGGTCAGATGTTGATCCATGTGTTTGTAGCCCATATATCCTCCAGGGGAAAAGATTTAGAGAAACTATGGCAGAAAAAGGACATGCTGTCAAGATATATATGCAATAATGTCAATATGTTAACTTTGCATAACTGCAATTTTTCATCAGGCGGTACTACGAAAATGATGGAGATCTAAGGGTGGTTGTGCAAAGCTCTCAAGGAGTAAAACATGAAAAACTCAGTCTTAAAAATTGGCGCAAAGTTTTATCGGAGTTTAGAGGCGAACAAAAACTTTTCATCGGATCCTTTGGCCAAAATCAGTTTCCTTAATGATGGACTGTCAAACCGTGAAGAGAAAATAAACTATGAACACCATAAAGATGTAATTAATCGAATAATCTTTTCTTATCACGCAGCGAAAGAAGAACAAAAGAAAGTATCTCTACCCTACCAGCCGGGGGGAGCATGGAAAGAGGATATCAAGACACGGCGAGCTGAATACCTGGAAGCTTTAGATTCTAACGATTTTGACAGCCTCTCTATATTGCTGTCAAACTTTTTCCGGAATAATGGAATAGCTGGTTTGTGGACACATGGATATTATAAGGATATTCATAACACGAGTAATGCAAAAAAAAGAAACTTTATCAATGCTATCTTACAAGACTACCACACAACGCTTGATTTTGTTGACAATTTTGATATTTCTAATTTAACAATCAAGTCTATTGGCAATCCTTGGGGATATGTCATAAAAGAAACATTGGTTTTGGCAACAGCCTTTCCGCATTACTATTATGCCAGCCATGTTCATAACTTATTAGAGGATGTTAACACTCCCGTTGTTTGCGAGATTGGAGGCGGTTTTGGCGGATTTGCATATTATCTTCTTTCTGCTAATAAGGATGTTAAATACATAGACTTTGATTTACCAGAGGTGCTCCTTATCGCACAATACTATTTAATGAAATCATTTCCTGACAAAAAGTTTCTCTTGTTCGGAGAGAACGGGTGTCAAAATATTTCAAAAGAGATAATAAACAGCCATGACATAATTCTAATGCCGAATTTTTCGCTTCCAGATGTTGCAGATAAGTCTTCGGATCTATTTATTAACACAGGAAGTTTGTCCGAAATGGATTATCATACTGTAGAAGAATATATCAACCAGATTGCTCGCATAACAAATAAATACTTTTTCCATGAAAACAGTGATAGGCCTTCATTAAATACGGGTGGTCATGTTGAAGTAGTATCATCAAATTTTCCAATACCCCATGATGTTTTTAAAAGGATTTACAAGAGTAATTCCTTATGGGGTGGCAGTGGTGGAAGGTATCGGGAACATTTATATCAACGTAAGGAAGACTAACAAGGGGCAGCTTGGTCGTTACTCTCTTTCGATCCGTAATCCTCAGTTACTATGAATACCCACTACTGAGTAGTTGTAACAAATGCGTCAGCGCGAAGCTGTATTACCTTTTTAAATAAGAAAGTACGCAAGAACCGGATGAACCTTATTTTTCAAAGGAAACAATCAAAGGTATGCTTACGAAGACAGGTTTTAGGATAACGAAAATACATTATCCATATCTTGAAACGCCTTATGCGTCACTGATAGGAGATGTTTTGGATATGATTAAATGCATCTTTCAGGAGAGAGAATCGCCAGCCTTCTTCGGGAATATGATGATCGTTTATGCTGTAAAGGAGTTATAGAAATGGAAAAAAAGTTTTCAAGGCAGGACAGTTCTAAACAGACGGAACAATTCAGCTTTACTGTAAATATCAATGATATCTTGATCCGAAATCTGGGAGAGGATTTTCGCCGTTATCGGGAGCGGTTTGAACGGGCCGCCGCTTTCGAGGAGGAGCCTGAATGCCCGATTCATGTAGACTTTGAGACGATTTTCGGCTGTAATCTGCGGTGCGTCATGTGTACGCACGCCCATACGGATCGTTATCCCCAACGACAAAGATTAATGGACATCGGTTTATATAAAAGAATTATCGACGAAGGTATCCAATACGGGCTAGCGTCGATAGGCCTTGATCAGGAAGGCGAGCCCTTGCTGGTCAGCAATTTGTTGGACTATATCAGCTACGCAAAGCAAAAAGGTATTCTCGATATCATGATCAATACCAACGCGACTTTGCTCGACAAAGAAAAAACCGAAGCGCTTCTCCATTCTGGTCTTACCAGGATTCACTTTTCTCTCGATGCAGTAAAGGAAGAAACGTACGACAAAATCAGAATTGGTTCCAATTTCTCTACAGTGATGGATAACATCCTGTACTTCTGCAAACGGAAAAAGGAGTTAAAAAAAGAGCTTCCCATAACCCGCGTAAGTTTTGTGAAGATGAAGGATAATGAAGAAGATATGGATGATTTCATTGCCTTCTGGACCAATCGTGTCGATGCAATCGCGATCCAGGAATATAACTGTGCTTTTCCCGATTCTGGTGAACTCAGCACGCTCTATTCCGACAAGAAGTTAAAAAACACTGCTTTCAAGTGTACGCAACCTTGGTTCAGGGTTGTCGTGCTTACCGACGGCAGAGTTCTGCCCTGTTGTCTGCTTGGCTATTCGCTGAAAATGGTTTTGGGGAACGCATGCCAAGATTCCCTCTACACACTCTGGAATTCCGGAAGAATGAAGGAGTTGCGACGCATTCACAAGACAGGAGAATATTTCCGGGATAAGGTATGCAACCAGTGTGCAATGAATTTCGTATAAATGATGACTTGCCGGTAAAGATGCCATGAATGTTTTGATGATCGAAGTACCCTCCAGAGAAAGGGAAGGATCTGTGCCGTTTGGCCTTCTCTACGCTGCAAGCAGCGCTTACAGGCATGGACATAATGTAAAGATTATTGACCTTGTTAAAGTGAATTTAAGCAACGATGATCTGATCGAGATGATCAGGGATTTTTCTCCCGGTGTTATCGGTATGGGTGGAATTACATCGGGTTACAAAAGATGCAAAGAACTCATAGCTCACATAAAGAAGCATTTTAGTGCAATCCCTATCGTTGTGGGGGGTGTAATCGCATCCGTTTCGGATCTTCTCCTTACGAAAGCTAGTGCAGACTATGTCGTGCATGGAGAGGGAGAGATTACGTTCCCTAATCTAATAAAAGCCCTGGAGAAAAAGTTAGATGTGACACAAGTGAAAGGGATTTCCTTCTCTGTAAATGGGCGGATACAGAGGACTGCGGAGCAACAGCAGATACAGAACCTGGATGATATCCCCATGCCTGATTATGGACTTTTAAAAATGGATGACTATCTGGATCCGATAGACAGGTGGGCCTCTATCTATTTCAAGCATGATAATGAAGATTATGAGAATATTCTGAAAATACTCACCGGGAAAAGGTACATGTTCCCCATAATCACCGCGAGGGGTTGTACACACAAATGTATCTTCTGTTATCGGCATCACCGTGGTCTAAGGCAGCACAGTGTTGATTATGTATTAAATATGATGAGGCATCTTCATGACAACTATAGCGTGGATGTCTTTCAAATATGTGACGAATTGACCACCGGTAACAAAGATTGGGTTCGGGACTTCTGCAACGGCATAAAAAAGGAGACCCTGCAGGTAGCCATAATTATCCTCAGCGCCCGGGTCGACACGGTAGACGAAGAGATCCTCTTCATGCTGAAGGATATTAATTGCCTCATGATAAATT
>Ga0315278_10002316_pt1 | contig 16932 bp, 15 predicted proteins | sample YL17G06_0_MG_FD_203880 | JGI IMG/M metagenome (GOLD analysis project Ga0315278, IMG submission 203880) | Sediment microbial communities from Yellowstone Lake, YNP, Wyoming, USA - YL17G06_0 | ecosystem: Environmental > Aquatic > Freshwater > Lake > Sediment | place: USA: Wyoming | collected... | reverse complement strand
GACGAGAAAGCGGTAGTCGGACTGGCGCGGGTGGTGAGGGCGGCGTATCCCGATCCAAAACAGCCGGAGGGAAGGCTGGTAGTCGTGGAGCTCGAGGCGGGCGAGCCCCTGGCAGCTCCGGTGACGTTGAAGGCGATCAAGGCGGATCCGGCGTTTGCAGATCTGGCGCTGGTGCGGCAGGGTCGCCTGTCCGTGGTGCCCGTGCCAGCGTCGCTCTGGGCTCGGCTGCTCAAGATGGGGACCTGAAGCACTACCGAACAAAGGCCGAACCGCGTTATCTTCCCGTTATGCCTCGTACTGCTTTTCAAGTCGTCGCCCCGTTTGAACCCGCAGGAGACCAACCCAAAGCCATCGCCGAACTCACGGCGGGTCTCGTGCGCGGGGACAAGTACCAGACGCTCCTCGGCGTCACTGGATCCGGCAAGACCCTGACGCTGGCGCACATGCTCGCCAATTACGGCAAGCCAACGCTCGTCCTCTCCCACAACAAGACCCTCGCGGCGCAGCTCTATGGGGAACTGCGGCAGTTCCTGCCGGCCAATGCCGTCGAGTATTTCGTTTCCTACTACGACTACTACCAGCCCGAAGCGTATGTCCCGTCGACTGACGTGTACATCGAGAAGGACGCCTCGATCAACCCGGACATCGAGGCGTTGCGCCTCCGCGCCACGTCGAGCCTGATGGAGCGGCAGGACGTGGTGATCGTCGCCACGGTGAGCGCCATCTACGGTCTCGGCGACCCGGTGGAGTACCGGCGGCTCATGGTCACGGTGAAGACCGGCGAGGAGCGCGGCCGCGACGCGATCCTCGCTGACCTCGTGCGCATCCAGTACGGCCGGAACGACGCCGCGTTCGAGCAGGGTACCTTCCGCGTGCGCGGGGACTCCATCGAGATCCACCCGGCGTACATGGAGCAGGCCTACCGCATCGAACTGTGGGGAGACACGGTGGAGCGCATCAGCCGCATCGATCCGCTCACCGGCAACACCATCGCGGTGCTCGACCAGTGTGCTATCTATCCCGCCAAGCATTTTGTCACCCAGCGGGCCACCGTGGAACGCGCGGTCAAGTTGATCCGTGCCGAGCTCGCCGAGCGGCTGCTCGAACTCAAGTCAGCGGGCAAGCTGCTCGAGGCGCAGCGACTCGAGTCGCGCACCAGCTTCGACATCGAGATGCTGCTCGAGGTGGGCACCTGTGCCGGCATCGAGAACTACTCCCGGCACCTCACCGGGCGGCAGCCCGGGGAGCGACCGTCATGCCTCATCGACTACTTCCCGGACGACTACCTGGTCATCGTGGATGAGTCCCACGTGTCGCTGCCGCAGATCGGCGGGATGTTCAACGGCGATCGCGCCCGGAAGACGACGCTCGTCGAGTACGGGTTCCGGCTCCCGTCGGCGCTGGACAACCGGCCGCTGCACTTCGACGAGTTCATGAGCCTGGCGCCCCAGATGATCAATGTCTCCGCCACGCCGGGCGACCAGGAACTGCGCTTGTCGGGTGGCGTGATCGTGGAGCAGATCATCCGGCCCACGGGCCTCATCGATCCGGAAGTCGAGATCCGCCCGGTGAAGGGGCAGGTCGACGACCTGTTGCAGGAGATCCGCGAGCGGGTCCGGGCGCACGAGCGCGTGCTGGTGACCACCCTGACCAAGCGGATGTCCGAGGACCTTACCGACTACCTGCAGCAGGCTGGGGTGCGCGTGCGCTACCTGCATTCCGATATCGATGCCATCGAGCGCATGGAAATTCTTCGCGGTCTCCGGCTCGGTGACTTCGACGTGCTCGTGGGGATCAACCTCCTGCGTGAGGGCCTCGATCTCCCGGAAGTGTCGCTGGTCGCAATTCTCGATGCCGACCAGGAGGGTTTCCTCCGGTCCGACCGTTCAATCGTCCAGACGATCGGCCGTGCTGCGCGCAACGTGCATGGTCTGGGCATCCTGTACGCCGACCGGATCACCGGGTCGATGCAGCGGGCCATTGCCGAGATGGACCGGCGACGCGCCATCCAGCGTGCCCACAACATCGAGCACGGGATCACGCCGCAGTCCATCGTGAAGTCGCTCGAGGAAGTGCGCCTCTCGACCCACGTCGCCGATGCGCGCACCGAGCGGGTCAAGCCGGAGCCGGGACGCACCGAGACGTACATCGATCCGCACGACCCTCAGCAGCGCGAGAAGTTCATGGCGCAACTGGAGCGGCGCATGCGCGAGGCGTCGGCCAACCTCGAGTTCGAGGAAGCGGCGCTGTTGCGCGACCAGCTGAACGAGTTGCGCGCCATGGGGGCGCCCAATGTACGGCGCAACGGGGGTGGCACGGCCGTTCGCCAGCGCCGCGGCCGGCGCTGATGCGCGTGCTGACCGAGGCGGAGCTTGCCCTGGAAGGGGAGCGCATCGGCCGCGCCTTGGTGCCGGGTTCCGTGGTCCACCTCCAGGGTGAGCTCGGCGCCGGGAAGACCACCCTCGCCCGGGCCATCGCGCGCGGCCTCGGAGTAATCGAGCCGGCCTCCAGCCCCACGTATGCGCTGGTGCATCGCTACACCGGCAGACGAGGCCCGGTCTTTCACCTCGATTGCTATCGGCTGCAGCGGCCAGAGGAATCGGCCGATGTCGATTGGGAGGGCCTTGCCGCCGACGGCGACGCGCTGCTCATTGAGTGGCCGGAGCGCGCCGCCGGCTGGGCACCAGCCGCGACGCTTCGCGTCCGCCTTTCGCACCTCACCGATCCGGCGTTGCGCGGCCTGGACCTCGGCTGATGCGCCTCGCGATCGATACCGCGACGAGCCGGCTGTCGGTGGCACTTGGCCGCGGGTCGTCCGGTGCGATCCACGAGGAGGTGGATGGGGCCCGGCAGCACGCCGCCGCACTGCTCCCCACGATCGATCGGCTGCTCGGGCGGGCCGGCGTGTCGAGGGACGCGATAACATCGGTCGTCATCGCGGATGGTCCTGGCAGCTTCACCGGACTCCGGGTGGGGGCAGCGGTGGGCAAGGCCCTTGTGGTGGCCAGCGGCGTGGAGCTCTGGGTCGTGCCATCGCTCCTGACGCGCGCGATGGCAGGGGCCGGGCCGGGCCGTATCACGGTGGGAGTGTCTGACGCCTTGCGCGGGCAGTGCTATGCCGGCGCCTGGCTCTGGTTACCCGGCGGCATCGAGACGATTCTTCCGCCCGAGGCGCGGACCCCTGCCGGTATGCGGGCCGCGCTTCCCCGGCCCGACGCCGTGCTGGGCGAACTGCCCGCAGCCACGGCAGCACTGCTCGCCGATTGGGCGCCGTACCTTGATCTCGCGCATCATGTCGATGCGCGCTTGATGCTCGACCTCGTCGACCGACCCGGCGGCGCGCGCCGCGTCACCGATCCGCTCGCATGGGAACCGGACTATGGCCGTCCCGCAGAAGCCCAGGCCCTCTGGGAAGCCCGTCACGGGCGCACCCTACCGCATCCGTCGGGCGGTGGCGGCTGACGCGCCCGCGCTGGTGGCGCTGGAGCGCGCATGCTTCGCCGATCCGTGGGCCGAGTCCTCGTTCCGGGAGGCACTGGAAACCCCATGGACGTTCGGCCTGGTGGCTGACGACGACAGCAGGATCGCGGGCTATCTTATCGGCAGGGACGTCGCCGGGTCGGGTGAGGTCTTGAACCTCGCCGTCGACCCGGGGCAGCGACGCAGCGGCATTGCCAGCGCCCTGCTGCGCGAGGGACTGCGGACGCTCGGTGAGCGCGGGGCGGAAGAGGTCTTCCTCGAGGTCCGCGCATCGAACTCGCCGGCCATCGAGTTGTACCGGGCGTCGGGGTTCCGCCCCGTTGGCGTGCGATCCGACTACTATCGGAATCCGCGGGAGGACGCGCTGGTGCTGCGGCTGGGCTTCGTCGGCCTGGCGTAGCTTCGGTGTCCCCGGCGGCTATTTGATGAATTCCAGGACGGGCCCTGACGGTACAATGGGTGACGTCCACCGTGTTGCTCGAACTCTTGTACCATGGAGGCACCCGTGAGCCGCAGTCTTAACAAGGTCACGCTGATCGGTAACCTCGGGGCAGACCCCGAGGTTCGCAGCACCCAGAACGGCGGCCGCGTCGCCACGCTCTCGGTCGCGACCAGCCGGCAGTGGAAGGGACAGGATGGGCAGATGCAGGAGAAGACCGAGTGGCATCGCGTCATCTTCTGGAACTCGAACTATTCCAAGCTCGCCGACATCGCCGAGAAGTATTGCCGCAAGGGCGAGAAGATCTACGTCGAGGGCAGCATCGAGTACCGCTCCTGGCAGGACAAGGAGGGCCAGACGCGGTACACCACCGAAATCAAGGGCAACGAGCTGATCCTGCTGGGAGGCCGCGGGGGCCAGGGCGCCGAGAGCTTTGCCCCGGCCAAGGCCGCCGCCGGCGCGTCGGCTGGCGCCGCCAAGGGCAAGGAGGAGTCGTTCGACGACTTCCCCGACGCCCTGGACAGCGCCGACGACGACCTCCCCTTCTGAGGCAGGACGCCCAGACGCCATGCATGACTCTGCGCCGGCCGCTCGCTTCGCGGGTGCTGCCGGCGCCGATGCATTGGCGCAAGTTATTGAGAAACAACAGGTTATGGCGGGCGCCGTCTGCTGCAATCCGTGGCGCTGATCTTGCTTTTCCGTTGACGGAGACTCCTGGCGTTATTGCGCCTCGCAGCCTCGATGACACCACTTCCGTTCTCGAACGCCGTTGGGAGAGATCCGATGCCGCACCTCGATCCTGTTGCGTCGCGGACTGACCGCATGTCACCCCGCCGCTGGCGTGTCGCCATCGGGATGCTTCTGGCGCTGCCCTCTGCCGCGCTCGCGCAGGCACCGGCCACGCCGCAGACGCATTCCGTGCGGCCCGGGGACACGCTGTGGTCGCTCGCACAGTCGTATCTCGGTGACCCGCTCTTGTGGCCCGAGATCTATCGCCTCAACACCGACGTCGTGGAGGATCCGCACTGGATCTATCCCGGCGAGGTGCTGCGCCTGGCAGCCGGCGAAGGGGTGAAGTCGGTGCCGGCCGAGGATACGCCGCCGCCGCCGTCCGCGGTGGCGCAGGCTCCGGGGGTCCCGGGCGCCAAGGTCGATGCAGTCGAGGACCCGAACTTCAAGGAAGCCATCGAGGAAGCGGCCGAAGACTACAATCCGGATGCGCCGCTGTTCCCACGGATGGGTGAGATGTCCCAGGCGGCCAGGGCCACCGTGAAGGCGTACTCCGAGAGGAACTACCGGGCCATTCGGCGCGATGAGTTCTATTCCGGCGGCTTCCTCACGGAGCGCCAGGACCTGCCCTTCGGCCGGATTATCGGGCGCACCGCGTCGCCAATGATCCGTTCGATCACCAATTTCGGCGTGGCCAAGCTCTTCACCGAACTTGCGATCTCACCGCCCGGTGGCGCGTCCTACGAAATCGGCGATACACTGCTCACGGTGGAGAAGGGGCCGGAGGTCAACGGCTTCGGTTTCATGGTGCTGCCCACTGGCGTCGGCGTGGTGAAGCGTATCGACGAGGGCCGACCGATCCTGACCATCGTCCGCATTTTCTGGGGCATTTATCCTGGCCAGTGGGTGCTCCCGCTGGAGAAGTTCCCCGGCAACACGGCCGCACGCGCCGTCCCCATTACCGATGGCATCAGCGCCAGGGTCATTGGCTGGCCGCGCTTCGAGTACCTCAAGCTCCCGCAGAACTACCTCTATATCGACAAGGGCAAGCTCGACGGCGTGGCCCTGGGCGACATCTGGCAGGTACAGCGGGCGTCGGGTGGCATCGCCAACAACGGCACCGTGCTCGTCAGCGAGACAATGGCCACCATGCAGATCGTCAACGTGCGTGACCACAGCGCCACGGGTCTGCTCACCAATATCAGGTTCGCGACCTTCCCCATGGGCACGCCGGCCGTCCAGGTGGCCAAGCTGCCGCAGTAACGCCTCCCGGAGCAGACATGGCCTGGCATGAGCGGCGCCCCCTCGGGGGCGCCGCTCGTGTGTTGTGAGCTCGGTCACCCAGCGCGCTCCCGCTCACGGTTCGCCCGTCTATATTGCGGGGCAATCATGGTTTACGCCCTGTCCCAGGTGCGGAACAGGAGCACTTTCAACGCCGAGTAAGGGTCCTCAATGAGCGGACGGGTGCTGGTGACCGGAGGAGCGGGATTCATCGGATCCCACATCGCGGAGGCGTACCTCGGGGCGGGGTGGGAGGTGGTGGTGCTGGACGACCTCTCGCGCGGTCACGTGCGCAATGTCCCGAAGAAGGCGACGCTGGTCCAGGCCGATATCAGGTCGCCCGAAGCCCGGACACTGCTCGTCGATGGCCGGTTCAACGTCCTGATTCATCATGCGGCACAGATCGACGTTCGCGTCTCCGTGGACCAGCCCGCCCTTGATGCGTCCATCAACGTCGTCGGCTTCGTGAACCTCCTCGAGGGCGCGGGGGACGGGGGCGTCGGGCGCGTGGTCTTCGCCTCGAGTGGCGGCACCGTCTATGGCGATCCCCTTGAGATACCCACGCCCGAGACGGCGCCCAACTGCCCCATTTCTCCCTATGGCGCCAGCAAGCTCGCCGGCGAGCACTACGTTCGGATGCTTGGGGCCCTGCGCGGCTTCGATGCGGTCGCAATGCGCTATTCCAACGTCTTCGGTCCACGCCAGGATCCCAAGTCGGAAGCGGGCGTCGTGTCGATCTTCGTCTCGCGCCTGCTGGGGAGGCGTCCGCTGACGATCTTCGGCGATGGCACCCAGACACGCGACTACGTCTTCGTCGCCGATGTCGCGCGAGCCAACCTGCTCGCCGGAACGCGCGCCCTGCCGCCCGCGGGTGTGCATGAGGCGCGGGCCTTCAACATCGCCACGTCGCGGGAAACATCGGTGCTCGAGCTCGCCGCCACCGTCGGGCGGGTCATGAACGTGCCGCCGGTGCTGGAGTTCGCGCCCACGCGCCCCGGCGAGCTGCAGCGAAGCGCGCTGGACGTCCGCAAGGCAGGCGCGTCGCTCGGCTGGACACCGGAATACAGTTTTGAGAATGGCCTGCCCCAGCTCATCGCCTGGTTCAAGAAGGAGAACGCATGATGCTCCAGGTCGGCGGCGCCCTGCCAACCACACCGCTCGAGCTGCTGCTCATCTCGAGCGTCGAGACCAAGGTGGTGCTCGCCATCCTGCTGGTGTTTTCCCTGATCGCCTGGTTCATCATCGTGCTCAAGTGGTGGCAGTTCCGTCGGCTCCACCGGCAGGGGGGGAAGTTCTTCGCCGAGCTGGAGCGCACGACGCGCCTGCAGGAAGGCTACCACGCCGCCATGAAGCAGCCGCCGTCGCCCTACAACCGGCTGTTCCGCGAGGCGATCAACTTCTACAGCGAACTGAGGCCGGGCGCGCTCAAGGAGGAAGTCGCGCGTATCCCGCTCACCTCGACCCAGCTCGAGTCCCTCAAGCTGGTCCTGATGAAGGAAGTCTCGGCCGAGAAGGACCTGCTCAGCCGCTACATCCCCTGGCTCGCCACGGTGGGCTCTGTCGGGCCGCTCATGGGGCTCATGGGCACGGTGCTTGGCGTCATGGACGCGTTCATCGGCATCTCGTCCAAGGGATCGGGCAACATCGCCGCGGTCGCTCCGGGCGTGGCCGAGGCGCTCATCGCCACGGTCGCGGGCCTCGCGGCGGCGATCCCCGCCGTGATCGCGTACAATCTCTACGTCAACAAGGTCCGCATGCTGGCGGGGGAGCTGGAGGGATTTGCCGCCGAGCTGATCGGCACGATGGCACGCGAGGGGATGGTCTGAGGTGGGGGCGCTGAGCGGTTTCCGCGGCGACGACGACCTGGCACTCAATGCCGATGTAAACGTCACGTCCCTGGTGGACGTGGCCTTCGTGCTGCTCATCATCTTCATGATCGCCGCACCGATCATGCAGGGCGGCGTGGAGGTGGACTTGCCTCGCGCGGCGGCGAAGCCAATGAATGCCAAGCAGGGCATCGTGGTGTCGCTCGACCGACAGGGCAGGATCTTCCTCGACGAGACGCCGGTGACGTACCGCGATTTCCGGGCAACTTTCCGCTCAATCGTCGCCACCCGGAAGCCCGACGCGGTGTACCTCCGCGCCGACAACCGGGCGTCGTACGGCGACGTGGTCCGTGTCGTCGCCATCATCCGGAATTCCGGCGTGCGCAACCTTGGCCTGGTGGCCGAGGACGAGGAGCCGAAATGAAAGGCCGCGGCGCCGTCGCCGTTGACGGTCCGTCGGCCACGGTCGGCGCGACCGGAACACTGGTCGTGCATGTGCTGGCGGTCTTGCTCTTCTTCATCGCGATCCCGCGGCCCGTCATCGGACCTCCCGTCTACGCGGTCGAGCTGGTCGCGGCTCCGCTCCCAACGACCACGCGTCGGGCTGCACCTGAGGCTGTGACGCGGCCGCCGGAGCCCGCCCCGGCGGCCGAGGCCCCGGCACCAGTGCCGCCCAAGCCGTCCAGGGCCGAGGCGGTGAAGCCCAGGGCGAAGGCGGAACAGGCGCCGACGCCCACGAAACCGGTTCAGGCGGCGGAGAAGCCGGTGGAGAAGGCCCCGGCCACGAAGAGTGAAACGCAGCCGCTGCCGGGTGAGACGCCCGGCACCGGCACCGACGTGGCCAACATCAGGATTCCAGGCATCGAGTTTCCGTATCCGGAGTATCTCCGGAACATCATGAACGAAGTACTGCGGCGATGGAACGCGCCCAACAACCGGCTTCGCGCCGAAGTCGCGTTCCTCATCCTCAAGGACGGTTCGGTGCGCGACATTCGATTCCTGAAGCGTTCGGGCAATTTCAGTTTCGACCTCGAGGCCCAGGGGGCCATCGAGGCGGCCGGCAACGGCAGGGCGTTCGGCCCGCTGCCGGACGGGTGGGACGCCAATGTGCTTCCCGTGACCTTCGTATTCGAGCCGCGTCAGTGAAGCGGCGGACCGTGCGCCGGGGCGCGTGGATTGGCCGCGTGTCGGCCGCGCTGCTCACAGGGCTGGCGTATGCTGTGGTCCCGGCCGCTGCGCAGGATTCAGTGCCGCAGCCGGGCGGCGTGCGCCTCACTCTTCGCTACGATCCCGGTAACCGTCCGTCGCTGGTCATTGTGCCCGGGGCGGGCATGGATTCGGTGCGCGCGATCCTGAAGCGCGACCTTGATTTCAGTGACCGGTTCGAGACGATTGTCCAGCCCGATGGCGCCACCGCACCGGCCGGCCCGGCGGGCCCGCTCAACTACGCGCTCTACAGGAATTTCGGCGCCGCATTCGCGCTCGAGATTGCGCAGTCCGGCACCCAGGCGATGGTGCGCTTGCACGACGTGAACGGCGGCCGGGTGCTCAACACGATGGAGACCCGCTTTGCGGACGCCGCCGACCCTGCGCTGCGGGTGCAGGTGCACCGCGCCAGCGACGAGGTGGTGCGCTGGGTGACGGGTACGCCAGGCGTGGCCGCCACGCGCATCGCGTACGTGAGCGGCGGCCGCATCATGCTCATGGATTTCGACGGCGCCGGCATCACCGCGCTGACACCGGCCGGAGAGACCGCCCTGTCGCCGGCCTGGTCGCCGACCGCCGATCGCATCGCCTACACCCGGCTCGACGAGGGCAGGGGCCCGGTGCTGATCCGTCGCCTCTCGGGCGGTGCGCCGCAGGCGGTGCCCGGAACGGAAATCGCGCTCAACATCACGCCGATGTTCTCGCCCGACGGCCAGTTCCTGGCGTACGCGCAGGCTGGGGAGCAGGGAACGAACATCCAGGTCGCCAACGTTTCGGACATGTGTTGCGTCCAGCGGTTGACCGCAGGTCGCTTCGCGGACAACCTTTCACCGACATACGCGCCGGATGGCCAGCGCATTGCCTTCGTCTCGACCCGGGCCGGTCCGCCGCAGATCTACGTCATGGAGGCGAACGGGACCAACGCGGAGTTGCTCGTGCCGTTCGATTACGGCGTGACCGGCAGTTCCAACGCCCCGGAATGGTCACCCGACGGGGTGTCGCTGGCGTTCCACCGCGAGGTGTCTGGCGGGCCGCAGATCTTCGTGCTGGATGTGGCGGGACGGCGGCTGAAACAGTTGTCGTCGTCGGGCCGGAACGAGGACCCGACGTGGGCACCCGATGGCCGCCATATCGCGTTCGTCTCGGATCGCACGGGGCAGCGGCAGGTCTGGGTCATCGACATTGAAACCGGGCGCGTGCGCGCGATCACTACGGGTGGGGCTGCCCGGCTCCCCGCCTGGTCGCGCCGGCTGCCGTGAGATTCCACTTACACTCAGGAGAGTCATCATGACCCGTTCCTCGCTACTTGCCATCGGTGCTTTCGCGTTCGTCGCCGCCTGCGGCGGCAAGAAGCCCCCGGAGGCACCGGCGCCGGCGCCCACGCCGGCCGTGGCTCCCGCTCCCGCCCCCGCTCCGGCCCCGGCGCCGGCACCGGCGCCACGTGACGACGCGGCAGCTGCGGCGCGCATGGCGGCTGAGCGCACCCGGGCCCTCACGGCGGACCTCGGGGCGATGATCCATTTCGACTTCGACAAGTCGGACATCCTGCCGGGGGACAAGGCGAACCTCGATCGCAAGGCGGCGATTCTCGCGGCCAACCCGGCCGCGCGGATCCAGGTCGCCGGCAACTGTGACGAACGCGGCTCCGCCGAGTACAACCTGGCACTGGGGAACCGCCGTGCCCTGGCGGCGAAGCAGTACCTGGTCGGCAAGGGCATCGACGGCGGCCGCATCGAGACGGTGTCGTTCGGCTCGGAGCGCCCGATCGCGCAGGGCCAGAACGAAGGGGCGTGGGCCCAGAACCGGAATGACCAGTTCATGCTCACCGCTGGTGGTTCGAACCTCGTCTCGCCGCAGTGAGACGAGCCGTCGTCGCGGCGTGCCTGGCCGGTGTCGCAGCCTGTGCGACACCGGCGCAAGTGCGTCAGGTGGAGACGCAGGTCGGCGTGCTGCGCGCCGATACCCGGCGCTCCGACTCGGCGAGTGCGGTGCAGCTGCGCCAGATCCTCGTGCTGCAACAGCAGATGATGGACTCGATCGCGGCCACGCGCCGTTCGCTGAACGAAATGAAGGGTGGCGTGTCGAATGACATGCTCGCGGTGCAGCAGCAGCTGCTGCAGTTGCAGGAGCTGACGGGGCAGAGCCAGCGGCGGCTCACGGAGCTGCGGTCGCAGCTCGAGGCGCGTGGCGAGTCAATGAGCGGCGGCCCGCTGCCGGCCACGCCGGGCGGCCCGGCCGATTCCGGCGGCGGGGCGCCCGCCGCCTCGGCCCAGCAGATGTACGATGCGTCGCTCGCCCAGCTGCGGCGGGGAAGCGCGGCGACGGGCCGGGCGGGGCTGCGCGAGCTGCTGCAGGCGTATCCGAAGAGCGAACTCGTTCCCGACGCGCTCTACTTCGTGGGACAAAGCTTCTCGTCGGAGAATCCCGATTCCGCCGCCGCGAACTACCGCAAGGTGGTGAAGGAGTACCCCACGTCGTCCCGGGCACCGGCGGCGCTGTACGGGCTTGGACTGCTGGCTGAGCGGCATGGCGACAAGGCCGGTGCGCGCGACGCGTACAATCAGCTCCTCAAGAGCTATCCCAAGTCCGACGAGGCGGCCCTTGCCCGCGACCGGTTGAAGGCCATCGGCCGCTGAGCCTGGCCGGACCAGCATGACGATACCCGGCGGCGAGATGCCCTTCCTCGATCACCTCGAGGAGCTCCGCCTGCGATTGCTGCGGGCCCTCGGGGCCATCGTGGTGGGCTTCGGCGTCGGCCTCTGGCTGGTGGAGCGACTGCAGCTCGTCGCGCTGCTCAAGGCCCCGATCGCGCCCTTCCTGCCGAGCGGCAAGCTCGTGTTCACGAGCCCGACCGAGCCGATCATGATCGTCTTCAAGCTCGGGTTCGTCGTGGGCCTGCTGCTCGCGTCGCCGGTCCTCATCTACCAGGCCTGGGCTTTCCTCTCGCCGGCCCTGTACGACCGCGAGCGGAAGGTCATCTTCCCGGCGCTCGTGGCGGGACTGGGGCTCTTCCTCGTGGGGGCCAGCCTGGGATACGTGTTCGTGGTGCCGCAGGCGCTGCGGGTGCTCTTCAGCTTCCAGGCGGAGGCGCTCCAGCCGATGATCACCTACGACGCCTGGTTTGGCTTCGTCCTGCAGATCATCCTCGCCCTGGGCGTGTCGTTCGAGCTGCCGCTGGTCATCATCATCCTGGCGGCGCTCGGCGTCGTGACGCCGGCCGGCCTGCATCGCTTCCGCCGCTACGCGTTCGTGCTCTCGTTCGTGGCTGGTGCCGTGCTCTCGCCGGGCGCCGACATCTTCTCGATGCTGATGATGACGGCGCCGCTCCTCCTGCTGTACGAGATCGGCGTCGCCGGCGCGGTCCTGATCGCGCGCCGCCGGCTCAGGCACGAACGGACAGGTGTGCTGCCGGTGCTCCTGTTCGCGCTGCTGGTGGGAGGCCTGGCGACACCGGCAGCGGCCCAGGTGCCGACGCCGCGGGCGCGCGCGGCGGGACAGGACACGACCCGTGCGCCGCCGGGTCGCGCGCCGGGTCAGGCGCTCGACACGGCGCAGGCCCGCCGGCTCGGCCTTCCCACCGCCCCATCACAATCCTTCGCGCCGGAGGATTCCGCCTACCGGTCCCTGCTCGAGCGCCCCGGCTACACCGTCACCAAGTACCGCGCCGACTCCGCCGCCATCCTGGCGGAGCAGCGAGAGCTCATGCTCATGGGCCACGCGATGACGGAGCGCGAGGGTACGACGATGGAGGCGGAGGAGATCACCTACGATCAGCGGGACTGCTCGCTCGAGGCGACCGGCGACCCGCGCTTCTTCAGCGAGGGCCAGGTGCTGGTGGGTGAGGAGCTCAAGTACGACACCTGCCGGCGGCGCGGCGTCGTGGCCGACGCGCTCACCAACTTCCAGCAGGGCAGCACCACCTGGTTCCTCCGCGGTGACGTCGCCAAGGACTCACTCAACAACCGCATCTTTGCCGGGCACGGCGACATTACCAGTTGCGACCTGCCGATCCCGCACTACCACTTCAGCGCGCGCGAGATCAAGTGGGTGTCGAACACCGTGCTGGTGGCGCGGCCGGTGGTCCTGTACATCCAGGACGTTCCCGTCCTCTGGCTCCCGTTCATCTTCCAGGACCTCCGGCCCGGGCGGCATTCGGGCCTGCTGATCCCGCAGTTCGGCTTTTCCGACATCATCCGCCCGTCCCCCAGCTACTCCCGCCAGATCACGAACGTGGGCTATTACTGGGCCACCAACGACTACATGGACGTGACCGGGCGGATCAACTGGTTCTCGGGTCGCTACGTGGCCCTGGGGTTCCAGACCGACTACCGGTGGCTCAACCGGTTCCTGAGCGGCACCTTCGCCATCAACCAGCAATGGGAGTCGGGCGGCGGGTCGAGCACGCAGCTGCGCTGGAACCACGCCCAGAAGTTCAGCCTGTCGACCAACATCTCCCTGGAGATCGGTTACGCCACCAATACGCAGATCATCAACAACAATACCGTCGACCCGCTGGTCAACACCCAGCAGATCAGCAGCCAGCTCCGGTTCACGAAGCAGTACCGCTGGGGTGCCATCAACCTGGGCGGCAACCGGCGGCAGGACATCTCGAACGGCAGCTATACGCAGACGCTTCCCTCTCTCGACGTGTCGCCCAGGCCCATCGGGCTGGGATCCAAATCCACCTGGTCGCCCACCTTCGCCTTCAACAACGACCAGGCAATCAACCAGCCGCGCGGGGTTCTCAGGTTCGTGACACCGGGCGGCGGCATCGATTCGGTGCGGCTCACCACCGACTCGCGCACGACGGTGGCTCGGCTGACCACCCCATTCCGCTTCGGTGCCTTCAACTGGCAGAACACGGTGCGTTACACCGACGCGACCGTTAGCGGGCGCGACTCGCTCTTCATCGTGGTGCCCGACACCAGCACGGCGAATCCCAGCGACTCGGTGACGGTGGTCCGGTATTTCGCCGGCCGCTTTCTGGGCGAGTTCGACTGGGATACGGGCATCAACCTGCCGTTCCTGCTGCACGGCACCTGGAAGATCCAGCCGACCATCGGGGTGCAGAACGTGACCTCCGGGGCCTTCGCCATCCGCAACCGCAATACCGCGGGCGACTGGGTGGTGCAGGGCAAGCGCGCGCGGTTCAGCCTGTCGATGACACCGACCTTTTTTGCCTTCTTCAACATGGGCTTCATACCGGGCCTGAGCCGCATGCGGCACAGCATCAACCCGCTCCTGACCTGGTCGTTCGCTCCCGCGGCGACGGTGCCGGACGCGTACGCCGCGGCGATTGCGCTCCCGGGCCAGCAACTCGTGCTGCGCAGCCAGCCGGAGAACCTGCTGACGCTTTCCCTCAACCAGAACTTCGAGGTCAAGGTGAGGCCGGCGCCGGAGGACACGCTGGGCACCCAGGCGAGGAAGTTCCGCCTCTTGAGCATCCAGACGAGCCCGTTCAGCTACAACTTCCAGCGGGCCGGCGAGCCGGGCGGTAGCGGGTGGGTAACGCAGACGCTCAACAACTCCCTGCTGAGCGATTTGCTGCCCGGCTTTACCCTGGGGTTCGGGCTCGACCTGTGGAAGGGGCTGGCCGGCGTGGATACCTCACAGTTCTCGCCGTTCCTCAGCAACCTCAATGCGACGTTCGGTATCTCGAGCGCCACCCTGCGTTCCCTCTTCGGCGGCTCCATGAAGGGCGTGGGCGGACAGCCGCCCGGTGCGCTGCAGAGCGTGCTGAATGACCCGAACCGGGACAACTACCTGCAGAACCAGGGCAGCCGCCCGATCCGGCCGGCCACGACCTACAGCGCGACCGGCGCCGGGACCCAGCGGGGCTTCAGCTCGAACTTCGCCCTCACCGTGCTGCGGTACCGTCCGCTTCCCGCGCCACTGATCGCGCCGAAGAACCAGACCTCCCTGAACTACTCCCTGCAGTTCACGCCGACGCAGTTCTGGGCTGCGTCGTGGCAGGCACAGTACAATTTCAGCCAGGGGCGGTTCGAGTCGCAGACGATTTCGCTGCAGCGGGAGTTGCACGAATGGCGGGCATCGTTCCGGTTCGTCCGGAACGCGAATGGCAACTTCGCGTTCTTCTTCTCGATATTCCTGACGGACCTGCCCGAACTGCGCTATGACTACCAGCAGACGAGCTTCGAGTAATGATCCCTGTCCCTGGGCGGCGACGCAGTGTCACCCGGGACGTGAGGACGTGAGGACGTGAAGACGTGAGGTGACTCAGCGGGGGAAGGCGTTGGTGCTGTGCGGGATAGCCTTCACGTCCTCACGTCTTCACGTCCTCACGTCCTCGCTGGCATACTCCCTGCTCCGAGGGCCATGTATCACCTCTTGGAGACGTACCGCCATGTCCCGCTGGCCATTGCTCGCGCTCGTCCTGCTCGCGGCCTGCACCACCTACGACCTCGCGGCGCCGGGCGGGTCCCTGTTACCGCCGACGAACCTGTTCTACGAAGTGACCTCGGGGGGACCCGCCACGATCCCCGTTGCCACCCTGCTCGAGTGGGACCAGGTGAATGACGGAAGCGTCAGCGCGTGGAACGTCTACTCCCGCAGCAGCACCGCGCAGTCCTTCCTGCTCCGCGGCACCACGACGTCGAACAGCTTCCACGATCAGGGCGTCCCGGAACTCCAGTACTATGTCACCGCCGTCGACTTCGACGGGCTCGAGTCGCTGGGCAGCAACCTCGTGACTGTCGATGAACGGCTGGCATTGCCGCGCGTCAACCAGGTTTTCTCCACCAGCCTCAACGGCGCGGTGGCGCTGGCATGGTCGGATAATCCGTTTGAAAGTGACCCTGCAGGCTTCCGCGACTACCGGGTGTTCAGCACCCCGTTCAACCTCGACACCGGTCAGTGCCTGGATACGGGCTGGGTGCTCGAGGGGACCACCGTGGCCCCGGAGTTCATTGCCGGCGCGCTGCCGAACGGCCTGCCCCGATGCTTCGGTGTGTCGGCGGTGAGCATCGAGGGCTTCGAGAGTCTCTGGTCGCAGATCGTGGATGACACGCCGCGTCCCGATGCGCGCAACATTGCGATCACCGCCACGCAGTTCGACGCGACGCGGAGCGGCTTCCGTTTTTGGCGCGACCAGAATGCCGACGGCCTGGTGCAGGCCACAGAACTGGGCCTGACGCTCGCCGGCGCGTCGCCCGATGCCGATTTCTCCATCGAGCGCGATGGCGCCGGCCAGCTCTGGCTCACGCCGGTTCGCGCGCAGGCCACGGTTGCCCTGTACGCCGCCGGCGCCATCGCCGACCTGACGTCGATCGATATCGCGCCGGTGGGTGGGTACAGTCATGCCCCCGTCCAGTTGCAGCCGGGGTACGGTTATGTGGTGCAGATCACCGGCTCGGCCGATGGCTTCCTGCGTTACGGTGCCCTGCGGGCGACGCACGTCGGGCGCGACTTCACGATCATCGACTGGTCGTACCAGACGGACCCAGGGAATCCGCAGCTGATCAGGGTCAGGTAGCGCCGAGGGAGAAGCCAGCGGCAGGCTGCCGCCCCCTGTCCGCCCGGTTATTTTGGCCCATGCCTCTGGATCTCACACTCGACGGCTCCTCCCTTACCATCGCCGACGTGGTCCGCGCCGCGCGTGATCCCGGCGTCCGGATCCTGGTGGCACCCGCGGCGCGGGCGGCACTCGCGGCGAGCCGGGCGCGGGTCAACGCCGCCGTGGCAACGGGCGCCACGATTTACGGTATCAACACCGGATTCGGGAAGCTCGCCAACGTTCGTATCGCGCCCGACCAGCTGGAGCAGCTCCAGGTCAACCTGATTCGCAGCCACGCGGCCGGCGTGGGGTCGCTGATGCTGGCGGACGTCGTCCGCGGGGTGATGGTGCTGCGCGCGAACGTGCTGATCCGCCCGACCAGCGGTGTGCGGCCGGAACTGGTCGACGCGCTTGTGGCACTCATCAACAGTGGCCTCGTGCCGGCCGTGCCGGAGCAG
>Ga0315278_10002311_pt1 | contig 16943 bp, 10 predicted proteins | sample YL17G06_0_MG_FD_203880 | JGI IMG/M metagenome (GOLD analysis project Ga0315278, IMG submission 203880) | Sediment microbial communities from Yellowstone Lake, YNP, Wyoming, USA - YL17G06_0 | ecosystem: Environmental > Aquatic > Freshwater > Lake > Sediment | place: USA: Wyoming | collected... | reverse complement strand
CAGTGCCGCTTCAGCAGGTGATCAGGATCACGGAGGATGTCCTCTCCGCCCTGAAGGCGATCCACGACGCCTGGAGACTACACCGCGCCGTCAGGCCCTCGAACATCTTCCTCGACGGCACCGGCGGAGCCAAACTCGCCGATGCCCGGCTGTCAATGGCGGAGGTCGAGTCGGTAGCGACCCTTCGGCCGGCCACGATCGCCTTCATCGCGCCCGAGTGCCTGAACGGCCAGGCGGCCACGGTCCGATCCGACCTCTACTCGGTCGGGATGGTTGCGTACGAGGCGCTGCTGGGCACCGTGGAATTTCAGGCGGCGTTTCCGGAGCTGAAGTTGGTCGAGGCGCTCGCCGACAAATGGCTCGGCTGGACGGCGGACCCATCGAAAGTGGCGCCGCCCCTGCACGTGCGGCGAACGGACATCCCGGCCCCGGTTTCCCAGTTCGTCGCGCGGCTGATGGCGAAAGACTCTGATCTCAGGTTCGCGTCGGCTGACGACGCCCTGCATGCGCTTCGCGAAATCGTTGAGCTGCCGGCCGGGCAGGTTCGTCTCGGCGATGGCACGCTCTCGTCACTGCGCGACGATCCCGAACCGCCGCCGCGCCCGATTCTACCTCCCGAATCTCGACCCGCCCCGCCGGTCGCTGCCAACGAACCGGCACCGCAGGCTGTCCACGACACGGTGTATTTCATGATGCTCGTCGGAGGCATCGCGGGTCTGTGCTGCTGGGCAACGACGACGTGGACGGCCGACTACCTGACGCTGAGGCAGGAGGCGACGCCGCTTCTGTTGACGCTCTGGACGACGATCATGGGGGCGCTCATCGGCGGCATGACGGTGGGGTTCGCGGACGCACGGAGTGCCGATCGCGTCGTCGCCCGATGGCTCGTGGCGGGGCTGCTGCTCGGCACCGTGGCCGGCGCGCTCAGCGGACTTCTGTACATGCCGATCCAGCTGAACGTCGTCGCCGCCGGTCTGGGCGGCGCGCTGGACACGGCCGCCCGAACCGCGCTGTGGGCCATTGCCGGCTGCCTGATCGGCCTGGCCGCCGGGTTGCGCTGGTACGCCGTCAACCCGGCCAGAGCCGTCCATGCCGCCCTCGGCGGCATTCTGGGAGGGACGGCCGGCGGCATGGTGTTCCAGTACACGGCCCACGTGCACGAAGTCTTTGCCGCGCTCGCGTTCATCCTGGTCGGCATGGGGATTTCGCTGGGTGTCGCGCTGGCCCCGGTGCTCGCCCGCGACGGTGTGCTCCAGTTCGTCCGGAGCGGCGATCCCCTGACGCAGGACAAGTACGGCCGCCAGCAGCAGCAATGGCCGGTGCAGGACGGCGACCGCCTGATCATCGGGAACGAAGGGGCGGGAATGGCCACGACCCTCTACGCGCGGAACGTTCACGTCTTCATGCCGGACGCCACGATGGCGCCGCGGCACGCGATTCTCTTCGAGCGCAACAAGCGGTTCTACGTGCAGCCGCATCCGGAGAACATCGGGAACGACGGACGCGTCGACGCGCCACTCACGATCGGGGCGACGGAGATCGGGGACACCCGCGAGCTTCGCCACGGCGACGACATCCGCATGGGACAGACCGTCTTCCGCTTCTTCCTGACCAAGGCCCAGCGCCGCAAGGGAGCCGGCGCAGCAAAGAAGGCGAGCGTGGCGCGATGACGCGCGCGGCCGCCCTGCTGCTCGTCGGGCTGAGCGCGTGGCCGTCGGCCGTCCATGCCCAGGTCGCGAAGCTGTCGTTTGCCGACAAGCCCAGGCTCGTGCGGTGCGGCGATCAGCCGTGTTTCCGGATTCTGATAGACGCGGTCGACGCCTCCGGCAGCCCGCAGGACCTGCCGCACCAGCGGGACGCCTATGAGGTCATCGACCTGAACGCGAAGCGCCCGGTCCCGGTGTTCTATGCCGCGCCCCTCGTCACGCCAGGCGCGGCGAAGGCTGCCGAGCGGCCGATCTACTCGATGATGCTCTTCGACGTCAGCGGCAGCATGAACTACCCGGTGCGGCCGGGCGAGAGCCGGTTCGACGCGGCCGTCCGCGTGCTGCGCGGATTCGTAGAACGCCACTACGCGCCTGGCGTCAGCCGCTGGGCGATTGTCCCCTTCGAGAGCAAGAACGTGCTGCCGCCGGTGCAGTCTGCCAGATTCGCGGCGACCAAGGAGGAGGTGCTCACCCAGCTCGCGACGCTGCCGAGGCCGCTTCCGAAGAACAACACCGCCCTGTTCTCGGCGATCGACGCGGCGTTGCCTGTGCTGAAGCGCTACAAGGACGAAGGCAACGAGGCGCGGCTGTTCGTCTTTACCGACGGCAAGAACGAGGTGTATCCCGAACAGGGAGACGACCCGGGGCTGATCGGCTCCGATGGGCTGGGTCGAGTGCGGCAGGACGCGGAAGCCCGGCGCGTCGAGATCATCACGATCGGGTTCGGGGCACCCGGCGACACCGGATTCGACGAGGTCGCGTTGAAGGCGCTCGCATGGCCGAACGCCGGGAACTACCGGACGGCGGAGGACGACGCAGGGCTCGCGCGCGTACTGGAGGTGGTGCAGAAGCAGCTCTTCAGCCGCGTCCAGCTTACGATCGGCCCGATCGGGGTCGACAAGAATCAGCTCACGTCGGTCATCCCGCTGGAGGTGAGAATCGGCGGGCGCTCCATTCCGCAGGACGCGCTGGCGTATGTTCCGCCGCCGCTGACGCCGGTGTATGAAGCGGTCATCGCCGGTCACGAACTCGAGGCCTTCAACGGCCGTCGAGCCGGCGCAGTGCAAGGGGCCGCACCGGCAGCGCGGCGGCTGATGATCCTCGGGCTCTGCGCGGCGATCATCGCGTTCGCGTGGTTCGTCGTTCCCCGGGTCGTCTGGCCTGGACAGTACGGCCGTCGGCGCACGCCCCGGAAGCGCTCCGCAGGCCCGAAAGCCTCAGCAGGCACTCGGAAAGACCGGCCTGCCTGTGCGCACCTGGAGATCGTCGAGGGACCGGACATCGGCCTCGTCTTCCCGCTGGCTTCGGCGCAGGTGACGGTCGGCCGTGAGGGCGGCGGGGCCGACCTGCCGATTCCCGACAGCCGGCGGAGTCTCTCGCGGCGGCATTGCAAGATTCTCCAGCACGGATCGCAGTTCGTCGTCATCGACCACAGCGCCAACGGCACGGCCGTCAACGGACAGCGCATACTCCAGGACCAGGAGGTGCCGCTGCGCGACCACGATACCATTACGCTCGGGGACGTCGTGACGCTCGTGTTCCGGGGTGAACGCGCATAGACGTCGCGCCGGGCGGCCGAGGTCTCCGCCTTGCGCTCTTCGCCGGCGGTGTCTCTCAGCGGACATCTGGGGCATCCTGGTTTCGCCGGCCTCCTCCCTGCAGGCGTTTCATCGCCTCCTCGGCAAGATCCTTGATGAGGGGGCCATCTTCGGTGAGGAGGCTCCCTGGGGACTGAGCAGCGGCCTTCCAGAGCCGCTCGGCTTCCGCGTACTCCCCGGATTTCTCCGCGCACATCCCCAGGAGGTACTGAACCGTCGCCGCCGAGATCCCGGGACCCGGCTGGAACTTCACTTGCTCCAGTGCCCGACGCGCCTCGTCGATGTTCTCCAGCGCGAGGAACGCCACACCGACGTTCAGCAGTGCCGTCGCTCGCTCGAGGGGAGACTGCGCGCGAATGCCTTTCATTCGATAGTCGAGCAGCAGCTTGTTGAAGAGGACCGTGCGATCGTGGGGCGACACCATGCGCGGCGTCATGGTCACCGGGAGCTGGATCGCCTTGGTCTCGCTTCCGCGAGTGACTTCCAGCGAAAGTGTCTGTCCGTCCCGGCTCGCTGTGACCAGCTGCACGAACTCCGTGCCGTTCTTGACCGGCTGCTGGTTCGCGCGGACGATGATGTCCCCAACGGCGAGTCCCGCGGAGGCGGCGGCACCTCCGGCGTCCACGCCCGCCACCACGGCGCCCTCGCGGTCGAGCACGTCGATGACCAACATGGCCACTGACGGCTTCGTCAGCGCGGGCACGTACGTCAGCTGATCGCGCACGTCCCGGAGGGAGTCCTGGTCGTTGAGATCGACCTCGAGCACATCTGGTCTGCTGCTCCCGGCGGCCAGCAGCGACACGTAGATCTTATCGGGCGAGCCATCGGGCACGCGCGTCACGGTAGCGACGCCCTGGACGCCGAGTGCGGCGCTGAGTTGCGTCGACAGGAGAATCCGTGCTGGCGGCGCGTACTTGGCCGCCGCGCCGCCCGCGGGCACGGGGTTGAGATTGAGATCGAAATCGAGCCACCCCTCGTCGAGTTGCAGCCGGCCGAGGTGCTGTTGAACAACAGCCTTGGCCTCCACGAACAGGCCGACAGACCCGATCTCCCCCAGCAGTTGTTCCACGCGGGTCCGCGGGTCTATGCTTCCGCGGACGCCGGAGTCGCCGCCCGTGGCGGTCAGCACGGCATAGTAGGGCCGGAGGTTGGCCGTGATGTTCACCGTGTCCCCGGCTGCGAGCTTCAGCCGCTTCACGAACCGTCCGGAGTTCGATCGGACCTCGAGCGTGTGGGGGCCTTCGCAGACTTGATCGAGCATGATCGGGAGCACGCCCTTTGGTTCGTTGTCCAGGTACACCGACAGACCGCCCGTGTCGGCATCGACGCGAACGCTGGCGACGGCAGGAGCCATGACGCGGGGAGCGATCCCGTAGTCACGGGGCTCGCCGATAGGCACCTCCGTCCTGCCGACGGCATAGCAGTTCTTCCGGAATTCGATGGGGTGCAATCCGGGGGAGATGCCCTCGATGGCGAGGATTCCCACGGTGTTGTTCGGCGGCAGCAGCGGATCGGGGAATTCTCTGCTGTACTCGGGAGGAATCGGACCCGGCTTCGTCGCGCCCGAGAGCACGTTGTCCACCCAGACCTCGACGTCAGGAGGGCTCGTGACGACCCGAAGGATCGCGGACGTCCGCGGAAGCGTCACATCGACGGCCTGGCCCGTCGTCGAGGCCAGCACCTGGAACTCCTTCTTCACGGGAGCGTAGCCAGGCCGCCAGACCCTAATCGAATGCGTGCCGGCAGCCATGGGCACCGGATCCGGCGTGAGGACGACTGGCTGCCCGTCAATCTCCGTCTCGGCCCCCTTTGGCAGCACGGTGATGATGACCGTGCCGATCGTCGCCCGCTTGGCCTCTTCGAACTTGGCCAGAATCTTCGGCGACATGGTGGCCGCCAGTGTGTGGCGGGGATCGCGGGCGAGGAGCGCCTTGAAGTCGGCGGTGGCACCTTCCCAGTCCAGCCGGACCTTCAGCCGCGCCAGCGCCCGCAGTTCCAGTGCCGTGACGAGCACGGGGACATCCGACGGCTTGAGCCCGGTGTCCGCTTCCAGGCGCGACACAATCGCATCAAGGGCCGGCAACGCCCGGTCGAACTCCTGCAGCTCGTAGAGCTTTCTGGCTTCGGCAAGCGCGTCGGTCTGGGACGACGCTTGTCCGCCGGCGGGTACGGTCTGTGCTCGCACCGGCGGCATCGCCGGCGCCACGACGAGCAGCAGCACGCCGATCATCCAACATGCCGGCGCGGACGGTCCCGGAGTTGCGTCGCGCCGATCAACAAGGCGGCCGTTCATCAGTGTCCTCATCTGTAGATCCGCACCGCTTCAGCCCGCTCGTCGAAGATGAACAGGCGCCCCGCGGAGTCGAGCGTCAGCGTGCGGGCGCGCGCAAATGCGCCCGGAGCCTTCTCCGCCAGCGTGAACTGGGTGCGCAGTTTCCCGTCTGGCGTGAACACCCAGACGGTGAAGCTCCCCCGGTCGAGCACGTAGAGGTGTCCAAAGGCGTCGAAGGCGATGTCGACGGGGTTCTTGAACTCGAACCCCTGGCCTCTGGGACCGACGTGCAGCAGCGTCTTCCGGTCCCGATCGACGATGGTGACCCACACGGATTCGCGGTCGAGCATGGCGACGTGGTCGAGCTGGTTGACGACGAGCCGGCTCGCGTCGGTCTTGGAGAACTCCCCGATGTACTTGCCGGATTCGGAGAACTGCAGGACCGACTTCGTGTCCCCGTCCGAGACGAGCACGTCACCGGTCGAGAGCCCAACCGCCGCGCGCAGTTCTCCGAGCGGACGCGGTGGTTTGGCAACCTGGGGTGCTGCGAGCGGGATGGCGGTCGACGGGTCGACGCGGAGCACGCCCTTTCCGGCGATGACCAGACGTCCCAGACGGGAGTAGTAGGCGCTGTAGGCAGGAGCGTGGCGGACCATGGTCGGCGCTGTCTTGCCGGCCTCGAAGACGAGGGTGCCGAGATCGTTGGTGGCTGCCAGGTCGTCGCCGGGTGACATGGTCAGGTTCAGGATGTCTCTGAGGCGGCCTGCGGGCCCTGCCAAGGTCTTGGTCGACCACTGATAGGGAGCGACCCCGGTGGTCGGGAGGACGTACAAGCGATAGAGAATTGTCAGCAGGCGTTCGGCTCTGTCGGCCTCCGGCGAGTCCGGAAACCGGAGACGCACGCGCTGCAGTTCGTCGATGGCGGCGAGGGCGTTACCGGTTCTCGCCAGGGTCAGGCTCAGCCCGATGTGCGCTCTGGCGGCCCAAAGCGTGCGAGGGTATCTGAGGGTCACGTCGCGGTAGTGCGGGATTGCCTCCGTGTGCCGGTCGACGAGCCGGAAGACCTCGCCTTTGTAATACAGTGCCTCCGGTACGGCATCGCTGCGTGGAAACAGGCCCTCGACTCTCGAAAAGCTGCCGATAGCCGCGTCGATGTCGGCCTGCGTCCGTCCCCTCGCCATGGCGACCCGGCCCACGAGAAGATGCGCCATTGGCGCGGAGTCGCTGTCTTTGTGCTCTTTGAGCAGCCGATCAAGGGCCTCTTGCGAGCGCTGCAGACTGTTCCCGACTTCGAGCTCGTACCTCGCGATTTCGAGGAGAGCGTCGTCGGCGACCGACGTGTCCTTGTAGTCGTCTGCGACGGCCCTGAAGTCCCTCAGTGCTTCCTGGTACCGACGGTTCTGAAGGGAATCCCGACCCGTCGCGAATCGGCGGCGGGCCTGCTCTTCGGCTGTCTGGGCGGACGCCCGTGTCGCCGAGCTCACAAGGCCTGCCGCCAACAACATGAAGACCAGCAGGACGGCGGTTCGCGTTCTCATTGGAATTTGACCTGCGTGAGTTCACCGGCTTGAACAGTATGGTTCTGCTGACGCAACTTGCCGTCCGGGCATTCAAGGCGGACCTTGTAGGTGTTCGGTACGAGGAGGAGCGGATTCCACGGCCCGAGGTCGAGGTCCGTCGTCCCAACGATCGCGCGGCACTGTCCCAGCGCATCACCCGTGTAGATCTTCATCGTTCCCGTCTCGGGAGCTTTGTAGGTCACCTGCTGGCGGCCCGCCGGGTCGATGTTGACGTACTGGTCGAGAAACACCGCGGGCGCCCTGACGCGAAGCGTGTGCCGGCCGACCAGTTTCAGTTCGTGTGTGTCGGCGGCCGGCGAGAGCAGCCGTGTGCCCTCGAGGATCTCGAACGGATATGGCCCGGATGCCGAGATCGTCACCGGGTCCTGCCGGGTGGGCTCCAGCCTCAGGACGATCTTCCCAGCCGCGATCGCCTCGGCCGTTACGGTGGTGTCGAGGGCGGCGAAGCCGGTCTTCGACACCCGGAGCTTGGTCGCCGCATCGCGTTTGACCGTGATGGAGGTCGGCGTCACAGCGGTGATGGGCGTGCCGTCGACTGACACTGCGGCGCCAGGCGGAACCGATTCGAGTGTGATCGTGGCCGTGGCGGGCGGTTCAACCGGAGGACGGGGCGGCGGCGGCTGGGGGCTCGAGGGCTTGCCGACGACGACAGCCTCGTCGCGCGCGGACCGCGCCGGCGCCGACCACGGACGGACGGCGAGCAGGGTGACGGCCACGATTACCACGCCGGCGGCTACTGCGATCGTCGCGCGACCACCTCGGGTTGTCGTCAGCCAGCTCCGCCACCGATCGAGACCAGTCGCTTCCTCTTCCACGTCTCGAACGGGCTCCCCAGGCCTGAAACGGTCGACCACCGTCGACGATTCCGCTTCCTTTTGAACGGTGGTCACGGGGGGCGGCGGCGGGGGACGCCGGCTCAGTTCGACGTCAGCCGCCATGTCTCCGGCTGTGGCGTAGCGGTCGTCGGGCGCCTTCCTGAGCGCCTTGTCGACGATCACGACGAGCGCCGTGGGCACCTGCGGCGCAACGACGGCGAGCGGAGGGGGCTCTTCCTGGAGAATCTTGTGCGCGATCACGGTCGGGCTATCGCCTTCGAAGGGCTTCTTGCCCGCCAGCAGTTCGTACAGAACGACTCCGACGGCGAAGATGTCCGCCCGCGCGTCCACCGGGCCCGACCCGAACCGCTCGGGGGCCATGTACGACACGCTGCCGTGAGAGTCCTTGCCCTTGGTTGTCGACGAACTCGCCAGGCGGGCGATGCCGAAGTCGAGCAGTTTCACCGTGCCGTCCGGCTGAATCCAGACGTTGGCCGGCTTGACGTCGCGGTGCACGACGCCGGCCGAGTGCGCGTGGTGCAACCCGGTGCACAACTGGACGACGATGTCCAGGATGGTGTCGGGAGAGAGTGGCGGATCCGATCGCATCCGGGACGCAAGGCTCTGTCCGTTCAGAAATTCCATCGCGATGTACGGGCTGCCGTCGGCGTCGCCGAATTCGTACACCGTGACAATGTTGCGATGCTGCAACCGCGCAGCCGCCTTCGCCTCCCTCGAGAATCGAACCTGCGCGTCGGCATTGCCGGATAGATCCGCGGACATGACCTTGATCGCCACGTCACGCTCGAGGTCCGGGTCGTGCCCTCGATAGAGGACGCCCATGCCTCCCCGGCCGACGCGTTCGACGATCGTGTAGCGACCAATGGCGGTCGGAGCCTTCACCGGTGTGCTCCCGTCAGTCATCACGACAATTCACAGGCGCCCCCCGGCCAGGGCTTTCAGCCGGTCCCTGGCCAGAACGCACTTGGGATCGTCAGGAGGCAGCAGGGCCACGACGCGCTCGTACAGCGCGGTCGCTTTGGCCTTGTCACCCGTGAAATCGTACTGCTTGGCATCGAGATAGGCTTGCCGCCCTTCGGCGAGCATCCGGTCCTGAAGTCCGCGGATCCTCGCGTCAACAGATGGCAAGGATGGATCCAGCTGCTTCGCGTGCTCGAACTGCGCCAACGCGTCGCGCAACGCGCCACGATCCTCGAGCGCAACTCCCGCGTCGACGGCCTGCACGGCCTGTGCCGCGAGTCCCTTCCGCGCCTCTGCCGCAAGGTCCGAGAGTCCCGGATAGTCCGGCGCTTCTGCGGTGATGCCGGAGATGGCCGTGAGTGCCTCGGCAACGCGCCCCGACGACACGAGCCCTCCTGCCGCCGTGACGCGGTCGAACATCAGCCGCGATCGCTCGCGCAGAGCCGCGGGCGTTTCGTTTGGCAGCGCCGCCAGCAGCGGCCACGGCGAGGGCTCGACCGGCGCGGCGCTTCCAGGGCTCGTCGCCTTCCGTGGCAGGGCTGCGGGCGCGGCCGGCGGCGGGATCGACGACGCAGCCGCCGCATTACGGATCGCTGTGTCGATTCGCGCCCCGAGCGCGACGGCTTCGGCATTGCCGGGTTTCGCGTCCAAGGCCTTCCGGACCGCCGACCGGGCTTGGTCGAGCGAGCCGCGTTCGAACAGCACGCGCGCCTCGTCGAGCAGATTCGCCTCACGCACCGTCGGCGGGGGAGACTCGTGCGCTCCGGTTGGCGCCGGTGCCGTCGAGCGCGGCCATACGGCCCATGCGAGCGCCAGCGCGAGGACCACGAGGGCCGCGCCCGCGGCGGCCGTCGCAGCCTGGGGTCGCGTCGCGATGGTGCCCAGCACACGTGCGCCAAGGCCAAGAGCCGGCGGTTGCGGGGAATGCGCTGGCGGAAGGCGATAGTCCGGCTGGCCGGTCAATCGAATCGTTTCGGCAGGTCCGCTCGCAGCGATGCCGACGGTCCCAGAGACGGACCTGCGATCTCCCGGCGCCCGCGCATCCGCGGGGGACGGGAGGAAGGCCGCCGCTTCCGGGAGGCCCCGATGGCTCTCCGGCCGATCATCAGCCCGGCGATCCCACTCGTCTTCCTCATGGCGCAGCACAAAGGCTCCGACGGCGAAGGACACGCCGGGCACCATTTCGGAATGCGTCACCCGCTGGGTCCCATTCCACACGCCGTTTTGACTTCCGACATCGACGATGACGTAGCCGCCGTCCTCCGGCCGCACTTCGCAGTGTGCCCGGGACACCGTTCGGTCCAGATCGTCGAGTACGACGTCGCTCTCGCGACCTCGGCCGATGACGATGTCATGCAGGCCGAGCTCGATGTTCTTGAGAACGCAGTCGTCCTTGAACACGACCAGTCGTGACATGGGCTTTCTCGTGCTTCCGACGCCCCGCATCGTCCTACGATACCGACGCGGCTCCGAGGAATCGATGGTGGCCGAATTCCCTCCGGCCATCCGTCCGCCAGCTAGGAACGGTCTACCGCCTGACCCCGCGCCTTGCGCCACACCGTGCGGAGCGTATCTACCGCTGATCCGACGCTGCGGGGGAGCGCCCCCGTCTTCGACCCGGGTGCGCGGCCCGAGACCACCGTTCGATCGCGGTCGATCTCGAGGTCCTCGTCGGGTGCAACCCCGGTGTTCGCCTCCGGGAGCCCTTCGATCGTGCCCGCGGCCGCGCGCCGCAGCGCGTGGCAGAAGATGTCCCGGGCCTCCTGCAGGTCCTGGTCTGCGGCAAGCGCTGCTTCGCACGCGATGGCTGCTTGCGGCCATTCCCGCTTGCCGAACGCGCTCCGAGCCTCCCGCAACTGCGACTCGACGTGCCTCCGCTGCTCTCTGGCGGCCCGGGTGCGAAGATTGTCGAGACGCTGCTCGCTCTCGCGGTGCAACGCCGCAGCGACCAGCGCCGAGCCGGCCGCCGAGGCTTCGTCGTCGAGTATCGCGACCTCTGCGCGAAGAGCGGCGCGGGTCGGTTGCCCGGCGTCGAGCAGCGCCTGGGCATCCTTCAGGGCCAGCCGGGCCTCGGCCCGTCTCGCCTGAACGTTGGCCGCCTGGCGGCCCCGGACGCGGGCCATGACGACCAGTTCGTACGGGGCCTCTTCGGACGGATCGAGGTTCGCCGCCGTCTGGGCGTCGTTCTGCGCCCGTGCCCAGTCGCCGGCCGCCAGCGCTTCGCGGGCGGACGTCAGGCTGGCAGCGGCCTCCGCCTGGCGGCGCTCGAGCTCGGCGAGCCGTTCCGTGTCAGCGACGAATCGACGGATCGCCTCCGTGACTCCGGCCACGGCAGGCTCACGCTCGTGAAACCGCTGGAGCTGGGCGATGGCATCCTGCCGAAGTCCGGCGCGGAACAAGGCCGTGGCATCAGCGAGTTCGTTGGCCCAGAGTCGAGCAGCGCCAATCGACGCCTGGAGCGACGTGACCTGCGCCGTCGCGTCCGCGGTCCCGATTTCCGTCGCGAACCCCGCGGCGCGCTGCACGTGCCGTTCCGCTTCGTCGAACAGGCTGCGCGCCACGGCGGTACGTCCCTGCTCGAGGGCGAGTTGCAGCGCCTGTCTTCGTCCGGCGGCGATGCGTTCGATGCCCCGTGTCGATTCTTCGATCAGCCGGTCGGCCTTCGTCGCTCCGCCGTCAATGGCGCGGAGCTTCCCGGCGATCTCGAGCATGCCATTCCAGTTCTCCGATGCACGGGCGCTGCGGGCGGCGGCCGTCAGCGCCTCGATGCGCGTGTCGTTTTCGGTGAGCCGGAACAACTGCTCGCGCGCAGTCGTGCCGGTGGCCTCCACCACGGCCGAGTTCGGCGCCTCACGCGCCGCGGCGTCGAGCAGTGCCGACGCTTCCCTGGCGTTGCCGCTTTCGAGGAGTGCGCGAGCCCGGCGAAGCTGATCGGCCGCCGCGCGCAACGGCGCCGTGGCCTTCTCCATCGACAGCCGATGTGCATCGAGCTGAGTCAGGATTCCGGCGATGGCGTTCGACTGGAACGGGATCCGCAGAAAGCCATCGGCTCCCTGCTCCGCGAGCACCGGGTACTCATCCTCGAGCGCCGCCAGGATCGGATCGGGATTGAGTGCGCTCCCGAGCCCCAGTGACGCCGAGCACGTATTGTGCTCGTCGCAAAGCGCGCGCACCGCTTGGTAGCTCGTCCGCGCCTGCTCGGCCACGCGCCGCGTCTCCTGCTCCCACTCGCGGCGGAACTTCAGGAGGTCACCAACCAGTTCCCGTGCGGATTGCGGCCGGTCTTCCCTCCGCTTCATGAGCGCCCGTTGTACGACCGCCGCCAGAGCGGGAGGCGCATCGCGTCGTTCGATGGGGGGAGCGTTCTCGCGCTGCACGTTGCGGAGGACGACCTGCAATTCCTCGTTGTCGTTCGAGAACGGCTTACGCCCGGTCAGCATGAAGTAGAACACCGATCCTGCCGAGAACAGGTCGGACCGCTGGTCGACATCCCGTCCCATCGTCTGTTCAGGCGACATGTAGTCAGCCGTGCCGATGACGAGGCCTGTGGCCGTCATGGTCGAGGTCGCCAGGCGCGCAATGCCGAAATCCAGGATCTTCAGCGTGCCGTCACGCAGGACGTACAGGTTGCTCGGCTTGATGTCGCGGTGGAACACGCCTTGGTGGTGCGCCGCCGACAGCCCCTCACACAACTGGACCATCACGTCGAGCTTGACCTCGAGCAGAACGCCACCGGGCTGCTCGAGAAAGACATTGAGCGGCACGCCCTGCAGAAACTCCATGACGATGTACAGCCGTCCGTCCCAGTCGCCGAGATCGAAGACCGTGGTGACGTTGCGGTGCAGCAGTTGCCCGCCGATCTTCGCCTCGCGTTCGAAGCGGGCTCGCGTCTCCGGTTCGCTCTCGAGGTCGGCGGCCATGACCTTGATCGCCACCGTGCGGCCAAGCTTGTCGTCATTCGCTCGATAGACGACTCCCATCGCGCCGCGCCCGACCCGCTCGAGGATCTGGTAGCGGCCGATCCTCGCCGGGATCTCTCGCTTCGGCGACGGATTGCGGGTGGTGGCCGGCTCATTCATACGGACGTCTCCGTGTGACATGTGGCGACCACCGCCGTGGCGTTGTCCCGGCTTCCCGCGGCGAGTGCGGCCGCTACCAGCTCCGAGGCGGCGGTCTCGGGATCGGCCGATCGTGCGAGCACCGCGAGCAAGCCGGCCGCGTCGATGGCACCGTGCACGCCGTCGGTCGTGAGCACGACGGAATCGCCCGGTCCGATGTCGTGCTCCTGGATGTGCACGTCGACATCTTCACGGGAGCCAAGCGCGTTGGTCAGCACGTTGCGCATGGGGTGGGTGGCGAACGAACTGGCGTCAGCGGTTGGATCTTCGGCCAGGACGGTCGCCAACCAGGAATCATCGCGCGTCAATAGCCGAAGTTGACCTGCGCGCAGCAGATAGGCTCGACTGTCGCCTACGTGCGCCACCACCAGCCGCCCACCTGCGATGAGCACAGCGACCACGGTCGTGCCCATTCCCACGTACTCGTCCTGGGCCTCAGCGGTGCGGAAGACCTTGCGGTTGGCAAGATAGACGGCCGTTCGAAGCCGGTTTCCGTTGTACGAGAGACTGGGCACGATGCCATACGGCCACGAGAACTCGGTATCGTCGCTGGAACGAGCGACGAACGCTGTGACCGTGTCGATGGCCAGGCGAGAGGCCACCTCGCCAGCGGCATGGCCTCCCATGCCGTCGGCCACGACGAACAAACCAAGTGGTTCGGAGACCGCGTAACCGTCCTCATTGCCGCGGCGCACCGGCCCCGTCTTCGAATCTCCCGCCGCGCGCGTCCGGACAGAATCCATTGGCCTCAGGCTCCAGGTGGATGCGTGGCATGATGATAGAGACGACACCGCGCCAGATCAATACACCTTAAGGCGCACAAAGAAAAAGCGAAATGCGCGGCTTGTCGGCCCATCGACTACACCAGCTGGCACACAAGTCGAGTCCGAGAGTGGACGCCCGTCTTCTCAAACACGCTCAGAAGATGACGTTTCACCGTAGCGGGCCGGATGTCGAGTGCGAGGCTCATCTCGTTGTTGCTGCAACCGCGGAGCAGCAGCCGCACAACATCCTGTTCGCGCGTCGAGAGTCCGTACCGGCGGCTGAACGCGTCGATGTTGCTTCCGACCTCCCGCACGACGATGGCAATCCGGCCACGGGTGCGCGGCCCGAGGGCTCGCACATGAAGGGCGAAGTGCTCGCCGCGTGGAGCCTTGAGGAGGGTCGTCGTGTCTTTGCGGGAGACCAGCGGTCCCAGTCCGTCGATCTGGCTGACGAGAAGAACCACGAGGTCCGTGGCGTGCTCCTGCCGAAGCCTGGCTTCGAACTTCCTGGCGGCGGCGTTCATGTAGAGGACGCGAGCGCCCGCGACGACGATGACGGGGAGGGGCATCCCACCAACCAACATGTCGAGGTCGCGGCGAGAAAGCCGGTGCGGGGTCGCGAGCATCGGGCCGCCCTCCATCGCGAGATCGGAGTCACCTGCCACCGGACCCCTGAGGTGCGGCGGCGCTCCAGCCGGGCCCCCTGCGTGCTGGAGCAGGCGACGGATGCGCCGAACGAACAGTCCGCAAACTCATGGACGGGGGGCAGGTTTCCGGCTTGCGTGCGCGTGTGGTGCCCAGTATACTCGCTCGGCATCTGGAAACCTCCCTGTTGCTCGCGGACGTGGCGGTCTCCCCCGCATGCTGGCAGGAGGCCCATTCCCCCGGTGCTTGGGCCTGATTTCCGCCAGTTCCGCAGGCTGCGAATTCAGTCGCGCTGGCAGGTGGAACGGCCGAGCGCTCACCGATGTGCGTCGGCCGCCAAGGGAGGAGGGCTGATGGTCAAGCATGCTGCAATTCTGGCGCTGGCCTCGTTCTGCCTCCAACCGTACGCCAGCCCGGATGAACAGATTCTCCGAAAGCTCGGCCTGAAGTCCGACCCGAAGTTCATCGAGCTCAAAGGTCCAGGGGGAATGTTTTCGCTTGAGTATCCCGAGAAGGACTGGCAGGTCGTCCCCGGCGGAGGATCGGTCGTGCTGACCCTTGCCCAGAAGGGAAACCAGGCGTTCATTGTCATCGACCACTCACGAAGCGACATCACCTTGAGTCCCGACGAAGTTGGCGCTGTCTTCTTGGACAGCGAACGCGCGCGCGTGGCCAATCGGCAGAGCGGCTCCAACGTGACGGCCGCCACGATGACCACGACGCCGGCAGGGCCTGTCGCCATGCTGCACTATACCCGTCCGGGATTGAAGGCGCAGGAGTCGGTCGTGCAATACTCTGTGCCGTTCGGCCAGGACCTCTTCCGCCTGATTTGCAGCGCACAGACAGCGCAATTCGCCAAATTTGAGCCGGTCTTCGTTCATGTCGCAGGGTCGTTCCTTCCGCGCGCCGCGGGGACGGGGGCGTCACCCTCGTCAGCCGAGGTTCTTGATATCGAGGCTACTGCTCTCATCACGCCACCGCGTAAGGTCAAAGATGCACGACCCGTCTATCCACCGGACGCCCTTGCAAGAAACGTCAAAGGCACGGTCGTGATGAAAGCCGAGATCGGCGTTGACGGAAGTGTGAGAAACAGTAGTGGTTGTGTCTTCGCCCTCCAGTCTGCTCAACGAGGCGGCGATAGAGGCGGTGCGGAAGTGGGACGTTACGCCTACTCTCGTCAGGGGCGTTCCAACGACCGTTCGGATGACGGGGAGCGTGTCTTTTGGCTCGCGGTAGCCACAAGTTCGTGCTTGGGAAGTGAAGACAGAGGATGCCGAGAGGCTGCTTCTCTCGCCGTTGAGGGTTGGCTGGATACGTCAGCTCCTCCTGCAGGTTGACATCTATCGGTAGATCGCTCGAGGAAGCACAGGAGCCCGGGGCGATGCTGGAAATCACGATCCACTGCGAGCGCACCGGCCGCGCGGTGGCGACCGCCGAACTCGCCAACCGGCGCGCCAACCGGCGCCGGGGTTTGCTCGGTCGCGACCGCCTGGCGCCCGGATCCGGCATCCTGCTTCAGCCGTGCTCGAGCGTCCACTCCTTCTTCATGCGGTTCGCCATCGATGTGGTGTTTCTGGATCGTGACGGCCGCATCCAGAAAATCGTCGAGCGTCTGCCGGCCGGGAGGCTGGCGTGGGGCGGCTGGCGGGCGTGGCAGACACTCGAACTGGCGGCCGGAGCCAGCGCCGCGGCGGAACTGTGCCGCGGCGACCGGCTGATCTGGTAGGCGACGGCCCTTAGTCGAGGACCTCTTCCTTCGGCTTGCGGTAGTCGAACTTGCCCTGCATGACGATGACCTGGCCGTCGGCCGAAGTGGCCTTGAACGTGAAGGTGCCGGCGATCTGGAGTTCGTTGAAGACCGTGATGTTCAGCACTCCGGGCTCGACCACCGTGTAGTCCCGGGAGGCAGCTCCGCTACCCACCGAGATGGTGGCGAGGAAGACCCCCTCCGTGACGGCCTCCATGTTCGCGGCGGGCGCGATCTCGTACGTATTCGGCCGGAAGGGCACATCGGCGTAGCGCGAGAACTTGCCGGGCACGAGCGTGACCCCGCCCTGTTCCCCGTTGCAGTCCATCACGAACAGCGTCAGGCGAGGGTCGCGGGCCATGGCCTGCTCCGTCAGGTACTCCTCGTCCTCCTCGTACACGCGGTACTCGTCGAACCTGAGGACAGCGCGGATCAGTTCGCGCGCTTCCGCGTCGGTCCGCCAGTAGTCGGTGTCGAAATCGGCTTCGTCCGCCGGCACGACGAACGACGTCGCTTGGGCACCGGTCACGGTCACGGAGCAGTACCCGAGCGGACTCGCGCCAGCCGGGAAGGCCGGGCCGTCGACCCGGACAGCCGACGCGGCCCGCTGGTCGGTCTTGCCGCGCCCGCACGCCGACCCGGCGGCGAGCAAGACGACCAGCGCGAGCAGGCCCGCCGCCAGGCACGCCGATCGCAGTACGGTTGAACGCTGTGGTG
>Ga0315278_10002310_pt1 | contig 16943 bp, 10 predicted proteins | sample YL17G06_0_MG_FD_203880 | JGI IMG/M metagenome (GOLD analysis project Ga0315278, IMG submission 203880) | Sediment microbial communities from Yellowstone Lake, YNP, Wyoming, USA - YL17G06_0 | ecosystem: Environmental > Aquatic > Freshwater > Lake > Sediment | place: USA: Wyoming | collected... | reverse complement strand
TGGTAGACCGCGCCGTGGGAGAAGAAGAGACCGGGGACTTGGGCCGTGCCTTCTTCGCCCTTGGCGCACGAATCGGGGTAGGCTCTTCTTGCCTGGGGAGCGGAGTTCGAGTCCCCTCGGGTGTACCAGTTTGCAGTTCTGACTCCTTCGGCGACTAGGTCGAACGGCTTCTTGTACTTTGGCTCTACGTTCTCTCCCGTGAGGGTGCAGTTCGAAACCAGAATGCGCATCGCCTTCGCCTGCTCCTCGTAGGGTTGTTCGGAGAAGAGTTCCGAAGCCATCTCCAGGAGTTCGAAAGCCTCCTTTGCGTCATCCGCTCCGGATCTCGCGAGCGATCCCTCCAGGCGTTGGGTGTCCTGCTCGATGCGGTTGGCTTGCTTCGACCAGTCCACCTCATGCTCCCGCCATCGGTCCTCGGGGAGAACGCCATCCAACTTGTCGATGTAGGAACGGTGGCGACGGCGCTCGAGCTCGGTGGCCTCAATCTTGATCTGCCCGAGCTTTGCGCGGATCGACTCCTCCCGGTCCTCTTCTCCGTGGCGGATCTCTTCCAAGAGTCTCGCCACGACGTCCTCCGGAACGCGCACGTTGTTCACGATCGACTGCAAACGGCCCGAGAGCGCCTCCTGGCGGATGTAGGGCTGACGACAGGGGCCCCGCCCGTGCGTGCAGTGGTAGTAGACGTATTTCCCCTTGATCATCGAGGCCGTGATCTGGCAGCCGCAATAGCCACAGGTGAGAAGTCCTCGGAAGGGGAACTCGTGCTTCCCCTGAATGTGCCCTCTCCCGTGCAGCTTCTCCTGGACTCGATCGAACAGAACCTGCGGGATGATCGGCTCGTGCTGCCCCTTGGCGGTGACCTCTCCCCAGCGCACCACGCCCACGTAGATCGGGTTGATCAGCAGCTTGTGCAGCGTGCTCTTTCGTAGCGGGTTCCCCTCTCTCGACCTCAGCCCACGCTTGCTCGCCCATTGCCCGAGACTCGAGAGTGATATGTCGGTGTTCGCATAGGTCTGGAAGAGCTCGCGCAAGAGCGGGGCCGTCTCGGGATCGGGGACGATCGTCCGCGTCGCGTTGTCGTTCCGGTAGCCCAGCGGTGCCAGGGATGGGTAGAGGCCCTTCTTCGCCTTCGCCTCCATGGCTGTCTTCACCCGCTCGCTCAGCTGCGCACTGAAGTACCTGGAGAATGCCGCCTGCATGTCACCCATCAGTCGCCCCGTGGCATTGCTCGGCAACTGCTCTGTCGCGGAGATGATCTCCACCCCCATCTTCTCGACGAGATAGGAGTAGTCGGACATGTTCCGTGAGATGCGGTCGATCTTGTAGCACAGAACCGCCGTCACCGGTTTGTGCCCGTCGATGTACTTCACCATCTGCGCGAACAACGGACGACCCGGCTTGTACGCCGACTCCGACTCCACGAACGACTCCACGATCTCCAGGTCGTGCCCCTTGGCGTAGTCCCGCAGCACCTGCTCCTGGACCTCAATCGAGTAGCCGTGCTGGGCCTGCTCTTCGGTGGACACTCGCACGTAGGCAACGACCTTGCGGCTCATGGTGATGACTCCCAGCTTAGGTCTAGCGGCTCACCCGCGTCAATCGAGATCTCTCACCTCGGGCTTGGCCTCCCACTGCTTCAGTTCGTACCAACCCTTGAGGGTGCGCAGATAGCGTTTGAAGTTGTCGAGAGCCTCCAGGCGTTCGTCCTCGCTCTGGAACGGCTCGCATTGACGGCGTGTCGTCCTGTCTTCGTCCTCTCGGTTCCTCCCCCCCATAACCCACCCAAGGCATCCGACTACTCATTGAGTTTCGTGAGCAGCCAGGCAACGCCAACGGCAGCCAGCACCCAACCCAGGATCTTGCGCGCATCGATCTCCCCCACGGTCGTCTGCATCTCGGTGACGATCGGGTCCACGTTCCGACCCGTGTGGATCGCGTAGCTCAGAACCTCCGCAGCATGGATGCGCCGGTCCCACCCCGTCCCCTGTGCCCGCATGCGACCATCCTTCACCGCGTCGTAGATCGACTGCGAGCGGATCCCCAGCATTCGCGCCACCTGGGGCACGGTGAACCATTCCCTCCCGGTCGGCACTGGTGCCATCGGTGCACCTCCTTCCCGGAGAGGCTAGCACGTTTCTCGTCGCATGTCAAGTCCCCGACTGGTAATCATGTCTGGCGAACCTAAAGCCACACTACCGCACTAATGTGTGACGCCTTGTCACTAACACGCTGGAGCTTGTATCGACCACCTGGCCGTGGTATCCTGGCGGCGTGAGACAAGGCCGTGAGGAGACGACAACAGCATACCACCAGAGCGTTCTCTGTAATGCCGCGGGGTGTGGCCGGACGGTTGCCGTCCGCTGTGCGGAGCTCGTGTTGTCACTGACCGACTGCACGCCGGACAGGGCTGGCGCTTGTTCGTCCTTGTTTGTCCCTCCGCCACGCGGGCACAGGCCGAAGCCAGACGGAGAAAGGGCGGCATCCGGACGCCAGAGGCCATCCACCGGCAGTTTTCTGCCATTGGAGAAGTGGTGCACAGGCCACCGACAGCGACATACCGTCCGCGGATGAGGAGGAAACATGCCGATTCAAATAGGAACAACCGTTGCGTATGACCTGACCGAACTCTCCCAGAAGCTGCACCTGAGTGAACGCACTCTGCGGCGGTATATCCGCCAAGGGAAGCTCCAGGCTGCCAAGATCGGGTTGAGGTACCACGTCACCCAACGAGCCATTGACGAGTACCTCGATACCCCAAGCGCGGAGTGGGAGTAGACCGGGGCAGAACGGCAGAGGGAACGCTCGTCCTATCGTGTTAGCCGTTCGCAGTACCCTCAGCGGCACTCTCAACATGCCATGGCGCATCGCGTTGCTGCTCCCACAGTAGTCTCTCTTGTATGGCTGGCTCGCCCGCAGTGAACACTGCAGTTGTCTGCCTTGACTCGCCACAGTGGACAAGCTTCGGACTCTCACCGAACTCAACCCCGAGACGGTGGAGGCATTGTCTTTCTGCGCTGTCTGGCAGGATAGAACACGGGACTGGCGCGGCAGTTCGAGTCCGTTTACAGAGCGAAGTAGACCAGTGGCCTCCGAGTCTTGGCCTGCCTCACCAAAGGTCGGTCCGATCAGAGCACGAAGTGCTCTCCCGGTGGAGGGGAGTTGGTCAATGGCTCCGGTATCTCCTACCTCTGAGCGTGACCATTGGCGGTGGGCTCAAGAATCGACCGATCGAGCACAATTCGCCGAATGCTGCGCTTGTCATCGAAGGGGACCACGAAATCCTCGCTTAGCTGGGCTTCAGAGAATCCTGCATCAGGTTGCTTTGATGTCCCCAGCAGATCTACGTAGGTCCCGTAGTCGAGAGTGTAAATGTTGTAGCGCATGCCCGGATTGTCCTTGTCTGCATACCCTCGCTGAATGTGGTGGAGAACTCGGGCGTCGAAGAGCCTGCGGATAGTGGGATGCTGCTCAAGATCCCGTGGCATCAGGAACGAACGTGCCTTCCTGCGGCCGATTACTTCATCGACAATGCGCTGAAGTACGGATCGCAGTTCCTCGCCCAGTTGCTTCGCCTTGTCCTGTTCGAACCAGTGGCGAGCGGCTTCGACAATCGCCTTCTTGTCGATTCGTTCCCGCTCACGGCGCCGCGCGTCAAAGAAGGCAACGCTGAAGATGTTGATGAGATCACGAATCACGCCTTCCGAGGCACGTGCCAACTCCTCGAAAACCTTACGCTCGGTGAACAACCGGCCGACGAGCGTACGCCCGTCCCGCGCCGAGTACTTCTGCTCAAGATACTCATGGGGCAGCTCGCTCGATAGGTGCCGGTGTAGGACATCTGCATAGACGTCTGTAATGTGTTCTGGGTTGCGGTCGAAAACGTAGTAATCATCCAGATCCGGGGCAACTGCAATGTCCGCACCCAGTTCGAAGCCAAGTCGCATCCGGCCTTCCTCTTCCGAGAAAACTGATCGATACTCTAGTGATGCAATCTTCAGGGTTGCTTCCGCGACCGGGAGGACTCCCCTCTTGAGGAACTCAGCGAGGTACGGCTGGATGTCGTGAGGCAGCGACGACCACTCATCCAAGAGCACATATAAGCTGGTCTCGGCTAGCTTGAGCGTCCGGGCGAGCTTCCTTGACAAGTCCGGGAACATCACCTTGTCATATGCCGCGACATCGATCCGAGTCGAGACGTCCTCGTGCTCGGCTTTCTGCGCCCCAATTCCCATCCGGATCCCCGGCTGCCTGGCGAGCGCGATCCCCGCTTCGGCCTGTGTCTGAGAGGATTCTGACCGCGTCGTGGCAATGGACGCCGATCCGAAGGCCAGCAGAGGTTCAGTGACGGCTGCCGCCATCCGGTCAGCCTCGACTAGTGCTTCTTCTGCTGCACTCGAAGGGCAGGTTACAATGTGCTCCAGTAGGCCATTGTAGATCTCTAGCAAGAGGTCTCGAAAGAGAGATAGGCAACGTTCCTTTAAGGGAACTGTTGAGTCGGAGAACTGAGAGCTACTTCCCAAAGTCCTGGCGTCAATGTAGACAACTGTATTGCCAGGTTCCTTGCCCAGTTCAGACCCCAGGACTCTGAAAACGTGGGTCTTGCCAGTTCCTCTGCGCCCAAAGAGGATTTGGTGGTTCCGGTTATTCAGGAACGGGAGAATCCCGACTTCAACAAAAGTGCCAAGCAGCTTCTGGAGGTCTTCCTGACGCTCCGATCTTTGTCGGATGCGTGAGACTGCAGTGACGACCGCGTTGTCTCCTAGGATCCCGGCCTTGCCTGCAGGCTCCGTAGCATCCACTTGTCCCCCTCACGGCTGGGCTGCCTAGTTCGGCAGATACATGATCATAGAAAGGGTGCCCCTGCACTGCAACCTTCGTGGTCATCTTGGGTGCTCCCGGTGGACTCGACCAGAAAGTCGGCCGACCGTTCCGCTCACACCTTGCAGGAGGCAAAGGTGCTGGTTGAGAACTGGCGACGGGAGTACAACACGGTGCGTCCCCAGAGCAGTCTGGGCTACCAGCTCCCTGTGCCAGAGGCGTTGGCCTGCGTCGCCGGGCCGGGGTTAGACTAGCTTGGAAAGTGGAGCGTCCACCAGGGGCGGGTCAACTGTTCGAGCCTGAGTGTCACACGCCCAGGCAGATAAGACTCGCCAACGCTTTCTGCCGGTACCTTGAGATGGCCCGGGTTACTTCAGTGTAGCTACTAGGCGACGGCGCCCCTCTTCTCGAGGGTGGAAGGCGAGTCGAGCAGCGTTCTGATATACGCACGCGCAGAAGCCAAGTCCAGCATGCGTGATGCGTAGTCCTCGGCAAGGAGGGCCTCGGAGAGGTACCTATCGAACTTGCAGAGCAGCTTGTTCGAGAGCTCCGCTGCCAGGCTAGCTGGTTCTAGGTCTAGCTCGATGGCCTGTCGCAGGTGCTCCGTGATCTCCCTGGTGGCTACCTTGTGGGCACGCAACGCTACTGCCCAAAGCTCAACATGGCACCCGAGGTGCGCCATGAGTGCCTGGAGCGTGTAGCGAACCTGGTCGCTCGCCCAACAGAAGAGCAGGGTATCGCCATTCTGCTCGATGATGAGCTTCTCTCGCAGTCCGGCTTCCGAGAAGCTCCTTCTTGCACAGTCGAGAAGCTTCACGGCCGTACCGTCAAGGTATGCGGGTACACCCGATGACAGATACACGTCGAGCATCTTGCGGCGGACTTCACCATCGACGGGCCACCCCCCGCCGTGAAACCTAGGCGGACGGCCTGCCGGCGACGGCGAAAGAAGAACGATCCGCCTGACCTCGTCCACCTGATCGACGACCCACCTCTGCCCTCCGAAGATCAGATGCATACCGGGGCGTAGCGGATATAGTATGGGTAGCGAACCGAGGGTCTTTGCGCCGGATCGCAGGGTGTACTCGGTCGGGGTGAAGAAGACAGCAAAGAAGTCGCGCCTTGATTGAAGTCTCTCTCCCTCGCGACCCAATAGGAGAACGCCAGCAGGGGATTGCCCGATGAGTTGCTGTGCGCCCATTTCTCGGAGGAGGCGGACGAAGAGGTCCTCTGTCACTGAGGTGAATGGACCCTGTCCGCACAGGCACGACCACGCTTCGGAAGCACTGACTCCGCCCCTCTCTCCAATGAGTGCCAGGATCTGATGGAGCAGAGTCGAAAGGTGCAGAACCCCGCTGTCGGGGGCTTCACACCAACCAGAGAGAAGCAACTCCGTTTGGGCTATTGTCTCGACGAGTTCTGTGTGCAGACGGTCCTCAAGAGTGCCGGCTGAGGCGGGATGCCTCTCGACCACGAAATACCTGAGTACTGCTGGACCTCCTCGCCGTCCGGAGCGGCCGAGGCGTTGACGGATGCTTGCGACAGAAGGTGGGGTACCGATCTGGGCGACGCTCTCGATGCGGCCGATATCGAGTCCCAATTCCAGAGTGCTGGTACATATGACGGTCGCGGGACGCGACTCGTCTCTCAGCTGCGCTTCGGCGTAACCTCGCAATTCGCGAGAGAGTGAGCCGTGATGTGGATAGAACTCATTGGGCACCCGGCGCGACTCCGACAGGCGGCGAAGCTTGTCTGCACAAACCTCTACGCCCTGCCGTGTGTTTACGAAGACCAGACTCTTTGAGGTCCTCAACTTGTCGAACAGCAGCGGAGCCATCTCACTTGCGGTTTGCAGTGGGAGACCTGCTCCGTCTGATAGGCCATCTTGGCTTGGAGAATCTGCCTCCTCGTCTGGATCGTCAGCCACGAAGGCGTGGAGCTTCATCTGCAGTTCGCCATGGTCGAGCGACTGGATCAGCACTGGATGGCTTCCCAAAGCTCTTGGCCGCAGGAAGGCCGCCGCCAGGTTGAGGTCACTCAGCGTAGCGCTCAGGGCCATGCGGCGCACCGACCTGCCAAGAGCGACTTCAAGGCGGTGCATCAGACTCTGTAGCTGGATGCCTCTCTCTGATGGCATGAAGGAATGAAGCTCGTCAACCACGACGTCAGTAAGGGGCGCGAAAAGCTTGGTTGCTTCCGGGCCCCTGAGGACGAGCATGGCCTCCAGTGACTCTGGTGTAGTCATGAGTATTGCTGAGAAGGCCTTCTTCGCCCGGTTCTTCTCCGATTCCGGCACGTCACTGTGCCAGCGGAAGGCTTCGATACCTACAAGTTCAGCTAGCTCGGCCACTCTGCGGTACTGGTCATCGATTAGCGCTCGCAAGGGCGCAACGTATAGCACGCGGACCCCCTGCCTGGGGTCGGGATTCCTTGCCACTGCAGTCAGCAGCGGGAGGAACACGGCCTCAGTCTTGCCTCCGGCGGTCGGAGCCGCAATGATGACGTCGCGTGGCTCGCCGGCCAGGATTGCGGGGATCGCCTCCTCCTGTATCTGGCGAAGTGAAGTCCACTTCATGTTCCACACCCATCGCTGGAGGCTTGGATGGAGCTGGAGGAAGGCCGCGCTCGTTCTCGCGTTGCCTTCTACTCTAGAGCCGGAAGCTGGCAAGGTCGTCGTCCTTGGTGGGTTCAGGTGAGTCTGTCTCTTCCGGCGGAGGGGAGGAGACGTCTGGGGCTGGGTCCGGATTCACTTTGGTGCCGCCGATCAGCTCATGCCAATCAGCTTCCCTGTTCTGGTCGATGATCGCGAGAAGATCCACGAAGGCCTTGACGGTGCTTCGCGGTGTCCGGAAGTACGCCTCTCCGACGTGCTTGGAGCAGTGCTCCATGAACGCCTTGAGTGCCTCATCGGGGAGCAGGTACTTCTCCGGGTCACCCGAGGCATACACGTTCCGGATCTTCTGCAGTAGAACGAAGACATCCTCGGGAGTAAGGTTCTGGAGTCGGATAACTGGCCCCGAGAGGTCCACAAGGCCGTTCACCGCAAATGCGTTCTCTGCCAGCCGTGAACGAAGCGCCTCGTGACTGCTGAGACCCCGTCTCGGGTCTTGGAGAAACTCCGGAGTTCCAGCCAAGAGGAACCCGAGCCCCACAGCCGTGCCCTGTATGCAGTCGTTCAGGACCCGCAGGATCTGTTCATAGCTTCCATTGCGTGCCTGGGCGTTTTGGAGCATGTAGATGCTCACCAGTTCATCAAGGCAGACCAGTAGGCCTGCATAGCCTGCCTGCCTGCAGAAGCGGCCCATGAGCTTGAGGTGATCGTAGATTGTCTGGTCGGTCACGACGGTGCGGACACCAAGTGCTTCTCGGGCTTCGGTGCGCGTCGAGTACTCCCCTCGTAACCAGCGGAGCGCGGACGCTGAGAGTTCCGCATCGCCATCGCAATGAGCACGCCAGTAGGCTGCTATCACCGACGCGAAGTCGAATCCTCCCACCATCTCGGAGAGGTCGGCGAGGCGCTCCTTGATCACGTCCTCCGGGTCGACTGAGCGTTTCCTGGCCTCGGCGTCAGCACTCATGACGAAACGCTCCACGATCCCAGGCAGCCCACCTCCGTCCGGTATGGTCTTGGTCGCCAGGGTGCTCATCAGCTCTGAGTAGATGGCTCGTGCCTGTCCGGAGGTCGAGTGAAGCCGGCGATCCGCAGAGAGATCGGCGCGTGCTGTCACCAGCTGCCTGCTGAGAGCCATCGCCCTAACGAGATTGAGAAAGAAGGTCTTCCCAGATCCGTACTCCCCGATCACGAGCCGGAACCCAGATCCTCCGTCCGCGATACCGTCTATCTCCCGCAGCAGCTCGCGGAGCTCGTTCTCGCGCGCCACCTGGATGTGTTCCAGGCCCATGCGTGGCACCACGCCGGCGCGCAATGCTTGAAGGACAGCATCGCGGTCCCTAGCCCTGATCTTGCCGGGCATACTCCCTCCTCAGTTCATCGGCCACTTCGGGGTCAATGCTGAGGGGATCGACCCCGAAGATCAGGGCCTCCCCGAATGCGTCGAGCGTGGCGGCATTAATCTCTTCGATTGCTCCAGCCGCTAGGACCCCATGCTCACTGCACAGCTTCTCCCAGTCTGAGCCGGACATAGTCTCCGAGCTCACTAGCATCCTGGTGAGCGCCGCAAACGGCTCCCCCATCGCTGCGGATGCTGCGCCCTCGACGTCAGCGACGTCCTCAGAATCGTGTGATTCCTGCACCTCAGTCCCGAAGACCCGAGCGAGAAGCTGGAACGCGGCCTCTGACTCATCCCGCTTCTGGCGTACCTTCTCGAGGTCCAGGACCAGAGTTCCTTGGCTACGAGGACCAGCCGGCTCCGGAAGTGTGTACGACAGCGACGTGCGCGCTTCCTCCAATACAGTCACTGGGCGGTCTTCGCTAAGGGCGGTCCGCTCCTGGTCTGTCAGTAGAGAGTGGATGCTTGAGTGCAGCCGCTCACTGCTGAGGCCAAGAACCGAGTAGATCTTGTCCAGCATGCCGATTTCCTCGGCAGTGATGCGGCCATCGGCGGCCGCGATAGGCAGCAGAGCGTCTGCCACAGCAGCCTTCTGTGCATCGGTTAACGCGGAGACTGCAGACCGCATGCCATGGAGCGTGGGCGGATCATTCCCCAAGAGCAGAAGCCTTACCTCAATCCTTCTCTGTTCGTGTGCGTCCAAGCCCCGGAGGTGACCTCTGATGGCCGCCAACTCCTCGGGCGAGTATCCATCACTCTGGGCAACGGCTGCTGCAAACCCCAGAAGAACTGATGCTTCGGCATACCGCTCGGTTAGCTTGAGGGAGGCGTCTCCAGGAACCGAGAACACCGCTACGGTCGATTCGGATCGATACGAGCGAGCCCCAAAGCGCACATCAGGCTCAATGCCATAGCCTATCTTCTCGAGAAGCGCTGCTAGGAGCTCAAGCTGCTTTCTCGAAGGCGCGACAGGAGAGTCGGTTGTCAGCTTCGCGAGGATGTCCCCCACAGGGCATACTAGGATGCCATCTTCGTTTGCCGTCTCCTCGAGCCACTGCACCAGTGCGGCCACTCGGCCACTTCCTTCTGAAACCAGCAAGTCGCGCGGGAGAAGGGCAATAAGGCACTCGCGCAGCCCGTTGTCGCTCTTGCGACCTAGCGCCCGGCTGTACTCGTCAAGGGCACTCGTGCATTCACCAACAAGCTGCCCCAGTGAGACGAGAGGTTGCTTGAGCGACGTGACGTCAGGCAGCGATACTGGAAGGTGCATCTCGTGGCCTCTTAGCGAGGAACTCGCAGGACGATACTCGACACGAATCGTTGTCCCATCTGGCTCCACCTTCATTCCGCCCGCAAATCGTTCTGCGTACCTGAGCTTGAATAGCTCACTGAACTCCGTCTGGCACCGTTGCGCTGCCGTCTTGAAGTCAATTTGGCGTTCCGCACGCGCCCACGCGAGTGCCCAGTCAGATGGAACGGACTCGCCCGCTTGAACGATCTGTCCAAGACCGAACCGTAGAGCGAGCGGCATCTCATAGATCCGGGTACCTACTGGCAGCGGGATACGCGTCCCCGTGACCACCACCCGAAAGCACTCAAGGAACTGCACCAACGATCCGCAGTAGCCCTGGAACGAGGCCAAGCGTGGGTAGAGTTGGAGCAGGCGGCGGAGCTCTGCAAGAACCAGGTCGAGCTCATGGCTCCACGCATTGCTGCCGAGGAGTTCGCGCAGAACACGATGCTCCAAGCCGTAGAAGAAGATGAAGACATACCCTTGGTCTATGCTCGGATCTGATCGGCCTCCAACAAGCCAGGAGAGGTAGCATGCTCGTTGGGAGGGAGATATCTCCCCGTAGGACGGCCAGTAGGGCAGCTTCGCCTCCTCGACTACGGTGAGGGTCCTGTTGACCGAAAGACCGGGCTGGATTAGCGAAGGATCCGCCCAAGCCCCATCTCGCACGAGAGCGCTCGTCGTGACATACAGCATGCCACACGAGATCTCGTAGCCGTGAATGGCAATCCGTTCGCCAGGCGGAATCCACTTGGCTTGCGCGTCATCTCGGGCATGTCTGCGGGGCTCCTCGAGCCGTATCTCGATCCGGGCGGATTGACCTTGCCGCTGGGGCGTCTTTCGTGACTGCTTCTGCGAGGCCTTCCATAGCCAGCACACTACGCAGACGACTGCAACTACCAGGACGAACCACATGCTTTTCGTTCTCCATCCACACTGGGTGCCAGGAATCGCACTACGGACAGCAGACGGTTCTCAAGTGCGTCACGTCCTGCAAGGCTGTACCGCCGCTGACTCCTATCGGACATGTCCACGACCTCTGGTGCATGATAACAGAACGGAGGACGTTGCGGTCACCTGCCCCCGTTGCTCGGTCCAGTTTGTGGGGAGCAGGTCAGCCTCTGGCAACGCAGGCCAGAGTCCTTGGCGCGGCCAGCCCCATTGGCAGACCATTCAATAAGCGCCGTAGGGGTTGGGTGCGCGACGTCGTCCAAGCTCGTCGACCTCTGAGAGCTGTAACCATCCCTTCCCACACTTCTTCCTCCGCGTCTGGAAGGCGTGCAATGTGGCGGGGAAGCCGACTTGGGTTGGAATGCCCGGTGATGCGCGTCGTCATCACCGGGTCGAGCGTCTGGCAGTACCCCTCGGTGGACGAGTTTGGAACTTTTCCGTGACCGAAGGTGGAGGATGTACGGTCGCTCCTCGCGGGTGTCGTGACGCGCAAAGAGCTCGGTCCCTCCTGAGTCTTCAACAATCAGCGCTAGCGACCGCCTGGACCTGCAGCGTTGGTCGGCATGGGTGCAAAGGTGCTAGACTGATTCAGTGGACCGAACACCGGGAAAGGTCACAGTCGGTCAGAGTACTGGGGGGCTGTCATCATGACTGCTAGAGGTGGCATCGCTGTGGCGCTCCTGATCCTCCTAGCAGGCGCTCCCAATTGCGCAGCTCTCGCGGCTGACCCTCTGCAGAACCTTCTGGACTCGGCTGCGCTGCAGGCGACAGACGTTGAGCTTCTGTTCCTGAAGAGCGTCTGTGCCGGGAACCCTTGTTCACTCAGCACCGAGGCACCCGAGGCAGGCACCGCGGAGACGCGAGGCATCAAGCCCTCTATCCGGGCGGCCATACTGGGTTTGGTCTGCAGACGGCCCGGAGCAGATCTTGTGGACACCAGGGGAATAGACCTGTCCGGCGCGAGGATCATTGGGCAGCTGGATCTGTCGTACGTCTCGATCCCTTTTCCCCTACGACTTACAGGTTGCTCGTTTGAGAAGCCTCCGATTCTCGAGGGGGCCAAGCTGCCGATGCTTGATCTGTCCGACTGTCTTGTCCCGGGCTTGAGAGCGGAATACATAAGTGTCGACGGACCTCTTACCCTCGACGGTGCCTTCGAGTCTCGAGGAACTGTCTCTCTATACGGTGCGCGCGTGAGCGGACAGCTTTCAGTGGATGGCAGTATCGTAGCTGATCTCTCACCATACGCATTGTTACTGACCGCCGCCAGCGTCGGGGCACTCCTTACCAAGCCCGATCTGACGGTGCGAGGTGCTCTGTCCGCGGCATTCATGCAGTGCTCTTTCGTGCACCTTCAGGGTTCATTCATGGCCTCGTCGGATACAGCAGTTAACCTTGCAGGAATCAGAACGGATGGTGTCTACCTGGGTCCCAATCTGGAAGTTGCGGGCACAGTTGAGCTTACCGGGGCTCAGATCCGCACCGACCTTTTCGTACACAAAGCTAGATTGGGGCTAGGAGGATGGGCGCTGAAGGCCGAGCGAATGTCGGTTGGTGGGAATGTAGACTTCGTCGAGGCGTCGGTCCTATCGGGCACCACTTCTCTGTCGGGCAGCCACATTGGGGGGCAGCTCATCTGCAACGGAGCCAGCTTCAGGAGCCCGGATTCGCTGGGCTTACCTGTACCCAGCACAGACAGCCCACAGCCCGATGCGGCGCTGCTTTGCGACTCCGTTGTGTGCGAGGGGTACGCCAGTTTCTCTCACGGGTTCGAGTCCTGGGGTCTAGTTAGCCTCGGAAACGCGCAGATGGACGGCTCGGTCTCCTTCATCGGCGCAGCTTGCTCCGCATTTCCGACGACCGGATCGGCCATCGCCATGGAAGAGACAGTTGTACGAGGCACAGTCGAGTTCTCGCAGGGATTCACCGTCGTTGGTGACGTCGTGGTGGCAGAAGCGGACATCGGCGCCTTCATTTGGAAGGACCCTCTCGATGTTACGAGAGCGAGCCTCTTGCTCGTGCACACTAGGATCGGGCAGCTCTGGCTTCACGTGAGGGATTGGCCGCCCATATACATGGTGGAGCAGTTGCAGTATGACTGGATCGGCACCCGCTCTCTGCTCGCCCCCCTTGATCTTGAGGATGCGATTGAGTGGATCAGAAATGGGTCTCCGCTGAGGTACTCGCCGCAACCGTACGAGCAGCTTGCCTCATTCTGCAGCGCTGGCGGACGAGTTGGCGATGCAACCCGCGTCCAGCTCGCCAAGAATAGGGACGCACTGCAGAAGGCGCAGCTGCCCTTGTCGCAACGGACAACGCTCCTGCTCAGTGGGATCCTGATCGAGTACGGCTACCGCCCATGGAGGCCTCTGTGGATCGGCTTATGCCTCACATTCGTGGCGGGGGTTCTTTTCACGCTCGCATGGCGCCGAGGTCTTGTGAGAAACAGACTCTGCCAGCAGGAAGTCGAAGACGCGCTGTTCGGACGTTTTCGCCCCTTCCTGTTCGCGCTGGATCTCTTCCTGCCATTCTCACCTCTTGGTGTGCAATCGGAATGGCTTGTAGCCTCGTGCTGGAAAGGCGCGAACGCCAAGATTCGGCTCGGGAACCGACCACTGATGTGGCTCGTGTTCGCCACGCGGGTTTCCCTTCCGATCATTGGATGGCTGCTTGTTACGTTGTTTGTTGCCGGACTATCGGGGGTCGTCAGGTTCTAGTAGGCACGCCCTACGCCTGGCGGGACGACTTTGGAACTTCTCCCTGGCCAAGGGCGGAGGAGATCCGCGAGCTGGCGACTGCCGCGGAGCCACGTTGAGGCCTGTCTTCTGCCCCACGCGCGTGTGGTGTTAGCGTCCTTTGCCCGGGCGAGCTAGTCCAGCCTGGAGAGTGGACTGCTCACCAGGGGCCGGTTGCCTCTGCGACATGCTCGCCTCCCTTCTTCCCGATCCTAGCCTTCACCTTGGACCGGTTTTCGGGGGGCAGGTCAGTCCCGACTACTCAGCCCGATCGACGGTGGACCCTCTGGAATCCCTTTCGCGGGCTGGCGGGTCATCCGGGTTCTTGCGACCGGATTGCTCCACCTATTCCTGCCGAGCGCTATTGGCCGCATTGGACAATCCCAGCCTGCACGAGTTGGTCAACCCATTGCCCTCTGCGAGCGGGCCAAAGCTGCTTTACCTTCTGCAATTCGCTCCAGGCACAGTCATCGATGAACATCGCGTTATTGAAGGAAAAGACAAGCTGAGTGCCGGAGTCAATGGCTCGGAATACTGGGAGATCTCCCTTTCCGCTAGTCTGCGCTGTCAGAGCGCTCAAACAGGACTCAGACACGCTAGGCAGCAAATGGCCTGCGATCTGACGGGTGGAGTTCAAGGTCGCGTCGAGTGTGACTACAGTGCCCCAAACAGAGGGTTGCCCCTTGATCTGCTGTAGCTTGTCTTCTGCCGCGATGCCATCCAGTGTTGACATGACGAGATCAAGTCCGCTAATGGCGTCGCCAGCGATAGGAATCGTCCCGACAAGCATCATGAAGGCGTCCTTGGCCCAATCAGGCTGCAAGCGCCACAGCAGGTAGTCTTCGAGTGTGCAACGGGAGCCGATTGTCCGGCTTCCAATCTTCACGTTTACGGGAACTCCCGCCTGCAGGAGAAGGACAGCTTTCGCAACCGTCTCGCTGGGCATTCCGCTCTCGTCATTGACGTACTTGCTGTAGTCGGTGGCTTCCGAGACTACAACGTACGTTTTCGCCTCGGCCTCCAGTCCCGCACTGTTCTTCACACGCAGGGTTACTGTCTTCGTACCGGCCGCTGCGAAGGCGTGGGTGACCTTCTCTCCGGACGCCGTAGCACCGTCGCCGAAGTTCCAGTCATAGGAGGTTATCCAGCACAGAGAGCCCCCGGCTTGGGTTCCTCCAGCGCTTGACGCGCTCGCGGAGAAGACTACTGGCTGCTTGATTCGCCAATCGCTGTTGAGTGCCTCTGGCACAGCCGTAGGATAGCCAGCCGTTGTGAAGGTCCTAACCTCGCTCTTGGATACCATCCCGGCATTGCTCTTTAGTGTCGCTTGGACATACCATTCATACACACGGTCTGCCATGAAGCCCGGCGTTGCCTTCGTTGCGCCTTGGTTCACTGTGTGGGATGCCCAAGGAGCCCAGTCCTCGCCAGTTGCATGAGAGCGCCAGAAAACCACTAGGTCGACACAAGCCGTGGCCTCTTGGGGATAGGACCACACGAGGTCCGCGCCCGGATTCACACAGAGGGCGCTGTTCGCGGGGCTGACCAGTGACGCCATGGGCGGAAGTGCATATTGGCTGCATGGCAGAACGAAGTACGCGGTCACCGACTTGTTCCCATCCATGGTGAGGCCTTCTGGGTTTGTGCTTCCTGCCAGCGCACCTCCCCAGTGGTCGAAGATGTACCCAGACGATGGATTGGCCGTCAGCGTAACTGAGTCGCCATTGCAGTAGGACGACTTGCTGGGGGATTTGCCGACTGTCCCCTTGCCTGAAGGGGAGACCGACACTGTCAGTGAGTAGCTGCACGGTTGGGTGAAATACGCGGTCACCGACTTGTTCCCATCCATGGTGAGAGTTGCCGGGTTCGTGCTTCCTGTCAGGGCGCCGCCCCAGTGATCGAAGGTCCACCCGGAAGACGGACTGGCGGTTAACGTCACAGAGTCTCCACCGCAGTAGGACGACTTGCTGGGAGACTTGCTGACTGTGCCCTTGCCGGAAGGGGATACCAACACTGTCAGCGAGTAGCTGCACGGTTGGGTGAAATACGCGGTCACCGACTTGTTCCCATCCATGGTGAGACTGGTCGGATTTGTGCTTCCCGCCAGGGCACCGCCCCAGTGATCGAAGGTCCACCCAAGAGACGGATTGGCGGTTAGCGTTACAGACTCATTACAGGTATACGAGGTTTTGTCCGGCGACCGGCTGACAGAGCCGTTTCCCGAGGTGCTCACGGTCAGTGTTGCTGTGCACCCGCAGGCCACGATCTCGTAGTTGAGATCTAAGGAGTCACCGCTGAAATCTGGTGGAGGCGGTGCGTGGACAGCGAGCTCGAAGTGTAGGACAGCGCTCCCGGTGTAGCCGATCATGTCAGCACCGCCCAGCCACCGTGTCTTGGATAGGCAATAGGAGCCGTTCGGCCCGGTGACCGAGCCAACTGAGTGCAATCCCGGCGGGGTGTTGTTCTTCCAGAACTGATAGTCCACGTACAGCACGTCGGCCGGGCCAAACCCGGAGGCCGTGAAGCACACGGTTACAGTGAATTGATAGAGCCCGTTTTCGGAAAGACACACCTGACCCGGACTAGGAGTCGCTGTCACACTTGTGATGTGTGCTGTGTGAGCCGATCCTCCTAGGGAGATCAAGAGCCACACCCCGATGACAGCGAGAACAGGTACCCCGTGCCGTTGTCGCATCTGCCACTCCTTTGACATCTTCGCTAACGAAACCAGCCCACGCTTCCATCGTAACAGAATCGCGACCAGGAGAATAGAGGAACCCTGACTTGTGCTGGATGTTCACCGCTGTCTTTATGTTGGTCTGGCTTCCCTGACCGAAGGCACTTGACGTGTCCCCTCAGAACGCTCCAAGGCAGATGCTAGGACCGACAAGAAGCTGAGGCGGCATGTCTCGTCGGGTCTCGCGACCAAAGGTCCTTCTACAGGCTTGTTTGTACGCCTGGAGGGACAATCCTCGAACTCAGTGGCCAGTTCGAAAGTAGTCCGCTAGGGGGTACCGCTGGAAGAAGTTTCTTGCCTAAGCCTGTTTGAAGCATACGGCACGGGGGACTTGAACACCGTGACGGTCTCGTCCCAGACCAACTCAAGAGGTGGACGGGACACTATAGGCAGGTCAACAT
>Ga0315278_10002308_pt1 | contig 16948 bp, 16 predicted proteins | sample YL17G06_0_MG_FD_203880 | JGI IMG/M metagenome (GOLD analysis project Ga0315278, IMG submission 203880) | Sediment microbial communities from Yellowstone Lake, YNP, Wyoming, USA - YL17G06_0 | ecosystem: Environmental > Aquatic > Freshwater > Lake > Sediment | place: USA: Wyoming | collected... | reverse complement strand
GAGGATACGGTCTGCAACATCTGTGGGGTCTGTAAATTGGCGTGTTTGCATTTCCGGGGTTCGTGGCCTTGTCGGCCGCGGCTTCGCCGCCTTGGGGGCGGAGCTTGCCTCCGCCCTTTCCTCTTGTATGCCCCGAATCAGCGAAAAGGGGCCAGGCAAGCTGGCCCCCTACACCTTCGCAAGAAGAGGGCGCCGCCGCTCTCGCGACGGCGCCTGTGTTTGCTTCTTGCTTCTTCGGAGCCCGGAGCCGGACCCCGGCGCCCGTCTCTACTTCGTCTTCACCGGGTCTGGCGGGCGGCTCGGCAGCGCCAGCGGTTGCGCCGCCATCGCCTTGAGCACCTCCTGCACGCCGCGCTCGAGCTGCGGGTCGTGGCCGGCGATCACCAAGGCGGGGTCGTTCTCGACCTCGATGTCCGGGTCGACCCCGTGGCCCTCGATCACGTACTTGCCGTTCTCGTCGTTGGTCGCGTTGAGCGGCACGAACACGCGGCCGCCGTCGATCAGCGGGCCGCGGCCCGAGATTCCGACGACGCCGCCCCACGTGCGCTTGCCGATCAGCGGCCCGAGCCCCGACTTGCGGAAGTAGTACGGGAAGATGTCGCCGTCGGACGCCGAGGTCTCGTTGATCAGGCAGACCTTGTGCGCGTGCAGCACGGTGCCCGGGTAGGTGGTGGGGTAGTCGGAGGCGTAGCCGAAACGGGTGCCGAGCAGCTTGCTGTCCAGCCGCTCGATGATCCACTGCGAGATGTTGCCGCCGCCGTTCGACCGCACGTCGACGACCATCCCGGCCTTGCGGATCTGCGGGTAGAACCACTTGATGAACTCGTACGCTCCCGGCGCCCCCATGTCGGGGATGTGCATGTAGCCGACCTTGCCGCCGGTGAGCTCGGACACCCTGGCGCGGTTGCCGTCCACCCACTCCTTGTAGATGAGCGGCTCCTCGTCGGAGATCGGGTCGTACGTCGCCTTGCGGGCGCCGTCCAGCGTCGGGGTCGCGTTGAGCGTCAGCGTCACCGGATCGGTCTTGCCGCGCAGCAGGCGGTACGGGTTGTCGGCGGCGGTCAGCTCGACGTTGTCGATGGCCATCACGTAGTCGCCGACCCTCGCGTCGACCCCCACCTCGGTCAGCGGCGAGCGGTACTTCTCCTCCTCGTTGTCGCCGGCGAAGATCTTCGCGAGACGGTAGCGGCCGACCTTGGCGTCGAGCTCGAAGCGTGCGCCGGGGAGCCCGACCTTGGGTCTGGCCGGCATCTCCCAGTCGCCGCCTTCGATGTACGCGTGGCCGACGGAGAGCTCGGAGACCATCTCGCCGAGCACGTAGTTGAGGTCGGAGCGGTGCGCGACGTACTTCACCAGCGGCCGGTAGCGGTCGCCCAGCGCCTTCCAGTCGTAGCCGTGCATGTTCTTGACGTAGAAGAAGTCGCGGTAGCGGCGCCACACCTCGTTGAACACCTCGAGCCACTCCTCCGAGGGCACGCGGTCGACGAGCAGGTCAGCGGTGGACACCGACTTCTTGTCCTTCGCCTTGGGCTTCGCGTCGTAGAGGTCGTAGCTCTTGCCCTGCTTTACGAGCGCCTTCGAGCCGTCGCCCGAGAGCACCCAGCCGTCGACGTCGTCGGCGAGCGTGGTGGCCTCGCGCTTGTCCATGTCGAATACCTGCAGGCTCGTTTTGGCGTAAGAGTCGCGCCCGTTGAACGGGGCGCCGGACACCGTGTAGAAGAGGTACCCCTTGGTCGCGGCGAAGCCGTCGATGTTCTCCGCGTCGACCGGGACGCGGCTCACGCGCGCGGCGAGCCCGTCGAAGTCGATCTTCACCGGCTTCGCCTCTTCCTTCTTCGCCTCGTCCTTCTTGTCCTCGCCTTTCTTCTCTCCGTCCTTCTCCTTGTCGTCCTTCTTCGCCTTCTCGTCCTCCCGCGCCCCGAGCCCCGAACCCCGAACCCCGCCCTTGTCCACCGTCACCTCGTCGCTCTTGGGCGCAAACGGGTTCTTGACGTCCTTGCGCAGCGCCAGCGCGAACATCCCGGTCATGCGGTTGCCGGCGAAGTTCGACTCGACGCTCGAGATCTGCGGCGCGAACTCGCGCTCCGACAGGTAGAACAGGTAGCTGCCCTCGGGGTCCCACGCCGGCGAGTACTCGTTGAACGTCGCGTCGTTGACGCGGTGGAGCTTGGCGTCGGCCACCGACCAGATGTGCAGCGAGCTGGTGCGGTTCGGGTCGTCGGTAAGGGAGAACGCCAGCCACGCGGAGTCCGGTGACCACGTGTAGTCGTTGATGGCTCCGTACTGGTCGTCGGCGATCTGCGCGACCTTCTTGTCGGCGACGGTCAGAACGTAGAGCTTGCCGTCCTTGTCGGAGAACGCCAAGCGCTTGCCGTCGGGCGACCACGCCGGCGCGTAGAGCATCGCTGCGAACGTGGTGGTGAGCTGCTCCGACTTGCCGGTGCCGGCCTGGTCGATCACGTGGACCTGGTCCTCGCCCGACATGTCGGAGATGAAGGCGATCTTGGAGCCGTCCGGCGACCAGCGCGCCCACTTGTCGTGAGCGCTCGACGAGTCGGTGAGGTTGCGCGTCGGGCCATGCTCGATCGGCACCGTGAAGACGTCGCCGCGCGCCACGAACAGCGCCCGCTCGCCCTTGGGCGACAGCTCGAAGTCCTCGACGTTCTTCGCCGCGGAGTAGCGCGACGGCCGCGTATTGAGGCCATCGTCGGGCACGGTGATCGGGATCCTCGTGTCCTTGCGCGAGGCGACGTCGAGCACCTGCAGCTCGCCGCCGAGCTCGTAGATGATCCGCCCCTTGCTGTCGGATGAAGGCCAGCGCACGTCCCACGTGGTGGAGCGGGTGAGCTGCTCGACCTTGTCGGCGGCGATGTCGTAGGCGTACAGGTTGAGCGTACCGTCGCGGTCGGAGGCGAAGAAGATGGTGTTGCCGATCCACATCGGGTCGCGCTCGGTGCGCTTGGATGGCGCGATCTTCTTCACCGCGGCGGTCGCCAGGTCGTAGATGTAGAGATCCTGCGCCCAGCCGCCTTCATAGCGCTTCCAGGTGCGGAAGTCGCGGAACAGCGGGGAGTACACCATCTGCTTGCCGTCCGGCGAGTAGTCGCCCGCGCCCGACGTGGGCATGGGCAGCTTGACCGGCAGGCCGCCGGTGAGGTCGACGGTGTACAGCGCGCTCTCGACCGCGCCGCCGGCGTCGCGCATCGAGCGGAACAGCACGCGCGAGCCATCGCGCGTCCAGCCGATCACCTGGTTGTCGTACCCCCAGCGCGGGGTCAGCGGCCCGCGCGCCGGGTACCAGGTGAGCTGCTTCGGAACCCCGCCTTCGCTGGGGATCACGTAGACCTGCTCGTCGCCGTCGTACTGACCGGTGAACGCGATCCACTTGCCATCCGGTGAGAACCTCGGGAACACCTCGACGCCCGGGTGCGCGGTCAGGCGCACGGCGGCGCCCCCGGTGGCGGGGGCCTTCCAGACGTCACCGGCGTAGCAGAACGCCACGGTGTCACCTGCAATGTCAGGGAAACGCAGCAACTTCGTCTGCGCATGGGTCACCGCAGCCGCGCAGGCCACCGCTGCTGCTACCGCGACGATCAGCACGCTTCTCCTCTGTCTGGACATACCCCCTCCTTGCGGACACTCTACGCGCGCCGGCACCCGCGAGTTTCGCTCCCCATCGGGGTCAGGTCTTGAGTTATGACATTCTCCAGTGTCCCGGCCCTGAGTCGGCGGCTAAATGTGATAATTCAAGACCTGACCCCATTGCGGCACCATTGCGGCAGCACACGCTTCGCTGGGGGAGGGAACCTCCGCGACGCTCATCAACCTGCGGTCCGGCGACCGAGCCATCCGCGTACAATCGGGCGTCATGGTCGCCCGCATCGATCTCGCCGGAAAGACCGCGGTGTGCTCAGTGCACGACCTGCTTCCCGAGGCCGCGGCCCGCGGGTTGGGGATGCCCGGCGAGGGGCTTTCGCGGCTTTCCGTGGGCGCCGAGCTGCACCGCGTCGTGCAGGGGCGGCGGCAATCCGAGCAGCGCGGCTACGAGCCCGAGGTGGCGGTTGATGCGACGCTCGAGATCGACGGCTGGACGCTGCGCATCCTCGGCCGCGCCGACGGCGTCGAGCGCGGCGGTGCTGCGCCCGCCGCCGTCGAGGAGATCAAGACCCTCCACTTCCGCTCCGAGCTGCACTCTCCGCACGCGCACGAGCGCCTGGAACGCCACCGCTGGCAGGCGCGCATCTACGCCTTCTGCCTGTTCCCCGCGGGTGACGCCGCGGCGCGGCTGCTGCTCGTCGACCTCGGCGGCGAGGACGAGCGCGTCGAGGAGGTGCCGTGGTCGCCCGCCGCGGTGCGCGCCTACCTGCGCGCTCGCCTGCACACGCTGGTCGCGGCGGAGCGCGAGCGCGAGGCGCTACGCGAGCGCTGGCGCGCCGCCGCCGCGGAGCTGCCGTTCCCCTTCCCGAGCGTGCGACCGGTGCAGCAGGAGGCGATGGACGCGATCGGCGCGTCGCTCGAGGCCGGCCGCCACCTGCTGCTCGCCGCCCCCACCGGCGTCGGCAAGACCGCTGCCGCGCTTTATCCCGCGGTGCGCCAGGCGCTGTCGAGCGGCCGGCGGGTCGTCTTCCTAACCGCCAAGACGCTGCAGCAGCAGCTCGCGGTGGAGACGATCACCAGAATGCAGCGCGGGGAGTGGCGCTCCATCCAGGTGCGAGCCAAGGCGAAGATGTGCGCCAACCGCGAGGTGATCTGCCATGAGGAGTACTGCGAGCACGCCCGCGACTACGGCCTCAAGCTAGCCCAGCGCGGCGTGCTGCCGGCGCTGCTGTCGTTCGCCCCGCACCTCGAGCCCGAACGCATCTTCGCGGTCGCCCACGCCGCAGAGGTGTGCCCGTTCGAAGTGTCCCTCGAGCTGCTGCGCGAGTGCAGCGCGGTGGTGTGCGACTACAACTACGTCTTCGACCCGGCGATCGGCCTCTTTGGCCAGGTGGCCGGCGGCGAGATCGAGGACACCTACCTGATCATCGACGAGGCGCACAACTTGGTCGATCGGGCGCGCTCGTACTACTCGCCCAGGCTCTCCGTGGCCGCCGTCCGGCAGGCCCGCGAGCTCCTTGGCGAGCACCGGCAGAAGGTGTGCCGCGACCTCGACGATGTCCTCGGGGAGCTCGAGGCGCTGGTCCTCGGCACGGTGCGGGAGGCGCTCGGCGAGCGTGCCGGCGTGCACCAGGTCGGGCTCCAGGCAAGCGACCTCGCCGCCCTGCGCCTCGATCTCGACGCGCAAATCGCCCCCTACTTCACCTTCAAGCGCAACGTCGACCTCTGGCTCGCCGAGGATCCCGTGGTTTCCGTGCTGCTCTCGCTCGCCCGCCTCGCCGATCTCGCCCACGTCGGCGGCGAGGAGCTGGTGCCGCTCGCCGAGCGCACCGACGGCCCCTCGGCCGACGAGATCCTCCGCATTGAGTGCCTCGACGCGGCGCGCTTCATCGCGCCGCTGCTCGCCTCGAGCCCGGGCTGTATCGCCATGTCGGCGACGCTGGAACCGTTCGATTTCTACCGCGACCTGCTCGGCTTCGACACGGAGCGCACCGACACGCTGGCGCTGCCGTCCCCTTTCCCGCCGGAGCATCGGATCGTGGTGGTTGTTGACGAGGTCGACACGACCTACCGCGAGCGCGGCCGCCACTACGGGCGAATCGCCGAGCTGGTCGCGGAGCTGGCGCCGACCGGCCGCAACGCGCTGGCGCTGTTCCCGTCGTACGCGTTCCTGCGCGAGGTCGCCTCGCGTCTGGCGATTGCTACGCACCGCGTCGAGATCCAGCGCGGCGACGACTCCGACCGGCTGCGGCAGGACATCCTCGCCCGCCTGCGCGCCAATCGCGAGCCGGCGCTGCTGCTCGCGGTGCTAGGCGGGGTCTTCGCGGAGGGCGTCGACTACCCGGGCGAGATGCTCTCCGAGGTGATGGTGGTCTCCCCGGCGCTGCCCCAGGTCGGGCCGGAGCGGGAGCTGCTCAAGGGCTACTTTGCCGACCGCTACGAGCGCGGCTTCGAGTACGCCTACCTCATCCCCGGAATGCGACGGGTGGTCCAGGCGGCCGGACGGCTGATCCGCTCCGAGCACGACCGCGGCGCGATCGTGCTGATCTGCAAGCGCTTTTTGCGGGAGCCCTACGTCTCGATGCTGCCCCGCGAGTGGACCGACGGGGCGCCGGACAACCTGCGCGCCCTCGACCCCGTCGAGTCGGTGCGGGCTTTCTTCGCGGCGCTGCCACCAGGTCCGTGATACGCTCACTCAAGACCGCGACGAGGGGGGGCCCATGGACACGGTAGGTCACATCCTCAAGGAAAAAGGCCAGGTCGTTCACACCGCGGCGCCCAAGGACTCGGTGTTGGGGGCGGTTGAGACCATGTGCAGCAAGAAGGTCGGATCGCTCCTGGTGTGCGAGCAGGGACTGCCAGTTGGGATCATCACCGAGCGCGACCTGATGACCGACGTTGTTCTCGCGAGGCGGGACCCGGCGACGACGCGAGTCGACGAGGTGATGGCGACCGACGTCGTCTGCGTCAATACGGCCACCACGACCGAGGAGGCGATGGCGATCATGACGGAGCGCCGCTGCCGCCACCTGCCGGTCGTCGAGAGCTCGCGGATCGTCGGCATTGTCTCGATCGGCGACCTGGTGCGTTGGGCGAGCCGCAACCACGAGTTCGAGATCCGCATGCTCACCGACTACATCCTCGGCAAGTACCCCGGCTAGATTTCGGCCGCGGTGAAACTGCGGCCGAAATCTAGATGAGAAGACGGAAATGAAGGCACTGAGGCTGCTAGACGCGGGCACGCTCACCGCCACCATGGCGACGGCAAGAAGCTCCGCACGCGGTCGCAGCAATTTCAACCTCCATCCAACCCTCGCCGACCCGGTGCAACGCTTCCTCAATGTGCTCCAACCCGGCTCGTACGTGCGGCCGCACCGTCACGAGGAGTTTCGCTGGGAGCTGTTTCTGCTGCTCGAGGGAGCCGCTGTGGCCGTCGTGTTCGACGAGGCCGGCAACGTGACCGAGCACGTCGAGCTGCGGCGGGACGCCGCCCGCGCGGTCGAGGTCCCAGGCGGCGTCTGGCACACGCTGTTTGCGCTGGCGCCGGACACCGTGCTGTTCGAGGTCAAGCCCGGTCCCTACCGCCCGCTGACCGACAAGGACTTCGCCGCCTGGGCGCCGATCGAGAGGTCGCCGGAGAGCCTGTCGCTGCTTGCCGAGTGGGAGCGACTGGTCGGGCGCCGTTCAGCCTAACGGTCCCAGAGGTTGAAGCGGAGGATGCACCAGATCGCCTCGAAGCCGTCCTTCCAGCCGATCTTCTTGCCCTCGGCGTAGGTGCGGCCGTGGTACGAGATCGGTACCTCGTAGATGCGCACCCCCATGCGGGCGACCCGGGCCGTGAACTCGGGCTCGAAGCCGAAGCGGTCGGAGGTCAGCCGCAGGCGTTCCTTGACCGCCTTCGTGAACACCTTGTAGCAGGTCTCCATGTCGGAGAGGTTCATGTCGGTGAGTATGTTCGAGAGCATCGTCAGGAAACGATTGCCGACCGAGTGCCAGAAGAACAGCACGCGGTGAGGCCCGGAGAGGAAGCGACTGCCGAAAACCACCTCGGCGTCCCCGGCGAGGATCGGCCCGAGCAGCGCGGGGTAGTCCCTGGGGTCGTACTCGAGGTCGGCGTCCTGAACGATCAGCACGTCGCCGGCCGCGGCGGCAAACCCGGTGCGCAGGGCGGCGGCCTTGCCCTGGTTGACCTCGTGCCGCCGCAGGGCTATGCGAGTCGGCCGCAGCCGGCTCTCGGGGAGGCGATACGCGGCGAGAAGGTCGGCGGTTCCGTCTCGCGAGCAGTCGTCGACGATCACCAGCTCGACCTCGGAGACCGCCTCGGGGTACGGCGCCGCCGCGACCCGGTCCAGCAGCGCGCTGATGGTCCGCTCCTCGTTGTAGACCGGGATCACCACCGAAACCCGTAGCGTGTCCGTCACGATGCTCCCCCGCGAATTCCATGCTTGCCGCTCACGCGGTCGTGCCCTAGTGTTTGAGTGTGGACTACAGTCTCGTCGAGCCCGTGAAGGAGGAACCTCCCTATCGTGGACGGTGAACCGCCCGATCCCGTCGAGGTGCCGATCGAGGACTCGCTCGATCTCCACAGCTTCGCTCCAGCCGACGTCCCGTCGGTCGTGGAGGAGTACCTCATAGCGGCCCGAGCCGCCGGCTTCACCGAGGTCAGGCTTATCCACGGTCGCGGCGGCGGCGTCCAGAAGGCGCGCGTGCAGTCGCTGCTCGCCCGCCTTCCGGGGGTCGTGGCGGCGTTCGAGGCGCCGGCCGACAGGGGAGGCTGGGGGGCAACGGTGGTACGCCTCGCTCCGGTGGAGAACGGTCTCACCTTGCCCTAGTCCAGGTCGATGTCACGGATCGGCTTGACGACCGGCTGGTCCTTGACGTCGCCAAGCAGCTTGCGAAACTTCTCGTCGCGGAGCTCCGAACCGGCTCTCTCCGCTCGCATCGCCTCGTCCATCTTGGCGCTCGCGCTCTCCTTGTCCCTGGCCATGGCCTGCAAACGGTCCTCGATGGAGGTCATCACCCTCGGCCTCTCGGCGGCCTTCGAGGCGACCACGAGCTGCTTCTCCGAGTCGAGCTCGAGCTGCGCCTGACAGTGCGGGCAGGTGACGATGAACCGGCTCATGCAGGCCCTCCGGGCACGATTCTACCCGGATTTGGAGACTGGGACGCGGGGCTCCGGGTCGAGAGTTCAGAGTCGAGAGTCGAGGGCTCGAGGCTCTCCGCTATTGACTTGTGACGCTCGACTCTCAACTCTTGACTCTCAACTCTCGACTTCCTGCCGATCAGACGCGGGCGGGGATGAGCTGATCGAGGGCGGCGAGGAACTTCTCGTTCTCGGGTCGGGTGCCGACCGAGACACGGGCGCAGTTGGCCAGGCCGGGGCCGCCGACCGGACGGATGATGACGCCCCGCCTCTGGAACTCGACGAACAGCTCGCGCACGTCGCCCGCGAACTCGATGAGCAGGAAGTTGGTCACCGACGAGGTGTACCTGACCCTGCGGCGGCGCAGCTCGGCCTCGAGAAACTCCATCTCGCGCAGGTTGTGGGCGCGCGACCGCAGCGCCCACTCGCCGTCCTCGAGCGCGCCCAGCGCTGCCGCCTGGGCGACCGACGACGTGTTGAACGGCGAGCGGACACGGTTGAGTGTCGCGATCACCTCGGGCGCCCCAACGCCATAGCCGATGCGCAGCCCGGCGAGCCCGAAGATCTTGGAGAACGTGCGCAGCACGATCACGTTGTGCCCGGACTTGACGTCCTCGAGCCCGTCGGGAAAGTCGGGCCGATCCACGTACTCCTGATAGGCCTGATCGAGCACCACCAGCACCCGCTCGCCGGCCGCCGCCAGCAGCCGGTCGAGCTCCGCTCGGGTGTTGTAGGTGCCCGTCGGGTTGCACGGGTTGGCGACGTAGACCAGCTTGGTGCGCGAGCTGACCGCCGCGGCCATGGCGTCGAGGTCATGACGCCGCCCGGGCGCCGTCGGAACCGCCACGGGTCGCCCGTTCACCTGGTTGATCGCCAGCTCGTACATCACGAACGACTGCTGCGAGATCACCGCCTCGTCGCCGTCGGCGATGAAGGCGCGCGCCAGCATCTCGAGGATCTCGCAGGAGCCGTTGCCGAGGATGACCTGGTCGATGGCGACGCCGTGGCGGGCCGCCAGCGCGCGCCGCAGCCGGAACCCCGAGCCGTCCGGGTAACGGTGCAGCTCGGGCAGCGCTTCACGGATTGCGGCGAGCGCCCTTGGCGAGGTTCCGAGCGGATTTTCGTTCGACGCCAGCTTGACGATGTCGCTGACTCCGAGCTCCCGCTGCACCTCCTCGATGGGCTTCCCCGGCACGTACACCGCGAGCCTGCGGATGTACTCCGGTACCTGTGGTCCGCTCATCGCGCCTCCTATCGGGTCTCGGGGGGCCGGCCGCCCCCCGCGCTACCGGCGGCGGGGGCTCCGCGCCGCTCCACCCCCCGCCCGGCGCTCTCGCCCCCGCGCCCCCACGCTCGCGAGGCATAGCCTCGCTCGCTGGCTCCGCGGCCTTGCCCCTAGAACCCCTTTGTCGCGCCGCCGGCAAAGCCGGACGGCGCTCGCCCTTCGCCTCGGGCACCCCCGCAGGAACTCGACGAGAGCGCGACGTGTTCTGCCCTCCAAGTACTCGCGGTCGCGGCGCCCCGCGGCGCAGCAAGTCTACCTCGGCCTCGCTGAGCTCCCTGAACGCGCCCGGGCGCAGCTCCGCATCCCGCACCGGCCCGATGGCGGTGCGGATCAGCCGCTGTACCGGGTGGCCCAGCCGCTTGAACATCTCGCGCACCTCGTGCGTCTTGCCCTCGCCAACCACCACCTTCCACCACGAGTTCTGCCCCGATGCCGTGACCCGCAGGAACTCGACCTCGTGCGGCACGACCCGCTGTCCCTCGATGACGAGGCCGGCCGCGAGCTTCTTGCGGGCGCCGGCGTCGGGCACGCCCCGCACCTTGGCCATGTACTCGCGGAGGACGCCGAAGCGGGGATGCGCGACCTTCATCGCCAGGTCGCCGTCGTTGGTCAGCAGCACCAGCCCTTCCGACGAGTAGTCGAGGCGCCCGACCGGGTAGAGCCGGCCGCCCACCTTGGGCCGAATCAAGTCGATGACGGTGGTCCGACCCTCGGGGTCGGCGGTCGTCGTCACGACGCCGACCGGCTTGTTGAGCAGCAGGTAGCGGGCGGGCGGCTCGCCCTTCAGCCGCTTCCCGTCGACCTTGATCGCGTCGATCGCTGCGTCGGCCTGGTCGCCGAGCTCCGCGACGCGGCCGTTGATCGTCACCCGCCCGTCGCGGATGCGCTGCTCCGCCTCCCGCCGCGAGCACACGCCGGCGCGAGCGATCAGCTTCTGTACACGTTCAGTTGCCACTTGCCGGCTCCCCCGTTTCCAGCACCACCTGCTCGACCGGCGGCAGCCCCGCCAGGCTCTCCAGTCCGAAACGCACGAGAAACTCCTTGCTCGTCCGGTACAGCAGCGGCGTGCCCACCACCGCCTTGCGCCCGGCGACGCGCACCAGCTTGCGCTCGAGTAGCGTGCGCAGCACCCCGGCGGAGTTCACCCCGCGGAGAAAGTTGACCTCGGGCAACGTCACCGGCTGGCGGTACGCGACGATCGCCAGCGTCTCAAGCGCCGCCTGGGACAGACGCGCGCGCGCGCGCAATCCGAGGAAGACGCGCAGCGCCGACTCGTGCTCCGGTCGGGTCGCCAGGCGCCAGCCGCCGCCCACCGCCTCGACCACGAGGCCGCTTCCGGGCTGCGCGTAGCGCTCCACGAGGAGCGCGAGCGCCGCCTCGACCTCGGCGCGGGTCACGTCTTCCCCCGCCGCGGTGACCAGCGCATCGACGCCGACGGGCTCGCCGGCGACCGCGAGGATCGCCTCGCACAGCGCCGCGAGCTGGAGCGGCTCAGGCATCGCCGAGCGCCTCCAGCGGCAGCGGGGTGCCGGTCGCCGTGAGGAAGATCTCCCCGAACGCCTGCCGCTGATGCGCCGACGCTGCCTGGAGGCGCACCAGCTCGAGGGCGGCGATGAACAACGTCACGCTCTCCTCGCGATCCGCCCGGGTCAGGAGGTGAGAGAGGAACGCCAGGCTCTTCTCGCGCTGGATCATCTCGTACAGCTCCAAGATCTTCTCGCGCACCGAGAACCGCATCGGAGCGAGGTCGATGGTGTGGGGGTGCTCGCGCTGGTGGCGCTCCAGAACGCGGTGAAGAGCGAGCGCCAGCATCACGACGTCCACCTCCTCGAGCTCGACCTCCTCCTCGCGATCCTCATCCTTGCCGATGCCGGTGCGCACGCTCTCCATCCCCCGCCGGACCTCCTCGAGGCCGGCCAGCGAGACGGCGGCGAAGCGCACCTTCTCGTACTCGAGCAGGCGGTCGACAAGCTCCTTGCGCGGGTCCTCCTCGCCGGCGTCCTCGCGGCGCGGCAGCAGCATGCGCGACTTGATCACCATCAGCCAGGCGGCGTAGACGAGGTACTCGCCGGCGATCTCGAGGTCGAGCGACTCCATCTCGCGCAGCACCTGGTGGTACTGGTCGCAGACTTTCGCAATCGGGATGTCCCAGATCGACACCTGCTCCTGGCGCACCAGGTGCAACAGCAGGTCGAGCGGGCCCTCGAAGGCCGGCAGGACCACGCCGGGGCGCGGGCGCTCGTCGGCGGCTAGGAGAGCAGTATCCATAGCAGGACGTTGATGAACGGTCGCAGGAGCGTGCCCAGGAAGCCGGTCCACACCAGCACGAACAGCAGCAGCATGCCGTACCGCTCGATCTGCGCAAACTGGAACGCGGCTCGCGGTGGCAGCATCGCCGCGAGCACGTGCGACCCGTCGAGCGGCGGAATCGGGATCAGGTTGAAGACGGCCAGCACGAGGTTGATCATCGCCAGCGAGAACAGCAGGTAGACCAGCGGCGCGGCGATCCCGGAGGCGCCGAGCGCCCCGGAGGAAACCACCGCCACGAGCAGCTCGCGGAACCCCGGCATGGCAGCCTTGAGGAGGAGCAGCGCCGTGACGGAAGCAATCGCGAAGATCACGTTCGACGCCGGGCCGGCGAGCCCGACGAGCGCCGGATCGCGCCGCTGGTTGCGCAGGTTGCGGGAGACGAACGGCACGGGCTTCGCCCAGCCGATGATCGGCGCCCCGATCACCGCGAGCATGAGCGGGAAGATCACCGTGCCGAACGGATCGATGTGCTTGAGCGGGTTGAGCGTGATCCGTCCGAGCCAGCGCGCGGTGGGATCACCGAGCTTTTCGGCGGCCCACCCGTGCGCCGACTCGTGCACCGAGATCGCCAGCGCGAACGCGAGGAGCTGGACGACGATCTCGGGAAGGCGGACGAGCAACGTGTTCATGACGGCGGCATGGTAGCAGCCCCATCCCCCGCCCGCCCGGGGCTCGGGGTTCGGGGTTCGGGGCGCGACCCCCACCCACCCGGGAGACGGGAACGCGACGGCTAAGGGCCGGCGGGGCGGGGGCGGATGGCGGCCCGCAAGGTGACGGCGAGAACGGCGAGCGCGAGGACGATCCAGAGGGCGCCCCAGACGACGGTCGGGATGCCGGTCGCCTCGGCGAGGAGGCGGGCGTCGGAGATCTGGCCGGAGCGGGCGATCGTGTCGGAGTAGATATCGGGCACGACGTACAAGCACGACGCAAGGCCGAAAACCCGGAGCAACCAGTCGCAGGCGATCTCGGGGAGCCACGCGGCACACGCGACGAGCGCCGCGCCCGCGACAAGGTGGAAACCGAACCCGAAGGAGAGCAGAGGGCGCACCCACAGCAGCGCCGCGACGACGATCACGGCGCCGAGCCCGAGCAGCAGCTCGCGGTCGCGCCTTGTGCGCGCGGCGACGACGAGCGCCGCGGCACCCCACGCGAGCGAGCCGAGGTACCCGGCTGTCAAGGTCAGGAAGGCGTTGCCGCCGCGGGTGAGGCAGACCCCGCCCTCGGCGGCGACCACCTCGATGCGGACGACGCTGCCGCCGGTGGCGATCGCCGCGAGCCCGTGCGAGAGCTCGTGGAAGAAGACAACGAGGATCTTCAGCGGCCACACCGCCGGCGTGTTCCACAGTAGCGTCAGCACGACGCCGACGCCGGCGAGCAGCAGCGTCCGCGACCCCGACCATGCTGCGCCGACCGCCGGGGGAACCGGCAACGTGGTGTCTCTCACCGCTCAGGCGCCTCCTCGCGGATCATCGTAGCCGACGCCACCGCCGCGCGGCTTGCTACACTTCCAGCGAAGGACCATGACGGACAGGGTGTTCCTGCACGGGATCGAGTGCCGCTGCCTGATCGGCGTGGATGCCGAGGAGCGGCTAGGGCTCCGCCCGCTGCGCATCGACCTCGACATCGATACCGACTGCCGCGAGCCCGGGCACTCCGACGACATCGCCACCGCGCTCGACTACCGCGCGGTCGCGGAGCGCATCCAGGGATTGTGCGCGGCGAGCTCGTTCCGGCTGCTCGAGGCGCTGGCGGAGTCGATCGCCAAGACCGTCCTCGACGAGTTCCCGGCGGCCGGCTCGGTGCGCGTGCGCATTGTCAAGCCGGAGGCCGTGGAAGGCGTCGCCGAAATCGGCGTCGACATCGAACGGCGATGGGGAGACTTGACGTGAGCGCGCCGGCCCGCGTCGCCCTGATCACGGGTGGCGCCGTCCGCCTCGGTCGCGCGATGGTCGAGGAGCTGGCGCGCTCGGGCTGGACGGTGGCGTTCTCCTACCACGCCTCCGAGCAGCCCGCGCACGACGTGGTCGCGGCGCTCGCCGCCGAGGGGCACACCGCGTTGGCGTTTTGCGCCGACCTCGACAACCGAACCAGCCGCCGCCGCCTGCTCGACGAGGTCGCTGCCGCCTGCGGCGGCCTCGACGCGTTGGTCAACAACGCCGCGGTGTTCCCCCGGACGCCGATCGCCGAGCTCGACGAGGAGGCACTCGCCGCGGTGCTGCGCACCAACCTGGAGGCGCCGCTGTTTCTCTCGCTCGCGGCCGCGCCGCTGCTGCGCGAGCGCTCCGGAGCGATCGTCAACATTGCCGACGTCCACGCGATGTACCCGCTCAAGCACCACCTCGCCTACTCGATCTCCAAGGCGGCGCTGGTCGCCGCAACGAAGGCGCTCGCCATCGAGCTGGCGCCGGAGGTTCGCGTCAACGCCGTCGCGCCCGGCATCGCGCTTTTCCCCGCCAGCTACGACGCGCCGCTCCGCGAGCGGCTGCTTCGCCGCACGCTGCTCCGGCGCGAGGCCGGCGGCGCCGAGATCGCCCACGCCGTCCGCTACCTCCTCGAAGGCACCCACGCCACCACCGGACAGGTCCTTGTCGTCGACGCCGGCCGAACCCTCACCCTTTGAGGACACCGTCTATACTCCCGTCATGCATCTCATCGTCAATCCGGCCGCAGCCGGGGGCCGCGTCGGTAAGCAGTGGCCCCGAATTCACGAGCAGCTCAAGCTGGCAGGTTTCGACCCGCCGCTGGAGTTCACCCGCGCGCCCGGGCATGCCGCCGAGCTGGCCGCCGCGGCGGTGCGGAAGGGCGCCGACGTCATCGTGGCGGCCGGCGGCGACGGCACCATCTGCGAGATCGTCCAGGGCCTCAACGACGCCGGCCGTGGCACCCTCGGCATCCTGCCGTTGGGGACCGGCAACGACGCCGCCCGCACGCTCGGCCTGCCGCTCACCCTCGATGCGGCTGCGCGGGTGCTGCTCGCCGGAAAGCGGCGGCGCGTCGACCTGATGAAGCTCGGCGATCATGTCGTGTTCAACGCGATTGGCATCGGCCTGCTCGGCTCGATCAACGTCAACGCCGCCGCCATCAAGGTGGTGCGCGGGATCGCTGCGTACCTCGCTGCCGCTGCCGGGACGCTGTTCAGCTACCGGCCGATCCCGATCGAGCTCGAGGGCGAGGGCTTCAGCTACTCCGGCGGGATGACGATCCTCGCGCTGCACAACGGCGTCACCACCGGCGGCGGCTTTCGGCTGACGCCGGCAGCGATCGTCGACGACGGCGAGCTCGACGGCTGCCTGGTCGGCCCAATTGGCGTGCCGACCCGGCTCGCTCGCCTAGTGGCCGCTGTCAAGGGGACGATCGGCGAGAAGCCGGGATCGCACGCGTTCCGCTTCCGCAAGCTCCGGCTGTCCACCCAGGTCCGACTGCCCTCGCATCTCGACGGCAACCCGTTCTACATCGAGCCGCCCGGCACGCTCATCGAGGTGCTCCCCGGCGCGCTCGAGGTGATCGTGAGCGGCTGACGCCCGCACCACGATCCTCAGCCAACTCGTACGAGAGAACCCGTGTCTGATCTTGGAGAGAGTCCAGGATGTTGATGAACCGCGACTTCCTGGAAATGCTGTGTTGTCCCGTCGACAAGACCCCGCTACGGGTGATGAGCCTCGGGGAGCTCGCCGATCTGAACGAGGTCATCGCGCAGGGTGATGCGAGGCACGCGTCCGGCGATCCGGTCGACAGCGTGATCGAGGGCGGTCTGGTTTCATCCAGCGGCGCCGGGACGTATACGATCGCGGACGGCGTTCCGATCTTGCTGCCTGAGCTGGGGATCCGCCGCGCCGGAGACGCTTCGGGCGCTCCCGGACCCGCGATTCGACGCGACGTGGACGCCAGCACGGACGCACGCTGGGACACGCTCTCCCGGCTCTGGAGCAGCATCCAGCCGCCGCTGAGGCCCGGCCGGCCCGACGTCGGCGTGCTCCAGCGGCTCGTCGCCGAAGGGTGTACCGGACAGCGGGCGACCCGCCCGCGGGCGCTGCTGCTGGGCGTCACGCCGGAGATCGCGACGATGCGCTGGCCCGCCGGGAACCGGCTGCTGGCGCTCGACTTCTGTTCGGCGATGATCCGCAACGTCTGGCGCGCCCCCGAGAACGAGGACGCCATGGTCGCCCGCGCCGACTGGGATGCTGCACATCCTCGAGAGCTTCCCGCAGCAGCTTCTTCAGGGCGACTCGCTGGACCGGCTCCACCTCCTGATCGAGACGGCCCGCATCGTGAAAACCGACAGCCAGACGTCGCGGCTGCCGATGGCGATCCGTGACACTCACCTCAGCGACCGGAGGACGGCCGGCGAAAGAGCCAGGTTGATCCGGTTCGACCGCGCCCTGCTGCCGGCCGAGATCTCCGGGGAGGCGCCGTCGCCTTGCATGGCCTTGGGCACTACTCAGGTGTCGGTAGCCGATCGGTTCGGGAACGTCGTGGCGCTGGCGCAGACGCTCGGGGCTTTCTTCGGGGCCGACGTGGCCACTCCGGGCCTCGGTTTCCTGTACAACTCGAACCTCAACGCTTTCGACTTCACCAGCCCGATGAGCCCGTTCTACGTCGTGCCCGGCCGGGCG
>Ga0315278_10002306_pt1 | contig 16953 bp, 12 predicted proteins | sample YL17G06_0_MG_FD_203880 | JGI IMG/M metagenome (GOLD analysis project Ga0315278, IMG submission 203880) | Sediment microbial communities from Yellowstone Lake, YNP, Wyoming, USA - YL17G06_0 | ecosystem: Environmental > Aquatic > Freshwater > Lake > Sediment | place: USA: Wyoming | collected... | reverse complement strand
TCGGCAAAGTGGACGAGGCCGCCCTGCGGGCGCTGGCTACCAACGGCGTCTGACGACGTCGGCCGCGCCGCGGCACCCCGCGTTTCAGGCCGGGCGCCACCGGCTGAGCGGCGCGACGCGCGGGCGCGGGACCTTCTTGCGCTGCTGGTAGCTGCGCGCCAGGTCGAGGTAGACGCCGAGGTCGCTCTCGAGATCCTGCGGCGTGCCGTCGAAATAGAGCGTCCGGATCGGGAGGCCGTTGAGGTCGCGCGACACGCGCGGGTAGATCGCCTCGCAGACGATGCCGTTCATGCAGGTGAACGGGCTGATGTCGATGATGCCGTCGACGCCGCGGTCGGCCAGCCGGATGGCCCTCCCCACGTTCAGCACCATCTCGCCAAGCGCGCCGTCCTGAGGCAGGTAGGGGCGCGCCACCTCGACCACCTCGTCCACCGGCGGCTCTTCGTAGCCAGCGAAGTCGCTGCGGAACGGCTCGAGCAGCACCTGCTCGTCGTGGTGCTGCGCTTTCTCCCTGAGCCAGGTCGAGGCGGTTTCCATCGACAGGATCTTCCCGTGCAGCCGCAGCTTCCGGTACTGTTCCGAGACCGTGTACCAGATCCACTCGGTGAGACCGGACAGCCAGACCTCGGCGCCCGCCTGCTCGAGGCGCCGCACCGCGTCCTCGTTCGAGAACGTGTTGAGGCGGCAGAAGATCTCGCCGACCACGCCGATGAGCGGCCGCGTCGGATCGGGCCGCGTGTCGAGGCCGATGAAGCGCAGGCGGCAGCGCACCAGCGCGGCGCGCAGCCGGCGCAACTGTTCGGCCGGCGCGGTGGGCCCGGTCTCGAACGCCTCACACACCTCGTTCAGGCATTCCTCGAACGTGGCGTCGGCGGCGCCCAGGCGGCGCTCGTACGGGCGGTGCTGCAGCAGGAGCTTCTGCAGGACGTCGGCCGCCACCAGGGCCCGCCACGCGGTGCGGAGGAAGGGGCGCGCCAGCGACCCGAGGCCGCCGTAGGCATTGCGGCTCGTCGGCGAGAGGACTTGGACCTGTTTGTAGCCGTGGGCGTCCAGCAGGCGGCGCATGTAGGCGGCGTACTGGCCGAAACGGCAGGGGCCGTCGGCGGTCGGCATGAAGAGCACCGTGCGCGTCGGGTCGGTGTCGGGCCGCTCCAGCACCCGCATGAAGTCGCCGACCGTCACCTTGGCCGGGTAGCACTCGTCGCCGGAGGTGAACTTGGCGCCGAGTTCGCGCGTGCGAGCGTCGGACGGAGGCGTCAGCGCCGCGTCCACGCCGAGCGACCGAAGCGCCGCGGCGAACAGCCGCGCGCTGCCGTACGCCATCGGCGGGAGATAGACCCGCTTGCCCGTCAGCGCGTGGCCGTCGGTGCGCTGGCCGAGCGGTCGCTCTCCGCCTGGTCCGAACTGCATCGAAGAATGCCCTTGCTGTCGAGGTAGGCTTCGCACCGCGTGAGATAGCCGGCGTCGTTGCCGTGGCCGTCGAAGGACAGGACGAGCAGCGGAGCGCCCGCGGCCTGTCGGGTGAAGTACTTGACGTAGGAATCGGGCCCGCACTTGAAGTTGGAGATGTAGATGATGTGCAGGTTCGGCCGCGACGCCACCAGGCGCGCCGCCTCGAGTATGCGCCGGCCCGACGTCCAGTACATGTTCGCGTGCAGGTCATCCACCGCCTCGCGGCCCGTCACGAGGAAGTCGATCGGGATCACGTTGACGCCGTAGTACCGGCGCAGCTTCCGCGGGATGTCGCAGTTGATGCTGCGATCGTAGATGTTGTAGGGCCGGCCGACCAAAACGATGCCAGGCTCGCCGGCGCGCTCGAGCGTCTCGAGTGCGCCACGCCCCGCCTCGAGCAGCCCCTCCTGGAAGCGCCGCTGCGCCGCATAGGCGGCGTCGACCGCCCGATCGCTCGCGCGCCGCCGCACGCCCAGGTGCGCCGCCATCTCCGCCAGCGCGCCCTTGATGCGGTCGGGCCCCATCTGGAAGTGCAGGCTGGGCGCGAGGATCCGCGAGGCGAACGCCTCGAGGCGGGGCGCAGTCCGCAGGACGTAGGGCAGCGTCTGGATCCACGGGCAGAAATGCGCGACGGTCGGCGAGTCCTCGTGCGACTCGCTGTCGAGCATGTTCGGGACGAGAACGTAGTCGACGCCCTGCTCGAACAGCGACAGCGCGTGGCCGTGGGCCACCTGCACCGGGTAGCAGGGCTGCGCCAGCGCGAGCTCGATGCCCTCGCCGGCCATCTTGCGGTCCGTCGGCCTCGACAGGATCGGCTGGAGGCCGACCGCCGTCAGGTAGGTGTGCCAGAACGGGTACCGCTCGAGCGTCGACATCGTTCGCGGGATGCCGACCGAGATCTTGCCTGGCACCGGCGGCTCCCCCGGAGCGGCGGTCGGGCCGATGACGGTCTCGAGCAGGCGATCGCGGTACTCGAGCAGATCTTCGATGACCGGCCGCCTCGTGGTCGACGCCGGGCGCCTGAAGCGATCCGAGCACTTGTCGCCCCAGTAACTCTTCTGCCCCTCGATCGTGAATTCCTTGATGTCGCACTCGTTCGTACAGGACCGGCACACGAAGTCGCGCGTGGACTGCTCGAGCGTCGTCAGGTCGTAGCCGCGGAACCGGGTGACGCCGCGGCCGGCGCGGTGCCAGTTGCGGGCGATCAGGGCCATCCCGATCGCGCCCATCACGCCGTTGTAGGGCGGCACCGTGATCGTCCTGCCGAGGATCGACGCGAAGGCCGCCGCCACCGCGTCGTTGTAGGCCGTGCCCCCCTGGAAGTAGATGACGTCTCCGATGCGGCGGCCGCGGACGACGCGGTTCAGGTAGTTGAGGGCGATCGAGTAGGCCAGTCCCGCCACCAGGTTCGGAATCGGCTCGGCCTTGTGCAGCCAGCCCGTGACGTCGCGCTCCATGAACACCGTGCAGCGTTCGCCGAGTTTGGTGGGAGCGGCGGACGACAGGGCGAGACGCGCGAACTCGTTCTTGATGCTGATCCCGAGCTTGTCGGCCTGCTCCTCGAGGAACGACCCGGTGCCGGCCGCGCAGGCCTCGTTCATCGTGAAGTCGACGACGACGCCGTTCTCGAGCGAGATGAACTTGGAGTCCTGGCCCCCGATCTCGAAGATCGTGTCGACCAGCGCGCCGCCCCGGGCGCTACTCACGCGCACCGCGCCGGTCTTGTGCGCCGTGATTTCGTCGTTGACGACATCCGCGCCGACGAACTCGCCGACGAGTTCCCGGCCCGATCCGGTCGTGCCGACGCCCGCCACGGTGATTCGGTCGCCCCAGGCCGCCTTGAGCTCCGTCAATCCCTGTTGCACCGCCTCGACCGGCCGGCCCGCCGTCCTGAGGTAACTGTCGAACACGACGTCGCCGGCCTCGTCCACCACGACGAGGTTGGTCGAGACCGATCCGATGTCGATGCCCAGGTACGCGGTGAAGCGGTCGCCGCTCACGGGCGGCTCATAAGGCCTCACCCCGTCCCTGAGCAGGACCACGTTGTCGAGCGTCAGCGGCGTGCCGTCGAAGGAACGGACCTGGCCGACGTGCTGGTGCAGGCGGTGGATCTGGCCGAACGACCGCTTCTCGGTCTCGTCCGCCTCGAGCATCGCGGCGCCGATGGCCCCGCACCAGGCGCAGAACGGGGGGACGATCAGCTGCGACCCGTCGAGCTCGAACGTCTCGCGAAGCGCCTCGACCACGCCCTCGTTGTGGGCGACCGCGCCGATCAGCAGGACAGGCGCTTCGACCGTGCGGCCCTTGACCACGCCGCTCTTGAAGTTCTGCGCGACAGCCCGGCACAGCCCGCGGAGGATCTCGGCGGGCGAGCAGCCCTTCTGCTGCGCGTGGATCATGTCGGACTTGGCGAAGACCGAGCACCGGCCCGCGATGCGAGCCGAGGTGCCCTCCGCCCGTACGACCTCGCTCATCTCTTCGACCGCGTAGCCCATCCGGGCCGCCTGCTGATCGAGGAACGACCCGGTGCCGGCCGCGCATTCGCCCCCGCGGTCGTAGTCGGCGATCAGGCGCCGGCCGCCCGGCGTGGCCGGCTCGAGGCGGAGGTAGCGCGAACTCTCCCCGCCGATTTCGAAGACCGTCCGGATCTCGGGATAGAACGCGGCCACCATGTGCGCCGCGGCCTTGAACTCGTTCTCGTAGTAGATGCCCAGAATGCGGGCGATCGTCCGGCTGCCCGAGCCGGTCACGCGGATGCCCTCCACGTGGCCTTCCGGCACCGACTCGTAGAACGCGTGGAGGATGTCGTACGCCGCCTGGACGGGACTGCCGGCAATGCGCACGTAGTCGGACACGACGAGGGGGTTCGCCGACTCGTTCACCAGGCGGAAGCCCGGCTGCGCCGCGCACAGCGCCTCGAGCAGCGGGCGGTCGTCGGGCGTGCCGAGCGCGGCCAGCTTGAGCCCGATGGCCCCGATGTCGAGTCCTACGTTGATCGCCAAACCCCACCTGCGAAGTGACGTGCTGTCGCCCTGAACGGTGATGCTGGAAGAGGTAGCGGACCTCGCGGTCCGGAGTGGTGCCCCGGTATTCTACCTCAACCGGGTTGCCAAGCTTGATATCATAGCGCGGCTCTCGCATGATGCCTGGTTCATCGATGAGACCAACACCCCCGCGCGCCGCGCGCCGCCGCCCGCTCGACGTCCGACGGATGACGCTCACGGCGCGTCTCCTCACGCGCTACCACGGCCTGCGGACCGAGGGGCGCGGACGAGGACGGACCGCGGCGGCCATCGGCCTCGGTGTCTTCATCGGCTGCATCCCCCTGTTCGGGTCCCACCTCTGGCTCTGCGCGGGCTTCGGCTGGCTGTTCCGCCTCAACCGCCTGAAGATGTACCTGGCCGCGAACATCTCGAACCCGCTGCTCGCGCCGTTCATCGTGTTCGCCGAGATTCAGCTGGGTGCCTACGTGACGGACGGCTCCGTCTACCCCCTGTCGGTCGGCGCGCTACGGCAGACGAGCCCCTGGCACTTCACCGGCGACCTGCTGGTCGGCACGCTCGTGGTCGGCACCGTGCTTGCCGCCTTGGCGGCGACCGCGACATGGACCTTCGCCAGATCCTGGTCCGACCCGCGCGAGGACGACCTGATTGCCGCCTCCGCCGCCAGGTACCTTCCTGTCGGCATCCAGACGTGGGAGATGGCGAATGCCAAGCTCAGGTTGGACCCCGTGTATCGCGAGGCGCTCCGGATCCTCGATCGGCCGGTCGACGGGCGGGTGCTCGACCTCGGGTGCGGCCGTGGCCTGATGCTGGCGCTGCTGTCGGTCGCCCGGGAGCGGCGCGGCGGCGGGCCGCTGCCGTTGCTGCACGGCATCGACTACCGGCGCCGCATGGTTCAGCTCGCGCGGCGCGCGCTCGGCGACCACGCGACCGTCGAGCAGGCCGATCTCACGACGTGCGACCTGCCGCCGTGCCGCGTCGCCATCCTGTTCGACGTCCTTCACTGCCTCCCCGAACCGGTTCAGGAGGCGCTGCTCTCCCGGCTGCGCGACTCCGTGGAGCCAGGCGGACTGCTACTGCTCCGGGAGGCCGATGCCGGCGGGGGCGCGCGGTTCGCCGCCGTGAAAGTGACCAATCGGCTGGTCGCCCTCCTGCAGGGTCGCTGGGAGCGCCGCTTCCACTTCAGGACCTCGCAGGACTGGGTGGGCCTGCTGGCCCGGTTCGGGTTCGTCGCCGATGCCGCCCCGAACGACGAAGCCACGCCGTTTACCAACGTGTTGATTCGGGCCAGGCGGGTGGTCTGACACTGGACGCTCCAATCTTGCACACCGCGAACCACGCGCGAACGGGCATGACTCTTTCGCCTGCCGCGACGAACCGGCTCCGGGCCGACCTCCACGTACACTCGTGGCACTCGGGGTTTACGCGATCGATGCCGATGTTCCGGAGCCGCGACTGCTACTCGACCCCGGACGAGGTCTACCGGGAGGCGAAGGCCCGAGGCATGGACGTCGTGACGATTACCGATCACGACAGCATCGACGGCTGCCTCGAGTTCCTCTCGCGCCATCCCGACGCCCCGGATTTCCTCATGGGCGAGGAGATCGAGTGCCGGCTGCCCGATCGCGGTATCCGCCTTCACCTCGGCGTGTTCGGCCTGACCGAGCGGATGCACGCCGAGATGCGGGCGCTCCGCGGCGACGTGCGGGAAACCGCCGCGTTCCTGCGCGCCGCCGGCGCCGCACTGGTGCTGCACCACCCGTTTCACTTCTTCCGAGGCGAGATTCCCGCGCAGGAGTACCTGAACGCGCTGCTGCCGCTCGTGGACGCCGTCGAGGTGCGGAACGGCACGATGCTGCCGGCCCACAACGACGTCGCGTCGGCCATTGCGGGCGCCTGGCGCCGCCGCGGGACCGGCCAGCCGATGGGCGAGACCGGCGGCAGCGACGCGCACGTCCTCGGCCACGTCGGCGACACCTGGACGGCGGTTGAAGTCGAGGCGCAGGGCGGCGACGCGCGCCGGCCGGCGCCGCTCGGGCAGGTGTTCCTCAACGGGCTCCGCGGGGGCCGATCGACGGCGGCCGGCCTTCAGGGCACCGCCGGACGATTCGCGTTCGAGATCTATGGCGTGGTCTTCAACTACTGGGGCGGTTTGATCGGCCTGCGCCCGAGCGGCCTGACGGCCTCCGAGCGGCTGACCGGCGCCGCCTGCTCGATCGTGTCGCTCCCGTTCCAGTTCACGCCGCTCCTGGTCAGCCTCGCGCAGAAGCAGGGCGAGCGGCGGCGCGTGGCTCGCTTCGCGCGCGAACTGGGCTGACGCGCCGCTTCTGTGGCGGCCCGACGACCCCCGAAGAAAACCGAACCGGCCGGCCGGGCGGCGCGTCTAAGTGGGAGGCGCGGTGCTACACTGAGATTCTCATGATCGGCCTTGGACGGACCAGTTTGAGCCTGTTCGGCATGCTCGCGGTGGTGGCGGCCATCCTCGCCACCGCGACCATCTGGCTGGTCCTCACCGACCCGGTCACGGTCGCCAACTCGGTCAGCGAGGGCGACGTCTCCCCCCTGGTCCGCGAGCTTGCCTCCGCCGTCTTCGAAGCGCTCAAAGGGCTGCTCAAATACTTGTAGTAGGCGGTAGGCCGTAGGCCGTAGGCAGCGTGACACCCGTGATCCACTGCCTACTGCCTACTGCCTACTGCATACTGCCTACTACTGTTAGCTATCAGCTGTTAGCTGCCAGCTGTTAGCTGCCCGCTACCAGCTGCCCGCTGTTTGGTACAATAGCCCCCTGATGCTCGCCCCGTTCTTCCACGCCTGGGAACGCCGTCTTCACTCCCGCACACCCGACCGCGTGGTGCGCCCCTTCGAATGGGGCCTCGAGTGGGTGACGACGAACGGCCATCGGCCGGACGCCCCCCCGGACGTGGTGCTGGCCGACTGGGCGAGAGCGGCGCTCTCCGACTCTCCCAGGTTCTTCGAAACGCCTCCGACGAGCGACTTCGAGTGGGAGGCCGACACGACGGGGACAGACGGGTCGGCCGGCACCGTCTCGTTTCCGAGCGTCATCACGACGCCGCACGCCGAGAACAATATCGTCTACGGCCGGTTGTTTCAGGCGCCGCGCCTGAAGGGCGGAACCGAGGACCATCGCCGGGCCGTCGTGGTGCTGCCCCAGTGGAACGCGGACGCGGACGGGCACGCCGGGCTCTGCCGGCTGCTGGCGCGCTTCGGCGTCAATGCCCTTCGACTGAGCCTGCCCTACCACGACCGTCGGATGCCGCCCATCATGAGCCGCGCTGATTTCATCGTCAGCTCGAATGTGGGACGGACCGTCCAGGTCTGTCGGCAGGCCGTCGTCGACGCCCGGCGCGCCGTGGCCTGGCTGGCGCGGGAGGGCTACGAGCGGATCGGGATCCTCGGGACGAGCCTCGGGTCGTGCCTGGCGATGCTGACGTCGGCGCACGAGCCGCTGATTCAGACGGAAGCCCTGAACCACGTCTCGCGGTATTTCGCCGACGTCGTGTGGGAGGGCCTCTCGACCCAGCACGTCCGAGCGGGGCTCGACGGCCACATCACGCTCGAGCGGCTGCGCGAGCTGTGGATGCCGATCAGCCCGCAGGCCTACGTGTCGCGCATCCGCGACAAGAAGACGCTGCTCGTCTACGCCCGCTACGACACGACGTTCCCAGTTCACCTTTCGCTGGACCTCATTCGCGAATTCCGGCGCCTCGACGTGCCCTACCAGCTCGTGGTCCTGCCGTGCGGCCACTACACGACGGGGCTTGCGCCGTTCAAGTACGTGGATGGCTATGTGCTGACGAAGTTCCTCGTCCGGAATCTCTAGGAACAGAAGCCAGAAGGCGGAATCCTGAAACCGGAGTCGGCCCCGGTCCGGCCCCGCCTGAGGGCGACCCGATCGACCCCGCCCCTGTGATACCCTCCGCTGGAAGGCCCTGACGACAGGATCGGTGCTCGTCAGCCGGTTCGCCGCTCTGCTGCCTGTCAGCCCCCGGGCCCGACGGATGGCGGATCGTGAGGCGAAGGCGCACATGAATACTCCGAGGCTCGTGATCGCCTATCCGGACGGAAGGACCGAAACGCACGAGCTGGCTGGCCGGGACACCTCGCTCGGGCGTCGAGGGGAGTGCACCGTGCGGCTCACGGGTTCGGACGTGTCCCGGCACCATGCGGACATCACGCCAGACCCACGCGGCTTCGTGCTCAGCGACAAGGGTTCGAGGTGCGGGACCTTCGTCAACGGCCAGCAGGTGACCGAGCACGTGCTGTGCCACAAGGACCAGATCCGGCTCGGCCGGAGCGCCGACTGCGAGATCGTGTTCATGGCCGCCGGGGCTGACTCCGAGGTCCATTCCGTCTCGAGCGCGGGCGACCTCCACCAGCTCGCGACGCTGCTCGACAACCTCCGCGCCCTGGGGTCCGGCCGTGTGCTCGACGACGTATTGACGATGGTGATCGACGCGGCCATCGGGGTGACCGGGGCAGAGCGCGGGTTCATCATGCTGGCAGGGGCGGACGGCCTCCTCGACTTCAAGATGGGCCGCGAGCGCGGCCGGGTCACGCTTCCTGGCCGCTCGTTCGAGACCTCCCGCAAGATTCCCGTCGAGGTCTTCTCGACGGGGGAGCCGCGCATCGTCAACTTCAACGATCCGGCGATGGCCGAGGGTCATAGCGAGACGATGTGCTTCGGGATCCGGCACGTCCTGTGTGTGCCGCTCGTGCTCGTGCGGTACGTCGAGCAGGTCGAGGCCGACTGCGGCGAGAAGCGCATCGGCGTGCTCTACCTCGACAGCGCGGAGAAGGGTGTGCTGACGTCGCCGGCGACGCGGGGCGCGCTCGAGACGCTCGCGGGCGAGGCGGCCGTCGCCATCGAGAACGCACGCCTCTATCGCGAGGCGTGCGAGAAGGCCCGCCTCGAGCACGAGTTGCAGATCGCCGCCGAGATCCAGCAGGCCCTGCTGCCGCGGGGCGAGCATGCGGGGGCTTACTTCGACGTGGCCGGGGCGTCGGTCCCGTGCCGGGCCATCGGCGGGGACTTCTTCGACTACCTCGAACTGGACGAAGGCGGCCTCGGTGTCGCGCTCGCCGACGTCTCCGGGAAGGGGGCGCCGGCCGCGCTGCTCACCGCGGTCGTCCAGGGGATGTTCACCATCGAGGCGGCCCACGCGGGCGGCCCGGCGGGCACCCTCGGCAAGATCAACCGCGCGTTGAAGCGGCGAACCGTCGAGTCGAAGTTCGTCACCATGTTCTTCGGCGTGCTGTCGGCGGACGGCACGTTCGTCTACTGCAACGGCGGGCACAACGCGCCCGTGCTGCTGCGCCGCGGCGCCGCGTCTCGTCTCGTGACGGGCGGCACGATCCTCGGCATGTTCGACACGGCCGTCTACGATCAGGAGACGCTGATGCTCGAGCCCGGCGACACGCTGGTCGTCTTCAGCGACGGGATCTCGGAGGCGCAGAATCCCGCCGGCGAGGACTACGGCGACCTCCGGCTCATTGCCTGCGTGCAGGCCAATCGCGGCGCGCCGCCGGCTGCGATGCGCGAAGCCCTCCTGGCGTCGGTGAGGACGTTCGCTTCGGGCGCGTTGCCGAGCGACGACATGACGGTGCTCATCCTCCGCTACCATCACGCCTGAACACCCCTGCCGGGATGCCAGGCGCGGCCTGGGCGACGGGGGTCGTCAGTAGTAGAAGATCTGCAACTGCACGAGCGCCTGCATCCGATCGGGCTGCCCCGCGGTGTGCTGGCGTCCCGCGCTGAACTTCAGGTTACGGTTGTACCCGGCCATCCACCACGCCACGCCCACCTGGAGCGAGTTCTGGTCGGCGGTCGACGCGCTGTCGAAGTTCCGCGCGGCGTACTGCACGAACGGGGAGACCCTGCCCGCTGCGAAGTGGAACCCGGCTTCCATGAGGATGTTGTCCTGCTTCGCCAGCGACGGCAGGAACGCTCCGCCGTCGACGCGGCTCCAGCCGACCTGGAACGTGACGCCCTGCTGGTCCTCGTTGACGGGCTGTTCGACGAAGGCATCGAACCCGAACGAGCCGTACTCCTCCTGCACGTCGAAGCTCCCGCCGATGCCGACCACGCGCTTGCTGCCCTGGAAGGTGCCCGCGCAGAAGTAGCCCGTCTCGGGCGCGAACGGATACCAGACGCCGCGGCCGGCGACGCGCACCGTGTTCGTGGAGTCGGTGCCGCGGACGCCCGAGAACACCCCGAGGCGGTACTCCAGGTGCTGCCCGAGCGGGTAGCCGCGCGCCTGCACGCCGTAGTCCCGGCCGACCCTCGCTCCCGACGGAGCGGACTCGACGAAGGTGTACGGCCCGTAGTCCACCGGCAGCAGCGCCGCCGCCGACTGAATGTGGTTGCGGCTCTGAGCGAGATCCAGCATGCCCACGTCCACCTTGAACGCGTCGTGCTGGTTGTAGGTGACAAACGCGTCCTGCATGTAGATCGTGCCCGCATCCTTCACGCCGGACGTCCCGGTGCCCTTGCCCACGTTCGGGCTGTCGGTCTCGAAGAAGAACGTCCACTTGTCGGAGACCTTCCCACCGAACAGGATCCGGAACCGCCGCAGGAAGACGTTCTTCGACGTGGCCGTCCCGTCCGCCGTCTCCAGGCTCTCGAACTGCGTTTGCAGCAGGAACCCGATCTTGATGCTGGTCTTCTGGTCCTTCGATTCAATCTGCCACTGGGCCGCCGCCGGCGCGGCAGACCCCGCCAGCAGCGCGGCCGCAGCCGCCATTACCACCAACCTCCGCCTCGTCATTCTCGCCTCCTCGCTCGGTCTTGCACCAGGGGTACGCCAGACCTCAATTGCCCGACGCGCGCAGGGGGGACAGGGGCCGGCGCGGCCATTCGCGGACCCGGCGAAGTGTGCCGCCTTTACGTCACCGAGCGCAACACGAGAGTAGACGATGCGGGGGAATATCACCGAAGACAGCGGCCGCGGGTGTGCAGGTCAACGGGGAATCGGCTCGCATCCGGCTAACGCTGAACCGCCATACGACCGAAACGATAGGTGGTCGGTCCCGTACGGGCCGCCCCGTTGATTCGTCAGGGCCGCAAGGCAGGAAGAGAGAGTCGCTTCGTCATGAAATTCAGCCGTTCGCTCAAGTCAGACGGCGATCCCGGCAGCCGCGGACGGACCCTGCGAGCCCAGATCGAGAGGGTGAACAAGGAACTCTGGATCATCCTCTCGATGTTCGTGATCGCGGCGGTCCTGAACTTCGCCGTGGCGGCCCATCGGATGGTGATTGCGCTCTACACGTTGCCGACGGTCTTCTCGGCCTACGTCTACGGGCGCCGCCACGCGACGCTCACCGCGGTGGGGAGCAGCCTGGTCGTCGTCCTCCTGCTCTTCACGAGGCCGTGGTTGTTCAAGGGCGGCGGCGGCGACGTGGACGCGATGCCCTGGCTCGACGTGTTGCTGTGGGCCTGCGTGCTCGTCATCACGGGGTACCTGATGGGGACGCTCTACGAAGTCAAGAACGCGCAGATGAGCGAGCTTCGGGAAACCTACTACGGCGTGCTCGAGATCCTCCGGCACTTCGTGTCGAACGACAAGTACACCGAGAACCACTCCTACCGGGTGTCGCTCTACGCGACCAAGATCGCGACGGCCCTGCGATTCCCGCCCGATTCGCTCGAGGACGTCCGGGCGGCCGGCCTGCTGCACGACATCGGGAAGCTGCAGATCGGGCGCGAGATCCTCCACAAGGCGGCGAGCCTGACGCGCGAGGAGCACGCGGAGATGGGGCGCCACGTGCCGCTGGGTGTGGAGATGCTGGGCCGGGTTGGCGGGACGCTGCGGCGCGTGCTTCCGATCGTCCTCGCCCACCACGAGCGCTACGACGCCGCGGTCCCCGCCGGGCCCGAGTCGGATGGCATCCCGCTGGCCGCGCGTGTCATCAAGGTGGCCGATGTCTACGATTCGCTGACGAGCGACCGCCCCTACCGCAAGGGCATGCCGCCGTTCGAGGTGAGGGGCATCATCGTGAACGGTGCGGGCTCGGAATTCGACCCGGTCGTCGTGCAGGGCTTCGTGGCGGCGTTCGACGACGGTGCTCTGGAGCTGCCGCACTTCGTGCCGTGAGAAACGTCGACGACCGGAAGGCGGCCCCCCTGTGCGGCGAACGTCTCGCTGCCGACGGGACCCTCGCCCGGCAACGCGCCGTTCGGCACGGTGCCCGAACACGAAGCCACCCTCCTGCCGCCGGTCTTCAGAGAGGCGCCGCCCGCCCCATATAGCACGGCATCGGACCGTCCGATACCCAGAATGTCGGGCCCGGCGTCCGTCTCGAGCGGAAGTCCGACAGTATCGTGGATATGACGTTCACCCGGGTTCACGCTGATGGAATCACCTGTCCTGGAAGTCGATTTGACGAGTCTCGAAGTCGAACCCGCGACCGAGGCCGAGCACCTGCGCCGTCTGCTCGACAAGCAGCCCAGCTGCCTGATGCGGGTTGGTGCCGACGGTGAGGTGCTGGCGGCCAACGAGGCGTCGCTGCGGCTGCTCGGCGTGGAGTCGCTGACCGACGCCCTGGGCAAACCGTTCAGCGCGTGGCTGCCTCCCGAGCAGCATCCCCGGTGGGCGGCGTTCAGCGCGCAGGTCGTCGGCGGGTCGCCGTCGTCGATCGAATGCGACATCCAGGCGGCCACAGGCGAGGGCCGGGTGGCACGATTCCACGGGGTCTCGATCACCGACCATCCCGACGGCATCACCTCGATGGTGCTCTCGGCTCGCGACGCCATGGATCGCCGCCGGCTGGAGCGGAGCCTGAACGAGATGGCCGCGGATCGCGAGCGCATGGTCGCGGAGTCCGAGGCCGAGCGCGCGAAGGTGCGGGAGGGGCTCGAAGCGCTTCGGGCACAGTACCTGGGCGAACTGCAGCGCGCCACGAGGGAGGCCGCGCTGCGGCAGGCAGAGGCGTCGCGCGAGGAGCACGACGCCGTTCTCCGGGGACTCGAATCCCAGCGTCTCGACCTTCAGGCCCAGCTCGACCATGCGTTCGCCGACCGCCACCGGGTCGAGTCGGCGCTGGCCGACGCCGAGGCGCGGCTGCAGCACGCGGCGGTCGAGCGCGAGGCCGACCGCGGCCGGTTCGAACGATCGCTCGACTCCATGGTCGAGCGGCACGAATCCGAGCTGCGCGAGGCGGGGACCTCCATCGGCCAACTGACGGCGGAGAAATCAGCGCTGCAGCAGAAGCTCGACCTCGCGGAAGGCCGCAGCGTGGAGCTGGCGGCGGCGCTAGGCGACGCCGAGGCCCGGCATCAGCAGGCCGTCGAGGCGCTCGCGCGGGACGCCGAGCTCGCGCGGGACGCCGAGCTCGCACGATTGGCACTTCAGACCCGACTGGACGAAGCGGTCACGGACTGCCGCCGCCTCGAGGAGGCCGTGCTGCGCCGCGCCGAAGCGACGCACGAGGAGCATGACGCCGTCCTCCGGGGACTCGAATCTCAGCGTCTCGACCTCCAGGCCCAGCTCGACCAGGCGATCGCCGATCGCCACCGGGCAGAGTCGGCGCTGGCCGACACCGAGGCGCGGCTGCAGCACGCGGCGGTCGAGCGGCACGAATCCGAGCTGCGCGAGGCGGGGACGGCCATCGGCCAGCTGACGGCGGAGAAGGACGCGCTGCAGCAGACGCTCGACGACGCTGAAGGTCACCGCCTGGAGCTGGCGGCGGCGTTGCGCGAGGAGCATGACGCCGTCCTCCGGGGACTCGAATCCCAGCGTCTCGACCTCCAGGCCCAGCTCGACCAGGCGATCGCCGACCGCCACCGGGCAGAGTCGGCGCTGGCCGACACCGAGGCGCGGCTGCAGCACGCGGCGGTCGAACGGCACGAATCCGAGCTGCGCGAGGCGGGGGACGCCGCGGAGCAGGCTGCTGCACACCAGGACGCCGCCCGATCGGGAGCCGTGCATGACGCCGGCGAGCGCGAGCAGTTCTGGGCGGCGATCGAGCAGGCGGGGACCGCCCTCGGCCAGCTGACGGCGGAGAAGGACGCGCTGCAGCAGAAGCTCAACCACGCGGAAGGCCACAGCGTGGAGCTGGCGGCGGCGCTCTGCGACGCCGAGGCCCGGCATCAGCAGGTCGTCGCGGCGCTCGCGCAGGACGCCGAGTTCGCGCGATCGGCCCTCGAGGCCAGACTGGACGAGGCGGTCATGGACTGCCGCCGCCTCGAGGCGGCCGTGATGGCGCGGGATACGGGGGGCGCTCAGGCGCCGGGTGTCACCTCGGTCGCCGCCGCCGATGCGGGGCAGGGCGCCCTGGCCGCGACAGCCGCCGATCAGGCCATTGCGCTCCACGCGCTCGCCGATCAGGTCCGTCGCCTGTCTCCGCTCGCAGCGGCCGGCAGGGTGGGACGCGAGATTGCCTCCGAGTTGCAGTGCCTCGTCAGAGGAGCTGACGCCGCATCGACCCGGCTCCTCTCAGCCTGCCCGATCGATCATCCCCACCGGGCGGACGTGGAACGGCTGCGCGCCGATACCATCCAGGCCGCTGCGCTCGCCGGAGAGCTGCTGCTGGCCACCCTCAGCCCCGAGGATTCGGAGTGGGCCCCTCGCGGCGCGAAGTTCCCGGTGAGGCGCGTGTGAGCGGCCCGCAAGTCTCGCGCCGGCAGCGCGCGTCGCGGGTCCCGGAAATCACCGGAGTCCGCCTCGCTCCAGCCGCCGGCGAGGCCACGCTCGTCAACATTTCCTCCAGCGGCGTGCTGGTGGAATGCGGGACTCGCGTGGCGTCGAGCACGGCCGTGACGGTGTTCTTCGAGGGCACGTTCAAGCCGGCGTCCGTCGCTGGGCGCGTCGCGCGATGCGTGGTGGGGAGGATCGGCGCGGACGGCTTGCTCCGCTATCACATCGGCATCGCCTTCAACCAGATGATCGAGTTCGACGTCCCGGAGGCACCGGTTCAACCCGACCCGCTTCCGGAGAGTCCGCCTTCGTTGCCCACCGAGGCTCGCCCCGCCGCGCCTCCGAAAGCCCGCAACCGCTGGTAGTCCCGCACCCTGCATCGCGTCCAGAGGGCGAGGTCGGCCGCGGCGGCCTACTCCCGCCGTCCCATGGCTTCCTCCACCGCCGCTGCGAGCGCCAGCAGGTCCGGCGTCCGGCCGCGGTGTCCCGCGAGCTGCAGGCCAACGGGGAGGCTGCCGCCGGAACGGCTGCAGGGCAGTGAGATTGCCGGGTGGCCCGTGATGTTGAACAGCTGCGTGAGCCTCAACATCAGAGCGCGCACCGGGTAGGCCTGCCCGCCGAAGGTGAGCGTCGTGCTGCCGATCGGCTGGGCCGTGATGGGCACGGTGGGCAGCACCAGGGCGTCGACATCCTCGAGCGCGGCGTCCACTTCACGGCGGAGGGCATCGGCGCCGCCTCGGGCGCGGACGTAGTCTTCCGCCAGGACGTACCGGCCCATCTCCAGCCGCTGCCTGACCGGCGCCGTGTAGAGATCCGGATCGGCGTCGAGCCTCCTCGCGTGGTAGGCCGATGCCTCGGGCAGCTGCAGGTGCAGGTAGACCGTGGCGATGTCGGAGGCGTGGCGGACCGCGCGTTCCGAGATGGTGACGCCCGCCCCGGCGAGCCGCTCGAGTGCGAGGCCAAACGCCTTCTCGACGTCGCCGTCCAGGACGTCCAGGAAGTACGGCTTGAGAAGGCCGAGGCGCAGCGAACCGGAGGGCACGCGGGAGGAGGGAAGCCCGCGGGGATTCCGATCTCCCGCCATCGCCCGGTACAGCAGCGACGCGTCCGCCACGGACCGCGCGAGCGGACCGACGTGATCGAGCGTCCGGCTCAAGGGGATGATCCCGTCGCACGGCAGTTCGCCGCTCGTCGGCTTGAGTCCAACGCAGCCGCAGACCGCAGCCGGAATCCGGACCGACCCGCCCGTGTCCGTGCCGATCGAGGCGAAGCCCATGCCGGCCACGACCGCCGCTGCCGAGCCGCCGCTGGATCCGCCCGCAAACCGCGTCGAGTCCCAGGGGTTGCGCACCGGGCCGAACGCCGAGTCCTCACTCGTGGTGCCGAACGCGAACTCGTGGAGATTGCACTTGCCGAGAAAGACCGCGCCCGCCTCGCGCAGGCGGGCCGCCACGGTGGCGTCCGCAACCGCCACATGACCTTCGAGCACGCGCGACCCGGCGGTCGTCGGCGCGCCCGCGAGATCGATGAGGTCCTTCAGCGAGATCGGCACGCCGTGCAGCGGCCCGCGGTACCCGCCGGACGCGATCTCGATGTCAGCGCGCCTGGCGTCCGCGCGCGCCTCGTCGGCCAGCACCGTGATGAACGCATTCAGGCGGCCGCTGTCGGCGGCGATCCGCTCGAGGCATGCCTCGGTGACGTCCGACGACGACACCTGGCCCGACGCGAGGCGGTTCGAGAGTTCGGCGATCGTGAGGCCGGTGATCGTCATGTCGCGGCCGGCTCCGGCGGCTCCGGCACGGTGTCGTTCCAGTCGGCCGCCCTCAACGCGACCGTCGCCAGGGCCA
>Ga0315278_10002305_pt1 | contig 16956 bp, 9 predicted proteins | sample YL17G06_0_MG_FD_203880 | JGI IMG/M metagenome (GOLD analysis project Ga0315278, IMG submission 203880) | Sediment microbial communities from Yellowstone Lake, YNP, Wyoming, USA - YL17G06_0 | ecosystem: Environmental > Aquatic > Freshwater > Lake > Sediment | place: USA: Wyoming | collected... | reverse complement strand
GCGAAGTCCTCGGACACGCGCAGACCCTGTCATCCGCTATTTTCCCGCACGCGCCAACCACGCCCCCTTAGCACTCTCTAACATTCCCATCGTGTTGCCCGGTGTCCACAGTCTACTTTGAGCTGGGCGAAAACAATAGGGGCAAATTCCTGCGCATCTCAGAAGCAGGCGCAGGGTGTGTTGGAGAGCATTGGAAAAACTCATCCGACGCCCCCTCCCCGCTACCCGCGCCCCCCGACCCTCACATCCACCTCATCACGCCCCGCACCCCCCACCCCTCCCCTCCCTTCCCCAGCCCCCGCGGCCGGTCCTCCCTCATAGTCCCCTCTGGCGCCTCCCCCGAATCCCCTACCGCCGCCCCCGCCTGGGTCGCCCTCCGGGACGTCCTCCTACGCGCCCAGGCAGCCGCTTATGATTACCATTTCGCGTCGGGGTTGGCAGCCGCGGGCGTGCCGCCGCCGCCGCCGCCCACGCCGGCCGCGGACCCGCGCCTAGTGGCCGCGATTGCGGGGCCGTCGTCCGTGGTGGGGCCCGGCCCGGCGCCGCCGACCATCACGCCCACGCCCTCGGGCGGAAGCCTTGTAAGGGCAGGACACAAGCGGTTCTTCTTTGACGCGGGGGCGAACGCGAAGGGCGGGTACCTCCGCGTGTCAGAGGTGAAAAGGGAAGAGAGGGGCGGAGGAGGAGCGCGGGCTGGCAGGCAGCAGCAGCCGCGGAGCCGCGCGTGCGCGTGCCTTCCGGGCGGCCCTCCCCCTGGGGTTCTGTGTGAGAGAGACCTCTCCTCCTTCTCTCACGCCCTTCCTCCTCTCTCCCCACGCACGCGCATTAGGTCGCCGGCTCCGACCGGACCTCCATCATCATACCTGCCTGGGCGCTACCGCAGTGCGTCGCGGCGGCGGGCGCGTTCCTGGGGCCCCTGTGCGGCCCGGGCGGCGGCCCCGCCGCGGCAGCCGCAGGCGGGGCCTTGGCCGCGGCGGGCGGCGTCGGTGGGCCGCCGCTCTTCATCCAACAACAGCACCAACAACAGCAACAGGTGCACCACCACCACCACCACAACGGCTGGGGGGATGCCGGACGCGGCTTTGGCGGGGTGGGCGCCAGCATCGCCGCCCGCCCTCAACACCAGCCCCCTCGAAAATTCTCCCCACCACAACTCCCGCACCTGGACTCGCTGTCGCTCGCCCCGGGCGGCCCAACGGCGGCCCGGGCGTCCGCGGCCGTGGCGGCAGCTGCCGCGGCGGCGGCAAATCACAGGGCGGCGGCGGTGGCGGCGGCGACGGCGGCCATGGCGCCGCCTGTCCCGGTAGTGGTTGACTCGACCTCAACCCCACCCCCGCTGACCACTCCTGCTGCTGGAGGCGTGGTGGTTGGTGTGCCTGTCGCCATTGTGGCGAAGCCGCCCACGCCGGCCGCCGTGGCGGAGTAGCCTGGTGCTGCTGCTGTCGCGGTTGCCAACGGCGGGTTATCGCGACATGAGGTGATGAAAAGAGAGACGAGAGCACTTTCTAAACCTCCCCCGACCCCTTGACCCCACACACACCCCATTTTTTTTTTTATTTTCCCACACACCCTAACTTCTTTATTTCGTTTCCCACACACCCACACACGCGCGCGCCGCGCCCATTGCGCGCGCGCCGCGCCTGGGGTTCAATTTTGGATCTGCACGCACGCAACGCAAGCAGGAGAAAGAAGAAGCGTGACAAGAAAGAGATGAGAGAGCCTTGGCCGACCCCCACGTTTTCTTCAACTGTCGGTTCCCATATTTGGGCGTGCCCTCCTCGCGCGTGTGAACCCCCCCGCACGCCCCACAGGAGCCCACACCCGGCGTGTGTTAACAGAGATGGCGAGTCGCGCTCTCATTAGCACAAACACCAAAATTACACAGCCCATCCTCTCCATCCATCCATCCCTTCACTCTCTCAGTTTCGCGTCCAGTCCCTTGGCCCGCCACGCCCGGATCCAGGCGCGGGCGGACGCGACGGCGGGCGAGGGCGCGTCAGCGGCAGCAGCGGGCGCCGCGACGGCCACGCTCGTCGCCGCCTTCTTCCCGCGATCACCAGCCGAAGCGGAAATGGCACCCGCGACCGCAGCGTCGATCGCTGCCTGGCGGGCAGACGCGGCCTCGCCCGGCGCGACGACAGGGGGCGGCGTTGGGGGTGGAACGGACGCCGCGGACGCCGTCGCGGACGCGGCCACCGCAGCCTTCCGCGCCTCGGCCTCAGCCTTCGCGACGGCGGCCAGGCGCACCGCCTCCGCGTCCGCATCGCGTTTTGCCTGCGCCTGCACCGCCCGGGCGGCCTGCTCCGCGCGCGCGGCCTCCACGGCCGCAGACGCCGCAGCACGCGCAGCCTTCGCGGCAGAAGCTTCGATAGCTTCCTGTCCCTTGGCTTGAGCGGCCTCAGCAGCGGCAGTGGCGGCGGATGCGACGGCTGCCTTGCTTTTCTCCGCCTCTTCCTGTGCTGTGGCCACCGCCGCCGCAGCCGCTGCAACCTCGGCTTGCTCTGCCTCAGCTTGCTTTTCAGCCGCCGCCGCCGCCGCCGCCGCCTGGGCCGTGGCTTCCTCAGCCTTTTTCTTGGCCTGGGCCGCGTTGACTTCTTCTTTGGCCGTGGCCTCCGCAACCGCCTGGGCGGCAGTCGCCGCCCGTCCCTCCTCAGCGACTTTCCGGTCCGCGTTGGCTTTGGCAGCGGCCGCCGCCGCCGCCTGGGCCGTGGCTTCCTCAGCCTTTTTCTTGGCCTGAGCCGCGTTGACTTCTTCTTTGGCCGTGGCCTCCGCAACCGCCTGGGCGGCAGTCGCCGCCCGTCCCTCCTCAGCGACTTTCCGGTCCGCGTTGGCTTTGGCAGCGGCCGCCGCCGCCGCCTGGGCCGCCTCAACTTCCTCGGCCTCTTCCTTCTTCTTCTTTGCCGCCGCCGCCGCCGCCGCCGCCTTCTTTGAGTCCTCCGCATCCACCAGGGCCTGAGCTGCCGCAGAGGCCTTGGCCGACGTCTCCGCCGCAGCCGCTGCCTTCTCCTCGGCCACCGCGCGCGCCGCGCTCTCTTTCTTGGCGACTGCCTCCTCGATCATCTTCCGCTCCTCGGCAAGGCGAGAGGCTGCCTCCGCGCGCGCAGCGGCAGGATCTAAGAAGGGCAGCTGGATGGTGCGCACGTCATCCGGGCTGAGGATGATGGACGCGCGCGCCGCCGCCTGGGCGGCGGCCAGGACGGCGGACGCTGCGCCCGCGACCGCCGCCGCCTCCTCCGCGGACGCACCCGCCGTCGCCGCCACAGCCGCCGCGCGCTCAGCGGCTTGCAGGGCTGGCCCGGCCGCAGCCCGGGCGTCCGCCAGGGCAGCCCGCGCGGCCGTCGCCGCCTCTGCCGCTTCGTCTGCCACCACTCGCGCCTCGGCGGCCGCGGCAGTGGCGGCTTCGAGCACAGCGCCCGCCTCCTCCTTGGCGGCCACGACGGATTGGTCCCGGCCAAGCCGGGCGAGGCGGTTGGCCTGGGGCTCGTCCGTGGGGTGGGCGGCCAAGAGCGCGGCAAGCGCGACACGGGGCGCGGACAGCTCGGAAACCAACTCGACCGTCTTGTTTTCAACGGAGGCGGGGTCGGCGGCCAGCGCCGCAACCGCACTCGACACGACGTCCGCGACCTGCAGCCGGGAGAGGCTGCCCCCAAACGTGGTGTCCTTGGGCTTGGCCACCACCGCGTGCGTCGCGCCGTGGTCGTCGCCAGGCCGCTCCAGGCCACCCGGCCTCAAAATAAGGTAAGAAACCCCCGACGCCTCCAGGGCGACCTCCGCCCGCCGCTTTTGCGTCAGGATCCCGCCAAACAGGTTGAGCGCGGACGCGGGCCAGCCCAGCGCGCCTGTGCCCAGGGAGGTGACCATGACATAGTAGCGCACGCCGGCTGCTTTGGATGCCTCCACGAGCGCAATGGCGGCGTCTCCGTCAATGCGCTTGGGCGCACCGAAGTCGGCGGACGTCTCGGACGCGCCGATGGCCTGGACGACGACGCCCGCGCGGCCGATGGCGGCCCGGATGGCGTCGGGGCCGGCCTCTAAGTCGGCGCTCACAATGGACACCCGGCCAGCGTCGGCCCGCGAGAGGAGCCCGGTACGGACGGCAGCCGCCAGGCCCTCCGCCGCGGCCTCCGTGTTCCGGGCGCCCGCCCGGATTCTCAGGGCGGGGTTGGACAGGAGGAGCTGGCGGACGATGCGCAGGCCCAGGCGGCCGGTGGAGCCGGCAACAAAGACCTGAAGACGATGACGAAAAGAGGGTGAGAGGGGTGGGTTAGGAAGGAGCGCCTCACCGCCGGCGCTCTATCCTCTTCTCTTCACCATCTCCCCCATACCGTCTCCGAGTCTTGACCACCAGAGTCGGACGCTGGAGCCGCCTTCTTCTCGTTGGCACCAGTCAGGTTCTCAAACGGATTCGGCAGGGACGGCAGCTTGAAGGAGAATGCGCAGGCAGCGACGGCGCGGCTAGGAGCCGATTGGCCAGGAAAAGGAGGGGCTGCAGACCGCGCCCCGGCACTCCGCCCCATGGGCACGCGTCCAAAGGCGGGCCGCCCACCTATGAAGCGGCCGGTGATGGGGCGGGGCATTTGTGGAGGGTACGTCTCGTGAGATGAGAGAGAAGACGTGTGCGAGAGAAAAGAAGAATGCCGCCGGCAGTCGAACCTCACACCCCCATTCCACGCACACTCTCTCTCTCACTCACACTCCTTCTTTTCACGCCGCCGCCGCCACCTCGCCCTCCGCCTTCTCAGCCTTCTCCGCCTCCGCTTTCTCCGCGCCCACCCGCCCGGCCGACAGGTGGGCAATGGTCTTGTTGAGGGCCGACACAAACGCGCGTGCGGACGCGACCACAATGTCCTCGTCCGTCCCGGACCCGCTGAAGTTGCGCTGCATGGTCCCGCCCCGCGCCGATTCGACGTAGCCCGCGTTGGCCAGGCGGCCCGCGGGGCGGACGACGACGCGCGTTGTGGCCAGGGCCTCAATGCCGGCCGAGACGGAGGAGACGGAATAGTCGACCAGGTCGACCGGCACTCGCACCAGCGCGTCGATCGCCTTGTAGGCCGCGTCCACGGGCCCGGTCCCCATGCCCGTCGCCGTCCGGGCGATGCCGTCGGGCCCCACCATGCGGACGGTGGCGGTGGGCAGGCCCATCGTCCCGCAGACGACCTGGAGGGCCGTCAAGTCCCAGGACTTGACGGGCTGGAAGGCAGAGTCACCCAGCAGGGCCAACACATCCTCGTCCGTCAGCCGCTTGCGCTTGTCGGCCAGGGCCTTGAACCGCTTGAACAGGTCGTCCAGGGAGGGGGCGTCCAGGTCGAAGCCCAGCTCGGAGACCCGCGTGCGCAGGGCGTTCCGCCCCGAGTGCTTGCCCAGCACGATCCCGGCCTCGGCCGCGCCGCGCGCGAGGCCAATCTCTTCGGGGCGGATGATCTCGTACGTGTCCTTGCTCTTCAGCATGCCGTCCTGGTGGATGCCGGATTCGTGCGCGAACGCGTTGGCGCCCACGATGGCCTTGTGAGGTTGCACCGGCATGCCGGAATAATCGGCGACCATGCGTGACGTGGACGTGATGTGGATGGGGACCAACCCCGTCCGCAGGCCGCCCAGCTGGGCGGCGCCCCGCTTGGCGATCGCCATGGCGACCTCCTCCAGGGAGGCGTTCCCCGCCCGCTCGCCGATGCCGTTGATGGTGCACTCGATCTGGCGGGCGCCCGCGGCGGCGCCGGCCAGGGAGTTGGCGGTCGCCAGGCCCAGATCGTTCTGGCAGTGAGTTGAGAAAATGACGGTGTCCGCGCCCACCACATTTTTCTGCAGGTCCGCGATCAGGCCGCCAAACTCGTGGGGCAGGTTCCAGCCGGTCGTGTCCGGGATGTTGAGCGTGGTCGCGCCCGCCTTGATGACCTCGCCCAGGATGCGGTAGAGGAAGCGGGGCTCCGACCGGCCGGCGTCCTCGGGCGAGAACTCAATGTCATCGCACCCCAGGGACTTCAGGTGCCTGACCGCGCTGACCGCGGCTTCGACGACCTGGTCCTCGGTCATGCGCAGCTTGTGCTCCATGTGGATGCGGGAGGTGGCGATGAAGGTGTGCACGCGCGGGCGGGCGGCGCCCTTGACAGCATTCCAGGCCGTGTCCAGGTCGGCCGTCTTCGTGCGGGACAGGCCGCAGATGACGGGGACGTACCCGTCCGGCGCAACCGTGTTGCCCACGTCCAGGGCGATGGCGCGGACGGCGGCAAAGTCGTCGGGGGAGGCGACGGGGAAGCCGGCCTCGATGATGTCGACGCCCAGCTTGGCGAGCTGAAAGGAAACGAAACGAAAGGAGGATGGATGGATGGATGAGGTTGGCGAGCGAGGCAGAAGTGGGGTGCCGTTTCGTCTTCCTCCAGCTGCAGCCGTGCGCTGAACACGTGCACACCGCGCGACCCGCTTCTACCTACATCTCTGGCCACACTGGGGGCAACGGGCGAGTGACACGGCCCACGCCCACTCCCGGCGCCAATGACGACAGGGATCGGCCGTCGTTTTTTTTCTCCTGCCGACCACCAGTCGCTTGCTCTCGCTCTCGCTCTCTCTCGCTTCTCACCTGCTTCGCGATGTCCAGCTTCTCCTTGCTCGTCAGCGTAGCCCCGGGAGACTGCTCTCCATCCCGCAGGGTGGTGTCAAAGATGCGGACGTAGTAGGGGTCGTCGATGCGGTTTGGAATGTAGGGGGGGCGGGGAGGAAGGGAGGGAGCCGCGTCGGCGCTTTCTGACGCGGTGACGACGACGCTCCGGCGCCGGGAAAGGGGCGTCGCGCTGGCGACACGACCTGCCGGCCCAGCCGCCAGGTAGCCAGCCCGGGCCGGCGGGGCCAGGCGGGAGGCCGTGGAAGACGACGGCGCGGCACGCTGGCAGGCCGCCGGCCGGCACGCCAGGGCGTGGGCGTCCATCAGGGTGGAGCGAAGAGGAAAGGTACACTGACTGTCAGAGGGGACGGGTGTGTCCCTCTCGCCCGGGCGTGTGTGAAGGTGGTGTGGTTGTCACGCGTCGCCGGGGAACGCACACGAGGGGGGGGGGGGGAATAGTGAGTGAAAGGTCAAATTCCTAGCCGCTCGATTGGTCTCTCTCGCATTGAGAGCTCTTTCTTTTTGCGGCGTGCCCCCCCTGCCGCGCTTTCTCAGTTCCGCAAGCGCTCGTGCTGGCCCGAGCCAGCCTCTCAGCAAGCACCTGACGTGCGAGTGAACAGCCACGTCGCCGTTCCCTTCAAAAAATCTCGCACCCGCTCGCTCTACCGCCGCTGCCCCTGGCTTTTCCGACCACCGTCCAACCTCCCGCTCTCCATCCTCCTCCTCCCCTCTTCCCGCACGGCATCCATCCAGACGGCGTGTGCACCAGGGCCGCTGGTTGCGCTGGGCGCCCACGCCCCTCACGCACGGTATCATGCCCGCGTACCGCACACCCTTCCAGGGCTACTCCGTCCGGTGGTCGCCCTTCGAGGAGGGGCGCCTGGCCGTGGCGACGGCCCAAAACTTTGGCATCATCGGCAACGGCAAGCTCCACGTTTTGCAGGTAAACGAACAAAAAAAATGGGGAGAGGATTGCGCTTCCACGCCCGATGCATGCCGCCTGGAGGCTGCGTGTAGAGTGTACAGGAGGGCGCTCCGGCTGGGTAGGGTCAGGTCGTGTGGAGAGGCGGGCGTGCATCTGTTTTTTCTTCCCTCCCTCGACCTCATCATCCATCCATCTCATCTCTCACCAGCTCACCCCCGGCGGCCTCGCCCCCGTCGCCGAGTTTGACACCCGGGACGGCGTCTACGATGTCGCCTGGTCAGAGGTAAGCACAAGGAAAGAAAGAGAATGGAAAGGAATGAATGGAACGCGCAACCGTGACCTCACTTCTTTCCCATCCATCCAATCCACATCTCATCCACATCTCATCCCCTTTTTGTCATTCTCTACACACACAGGAAAACGAGGCCGTCCTCGCCTCCGCGTGCGGGGACGGTACCGTCAAGCTCTGGCACGTCGGCGCGCCCCCGGCCTCCAACCCGCTCTGCTCCTTCGCCGACCACGCCCGCGAGGTCGCCGGCCTGTCCTGGAACTGCGTGCGCCGCAACCTCCTCCTCTCGGCCAGCTGGGATGACACAGTCCGCCTGTGGGACGCCGCCGCCCCGGCCCCACTGGGCACCTTCACGGGCCATACCTACTGCGTGTACGCGGCCGTCTGGGCGCCCGCCCACGCGGACGTCTTCGCGTCCGCCTCCGGCGACTGCTCCGTCAAAGTCTGGGATGCCCGCCGGCCACCGGGGCCGCCCACCCTCTCCCTGGCAGCCGGCGGCTACGAGGTCCTGGCCGCGGACTGGTGCAAGTACAATGACTGCCTGCTCGCGACGGGGTCCGTCGACAAGACCGTCTCCATCTGGGACGTGCGCCGCCCGGCCGGGCCCGTGGCCGTGCTGCGCGGGCACTCGTACGCCGTGCGCCGGGTCGCCTGGTCGCCCCACTCCCCCACGACCCTGGCGTCCTGCTCCTACGACATGAGCGTGCGGCTGTGGGACACGGCGGCGGGCGAGGACGCGTGCGTGCGGGTGTGGGACCAGCACACCGAGTTCGCGGTCGGGCTCGACTGGTCCACGCTGGTGGAGGGCCGGATCGCGAGTGCAGGCTGGGATGGGGCCGTGTGGGCGTGGGATGTGCGGGGGGACCCGCGGGGGTGATGGGGTCCGCGCCCCGCCCCGCCCCCAGTTGTTTTTAGAGCACTCCGCCCCTCCCTGTCCTTGCAGTACGAACATGAACCTACGAACATGAACCAAGCAGTAACGAGCAAAAAATGAAAACCAAGCGACAAAAAAGAACTCAAACTCTCATCTCCCCAGTTTTTCTCCCTCTCCCTCACTCCCTCGCGCGCACGCACACACACTCACACGCCCAAACACGCACGCACACACACACGCACACGCACACACACACACACACACACACACACACAAGTCTCTCTCCTCCGCCCCTCAAGCCCCCTCCTCCTCACACATAGAAGTCCGTCTGCCGGGAGGTCGCCCCCACCTCCTTCAGCTTCTTCAGGATGGAGGTGTAGTAGTCTTTGAGGTAGGATTCGAGCGAGGCGACCGACGCAGGGTCGATCCCCAGCGTCGCGTACGTGGCGTCCATGGGCGCCGAGAAATCCTCGTTGGCCGCCAGGATGTCCGCAAAGGCCAGCCGGTCGGAGGCGTCCTTCGCCCACTGGAACGCGCGCAGGGTGGACCGGGTGGCCTTCAACAGCCAGACGGGCACGCGAGTGACATCCGCCTTGGCGCCCGCCATGTCCTCGCAGAGCGCGATCACCTCGCTCACCGTGTACGCCTTCGGCCCCGCCAGCGTCATCGTCTGTCCGACCGTCGCCTCCGTGCGCAGGGAGGCCAGCAGCATGCGGGCGACGTCCCGGGAGTCCAGGTAGGCGGTCTTGGTGCCGTCGGTGGTGCCCCAGACCGTCTTCTCCTCCAGGATGGGGACGGCGTAGTTCCCGATCAAGGCCTGCATGAAGCCGCACAGGCGGAAGGTCGTGAAGGGGAGGCCGGACGCCGCCAGGTACTTCTCGGTGCAGGCCTTGATCTGCATCAGGGGCACCTCCGGGTGGGCGGCGGCGTTGTGGATGGAGCAGAAGACGTAGCGCTGGATGCCCATGGCCTGCGCAGTCTGGATGAGCGCGACCTTGCCATCCCAGTCCACCTTGGCCGTGGATTCCTCGGGGCGGGCGGTCGCGCAGTCGATGACGGTGTGGATGCCCACCAGGGCGGCGGGAAGGGAGGTCGGGTCGGTGAGGTCGGCCTGTGGGAAGGGAGGGAGGCGGGGTGGAAAGAGCGTGAGAAGTTGAAAAATGATGGAGATTATGGAGCAGGAAAAAAAAAAAAAAAAAAAAAACTCCCTCCTTACCTGGACCGTCGTTGCCCCCCAGTCCCGCAAAAAGTCGGCCGGGTTCTGGCGGGGGCGAACAATGCAGCGGACCTCGTATCCCTCGTCCAGGGCCCGGCGGACGACCTGGCGGCCCAGGGTGCCCGTCCCGCCGACAACGAGGAGCGTGTTTTTGGGGACGGGGGTGGAGCCCGTGGTTTGGGCACCGCCGACGGTGGCGGGCTCGGCGGCCGCGGACACGGACCGGCGAGGGGCAGGGGAGGTGATTATCGCGGCCGTGGAGAGCGCGCGGGCGGGCGCGGGTGCAGTGGACGCGGTCGCCGGGCGGGACGAGGCGCCGGCCAGGCGAGGCGCGCCGCGGCGGGCGGTGGCCGGGGCGGCGGACGAGCAACGCATTGTTGGTGGGGAAGAGTGTCGCGTGCTGTGCTGTGCTGTGTGTGTGTGTGCGTATTTCGTTTGATGAGGGAAGGGGCATCTCAGACGAGAGCTGGGCGTGCATTGCCGTGCATCCGAGTGTGGCGGGCGCGTGGACAGGCTCGCGCCCGGGCGCCCCCCCCCCCCACACACACACAAAAAAAACAAACAGACGAGCGCACGAGCGAGAGCGAGCGCGCAAAAAGGCTGACCTCTCTCGCGCCCCAGGGCCGGCGGGCGTGCCGAGAACCCGCCAGCCTCGCTCATCTTCCCAGGCTGACACTTGAAGCCCCGCAGATGCCAGTGCGGGCGGCGCGGTTGCGTTCCGGAAGGGACGTGGGGGGGCGCGCGGTCGGAGAGAAAAGCGCGGCGAGACCGCCGCCCGCGCCGCGCCGCACTTCTGTGGCCGATCTGTGCTCCTCACGCCCCACGCCCACGCCCGGCCCATCGACCGGCCTTCCACTTGCCCTGGCTGGCGAGCCAGGTTGCAATGTGGGCTAGTAGGGTGGGCGTGCTGCCTGTCACCCATCCCACTCTAACCCCAACCCACTCGCACCTGGAGTGAAGAGAAAAAAAGGGCTGTGGTGGGGGGCGTGTGGACAGACTCGCCCCCGCTAGCCTGCCCCCGATTCACTCACGCGCTCTCTCTCGCGGTGCTCCCCCTCCCCATGTCCCTGGCCGCCCGCCGGCCCGCCCTCCACCCTCACACACGCGCTGGTGCCGTGCCTGGTGCCCGCCTGCCATCACCCCTCCAGCTTGCCAAGCCGCGCGCCGCACGCCGCCCTCAAACCATCCCCACCCCAAGAACAACCACCCCCTCCACCAAAATGCCGTCCACCGCCGCTGCTGCTGCCTCACCCTCATCCGCCCCGCTCACCCCGCCCGCGTCCCTGGCCTTCCTGGGGCTGGGCATCATGGGCGTCCCCATGGCGAAACGCCTGCTGGGCGCTGGCTTCAAGGTGACCGTGTGGAACCGGACGCCCGGCCCGGGCTCGGACGCGCTCGCCGCGGCCGGGGCGACTGTCGCCCCCTCCGCCGCGGCCGCCCTGGCGTCCGCCGACATCACCTTCGCCATGCTGGCCGACCCGGCCGCCGCCCGCGCGGTCGTGGCCCAGGCGGTCGACGGCGCTGCAGGCAAGGCCGCGGGCGGGTGGGGGTATGTGGACGTGTCGACCGTCGACGCCGCGACAGCGCGGGCCGTGGGGACGGCCATCCACGCGGCGGGCGGCCGGTTCCTGGAGGCGCCCGTCTCCGGGTCGAAAGCCCCCGCGGAGGGCGGCCAGCTCATTTTCCTGGCCGCGGGCGACGCCGATCTGTACGAGCGGGCCGGGCCGGCGCTGGACGCGATGGGCAAGGCACGGTTTTTGTTGGGTGAGGGCACGCCCGGGGCGGGCGCGCGCATGAAGCTGGCCGTGAACGCGCTGATGGGGACCATGGCCGTCGCCCTGGGGGAAGCCCTGGCGGTGGGCGAGGCCGCCGGCCTGGACACGAAGGCCCTGGTGGAGGTGGTCGGCCTGGGCGCGGTCGCGGCCCCCATGTTTGCGCTCAAGGGCCCTGGGATGGCGGCGCCCGCCCCCCGGTCCTACCCGCCCGCCTTCCCCCTGAAGCACCAGGCCAAGGACTTGCGCCTGTATGAGGCCCTGGCCCGGGAGGTCGGGGTGGCCACCCCGCTGGGCGACGCGGCGGGGGCCGTGTTTGCGGCGGCCGAAGCGGAGGGCTTGGGGGAGGACGATTTCGTGGCGGTCAGGGAGGTGTGTGGAGAGTGACCGGTCGTGAATCAAAATGGAGGGGGGCGTGGCGTGCGTGCTGTGCATGGTGTGAGATGCGATGCACGCGCACGCGTGTGTGTGTGTGTGTGTGTGTGTGTATCACTCTCTCCCATGCTCTCATTACCGGCCCGACCCCCGGCCCCAACGACGCAGGGGCTGGCCCTTTCGATCCCCTCCTTCATGCCGCCACCTTGAACGCGCTCGGCGGCGTGGACGCCACCGCATTCGCCGCCGTCCACTCCCGGGCCCACCCGTCGCAGGCGATGATGCCGGCAATGTCCGGGCGGGCCTCGAAGCCGTCGCCCACATGCTTTGCGAGGCACTTCTCGACGAGGGGCACGATGTCGACGTACCGAATCTTTTCAGCCAGGAACAGTTCGACCGCCTTCTCGTTGGCCGCGCTCAACACCGCCGTCGCGCTGCCCGCCTTCCGCCCCGCCGCGTACGCCAGGTCCATCGCCGGGTATTTGGCCCGGTCGGGCGCCTTGAAGGTGAGCGAGTTCGCTTTCGAGAAGTCCAGGCGCGGCCAGGTCGCCTCGGAGCAGGCCACCCGCTCCGGCCAGCTCATCGTGTACAGGATGGGCAGCCGCATGTCCGGCCACCCCAGCTGGGCCAGGACGGACGAGTCCGCCGTCTCCACCATGGAGTGGATGATGGATTGGGGGTGGATGACGATGTCGATGTCGTCGTAGGCCGACCCGTACAGGTAGTGCGCCTCGATCACCTCCAGGCCCTTGTTCATGAGGGTCGCGGAATCGACGGTGATTTTTGGGCCCATCGCCCAGTTGGGGTGCTTGAGGGCGTCCGCGACGGTCACGCCCTGTAGCGCCTCTGCGGGCAGGTCGCGAAAGGCGCCGCCGGACGCGGTCAGGATGATGCGGCGCAGGCCGCCGGGCGGGAGGCCCTGGATGACCTGGAAGATGGCGGAATGCTCGGAGTCGGCGGGCAGGAGGCGGACGCCGTGGCGGGCGGCAAGGGGCAGCACGTGCGGCCCGCCCGCGATGAGGGTCTCCTTGTTGGCCAGGCAGATGTCCTTGCCCGCCTCGATGGCGGCGCAGGTGGGGACGAGGCCGGCGCAGCCGACGATGCCCGTGACGACCGCGTCCGCGTCCGCGTGGGCGGCGCACGCGACCGCGCCCTCGGGCCCGACCACGATCTCCGGCTGGTCGGGCAGGTCCTTGATGAGGGCCTTGAAGGCGGCCAGCTTGTCGCCGGAGGCAAGGCCCACCAGTTTGGGGCGGAATTGGCGGACCTGGTGGAGGGGGGAAGGGGTGTGAAAAAAGAAAGAAAGAAAATGATGGGGTCGTAGGAGCGGGGGTGTCTGCATCCCCCCCCCCCACCCCTCCTTTTTTTTGTTTCCCTCTCTCCCTTTTTTTGTCGCACCTGCGCCGCCAGCAGCTCGATGTTGCCCCCCGCCGCCAGGGCGACAACTTCAAACTTGTCGGCGTGCTCGGCCGCGATGTCCAGGGTCTGGGTGCCGATGGAGCCGGTGGAGCCGAGGACGGAGAAGCGCTGGGGAGAGAGGGAGGGTTGGTGTTTGAGAGAGAGACAATGGGTCAGAGAGGAGGGGGGGGGCGCGGACACAAAAAAAGCTAGCCACCGCCACGGGAGCGTTCCGGCGGCATTCTCCAATGCGCGCTCGCTCTCTACTTCTCAGCTCAATCCCCGGGCACAGACAGCACCCCACCTAAATACTGGCGTCGCTCAATGCGCGCGCCAGCCGTGCGCTTCCCCCTCCAGATCGCCTCCCATCACAACCTCTTTTTTTGCTCTCACCTTGGCCCGCCCGAGCGGCTTGTAGTCGGCCGGCACTGCCGCATACCCCGGCCAGGCTGGCGGGACGGTCACCCCACCCGCGGGGGAGGCGGCTGCAACACGGACGGCCTGGCGAGGAGAGGTGAGAGAGTGTCCGGTCGTGGGGCGGTGGGGGTGAGAGCGGGGCGGGAGCGCGGCAAGGCAAACGTCGTCGACCAAGAAATTGGGAGAGCAGGGGAAACGCAGTTTTGTCTCTCTCAACTCCATCATCTCTCTCTCACACACATACCTGGCGGCCGACGGGGTGGCTGCTGGCCCTGGCGGAGGACAGGGACATGGCGGGCATTGCGGCGCGTGGGTGTAAAAGGAGCGCGTTTTCGCAACAACAACAACAACGACAAAAAAGTGTGAGCGAAAGAGAGAGGGGGGAGAAAAAGCGACCGCACTTTTCCCACTTCTCCCTTCAAACAATGAACACACGCTCGCCTTCCCCCGCCCGCCGCCGGGCACACCCGCCCGGTGGCCATGGCAGCACCACCGCGGCACGAGCGCTCTCAGTAGCATTCGAGCTGGCTGGCGGACTGCCTGGCGGACTGCCGCAATCCTCGCTGGAGCAGGGAGCGCCGGGAGCAGGCGCGGCGCGCTTCCCGTTTCTGTCGCCTGCGGCGTCCTGGGCCCGCCGAAATGTTGGCTGGCTCATAGGATGCAGTTTCATGACACTGCTAGGGGCGGTGGTGGGTGGCGTGGGTGGCGTGGTCGGCGCTGCTGCCGTGGCGGGCCTGCTGTGTGGCGCGGCACACATCTTCTCTCTCGCCCGCCCCCTCCCTTCCTTCGCCTCGCCTCCGCTACCCGCCACCGCCACCGCCTCCCCGCCGCCCTCCCCGGGCGCCCGGTCCGCGGCCACCCTGGAAGCCGGGACAGCAGCAGCGCCGGGCAGCGCACACACCGCGCCCGCATTCCACGCAACAGCGCCCGCCACTAAAGCCCCGCCCTTGCTGCCGGGCGGGCAGACTCGCCTCGACCGCTTCGTGTTTGTGTCCTGGGGCGCGCCCGCCTCGCCCGAGATCCGGCCGGCATGACAGAGAGAGAGAGAGAGAGAGAGAGAAAGAGGGCGAGATGTAGGGTGCGTGCGTGTGTGCGTGTGTGCGTGTTTGTGGTTGCGGCAGAAACGTTTTTGCGTGTGTAAAATGGAGGTGGGGTTGAGATGGTGCTCACTCTTGTCATTGGCGCCCTCTTTTTTCTTGCGCCCCCCGCACGCACGCAACGGCCGGGCCTGCCCAAGCGCAGGCACCTGCGGGAGGGAGAGAGAGGTGCTCTCCGTGCGTGCGTGAAATCACGCCCGCGACACGCCACATGTCCTCCTCGCCCGCCCCCTCGGGTGCGGCGCCGGCCGCGTCGGCCCCACCCCCGCCCGCGCACCCCCCCCCGCCCCCCCCGCACACTGCCGTGCCCCCGCCCTCCACCCCGCTCGTCGGCGCGGTCGGCCAGGAGTACGTCGCGGCCGTCCTCTCCTCCACCGACCCCCGGTCGGCCCTGCGAGAGGTGGCGGCCGCGGGCGGCCTGGGCGACGGCCGCCGGTGCGGCCCCCTGCTGGGGCTGCTGGACGCGTGCGGCGTGCCCCGGGCGGCCGCGCACGCGGCCGTCCTCGACGCCGCGGCCGCCCGCCTCCTGGCCCGCATCGAGGCCGGCGGCGCCCGCCCTGACGTCCTGGCCCGCCTGCTGGCGGCCTCCTTCCCTTACATCGGCCTGCCGGCCCTGCGGGCGATCCCACTGGCCGTCCTCGGCCGGCTGCGCCCCGTCCCGCCCGCCTTCCTCCAACAGCTCGCGGCCGACCGGGACCTGTTTGCGGACCTGCCCCCCGGCGTCCAGCGCCAGGTGTGGGAGCTGGACCGGGGCCTGCTGGCCGCGACGGCGGCGCCCCTGGTGGCCGCCTACGCGGGGGAGACGGGGACGCTGCTGCGCGCGCTGGACGCGGGCGAGTGGGTGGGCAGCGGCGGCGCCGGCGCCGCCGGCGCCGGCGGCGGGAGTGCGCCCGCCCGCCCGCCCGCCCGCCCGCCCCGGGCGCCGCGCCGCCTGCAACGGGCGGGATCGCCCGCCCTGAAGAAGCTGGTGGCCATGGTGGGGCGGTCGCCCGCCGTGTACCGGGGCGTGGCCGACCTGGTGGCAGCCCGCGTGCGCGAGGCGCCCGGCCTGGTGACGGCCCCCCGCACGGCCGGCGCGGCCGCGCTGCGCTCCCAGCTGCTGATGGCCCTCCACGACGCGGGGGGCGGGGTGGCCACCGACCTGGCCGCCTCCGACCCCGTCCACAAGCTGGCCTGGACCCTGGACGCGTGCGGGCGGGACGGTGTGCTGGACGACCGGCGGGAGCGCGAGGTCGCGGCCTGGTTTGCACGCTTTGACGCGCCGCCGCCGCCGCCCGGTGCTGCTGCTTCTGGGGCCGCCGCCGCGCCGCCGCCTGCTGCTGCTGCTCGAGGGCGCAGCAAGGCCACCAAGCGGGCCCGGGGGGATGGCGGGGACGCCGAGTCCGCGGGCGGCGGCCTGGGCGGCGGGCCCCGCGGCCACGGCGGGAGCGGCCCGGGCGCGCGCGCGCGCGCCCTCTGCGACGCCGCCCTCGTCCTCCGCGACCCCTCCACGCTCCGCCTCATCGCGCACTGCGCCCTGGCCCGGCTAGAGGCGTGCGCCCTGGAGGAGGAGGTCCCGCCGGGAGAGGACGGGCGTCTGGCCTTCCTGACGCGGCTGCTGCAGGTGGGGGCGGGGGTGCGGGACCGGCTGCGGGACGTGGCCGCGGGCGGAAAGGCGGCCGCCGCCGCCGCCGCCTTCCCGGCCCCCGACCCGGACCTCATGCGCACGCTTTACCCTACCATCGCGGGCTGGATGCTGGAGGGCGTGCTGGGCGAGGAGGAGGGGGAGGGAGGAGGAGGGGTGGGCGGCCCCGTCACGATGCCCCCGCCCGACCCTGCCCTGGTTTCCCTCCTGGCTCGCTCTGAAGTCGCGCGCCTGGTGACCCAAGCCCACGCCCTGGCCCGTGTCGGGGCGGGGGATGGGGCGGGGGCGGCGCCGGCGCTGGCAGCGCTCGCTGACGCCTTCGCCGCGGGGTCGGAGGGGTCGGCGCCGGAGTGGGCGCCATTTGCGGCGGCGCT
>Ga0315278_10002304_pt1 | contig 16961 bp, 20 predicted proteins | sample YL17G06_0_MG_FD_203880 | JGI IMG/M metagenome (GOLD analysis project Ga0315278, IMG submission 203880) | Sediment microbial communities from Yellowstone Lake, YNP, Wyoming, USA - YL17G06_0 | ecosystem: Environmental > Aquatic > Freshwater > Lake > Sediment | place: USA: Wyoming | collected... | reverse complement strand
TCGCCGACCTGATCCTCGAACAGAAGGTCGACGTGTGTGACGTGCGGGTGGCATCGGTTACCGACGGCTTCCTCGCCTACGCGAAGGACGCCGAGGCGTGGAACCTCGAGGAGGCCACGTGGTTCCTAGCGATCTGCGCGGTGCTCCTGGAGCTGAAGGTTGGACGGCTGATGCCCAAGCACACGGAGCTGGACGAAGAGGACATCCTGGGGCGTTCTCCCGACCTCCTGTACGCGCGTTCGCTGGAACTGGCGGCGTTCCGCAAGGTGGCGGTCGAGCTCGCGCGCCGCCTCGAGGACGAAGCCGGGTTCTTCGCGCGCGACGTGGGCCCTGGCCCCGAGTTCGCGCATCTGTACCCGGACCCGATGGCGACGCTCGTGGCCGAGGACCTCGCGAAGGCGGCCGCGCAGCTCCTCCGCCCGCCGCCCACGCTGGACCTGTCGCACGTGACGCCGGTCCGCTACACGGTGGCCGACGCTATGTCGGCGCTGCAGGAGCGCATCACGGCGCTGACGGGCCGGGCCGCGAGCTTCCGCGACCTCGTGGCCGACTGCGAGGACAGGATCCACGTGGTCGTGCGGTTCCTCGCGGTGCTCGAGCTGTACCGTGAAGGGAAGGTTGAGCTCGCGCAGGCGGCCACCTTCGGAGAGATCGAGATCGAGTGGACGGGGTGAGGCCCACGTGACGGAAGAGGCGCAGCTACACGACACCCGCGCGCTCGAGGCGCTGTTCTTCGTCTCCGACGAGCCACTCACGGCCTCGGTGCTCGCGCAGGCGCTCGAGCTCGACCGCCGGATCGTGGAGGGGCTCTGCGACCGGCTCGTGGCAGACCTCGAGTCCCGAGGCTCCGGTCTCGTGCTCCGCAACGTCGCCGGCGGGTGGAGGCTCTACACGCACCCCGACGTCGCGCCCGTGGTCGAGCAGTTCGTGCTCTCGTCAAGGCAGGCGCGACTGACGAAAGCCGCCCTCGAGACGCTTTCGATCGTGGCCTACAAGCAGCCGGTCACGCGCCATCAGGTGAGCGGCATCCGCGGGGTGAACTCCGACGGGGTGCTCCGGGCCCTGGCCGACCGCGGTCTGATCGAGGAGGCCGGCCGTGACGAGGCGCCGGGACGTCCGCTGCTCTACGCGACCACCCCGGAGTTCCTGGAACGGCTCGGCCTGCCCTCGCTCGCCTCGCTGCCCTCCCTCGCCCCCCTCCTCGGGGTCGACGAACTCGCCGAGGAGGAGGGCGTCCGCGCCGACGACGTGGTCGACGCCGAGCTCGAGGATGACGGTCCGTCCGACGACATCACCGTCGTCCCCGTGGCGGGGTCCGAGACGGCGGACGAGCCCGAGCCCGGATCCGAGGACGAGCCCGGGGACGAGACGGTCCCCACGGCGGGATCGCCGGACGCCGACCCGGCCTGATGGCCGAGGAGCGGATCCAGAAGGCGCTCGCGCGTGCGGGCTTCGGCTCGCGTCGTGCCTGTGAGGAGCTGATACTCGACGGACGGGTCACCCTCGAGGGAAGGGTCGTTACGCTGGGCGACAAGGTCGACGTCGAGACCCAGGCCGTCGAGGTCGACGGGCTGAACGTCAACCTCGACCCCAACATCAGGTACTACGCCCTGCACAAGCCCCCGGGGGTCGTGACGACGATGATGGACCCGCAGGGTCGGCCCGACATCCGGGGCTTCCTGCCGACCGAGGGCCCCCGGGTCTTCCCGGTCGGCCGGCTCGATCGCGACTCCGAGGGATTGCTCCTGCTCACGAACGACGGCGACCTCGCGAATCGCCTGACACACCCGAGCTTCGGGATCGAGAAGGAGTACCTGGCCGAGGTCGAGGGCACGCCCACTCCCAAGGTCCTGGCCCGCCTGCGCGCGGGTGTCGAGCTCGAGGACGGTCCCGCCCGCGCGCTCCGCGCGAAGATCGTGGCGCAGAGCGGGGAGCGGGGCGCCGTGGCGCTCGTGATGACCGAGGGCCGCAAGCGCGAGGTCCGTCGGATGCTCGAGGCCGTGGGGCTCCCCGTCACCCGCCTCGTGCGGGTCCGCATCGGGGGGGTCCGGCTCGACGGCCTCCCTCCGGGGGAGCACCGCGAGCTCACCCTCGACGAGGTCCTGGCGCTCCGCGGCCCCCTCGACGGGTAGCCTTGTCCCGCGCAGGGACCCTCCGGTCCCCGCAGGAAGGGATCCTCGGATGAAGGTGCGTGCGGCCCGCGGGGCCATCGTGGTGGGCGGGGACGTGGCCGAGCGGGTGCTCGGCGCGAGCGAGCGGCTCGTCGGGACGATGCTCGAGCGGAACGCGATCGAAACCGAGGACCTCGTCAGCATCCTGTTCACGGTCACCGCCGACCTCAGATCCGCGTTCCCGGCCGAAGCCGCACGGCGGATGGGGCTCGGCCTCGTGCCGCTGATGTGCGCCCAGGAGATCCCCGTCGAGGGTTCCATGCCCTCGGTCATACGGGCCCTGATGCACTTCCATACCGAGCGCGGGCTCGCGGACGTGTCACACGTCTACCTCGATGGCGCGGAGTCGTTGCGGGATGACCTCGGGAGCTGAACGCGTCGCCGTCGTCGGCACCGGCCTGATCGGCACCTCGATCGGGCTGGCGGCGGCGCGGGTGGGTTGCGAGGTCACCGGCTGGGACGCCGATCCGAGTGTCGCGCGCCGGGCGGCCGAGCTCGTCGGGTTCGCGGCCGCCGCGACTCTCGAGGAGGCGGTGCGGGGCGCCGACGTGATCGTCGTGGCGACGCCGATCCCCACGATCGCCGGCCTGGTGGTGCGAGCACTCGCGGCCGCCCCCGGCGACGCGGTCGTCACCGACGTCGGGAGCGTGAAGTCGCACGTGGTGGCCGACGTTGCCTCGGCCGCCGACGCCGACCGGGCGCGACGCTTCATCCCCGGCCACCCGATGGGTGGGAGCGAGCGGTCGGGGCCCGACCATGCGTCCGCATCCGTCGTCGACGGCATCGTCTGGGCCGTCACGCCGCCCGCTGGCGCGGACCCGGGGTCGATCGAGCGTCTCGAGGGCTGGATCGAGCGGATCGGGGCGCGCGTGGTGCGCATGGCCCCCGCACGCCACGACCGGCTGGTGGCGTTCGTGAGCCACCTGCCGCAGGTGGCCTCCACCGCGCTGATGGATGTGGCCGCCACCGAGGAGGCCGACGAGCCCGAGATCCTGCTCCTCGCGGCGGGGGGGTTCCGGGACTTGACCCGGCTCGCATCGTCGAACCCTGCCCTGTGGAGCGACATCCTCCTGTCGAACCGCGAGGCGATCGTCGAGGCGATCGAGATCTATACCCGGCGCCTGGCCGCGCTCCGCATGCAGATCCTCCAGGGCGACGGGCCCGGCGTGGAATCCGTCTTCGACCGGGCCAAGGCGGCACGTCTCCGGCTCGCGACGAAGCCGACCGTGCGGGCCGGCGTCGCCGTGCTGCAGGTGCCCGTGCCCGACCGCCCCGGGTCGCTGGCCGCGCTCACGGCCGCGCTCGGCGAGGGCGGCGTGAACATCGAGGACCTGCAGATCGTCCACTCGCCCGAGGGCGGGCGCGGTACGGTGCACCTGACGGTCGCCGCCGAGGCGGCCGCGTCGGCGGCGACCGTGCTCGTCGCGAACGACTTCGACCCGACCCGCCTCGCCTAGGAGGACACCGTGCGCGTCCGCATCACCCCCGGGAGCCGCCTGCGCGGCAGCCTGGTCGTGCCGGGCGACAAGTCGGTCGCGCACCGCTGGCTGATCCTCGCGGCGACCGCCGACGGGCCCAGCCGTCTACTCGGGGTTCCGGTATCCCTCGACGTTCGATCGACGGCCTCGTGCCTTGCCTCCCTCTCACCGCAGGGTCGACCTGGACTGGAGGCGTGGATCGCCGACGGTGCCGCCATGGGTGATGGTCACGGTTCCACGTGGAACGCCGGAGCCCTGGCGCCCGCCGACACGTCACTTGAGGTCGAGGGTGAGGGGTGGTCGAGCCTCGCCGAACCTCGCGGCTCCCTCGACTGCGGCAACTCGGGCACCGCGATGCGTCTGCTGGCCGGCGTGTGCGCCGCGTCGCCCTTCCGAAGCGTGCTGACGGGCGACGAGAGTCTCTCGGCGCGCCCGATGGAACGCGTCGCCGAGCCGCTCCGCGCGATGGGCGCCGAGATCGCCACGGTCGAGGGCCACGCCCCTATCACGGTGGAGGGGGGCGGCCTGCGGGGCGTCACCTACGAGACGCCCGTCCCCACAGCCCAGGTTAAGAGCGCCGTCCTGCTCGCCGGACTGATGGCCGAGGGCGAGACGACGGTACTCGAGCCGGCCCCGACGCGCGACCACACGGAGATCGCGCTCGAGGCGCTCGGCGTGCCTGTCGAGCGCGACGGCACGACGGTCACGATCGAGCCGTTCCAGCACGGTGGACTCGAGGGCCGGGTGCCCGGGGATCCTTCCACGGCCGCCTTCCTCGTGGCGGCGGCCGCGCTCACCGGCTCGGAGCTCACGATCACCGACGTGGGCCTGAACCCCACCCGCACCCGCTTCCTCGACGTGATGACACGGATGGGCGTACGCACCGAGGCGCGGGTCGGCCGACGCGAGCTCGGCGAGCCGGTCGGCGAGCTCTGGGTGGGCCCTTGTGACGGCGTGCGCGGCACCCGGGTGACCGAGGAAGAGCTGCCGCTCGTGATCGACGAGGTGCCGATCCTCGCGATGATGGCGACCCATGCTTCGAGCGACACGTGGTTCCTGGGTGCGGGGGAGCTCCGCGTGAAGGAATCCGACCGTCTCGGCGCCCTCGGGCGCGGGATCGCGGATCTGGGCGGGCACGGCGGGGTCGAGGGCGACGACCTGGTCGTGGCAGGCGGGGGGCTCGAGGGCGGGTCGGCACACGCGCACGGCGATCATCGGATGGCGATGGCCTTCGTCGTGGCGGGACTCGCGGCGGGCGCACCGGTCGAGATCGAGGATGTCGCGGCCGCCGACGTGTCCTTCCCCGGGTTCGTGCCGGCGCTCCAGGCGCTGGGGGCATCGATCGAGGTGCTCGCACCATGACGCTCCGGGTCGTGGCGCTCGACGGGGCGGCCGGGAGCGGCAAGAGCACCCTTGCCCGGGGGCTCGCGCGCGTCCTGGGGCTGCCCTACCTCAACACCGGCATCATGTATCGCGCCCTCACCCTCGAGGCGATCCGGCGTGGGGCTCGGCTCGACGACGGCGAGGGCCTGGCGGCGCTCATGACGACGTTGAGGTTCAGCCTTGGACACGGGAACCCGCCCGAGCTCGAGATCGAAGGTTCGCCGCCGAGCCTCGACCTCGAGGGCCCCGAAGTCGAGGCGAACGTTTCCCAGGTCGCCGCGCACCCGCAGGTCAGGGCGCTGATGCGCGACATGCAGCGCGCACTCGGCGTCGCGGGCGGCGTGGTCGAGGGTCGTGACATCGGGAGCGTCGTGTTCCCCGAAGCGCCGGTGAAGCTCTACCTCGTGGCGGACCCTGCCGCGCGGATCGCGCGTCGCGCCGAGGAGCGGGACGCGGCGTCTGACCGCGTGCGCGCCGCCCTCGAGACCCGCGACGAGCGAGACGCGAGGGTGAACCCGTTCGTCCCGCCCGTCGGCGCCGTCGAGATCGATACCACGGAGCTCGACGTCGAGCGAACCCTCGAGCTCGCGCTCGAGATCGTCGGGCGCGACGCGCCGGAGCTCGTGTCGTGATGCCCGCTCGCCTGCCCCGCGTCGCCGTCGTCGGCCGTCAGAACGTCGGGAAGTCGACGCTCGTGAACCGGCTCTTCGGCAAGCGCGAGGCGATCGCGCACGGCATGCCCGGGGTGACGCGCGACCGCATCGAGGTCGAGGCGACGTGGCGCGGGCGGCGTTTCGGGCTGGTCGACACGGCGGGCTACCTCGCCGGGGCCAAGGGGGTCGAGGCGATGGCCCGGGTCCAGGCCGACCGCGCGATCGCCGAGGCGGACGTGATCGTGCTCGTGGTCGACGCGCCGGCCGGTATCACCGAGGAGGATGCCACCCTCGCGCGGCGGCTCCGTCGCTCGCCCGTGCCCGTCCTGCTCGTGGCGAACAAGGTGGACACGGACCGAGAGGAGGCCGACGCGGCCGCCTTCAACTCGCTCGGGTTGGGCGAGCCCTTCGCCGTCTCGAGCATGCACGGCCGGGCTACCGGCGACCTGCTCGATCGGATCGTGATGCTGCTGCCCGAGACCCTCGAGGAGCCCGATTCCGAGCCCGAGCCGCGCTTCGCGCTCGTGGGACGCCCCAACGTCGGCAAGTCGAGCCTGTTCAACCGTCTGGTGGGGGAGGATCGTTCGGTCGTCTTCGAGGAAGCCGGCACCACGCGCGACGCGGTGGACGCCGTCGTCGAATGGCCCAGCGGTCGGGTCCGTTTCGTCGACACCGCGGGGATGCGTCGCCAGGTGAAGGTCCGCGGGGTCGAGTACTTCAGCTTCCTGCGCGCGACCGAGGCGATCGAGCGTGCCCACGTCGCGGTGCTGGTGATCGACGCGTCCGAGGGGTTCACCGTCGAGGACAAGAAGATCATGAACCGCGTGATGGAGGAGGGGCGCGCGTTCATGCTCGTGGCCAACAAGTGGGACCTGGTCGAGGAGAAGGATCGCACGTACAAGATCCTGGCGGAGACCCTGCACCCGTTCGGCCGGGCGAGCGTCATGCGCACGTCGGCGGTCACCGGCCAAGGCGTGAACCGTCTCCCACCGATACTCCTCGACCTGCACGCGAGGTGGACCACCCGCGCGCCCACGTCGAGGGTCAACGAGGTGATCCAGCAGGCCCAGCGTGAACGACCGACTCCGCGGGTCGCCGGAAACCTCCACTATGCGACCCAGACCGGCACCGGCCCGCCCTCGTTCGTGATCTTCGGGGGTGCCAAGGCACCGGACGCGAGCTACGGGCGCTACTTGGAGAACCGGCTCCGCAAGGAGTTCCATCTGGAAGGCGTCCCGATCCGTCTGACCTTTCGCCCGCGGAAGCCTCGCACGGGCCGCGGCAATTAGTCTGGCGCGGACTAGTGGCGACCCACGTCGACAGCGCGAGGCTGCCCACCCGGTACAATCACCGCGCACGGGCCGTGGCGCAGCTTGGTTAGCGCGTCTGACTGGGGGTCAGAAGGTCGCGGGTTCGAATCCCGCCGGCCCGACCCATGAGTGGGACGGGGGAGTCCGCGCCGGGATCGTCCGCGATCCTCACCGTCCCGAACGTTCTTTCGTTCATCCGGATCGCGCTGATCCCAGTCTTCTGCTGGCTGATCGTCGACGAGGACACGACGATGGCGGGCATCCTGCTGTTCGGGGCGGTCGTTGCCACCGACTGGGTGGACGGCACGATCGCGCGGCGCACGGGCCAGGTCACGGAGCTCGGCAAGGTCCTCGACCCGGTGGCCGACCGGCTCTCGATCGCAGCGGGCCTGGTCGCGTTGATGGCACGGGGGGCCTTCCCGGTGTGGGCGGGAGTCGCGATCCTCGCGCGCGACGTGGTCGTGGTGATCGCGGGCGCGATCCTGCTCGTGGGTCGCCGGCACGCCAGGCTCGACGTCCGCTTCATCGGCAAGGTCGCGACGATGTCCCTGATGACGGCCGTGCCAGTGATCTCGTGGGGCAACCTCGGGTTCCCGCTGGCCGACGCCGCCCTCGTCGTGGGATGGATCTCCTTCGCCCCGGGCATCGTCGAGTACTACGTTGCCGCCGCCGTCTACCTCGGCGACCTCGGGAGGACGCGCACCGTCGCCTAGCCCGGCGCCAAGGGCCGCAGACGCTATCGTGTGCGGGTCGCCAGCCGGTGTACGAGGCCGGCGAGAGAGAGGGAGGCGCTACGTGGAGTTCCCCGAGGACCTTCGGTACACGAAGGAGCACGAATGGGCGAGGGGCGAAGGCGGCCGCGTCCGGATCGGCATCACCGATTTCGCGCAGGACGCCCTCGGCGACGTCGTCTACGTCGATCTCCCGGAGGTCGGCGCGACGGTCGAGGCGGACCAGCCGATGGGCGAGGTGGAGTCCACGAAGTCCGTCTCCGACGTCTACAGCCCGATCAGCGGCACCATCGTCGAGCGGAACCCTCTGATCGATGAGCGCCCCGAACTGGTGAACGAGCAGCCCTACGGCGACGGATGGCTCGTCGTGATCGAGCCGACCCAGGCGGGCGCGGACGACAAGCTCCTCGATGCCTCCGGCTACCGGGCCTTCCTCGACGCCTCGAGCTGACCGGCGCGACGACCCGTCCCACGCATCCCCCGAGCCCGCGCCGGATCCCCCGGGATGCGCCGCGTATCGAGACTTCAGCCCATCCAGCGACCCTCGAGGTTCAGGCATGCGCGCGGTCGAGGGTTCATGCGCGTTCCGGTTGAAGGTTGCGACCTGCTGCGATAGGGTCTGCTAGGCGTTCATGGTCGAGGGTCCACCTTCGACCTCGACGTTTGCCCCGAGGCCGACCCCAGTGAGGACTAGACGGTGTTCTGTACCCGTTGTGGACATCCCAACCGCGATGACGCGCGTTTCTGTGCCGAGTGCGGGGCTCCACTGCAGGCCGACGCCACGCTCAGCCTGACCCCCGTGGATGGCGACGATGAGGCACACGATGAGTTCCCATTCCCTCACGACGAACTCGAGACCGGTCAGGGCCTCCTTCTGGTGAAACGCGGTCCGAACGCGGGATCGACCTTCCTCCTCGAGGGTGGGTCCACCGCGGTCGGCCGAGGGACCGACAGCGCGGTCTTCCTCGACGACATCACCGTCTCGCGCGTGCACGCGGTGCTGGAGCGGCGAGACGACGGCTCGTGGTTCGTGCGGGACGTGGGGAGCCTGAACGGCACCTACGTGAATGGCGAGCAGGTCGACGAGACCAAGCTCGCGTCGGGGGACGAGGTCCAGATCGGCAAATTCAAGTTGACGTTCTTCGCGGCAGGGGAGTGATGCAGTAGATGGCGGGCACCCGCAACTACCAGTCGATCGGCGAGGTCCTCGTGTCGGTCAAGACTGAGTTCCCCGACATCACGATCTCCAAGATCCGGTTCCTCGAGGCCGAGGGGTTGATCGAGCCCGAGCGCACACCGTCGGGCTACCGGAAGTTCTACGTCGACGACGTCGAGCGCCTGAAGTCGATCCTTCGGATGCAGCGCGACGAGTACCTGCCTCTGAAGGTGATCAAGGAGCGGCTCCTCAAGCAAGACGTCGACGAGGCGGCGGGGGGCGACGACCTCGACCTCGACGGCGAGAGCCCGGCCGAGGCCGAGGCTGCAGCGAAGGCCGCGGCCTCGAGCGAAGAGGTCGCCGAGGCCCCCACCGGCCTGCAGATGTCGATCGAGGAGATGTCGGCGGCGACGGCGGTCGAGCGCGACCGGATCCGCGAGCTGGAGTCCTTCGGCATCGTCTGTTCGCACGGGCCCGACGGGGCGAAGTACTACGACGGCGACGACTACATCATCCTGTCGATCGTGAAGGACTTCTTCCGGTTCGGGATCGAGCCCCGTCATCTCACGATGTACACGCACTTCGTGGACCGAGAGGCGTCGTTCTTCGAGGCGCTGGTGGCCCCCACCCTCCGTCAGAAGAACCCCGATGCTCGGCGGGCCGCCGGCCAGACGCTGGCCGACCTGTCGGTGACCTCCCGCAAGTTCAAGCAGGCGCTGCTCCGAACGAAGCTGCGGGACCACCTCCAAGGCGCGTGAGTCCCGTCCGACGCCGGGGCGTCGTGGCGGCGACGGCGCTCACGGTAGCCCTCGTGGCGCAGGCCGCCTTCGTCTCCTTCGCGTCCGCCGAGCGGACGACGCCGCCCCCGACGCCCGTCCCGCCCAGGGGCTCGCCCTCGCCGTTCGTCTCCGACCTGCGGACGCCCAGCGATCACGAGACGCGTCCCACGATCGGAGGGGCCGAGGCGCTGCTCGCCGACCTCGACAGCGGCCAGGCGATGTTCGCGAAGGCTCCCGACGTGCGGCGGCCGATCGCGAGCCTCACGAAGGTGATGACGGCGCTGATCGTCCTGGAACGGCGGCGGCTCGACGACATCGTCACCGTCGCACCCGACGCGGTCTTCGAAGGGGACGACTACGGGGCGACGTCGGTCCTCGGGCTGAGGGCGGGGGAGCGGCTCACGGTTCGCGATCTGCTCTATGCGCTCCTGCTCCAGTCGAGCAATGACGCCGCCGAGGCGCTGGCGATCGACGTCAGCGGTTCGGTCGAGGCGTTCGTCCGGTCGATGAACCGACGCGCGGCGGCGCTCGGGATGCGGGACACCCGGTTCTTCTCCCCGCATGGGCTCGACGATCGCGGACGTTCGACCGCTCGCGACCTGCTGCGCCTCATCGGGGCCGCGTACGACACGAAGGGGTTCCCCACGATCGTCGCGACGAAGTCCCGGTCGATACCCGCGCCCTCGGGCCCGCCCCGCGTCGTGCAGAACCGGAACGTCCTCCTGTGGCTCTACCCGGGAGCGATCGGGGCGAAGACGGGGCTCACCTTCGGGGCGGGGTTCTGCGTGATCGCCGTCGCCGAGCGCCAAGGCCGGCGACTCGTCAGCATCGTGCTCGACGGGGACGGGGAACCGTTCTCCGACGCTGCCGCGCTCCTCAACTATGGATTCGATGGGTTCACGGAACGGACCTTCGTAGAGGAAGGTGAGCCCGTCGGCGACGTGAGGGTGCGTGGAGGCGTGGTGCCCGCGATCGCCGGGGCCGACATCACGGCGCTCGTGCCGACGGCCGACCTCGACGCGATCGAACCATCGCTCCTGGCGGACCCGAAGGCCGCGTACCCGCCTCCGGTCGGCGAGCGGATCGGCACGATCGCGATCACCGCGCCCGGCGTCACCTATGGGAGCGCGCCGCTGTTCGCGACCCGGGTCGAGCTGCCGCCGCCACCCGATGGCGGTCCCTGGTGGGCGCGCGCCGCTTCGGCGGTCGGCGGTGCCGTCGTCGACGTGGTGACCGGCCTCGCCGGCTGAACGGCCCGCGTCCGGCCGCCTGCTACGCTCCGGCCATCATGACGGAGGTCGCGAGCGTCCTATTCGGGCGCGAGGTCGTCCGTCGCCGAGTGGCGGAGCTCGGCCGCACGATCACCGGGGACTACGTGGGGCGTGAGCCCGTGCTGGTGACGGTGCTCAAGGGAGGCGCGATGTTCCTCGCCGACCTGATCCGTTCGATCGATCTGCCCGTCGAACCGCACTTCATGGCGATCAGCCGGTACGACGACGCCGAGGAGTCGATGGGGCGGGTCCGGATCCTGTTGGACCTCGAGGTGGACCTGGCGGGGCGCGACGTGCTGCTCGTGGAGGACATCGTCGACACGGGGCTCACCCTGCGCACCCTGCTGGGGGTGCTCCGCGCGCGCGATCCGGCCTCGCTCGAGGTCGTCACGCTGTTGGACAAGTCGGCGCGTCGGATCGTCCCGCTTGCCCCACGCTACGTGGGGTTCGACTGCCCCGATCGCTTCGTGGTGGGCTACGGGCTCGACGTCGGCGAGCGGTACCGCAACCTCTCCGACATCCTGCAGGTCCACGACCTCCCCGCGCTCACGGCCGACCCCGGCGCCCTCGTCCCCTTGCTGGAAGGGGCATAGGCGGAGGTTGCCCGACCTCGGGGGCGCGGTTACGCTCGCTGACATGATCGAGATGGAGCTGACGGGTGTCCGGGTGGAGCTCCCGTCGAACCAACCCATCGTCCTGCTGCGGGAACGCGGGGGCGAGCGGTACCTTCCGATCTGGATCGGCGCCGCCGAGGCCGCCGCGATCGCGCTGTCGCTCCAGGGGGTCGTGACGCCGCGCCCGATGACGCACGACCTGATGAAGAACATGCTGGAGGACCTGTCCGTCCAGGTCAGCCGGATCGTGGTGACCGAGCTCCGCGACGCGACGTTCTTCGCGTCGATCGAGATGAGCCGGCAGGGGGAGCCCTACGAGATCTCGTCTCGACCCTCCGACGCCATCGCGCTCGCCGTCCGGATGTCGGTGCCGATCTTCGCGAGTGAGGGCGTGCTCGAGGAGGCGTCGATCCTGATCCCCGGCGACGAGGAGGAAGAGGTCGAGAAGTTCCGGGAGTTCCTCGACAACATCAGCCCCGAGGACTTCGAGAGCTAGCCGCGAGCGAGCGACCGAGCGTCCCCCTCGGCCGCTCGGCCGCCCCGGTGCCCGCGTCCCGGATCAGCCGTAGAAGAAGACGGTGACCCAGAGCTTCTTGCCGTCCTTGACCACGCCGATCGCGACATGGCGGAAGCTGCCGTCGAGGATGTGCACGCGGTGGACGCTGCTGTGCATGAACGCCCGCTGGAGGTCGCCCAGGGCGCCCGAGGTCCAGCCGATGTTCTCGCCCCAGCGCGACCAGCGCCCCACGCCCGACAGGTACGCGTTCGGATCGCTCGAGTGGAAGAGGGTCCGACGACGGGCCATCTGAGTGCTGTGCTTGGCCGCGACGGCGGAGGCCTCCCGATCGAGGGACAGCCGGTGCATCCCGCGGGAGAGGCGGCTGTGATTCGTCGCCTTGAAGAGCTGCCAGGCGAAGTTCGGGGTGCCGGCGTGCGCCGCGGCGGGCAGGAGCCCGAGGACGAGCGTCGTGACGAGCACCGCCACGAGCCGTGCCGTTCGATTCGAGGGTCGTGCCATCTCCGTACTCCCGGTGGGTGTGGTGTCCTAGTCACTTCGAGCTAGTGACAGTCCATCGGCCTGACCCGGGCCCACCTTGAGGTCCGATCGGGGCGTCAAGGAGCGTTGACAGGCCCTCAGCAGGGCCATACGCTGCCGAAACACATCGACGTGATTACGGAGTTGTCATGAGCGAACAGGGATTTCGCGCACCCGAAGCGGTGCGCATCACCGGCGTCAGCTATCGCCAGCTCGACTACTGGACCCGCACCGACCTAGTCACGCCGTCGATCAACGACGCCCACGGCTCGGGGACCCAGCGCCTGTACTCGTTCCAGGACCTCGCGACCCTCCGCGTGATCAAGCGGCTGCTCGACACCGGCCTGTCGCTGCAGCGGATCCGCAAGGCTGTCGCGCACCTGCGCCAGATGGACGAGCGGCCGCACGGGGTGACGCTCATGTCCGACGGGACCGGCATCTACGAGGCGCACTCGCCCGAGGCGATCGTCGACCTCCTCAAGAACGGTCAGGGCGTGTTCGCGATCTCCCTCGATGCCGTCTGGCGCGACCTCGAGTCCGATGTGCAGCAGGCGCCTCGGGGCCGCGCGGCCGGAGGCTCGTGAGCGCACAGCCCGCCGACGGCGCGCACCTCCTCAAGAGCGACACGGCCCGCTTCGCCCACGCCTCCGAGCGTCAGTTCGCCCGGCTCCTCGACTTCTACGCGATCGAGTGGGACTACGAGCCCACGTCGTTCGACATCGAGTGGGACCGGGACGGCAAGGTCACGCAGCGGTTCACCCCCGACTTCTACCTGCCGGAGTTCGACCTGTACATCGAGATCACGACGTTGAACCAGAAGCTCGTGACGAAGAAGAATCGCAAGGTCCGGCGCCTCCGGGAACGCTACCCCGAGATCACCTGCAAGATCTTCTACCAGCGCGACTACCTGTCCCTGGTGACCAAGTACGGCCTCGAAGATGCATCGGGTTGACCGACGGCCGTAGCCTCGCGACCTCCGTAGACTGCCGGATGTGAGGTTCGCCCCGCACACCGACGACGACGTCCGCGAGATGCTCGCCGGGATCGGCGTCCCGTCGCTCGCCGCGCTCTTCGACCAGATCCCGGCTTCGGTCCGGCTCGACCGTGCTCTCGACCTGCCGCGCGGCGTCTCGGAGATGGAGATCATGGCCGATCTCCGCCGGCTCGCCGCGGGGAACCGCCACGCCGACGAGCTCGTGTGCTTCGCGGGAGCCGGGGCGTACGACCACTACGTGCCGAGCGTCGTGTGGGCGCTCGCGGGCCGATCGGAGTTCTACACCTCGTATACGCCCTACCAGCCTGAGCTCTCGCAGGGGGCCCTCCAGGCGCTCTTCGAGTTCCAGTCGATGGTCTGCGAGCTCACCGGCATGGAGGTCTCGAACGCATCGCTGTACGACGGCGCCACCTCGCTCGTGGAGGCCGCGAGCATGTCGAGGGCCGGCACGCGTGGCAGGGTCCTCGTGAGCGGCGCCGTCGACCCGCGGTTCGTCGAAACCCTCGAGACCCACGGGAAGGGCGCGGGCTACGCGCCCGAGGTCTTCGCTGCCGACGGGGGCCGCGGCGGCTCGCCAGAGGTCGGCGAGAACGTCGCCGCCGTGGTCGTGCAACACCCGAACTACTACGGCGTGCTCGAGGACGTGTCGGCGTTCGCGGAGGTCGCGCACGAGGGTGGCGCGAAGTTGATCCAGGTCTTCGACCCGCTCTCGCTCGGGGTGCTCGCCCCACCGGGGGACCTCGGCGCCGACATCGCCGTCGCCGAGGGGCAGTCCTTGGGCAATCACCTGAACTACGGCGGCCCGTACCTCGGCCTGATCGCGGCGCGGATGGCCGACGTGCGCCGGATGCCCGGCCGGATCGTGGGGGAGACCAGCGACGTCGACGGCCGCACCGGCTACGTGCTGACACTCCAGGCGCGCGAACAGCACATCCGCCGCGAGAAGGCGACCTCGAACATCTGCACGAACCAGACGCTGATGGCGTTGGCGGCCACGATCTACCTCGCGTGGCTGGGTCCCGAAGGGCTCGCCGAGCTCGGGCGCCAGTGCGCGGCGAAGGCCCGCTACGCCTTCGAGCGGCTCACCGCGCTGCCCGGCGTCGAGCCCCTCGTGCCCGACGCGCCGTTCTTCAAGGAGTTCGCGATCCGGTTGCCACGCCAGGCGGCCGGGGTGCGCGACGCGGCGATCGACCGAGGCGTCCTCGCCGGCGTCCCGGTCCGGGGTGGCGACGGCCATGGGCTCCTCGTCGCGGTCACCGAGCGGCGCGACCGCGGCGAGATCGACGCCCTGGTCGACGCCGTCGGGGAGGCGATCGCCTGATGGACGTCGGGGCGCCGGTCCGCCGCCAGGGCCCGCCGGGGGAGGGGACGATCGCGGAGCGTTCCCGCCCGGGCCGCCAGGCCTTCAGCTTCGCAGCGCTCGACGTCGACCTCGTCGAGATCCCCGCGGCGTTCGCCCGCAACACGCCACCCGGTCTGCCCGAGGTGGGGGAGAGCGACCTCGTGCGCCACTACACGCGCCTGTCTCAGATGAACTACGGCGTCGACACCGGCTTCTACCCGCTTGGGTCGTGCAGCATGAAGTACAACCCGAAGTCCGCGGAGGCCGCGGCCGCCTGGCCGGGGTTCGCACGCGTCCATCCGCTGCAGCCCGACGCCACCGCACAAGGCGTGCTCGAGCTCCTGTGGCGCCTCGAGCGGGCGCTCTGCGAGATCACCGGGATGGCACGCGCCACGTTGCAGCCGCCAGCCGGCGCCTCCGGCGAGCTCACCGGCCTGCTGATCATGCGCGCGCACCACGAGGCGCAGGGGCGCCAGCGCACGAAGGTCCTGATCCCCAACGCCGCCCACGGCACGAACCCGGCGAGCGTTCGACTCGGCGGCTACCAGGCGGTGAGCGTGCCCGCCGACGAACGCGGCCAGGTCGACGTCGAGGCGCTCCGGTCGCTCGCCGACGACGAGGTCGCCGGGCTGATGCTCACGAACCCCAACACGCTCGGCCTGTTCGAGGAGCGCATCGAGGAGATCACGAGCGTCGTGCACGAGGTGGGTGGCCTCGTGTACTACGACGGCGCGAACCTGAACGCGATCCTCGGCAAATGCCGCCCCGGCGACATGGGCTTCGACATCGTGCACATCAACACGCACAAGACGTTCGCGACGCCGCACGGCGGGGGAGGGCCCGGCGCAGGCCCCGTCGGCGTGGTCGAGCATCTGGTGCCCTTCCTCCCGGTGCCCCGCGTGGAGCGAGACGAGACCACCGCCGCCTACCGGCTCGACGTCGACGCGCCGTCGACGATCGGCCGGATGCACGGGTTCCACGGGAACATCGGTGTCCTTGTCCGGGCGTACCTCTACGTCTTCCTCCACGGCGCCGACGGGCTCGAGGAGGTCGCCGAGCGCGCGGTGCTGAACGCGAACTACCTCGCGACGCTGCTGCCCGGGGAAACCCCGCTCGCGTTCCCGGACGGGCGCCCGATGCACGAGTTCGTGGCGACGGCCACCCCGCTCGAGAAGGAGACGGGGATCCGCGCGATGGATCTCGCGAAGCGCCTGATCGACCTCGGCTACCATCCGTCGACGGTGTACTTCCCGCTCGTCGTGGACGAGGCGATGATGATGGAGCCGACCGAGACCGAGACGAAGGAGACGCTCGAGGCGTTCGCCGCGGCGCTCGCTCAGGCGGTGGCCGAGGCCGCGAGCGACCCCGAACTCCTGCATGAGGCGCCCGTCACGACGCCGGTGCGCCGCCTCGACGAGGCGAAGGCCGCACGGCACCTGAAGCTGCGCTGGTAGGGCCCTCCCCGAGGGGCAGGCGGTGCTCCGTGGCGTCAGGCCATGCCCGGGTCGACGTAGTCGTCCGGATGGTCGGTCCAGCCCGGGGCGTCATCCCGAACGTGGACCGCAGACTCCTCGGCCGAGAGACCCGCGTCGGGGTCCGCCGACTCGCGGCGCCCGTCGGCCACCATCGCGGGCTCGTCGTCGGGCCCATCGTGCTCCGTGAGGAGGGGTGTCTCCGCCGGGGTCGGATCGGGCCGTCGCTGCTCCCGGCCCAGCCGCTCGTCGAGGGTCGAGCCGCGACGTTGCTCGGAGGCGGTCACTTGATCGGACTCAGACGCCGCGTGATCGCGCTCGAGGAGGAACGACTCGAGCGCCTCCCCGCCGTCGTCCTCGTCGTCGGTCGGCCCGAGGCCGAGCCCCGAGCGCACGTCATCGATGTCGTCGGCCATGCCCACACCGTACCTCCGGGACGCGCGACACGAACCGTCGGTCAGGCCTTCGCGGCCGAGATCGCCTCGGCGACGACCTGCTCGTCGGGCCCGACGCCCGGGAGCTCGCCGATCCACACGGAGCGCACGATCCCGTCCCGGGAGATCCCCACGAC
>Ga0315278_10002303_pt1 | contig 16965 bp, 10 predicted proteins | sample YL17G06_0_MG_FD_203880 | JGI IMG/M metagenome (GOLD analysis project Ga0315278, IMG submission 203880) | Sediment microbial communities from Yellowstone Lake, YNP, Wyoming, USA - YL17G06_0 | ecosystem: Environmental > Aquatic > Freshwater > Lake > Sediment | place: USA: Wyoming | collected... | reverse complement strand
CTCGACGGTCGTAGGCCAGAACATGGGCGCCGGATGCCCCGAGCGGAGCGCGCGGGGCCCCGTGATGGCGTCACGCATCGGCATCGGGGTGGCGGTGGTGGTCGGCCTCGGCTTTCTCATGTTCCCGCGTGCGCTGTTCGCCGTGTTCGGCCTGACCGACCCGGTGGTCGTGGACATCGGGTGCCAGCTGCTCCGATTCCTGAGTGTGTCCGGGCTCTTCGTGACCGTGGCACTCACCTACACCGGTGCGCTCCAGGGCGGCGGCGACACGCGCAGTCCGTTCGTCATCTCGATCGTTTCGCAAATCGTCGTGCCGCTCGGCCTGTGCGCGGCGCTGCAGGCAGGTGGACGCCTGACGGCTTCAGGCGTCTGGACCGCCATCCTGCTGGGGCACATCACGCGCGCATCGCTGAGCGTCCTTCGGTTCCGCCAGGGGAAATGGAAGACGATCCGCGTCGCGCTCGCAAAGAAATGACCGCGAGGCCAAGCGTGTCATCGCCAGTCGGCGTCGTGCGGGTCGAACCTCGGGTCGTGCTCGTTCGGATCCACGGAACGGTCGGTCAGCCCCAGCGTGTTGCGCCGTGCTGGCGGGCCGGCGACGAATCCTGCCCGCTCGAGGGCCTTGAATACCGCCGCCATCACCGGAAGGAAGACCAGCACGAAGGCCGCCATCGGCAGCCGATAGCGCCGATGCACGTCCGGGGCGGGAAACGGGTCGAATGTCCAGTCCCCGTAGAGCAGGAATGAGACGACGGCGGCGGCCGCGAGGCCAGCCACCGCGCCTGCCGCGCCGGCGATGAGGCCGGCAATCACGCGGGTCGCATACATCGCATCACCTCCGGACGCCGGGGAGCCCGATCATAGCTGGCCGACCCGGGCGTCCGCAACGTGAAGTGTGCCAGGCGGTCTGCTCTCGCGGACCGACGACAGCGGACCAACAACACATCGACGACACGTGTCGCCTCAGCGTGTCGCCTCAGCCGGCATCCCCTCGTTGCCGTCGGCCGACCAACTGGGTACACTGCTGTCTTCACCGACAAGCACGCCCGAACGCGCTTCGGCAGGCACCCGGCCTGCCGGCCGCCCCGGGGAGAACCTGTTGACAGGAGGGAGGAACGATGAGGACCGTTCGGGAACTGCTGGACGCAAAGGGCGGCGCGGTCTACTCCATCGCCGCGGACGCGTCGGTCTTCGACGCACTGAAGATGATGGCCGACCGGAACATCGGTGCGGTCATGGTGACCGGCGCCGAGGGAGAGCTCGTTGGCATCCTCTCGGAGCGGGACTACGCCCGCAAGGTCGTGCTGCGGGGTCAGACCTCGCGCGACACGCCGGTCTCGGCCATCATGACCGCCGACGTCGTCTGCGTCCCGCCCGACGTGACCATCGATCAGTGCATGGGACTGATGACGATGCGGCACGTCAGGCATCTCCCGGTGACCGACGGCGGCCGGCCGATTGGGATGGTCTCCATCGGCGACATCGGCAGGGCGATGATTGAGAACCAGGGCTTCGTCATCGAACAGCTCGAGAAGTACATCCACGGGGTGCGGTAGAACGGCCCTCGGCTTTGGGCTCGCGGCTCTGGGCTCTCGGCTCAGGGCTCGCGACGGGAGGACGCGACATGGGCGACGCGACGGGCGGTGGCGTTCGCAGGTCCGATGACGAGTGGCGGGCGTCGCTGACGGCCACGCAGCACCGAGTGCTGCGGGAGCACGGCACGGAACCGGCGTGGTCCCATCCCTACAACACGGAGCACCGCGACGGCCAGTTCCTCTGCGCGGGATGCGGGGCGGCGCTGTTCTCGTCCGAGGCCAAGTACGACAGCGGCTCGGGCTGGCCGAGCTACTTCGCGGCGATCGACGGCGCGGTCGACACCACCGTCGACCGCAGCCACGGCATGGTTCGCACGGAGGTGCACTGCCGCCGGTGCCACGGTCACCTCGGCCACCTGTTCGAAGACGGCCCGGCGCCCACCGGCCTCCGCTACTGCACCAACGGCACGTCGCTGAGGTTCGTCCCAGAGGGGCCCACAGCGTAGAACCGGCTTCCACGGCCGACGCGGTTGCCGCGCGCGGCAACCGGGCAGCGGTCTGCGCGGCCGGCGGAGTGTGCACAACTGCACAGACGGCGGCGCCGCATCGACCTATCATGTACACGGGTGGCCGTGTCGGCTCGAGACGCGGCAACGGACCGTCCGCGGTAGATTTGTCGGCAACCCCTGAAACGGAGCGAGGCACGATGTCAGCACGCAACGGCGACAGGGCGAGATTCCAGGTACGAAGAAAGGCGGGCCTGAAGCGGCGCGAGCAGTCGAGGCTGGCGGCGGCAACCCTGCGGCTTCAAGCCGCCGGCGTCACGGCGACTGTCCCCGGCGCCGAATCGGGGCGAGGTCGCGAGGGGCCGGCCCCATCCGTCGGAAGGAAAAGGAAGACGAAGGCTGCATGACCAGATATGCGAACCGTCGGACGGCGCTGCTCGCTCTCACCGGGCCGCTGGTCCTGCTGACCGGCTCGGCCGTGTGGGGAGCGCACCGGCCGGCGCCGTCGCTCGGCCAGACGAGCGTGGGAACCGCCGTAGCCGAGGCGGCGACCTCGGTGCAGAAATGACCGAGACCCGGTCATCAGTCAGCGTGCCCGCGCCGGAGAATTCGCCTCGCGAGGCCACGTCGCCCGGAGTGCGGGAACTCGTGGCGCGGCTCCGGGACGCGGCGGACCGGATGGTGGCCTTCTCGAGGACGAAGACGCTGCTGAGGGACGCGGCGACGACCATCGAGCAGCTCGATGGTCACCGCGCGGCACAAACGAGGGTGCAACCGGCCGCCGGTGGGACGGAGGAGCGTGGTGTCCAGGGCGGCGGTGCGGGCCCGCCGCGCTCAGCTGGAGCACCACCCGTGCGCTCAGTCGTGAAGGACGACGCTGACGAGCGAGTTGTTGATCGTCAGGCCCCCGTTGGATGAAATGAACCCCAGTTTCTTGAACCTGGTCATGAAGAAGTTGACCCGCGATCGTGTGGTGCCCACCATCTCGGCGAGCGTCTCCTGGGAGATCTCCGGGATGATGCGCTGCGGCGCCTTCTCCTCGCCGTAACGGGCGAGCAGGAGCAGCGTGCGGGCGAGCCTCTTCTCCGCCGAGTTGAACAACTGGTCGATCAGGTCCTCTTCGATGCGGATGTTCCGGGTGAGCAGGTGTGCGATGAACGTGTCCGACAGTGCGTGCTCTTCGTGCAGCAACCGCCCCATGTCGGACTTGCTGACGGCGATGATGGTGCTCGGCGAATGGGCGGTCGCACTTCCGATGCGGAGAGGCTGACCGGCCAGCGCGCCTTCACCGAAGAAGTTCCCGGCGCCGAGGATGGCGACAATCGCCTCCCTGCCCGTTTTCGAGGTCACCGACAGCTTCACTTCGCCCGTCTTGATGTACATCACGGTGTCGCACATCCCCCCCTGGGAGTAGATGGGCTGCCCCTGCGTGTACGCGACGACCGTCTTCTCGATGCCGGCCGAGTAGAGGAAGGCCTCGGGGTCGAATGAGCGGATTCGCTTGGGCGCCATGGCCCATGGTGGCAGGACCGGCCTTCCCCCGTCTGTTCAGAATGGGACAGCCGACGCCGCAAGGACGGCGTAGCCTCGAATGAACGCCATGCGGCTCTTGCTCGTCAACCCGTCGAACCCGATCGTCAGCATCGTCAGGCTCGGGGAGAGCCGGTGGAACCGCTACCGCGTGTGGCAGCCCCTGAGCCTGATGGCGCTCGCCGGCCTGACACCGCCCGAGTGGGAGGTGACCCTGCTCGACGAGAACATCTCGGTCCCGCACTACGACGAGATGCGGCCTCCCGATCTGGTCGGCATTACCGCGTTCACCTCCCAGGCGCCGCGGGCCTACGAGGTCGCGGCGCACTTCCGCCGGCTCGGCGTCCCCGTCGTCATGGGCGGCATCCACGCCACCATGTGCCTCGACGAGGTGACCCGGCACGTGGATTCGGTCGTCACCGGCGAGGCCGATGCCGTCTGGCCCCAGGTGCTCGCGGACGCGGCCGGCGGCCGCATCAAGGCGCGGTACGACGGAGGCCTCGCCGACATGGGCGCGGTTCGGCCGGCCAGGCACGACCTGTTGACGGGCGACTACGCGTTCGGCGCCATTCAGACGACGCGCGGCTGTCCCATGAACTGCACGTTCTGCTCGGTCACCGCGTTCAACGGCACGCGCTACCGCCAGCGGTCCATCCCGGACGTCGTGCGGGAGTTCGCGTCGATCCGCGAGAAGCGGGTCCTGGTGGTCGACGACAACTTGATCGGCACCCGAGCCGATCACATCGAGCGCGCCAAGGACCTGTTCAGGGCGCTCGCGGCGGCGAACCTCGGCAAGGAGTGGGTGGCGCAGGCCACGATCAACATCGCCGACGATGAGGAGCTGCTGACGCTGGCCGCGCGAGCCGGGTGCGCGGGCGTCTTCATCGGGTTCGAGTCGCCGACGGCCGAGGGGCTCAGCGAGGTCGGCAAACGGTTCAACCTGCTCAAGGGGCGGAATCTGGCCGCGTCGGTGGCCCGGATCCAGCGCCACCACATCCTCGTCGTCGGGTCGTTCATCATCGGGCTGGACGTCGACACCCCCGGCATCGGCCGCCGCACCGCCGAGGCCGCCCGCGAGTACGGCGTGGACAATCTCAACGCCCTGTTCCTGACGCCCTTGCCTGGCACGCAGCTGTGGGATCAGATGAACGCCGACGACCGGATCATTCTCGACACGTTTCCGCACGACTGGCAGTACTACACGCTGACCTTCCCTGTCGCCCGATTCGCGCACCTGACGCAGGATCAGGCCATCGAGGAGATGCTGTCCTGCGACCGCCACTTCTACGCGTTGCCGCGCATCCTGGGCCGGGCCCTGATGAGCGTCTGGCACCGGCGCCAGCCGCTGATCGCGCTGTTTGGCGGCCTCTCGTACCGGCGGAATCTCGCCCTCAACCAGGAGGCGTGCGCCAGATTGAGCCGCATGTGCGCGGAGCGGAACGCGGAGCGGAACGCGGAGCGGCAAACGGAGCCTGCGATTCGGATTCCGGTCGAGTCGGCGCAACCGGCGTTCTCTCGATTGTGACCTTCGGACCCGCACACGGTACTGAGCCACTCGCCAGCGTGTGCAATCCGGCACAGACACATCTCCACGTCGCCGATACAGTGAAAGGTGCCGTCATGCCGCCCACCACTTCTCCGGCTGCCGTCGTCGTGTCCCCGCCGGCGAACCTCGGCGGGATCCGGCACGTCCTCGGCCGCGTGCTCCTGGTCCTCGGCGGCTTCGGCGAGACGCTCATCGTCGCCTACGCCTGTCCCCTCGCCATCCTCGCCGTCGGCATTCCCATCGCGCTGTCCGTCCGGCTGTTGGTGGGAACCGTTCGAGCGCTCTGGCATTTCTAGGGGCCGGTGAAAGGACGTCTGTCGCGTGGGTTTTCGCCAGAAAATCGTTCGTGCTCCGCTCAATTCGCTGCGCGATGCCATGAGTCGGCGGCGCGACCTCTCTGCCGCCTTTGCCAGCGAGCCACCGCCGCTGCGCTCGGAGCTCTTCAGCCGCGAGCAGATGGCGCAGCACGGGAAGATCCTGGCCGGCCTGCACCGGCTGAGCGCGAGGCACGAACCCAACCGGCTCCTGACTCGGCTGGCGGAGAACGAGGCCCTGCTGGCTGAAGTTCGGGGCCTGCTGACGGAGGCCGTGAACTCCGACCGCCGAATCACACCGGCGGGAGAGTGGCTGCTCGACAACTTCTACCTGATCGAAGAACAGATCCGCACGGCGCGACGGCACCTCCCGGCGGGTTACAGCCGCGAGCTGCCGCGCCTGGCCGACGGCCCATCATCCGGACTGCCTCGAGTCTACGATATCGCCCTCGAGACGATTTCGCACGGCGATGGCCGGCTGGACGTCGACGGCCTCGGTGGCTTCGTCTCCGCCTACCAGACCGTGACCCCGCTCGGCATCGGCGAGCTGTGGGCCATTCCGATCATGCTGCGGCTCGCCCTGCTGGAGAACCTCCGCCGTGTGGCGGCACGGGTCGGCGCCGATCGTGTGGACCGGAACCGGGCGGACTACTGGGCCGATCAGATGACGGCGATCGCCGAGAAGGACCCGAAGAGCCTCATTCTCGTGATCGCGGACATGGCGAGGTCAGGCCCCCCGATGGTCGGGTCGTTCGTCGCGGAGTTCGCCCGCCGCCTGCAGGGCAAGAGCCCGGCGCTGGCCCTGCCTCTGACGTGGATCGAACAGCGGTTGTCGGAGGACGGCCTGACGATCGAGCAACTGGTTCAATCGGAGAACCAGCAGCAGGCGGCCGACCAGGTCTCGATCAGCAACAGCATCAGCAGCCTGAGGTATCTCGGGGCCGCGGACTGGCGCGATTTCGTCGAGGCGAGGAGCGTCGTCGACCGGACCCTGCGGGAGGACCCGGCTGGCGTGTACCCGCTGATGGACTTCGCCACGCGAGACCACTACCGCCACGTCGTGGAGACGACCGCCAGGCGGAGCGGCCGAACGGAAGGCGACGTGGCCCATCTGGCGATCGGATTGGCCCGGGACACCGCCACAGCCGCGGGCCCGGAGGCGAGGGCGGCGCACGTCGGCTTCTACCTCGTCGGGAAGGGGCTCCGGCAGATCGAACAGGCCGCGCACGTGCGCGTCTCGGTCGCCGACACCGCGAGGCGCGCATGCCTCAGCTACCCGCTGCCGTTCTACCTCGGGAGCATCGCCGCGCTCACGGTGCTGCCCACGGCGGCGCTGATGGTCAAGGTCCGAGGGGATGGCGCACCGGGCTGGCTCCTCGGCCTCTTCGGGACCGTCCTGCTGCTCTGCGCGAGTCAGGTGGCACTCGCCCTCGTGAACGTCGTCGTGCCCTGGCTGGCGCGGCCCAAGGCGCTGCCGAAGATGGACCTGTCGGGCGGCATCCCGCCCGCCTCCCGAACCCTCGTCGTCGTTCCGACCCTGATCACGAGCGCGCAGAACGTGGAGCGCCTGATCGAGGGGCTGGAGGTCCGGTTTCTGGGCAATCGGGACGAACACGTCGCGTTCGGACTCCTGACAGACCTGGCTGATGCCGCAGAGGAGACCCTCCCGGAGGACGAGGCCCTCGAGCGTCTCGCCGGGCGCATGATCGCCGACCTGAACCGGACCTACCCGCAAGGGGCGTTCTTCCTCTTCCACCGCCCGAGGCGCTGGAACCCCGAGGAGGGCGTCTGGATGGGGTACGAGCGCAAGCGAGGCAAGCTGGGCGATCTGAACGCGTTGCTTCGCGGCCGGTCCAGCGGCCAGTTCTCTCGGGTCGTCGGGGACACGACGATCCTCGGCCAGGTGAAGTACGTCATCACGCTCGACGCGGACACCCAGTTGCCGCGCGACGCTGCCCGCCTGCTGGTCGGCGCCATGACGCACCCGCTCAACCGCGCCCGGCTCGACGAGCAGCGGCGTGTGACCGAGGGATACGGCATCCTCCAGCCCCGCGTCGCGGTCAGTCTTCCGGCCGCAAACCGGTCGTGGTATGCACGGCTCTGGGCCAGCGAGCCTGGCATCGACCCCTACACCCGGGTCGTGTCGGACGTCTACCAGGACCTGTTCGGGGAAGGCTCCTTCATCGGCAAGGGGATCTACGACGTGGACGCGTTCGACGTGGCCGTCGGCGAACGCTTCCCGGAGAACCGAATCCTCAGCCACGATCTGCTCGAAGGCTGCTACGCGCGGGCCGGGCTGTTGACCGACGTACAGGTGTACGAGGAATACCCGGCCGGCTACGAGGAGGATGTACGGCGGCGCTACCGCTGGATCCGCGGCGACTGGCAGTTGTGGCGCTGGGTGCTTCCCTGGCCTCCGGGCCGCGACGGACGCCGAGGCAGGAACCCGCTGCCCCTGCTGTCCCGATGGAAGCTGTTCGACAACCTGCGGCGCAGTCTCACACCTGCGGCACTGGTCGGCCTGCTCCTGGTCGCATGGGCAGTGCTGTCGCCTTCCTGGGGTTGGACTCTGGGCGGCGTGGGCTGCCTGGTGGTTCCCGCCCTGACGGCGTGGCTGCCGGGTCTGGTGCGAAAACCGGCCGATGTGGGGCTCGCCCGGCACCTCGAGGGGAGTGGGCGCTCGCTCGGGCGTCAGGTGGCGCAGGCCTTGCTGACGCTCGCCTGTCTTCCTTACGAGGCGTCCTTCAGCCTGGCCGCCGTCCTACGCACCTCAGTGCGCCTGCTGGTCACCCGCCGGCGGCTCCTGGAGTGGACGCCATCGGCCGACCGGGCGCTCCTGGCCCGACGGAGTCTGGCCGGCGCATGGACGAGGATGTGGATCGCCCCATCGCTCGCCGTCGTCGCTGGTGCGTATCTGTCGATGGTCCGGCCGGCCGGTCTCGTCGCGGCCGCGCCCGTCCTGCTGCTCTGGTTCGCCGCCCCGATTATCGCCTGGCAGATCAGCCGTCCGCTGTCGCGGCGGCCTCCACGGCTGACGGGGCGCCAGCTTCGGTTCCTGCATGGTGTCGCCCGCAGGACCTGGGGCTTCTTCGACACCCATGTCGGTCCTGACGATCACTGGCTGCCTCCGGACAACTACCAGGAGGCGCCTGCCGCCGGCGTGGCGCATCGCACGTCCCCGACCAACATGGGGCTGGCGCTGCTCGCCAATCTCTCGGCCTGCGACTTCGGCTACATCTCGGCGGGCCGGCTCCTGGATCGCACCGCGCGGGCGTTCCAGGCGATGTTCGAGATGGAGCGCCATCGCGGCCATTTCTACAACTGGTACGACACGCAGTCGCTGGCCCCGCTCGAGCCACGCTACATCTCGTCGGTGGACAGCGGCAACCTCGCCGGCCACCTGATGACGCTGCGCCCGGGGCTGCTCGCGCTCGCCGGCGAGCCGATCCTGCCCGCACGCGCGCTCCCGGGCCTTCGGGACACCTTCGACCTCGTGGCCGACAGCATGAAGGGCGCGCCGACGGCCGCCATGACGCATCTGCAGAAGGCACTCGGCGCGGCGTGCGACTCGCCTCCAACGACGGTTGCCGACGGCCGGCTGGTGCTCGAACGCCTGGCCGCCGAGGGCGGGGCGCTGGCCTCGGCGCTGGCGACGACAACCGATCCCGAAGCGAGCGCCTGGGCCTCGGCGCTGGCGGGACAGTGCCGCGAGGTGATCGACGACCTCGCGCACCTGGCCCCGTGGACGTCACTGCCGGCGTCGGCGACGCCGCAGGCCCACCTGCCCGGGTTCACGTCAATCCCCACGCTCGGCGAGCTGGCCGCGCTCGACGACGAGCGGGCCGGCCCGGCCCGGGCCAGGATCGCCCTGCTCAATCGCCTCGCCGCGCAGTCGACCGAACTGGCGGAGATGGAGTGGGCCTTCCTGTTCGACGGGACCCGCCGCCTCCTGTCGATCGGCTACAACGTCGCCGACCGCCGTCGCGACTCGAGCTACTACGACCTGCTCGCCTCGGAGGCGCGCTTCTGCACGTTCGTGGCGATCGCGCAGGGGCACCTGCCGCAGGAGAGCTGGTTCGCGCTCGGGCGCCTTCTGACGACCGCGGCGGGGGAGCCGGTCCTGCTGTCGTGGAGCGGTTCGATGTTCGAGTACCTGATGCCGCTCGTCGTCATGCCGGGTTACGACGACACCCTGCTCGACCAGACCTGCAAGGCGGCGGTCAGGTACCAGATCGAGTACGGAAAGCGCCGCGGCGTACCGTGGGGGATTTCCGAGTCGGGCTACAACATGCTCGACACGCGGCTCACGTACCAGTACCGCGCGTTCGGCGTGCCGGGCCTCGGCCTGAAGCGCGGCCTCGCCGACGATTTGGTCATCGCACCCTACGCGTCGGCCCTGGCCTTGATGGTGTCTCCCGAGGAGGCGTGCGCGAACCTGCAACGGCTCGCGGGAGAGGGCTTCACGGGGGAACTCGGCTTCTACGAGGCGATCGACTACACGCCGGCGCGCCTGCCCCGCGGACAGGCCCACGCGCTCGTCCGGTCCTACATGGCGCATCACCAGGGGATGACGCTCCTGTCGCTGGCGCAGGTGCTCCTGGACGGCCGGATGCAGGCGCGCTTCGCGTCCGACCCGGCGTGCCAGGCGACGTTGCTGCTGTTGCAGGAGCGGATTCCGCGCGCGACGGCGTTGTACCTGCCGCCCACCCCCGCGACGGACGCCCGCACCGCCCCTGCCGACGCCGGGAGCGCGATGCGCTCGTTCAGCGGACCCGACACGCCAAGGCCGGAGGTGCAGCTGCTGTCGAATGGGCGGTATCACCTCGTCGTCACCAACGCGGGCGGCGGCTACAGCCGGTGGAAGGACCTTGCCCTCACCCGCTGGCGCGAGGACGCGACGTCGGACAACTGGGGAACGTTCTGCTACCTCCGCGACGTCGCCACGGGAGCGTTCTGGTCCGCGACGCATCAGCCCACGCGGCAGCCCGCCGACCGGTTCGAGACGGTCTTCTCCGAGGCCCGCGCCGAGTTCCGGAGCCGGACCAGCCAGATCGAGAGTTACACCGAAATCGCCGTGTCGCCCGAGGACGACGTGGAACTGCGCCGGTTGCGCCTGACCAATTGCGGCCGCACGCGCAGGACGATCGAGGTCACCAGCTACGCCGAGGTGGCGCTCGCCACCCCGGCCGCCGACGCGCTGCATCCGGCGTTCAGCAATCTCTTCGTCCAGACCGAAATCGTCGAGGATCAGCGGGCGATCCTCTGCACGAGGCGCCCGCGCTCGCGCGGCGAGGCGTCGCCCTGGATGTTCCACCTCATGGCGGCGCATGGAGGCGCGGCCGGCGGCGCGCTGTCGTACGAGACCGACCGCCTTCGATTCATCGGCCGCGGGCGGACGCCCGCCGACCCGCAAGCGATGCACGAGAACGGGCCGCTCGGGGGGAGCGACAAGTCGGTGCTCGATCCGATCGTCTCGATTCGCGGCCGGTTCGCGCTCGAGCCGGACGAGACGATCACGATCGACGTGGTCTCCGGCGTGGCCGAGACACGCGCGGCGAGCGTGAGCCTCGTGGGCAAGTACCAGGACCGTCGGCTCGCCAACCGCGTGTTTGCGCTGGCCGCGACCCACGCCCAGGTCGTCCTGAGGCAGTTGGATGCCAGCGAGGCCGACGCGCAGCTGTGTTGCCGTCTCGCCGGGGCCGTCATCTACGCGAACGCGTCTCTGCGCGCCGACCCGGCCATCGTCGCGAGAAACCGGCGCGGGCAGTCGGGCTTGTGGGGCTACTCGGTGTCCGGAGACTTGCCCATCGTGCTGCTGCAGATCGGCGATGCGGCGCACATCGAGCTGGTGCGCCAACTCGTCCAGGCGCACGCCTATTGGCGCCTGAAGGGGCTGGCGGTGGACCTGGTGATCTGGAACGAGGACCGCGCCGGCTACCGGCAGGTCCTCCAGGAGCAGATCATCGGCCTCATCGCAGCTGGCGTCGAGGCGCTCGCGCCTGACCGGCCGGGCGCGATCTTCGTCCGCCCCGCCGAGCAGATCTCCGTCGAGGACCGGATACTGTTCCAGTCGGTCGCCCGGGTCGTCATCACGGACACTCGGGGCTCGCTGGCGGACCAGATCGACGGCCGGCCGGCCGACCCGCTCCCCGCGCGCCTCACGCCTGCGTTTGCGCCGCGGGCGCAGGCCCCGGTGCAATCGCCGCCGCCTCGCGCCGAGTTGTCGTTCTTCAACGGACTGGGTGGCTTCACCCCGGACGGTCGCGAGTACATCATCACGACAGGACCGGGCGTCGTGACGCCCGCCCCGTGGGTCAACGTGCTGGCGAACCCCAACTTCGGCACCGTGATCTCCGAGAGCGGTTCCGCGTACAGCTGGGCCGAGAACGCGCACGAGTTCCGCCTCACGCCGTGGAACAACGACGCGGTCACCGATTCGTGTGGAGAGGCGTTCTACCTCCGGGACGAGGAGACCGGGCGGTTCTGGTCGCCGACGCCGTTGCCTGCCGGAAGCGGACAGTCGTACACGACCCGGCACGGATTCGGGTACAGCGTCTTCGAACACGCCGTGGACGGCATCACGTCGGAGCTGTGGGTCTACACGGACGCGAGCGCGCCGGTGAAGTGGTCGGTCCTGAAGGTCCGCAACACCTCAGGCCGGTTCCGCCGGCTGTCCGCCACCGGCTACGTGGAGTGGGTTCTGGGTGACTTGCGTGCGAAGACGGCCCCGCACGTGGTCACCTCGATCGACCCCGCCACCGGTGCCCTCGTCGCCCGGAATGCGTACAACGCCGAGTTCGCCGGACGGGTGGCCTTCTTCCACGTCGACGATGCGAGTCGCCGCGTCACCGGCGACCGCACCGAGTTCCTCGGCCGCAACGGCTCGTTGAAGCAGCCCGCGGCGATGACGCGGTCCACGCTCTCCGGGCGCGTGGGAGGCGCTCTGGACCCCTGCGCGGCGATCCAGGTACCCTTCGACCTGGACAACGGCCAGGAGCGCGAATTCGTCTTCAGGCTCGGTGCCGGGCAGGACAGCGCGGGCGCAGCAGCCCTGCTCGCTCGAATCCTGGGCGTCGCTGCCGCACGGGCCTCGCTCGAAGCCGTCTGGCAGCACTGGAACCACACCCTTGGCGCCATCTACATCGACACGCCCGATGTGGCGCTCAACACGCTGGCCAACGGTTGGCTCGTCTACCAGACGATCACGTGCCGCCTGTGGGGGCGGAGCGGCTCGTACCAGTCCGGGGGCGCCTTCGGGTTCCGGGATCAACTCCAGGACGTGATGGCGCTCGTCCACGCCGAGCCGCCGCTCGTCCGGCAGCACCTGCTTCTCTGCGCGTCGCGGCAGTTTCCGGAGGGCGACGTACAGCACTGGTGGCATCCGCCGGCTGGCCGCGGTGTCCGCACGCACTGCTCGGACGACTATCTCTGGCTGCCGATGGCGACGTGCCGCTACGTGACGGTCACCGGAGACACCGGCGTCCTCGATGAGACGGTCCACTTCATCGAGGGCCGAGCCGTGAACCCGGAGGAGGATTCCTACTACGACATGCCCGGCGCATCCGAGGAATCGGCCAGCCTGTACGGACACTGCGTGCGTGCGCTCGTCCGTGGCCTGACGTTCGGCGACCACGGCCTGCCGCTGATCGGTTCCGGGGACTGGAACGACGGCATGAACCTCGTCGGCTCGGCAGGGCGCGGCGAGAGCGTTTGGCTCGGGTTCTTCCTCTACGCGGTCCTGGTGCCGTTTGCAGGCCTCGCCAGGCGCTACGGCGATGCCGCCTTCTCGGACCACTGCCTTGCAGAAGCGGCGGCATTGCGGCTCCGCCTCGAAGCGACGGGGTGGGACGGGTCGTGGTACCGCCGCGCCTACTTCGACGACGGGTCGCCGCTAGGGTCGTCGACCAACGCGGAGTGCCAGATCGACTCGATTGCGCAGAGTTGGTCGGTCCTCTCCGGGGCCGCAGACCCGGCACGCGCGCGTACGGCGATGGACGCCGTGGACGCGCGGCTCGTCCGCCGGGACGATCGGCTCGTCCGACTGCTGGACCCGCCATTCGACACCTCCGCGCTCGATCCCGGGTACATCAAGGGATACGTCCCGGGCGTGAGAGAGAACGGGGGCCAGTACACCCATGCGGCCATCTGGGCCGCCATGGCGTTTGCCGAACTGGGCGACGCCCGGCGTGCGTGGGACGTGTGGAATCTCATCAACCCGATCACACACGGCGCTTCACCCTCCGCGATCGACACCTACAAGGTGGAGCCCTACGTCGTGGCGGCCGACGTCTACGCCGTGGCGCCGCACGTCGGCCGCGGCGGGTGGACGTGGTACACCGGCTCTGCCGCCTGGATGTACCGCCTCATCGTCGAGTCGCTGCTCGGGTTCAAGCTGGAGGGCGAATGGTTGCGGATCGAGCCGTGCCTGCCCGCAGACTGGCAGGGCTTCACGGTGCACTACCGTTTCCGGGGGACGGTCTATCACATCGACGTGCACCAGACGCCGCACGCGACCGGCGACGAGCGCGTCAGCCTTGACGGCCACGCCCAGTCAGGCATGGCCGTGCTCCTGGTTGACGACCGCGTCGAGCACCGGGTCGAGGTGTGGATGCGTTCGGCAACGTAGCCAGGCCGGAACGCGCGGCGGGAAGTGCCGGGCGGCTCAGCCGTGCAGCACGATCGTCAGCAGCGAGTCGTTGATCTTGAGGCTGCCGTTGTACTCGATGTAGCCGAGCTTCCTGAACTTGTTCATGAAGAAGTTCACGCGCGAGCGGGTCGTCCCGATCATCTCGGCGAGCGTCTCCTGCGAAATCCTGGGCAACACGCGATGCGGGCTGTCGGGCTTGCCGTAGCGGGCCAGCAGGAGCAGCGTGCGGGCCAGCCGCTTTTCGCTGGAATTGAACAGCTGATCCACGAGGTCGGCTTCGACGCGGATGTTCCGAGCCAGGACGTGGGCGAGAAACCGATCCGACAGCGCGTGCTGCTCGTGAAGCAACTGCGTCATCCGCTGCTTCCCGACCACGAGGAGAGTACTCGGGCTCGTGGCGGTGGCCGTGGCCATGCGGAGCGGCTGTCCGGCCAGGGCCCCGTCGCCAAAGAAGTCGCCGGGCGCCAGCATCGCGACGATCGCTTCCTTGCCCGACGGGGAGAGCACCCCGAGTTTCACCCCCCCCTTCTGCAGATAGAACACGGCATCGCAGGGGTCACCCTGGGAGTAGACGACGTCTCCGCTGCGGTGTTCGACGACCCGCCCGGATACGCCGCCCGACTCGAGAAACTCCCGGAGGTCGAACGTTCGTTCTGCCGAGGACGGCAGCCGTCTTTCACGCTTGGCCATATGGGCCTCGACGCGTTCGGTCCGGTCCAGCGGACCCGATGTCATCTTAACGCCGTTCGCGAAACCCCTGGCACATGATTCGCGAACCGGACTTCATCCATGCCGGGAGTGGCGCCGGTTCCCGCTACCGGACCAGCTTCCGGTACTTGATGCGGTGCGGGCGGTCGGCCTCCGCGCCGAGCCGGCGGTGGCGGTCGGCCTCGTAGTCCTGGTAGTTCCCCTGGAACCACTCCACCCGGCTGTCTCCTTCGAACGCCATCATGTGCGTGGCGATGCGGTCGAGGAACCAGCGGTCGTGGCTGACGACGAGGGCGCACCCGGCGAACTCCACCAGCGCATCCTCGAGCGAGCGGAGCGTGTCCACGTCGAGGTCGTTGGTGGGCTCGTCGAGCAGCAGCAGGTTGCACCCGCCGCGCAGCAGCCGGGCCAGGTGCAGGCGGTTGCGCTCGCCACCCGACAGCGTCCCCACCGGGCGCTGCTGGTCGCGGCCCTTGAAGTTGAACCAGGACGCGTAGGCCCGCGACGGCACCGCCCGCTTGCCGATCATGATCTCGTCGAGGCCGCCCGAGATCTCCTCCCAGACCGTCTTCGCCGGGTCGAGCGAGTCGCGGCTCTGATCGACGTAGCCGATCTTCACCGTCTCGCCAATCCTGAGCGTGCCGGCATCCGGCCCCTCCTGCCCGGTCAGCAGCCGGAACAGCGTCGTCTTCCCCGCCCCGTTCGGCCCGATGATGCCGACGATGCCGCCGCGGGGAAGCCGAAAGCTGAGGCCGTCGATGAGCAGGTTGTCGCCGTAGCCCTTCCGCAGGCCGTCGGCCTCGACGACGATGTCGCCCAGGCGGGGCCCCGGAGCGATGTAGATCTCGCCGCGCTCGATCCGTTGCGCCGAATCCTGCGACAGCATCTCCTCGTAGGCGTTGAGGCGCGCCTTGCCCTTCGCCTGGCGCGCGCGCGGCGACATGCGAATCCACTCCAGTTCCCGCGCCAGCGTCCGCTGCCGCCTGGCCTCCTGCTTCTCCTCCTGCGCGAGCCGCTGCTCCTTCTGCTCGAGCCACGACGAGTAGTTGCCCTGCCAGGGGATCCCGTGCCCGCGGTCGAGCTCGAGGATCCAGCCGGCCACGTTGTCGAGAAAGTAGCGATCGTGGGTGACGGCGACCACCGTCCCGGCGTAGTCGTGCAGGAATCGCTCGAGCCACGCCACCGACTCGGCGTCGAGGTGGTTGGTCGGCTCGTCGAGCAGCAGCAGGTCGGGCGAACGAAGCAGCAGCCGGCACAGCGCGACCCGACGCCGCTCTCCGCCCGACAGCGTCCGCACGTCGGCGTCGCCAGGCGGCACGCGCAGCGCGTCCATGGCGAGCTCGACGCGCGAGTCGAGGTCCCACGCCGACGCCGCGTCGATCCGGTCCTGCAGCTTCCCCTGCTGGTCGAGGACCTTCTCCATCTCTTCGGCCGACAGATCCTCGCCCAGACGCTCGCTCAGCCGCTCGTACTCGGCGAGCAAGGCGCGCGTCTCGGCCACGCCCTCCTCGATATTGCCGAGAACGCTCTTCTCCGGGTCGAGGACCGGCTCCTGGGACAGGAAGCCGATGGACACGCCGTCGGCCGCGAAGGCCTCGCCTCCGAAATCGCGGTCGAGGCCGGCCATGATCCGCAGCAGCGTGCTCTTGCCCGAGCCGTTCGCCCCGAGCACGCCGATCTTGGCGCCGGGCAGAAACGCCAGCCAGATGTCCCTGAGCACCGTCTTATCCGGAGGGTGGATCTTGCTCAGACCCTTCATCGTGAAAATGTACTGGTAGGGCGCCACACTGCTCCAATCGAGAATGGGTTCGCCTATTCTGGCACAGGTGGGTGCGGCGCACGCGCGCCAACGCGGGCGCCGCGAGGACGCCTGCACCCTGGGCGGCAGGGCCAGAGATGCGCCGGGTGTCCAAGAAGGAGTAAAATAGTCAGGTTTCCCTAGGCTGTACGTTTCGTCTTCGGAGGACGGCACCATGACCGCCGGTCGGACAGAGCATCGCTCTCCTCTCGGAACGCCGGAGCCACCGGACGGCCTGCACGCCGGCCTGGACGTCGGCACCGAGTCGGAGGTTGCCAGACGCCTGGCGGAGGCGCGCGACAGGCTCGAACGCCGCGCCCATCTGAACGCGCCGCGCACCACCCACTACCGGAGGGAGGCCGAGCGGCCCTTCACTGCCGA
>Ga0315278_10002302_pt1 | contig 16966 bp, 11 predicted proteins | sample YL17G06_0_MG_FD_203880 | JGI IMG/M metagenome (GOLD analysis project Ga0315278, IMG submission 203880) | Sediment microbial communities from Yellowstone Lake, YNP, Wyoming, USA - YL17G06_0 | ecosystem: Environmental > Aquatic > Freshwater > Lake > Sediment | place: USA: Wyoming | collected... | reverse complement strand
GATCAGGTATTTCATCATGTGGCGGTGCGCGTGGAAGACATCGAGCAGGCGATTGAACGGTTGAAGGCACAAGGGGTGGTCTTTGCCGGCCAGATCGTCGGCGCCCGCGGGGGCCAGTTACGGCAAATCTTCACAGTGCCGGAAATGATCGACGGTCAGCCCTTTTCTGTGTTGGAACTCGCCGAGCGCCACAGAGGATACCAGGGGTTCTCGCCTCCACAGGCAGACAGTTTGATGAAATCGACCGTCAAGCGAACCTGACACATTTTCCCTCCTCGCAAATTGGGCCAGGGGACTGGCTCCTCCGTCTGACTTCGGCGAACTCTGTCGAGCCGCGGCGGTGCCTGTCCCCGGCAGTCTGTCGTTCACGCTTGCATTGCAGCAGAAGCTTCGAGAATAATGCGGGGTAAGAAGAAAGAGGGAACTCCGGCAACATTTCGCGAATCCTTTGCGATGGTGGTGGCTCTTATGTGGTCGAGGCAACGCTCGTAGCATTGATCGGTTCCCATTCACCCTACCCCAGGAGGTTTTCATGATTCGAACGCTGAGTATCGCATCTCTGTTGAGTTTTGCTGTGTTATCCATGGGAGCTGCGTTTGCCGAGGACAACGCCCCTGCTCCAGCCGCTCCGGCAGCGGAGAAGAAGCCAGGCCCGGCCGATGGCTTTAACATTCATGTGATGGCCCCGCACAAATTCGAAGACGGCACGGTGCACGGCCCCTATCACCATTACTGCAAGGGGATTTCTCCAGAAATCCTGCAGTGTCTGCTGTTTGAATCGACCGATCCCAACGCGCGGCTCACGGATGTCGAGTATTTTGTCTCCAAGACCGTCTCGCGCGCTCATGTACCGTTGAAAACCTGGAACAAGTACTATCATGACCACGAGGGCGAGATCGCCACTGGTCGCGTCCAGATTCTCGATATGCCGGAGGCCCAAGCCAAGGAAGTTGCCGCGGTTGCGGCCAAGACGGACGGGATCATCTTCCATCTCTGGCCGGATGGAGCCAAAGCGCCGAACGGTGTGGTCGGCCACCCGCAATCGGTCGGCCACAAGCCTCGGACAAAGTAAGCAGGCTGCGGGAAAAAGGATAGCTCGGTCAGTCTGGTCCATCTGGTCTGTCCGGTTCATCTTGTTTTTCTGGTTAGTCTGGTTCAACCAAATAAACAAGACAAACCAAACAAACCAATTACACCAGACAGACCAGACAGACCAAATGAACAAGACCGGCTGGGGGAGAGCGTGGCAACACGCTCTCCTCGTTCTGTCTCCATCTCGTCAGAAGAAGGGTCTTTCGACATGAGAAGTCGAGTCAGGATCGCGTTAATTGCTTCGCTGGCGGTCGGGTCCTTCCTGCTTGTCGGGGGCCTGACGTGGGCCGCTGATTCAGCTGTCTTGCGCCCGCGCGTACCACGCGACCAGATTGAAGCGGCCCGCGCCGTGACCAATCCATTCCCTGCCGGCGAGGAGATGATTGCGAAGGGCAAAACGCTGTATGAAGGAAAAGCCTTCTGCAAGACTTGTCATGGGGCGGATGGGAAAGGGCTTGGAGCAGATATTGCACCGGGGAGTCTGAAAGGCCCCTTACCGAGAAATTTCACCGACAAGGCTTGGCAAGCAACTCGAACCGACGGAGAATTGTTCTGGATTTTGAAGAATGGCAGCAAGGGAACGGCCATGGCTCCCTTTATTCCGCTCGTACTGACGGAAGAAGAAGCCTGGCAGGTGCTGCGATATGTGCGGTCCTTCGGTCAACCCTAGCAGGATGCTGAACAAGTCCGCCAGCGGCGTTCTCGCATCGCTCAGAGGCGCAACGTTGAAGAGAGCTTTTCAGATGTTGGAAACACTGGAGGGGCTAATCCGTTCGCCAAGATCCATTTTATGGGCGGACGGCACACACGAAGTGCGGTACGTACCTCCTCGCCTCTTTGCTCGCTGCGGCCTTGCTGGACGGACTTTTTGAGCATCCTGAGGCTATTCTGGCAACAGGACAATCAGTACGATTTCAACGGCGTATTGTGTATAGACTGAGCTTTTCCGCAGCCTGCTAGAACCCTGTCCGAAATTGACCTTTCTACTGCGGCGAACGATCCGCGGCCATCTGCGTCGTTCTCGGCCCGCTTCAAAAAACTGTGAAACGTGAGGCGTGAAACGAAGGTCAGCCTCAGCCTTAACCTTCCCCGTTCGTCGCGCATCTCCCTATCCCCACGCTTTCTCGCCTCGCTTTAAGAGCCCACGCAAGAGCCGCGGCATCTTTTCCCTGGCCCTCTCTCGACGCTGGCGCTGGCGTTCGACCATGCGTCCGGCGACAAAAGCGGCCCGCGCGCTGGTCGCCTGCTTGAGGAACTCCCGGATATGTGCTTCAGCTTGTATGGCGTCTTGGTGCAGGCCTAAGACGTCCTGCACGACGCGGGCTTTGTTGATGAAGCGCGTGGCCGGCTTGCCGACCGTCGGCTCCGCGAGTTCGGCGGCATAGCGGGCCCGTTTGGTGTTGATCCTGGTCTCGTGGATTTTGGCATTGTTGGGTGCGTGACCAGCCTGGCGAATCGCGTTTCTCAACTTTGTGAACTCCTGCTGGGCGAGGTCGCGCAACGTTACGGCGGACTCGACGACGGTCGGATCGTATCTCGCTTGCTGGAGCCGCCTGATGAGGTCGAGATACCGTGCGCTCTTCAACTCGCTCAGCAGGACCTCTTGGACGTTGTTCCGCCGGGCTTCCAGGTGGGCGATGAATTGCGTCAGAGGCCGGCGGTCTCGTGCATCCAGCGCGGCAGATTCCTCACGGAAATAGACGAGTTGGACGTCGAGATCGCGAGCCGGTCCCAGCAGTTGGCCGAGCCAGCGCAACTCGTCCCGCAACGAGTCTGCCCATTCAGGAACGAGCAGGGGCCTGACGGCGCGCAGGACGGCACGCAATTGTCTCGTGGCCACGCGCATTTGGTGCAGGCTTTCAGGTTCCTTCCCAAGCCTGGCGCCGGGGTCATGCGCAAGCAGCCATCGGACATGATGTGAGAGGGCCCACTTCACATGATCCACCACCGGCGCATCCGATGCCGGTGGCGGCTCAGGACTGGGAGCCACCAAAGAAAGCGCGCGAAATAGCTTGGGCCGTCCGTCATGATCGCAGGCTCCCGCTCGACGGAGCTGCCGTTCGAGGTCGGGCAGCGTGCTGTCCTTCCCATTCACCTGTTCGATTTCGAGTTCTCGAAAGCGCTGAAGCACCGCTCCGTTCTTCACGACGGACACGTCGTCGAGCGTGACGTCTGCGACTGGGACATTGTCCATGCACACGCGAACACCCCTTCGCCAGACCCGCAAGGTCGCGACCGGCACAAGCCGCCGCCGTCCGAGATGGAGAAAGAGCAGGTCGCGGAATGTTTTAGGTGGAATAGACTGGCGATCGACCATCTCAATTTCCTGCCGGTCCTTCATCAGAGGGAGTTTCAGTTGCCAGGCCTGTTTCCCGCGCTCGACTCGATGGCGAAGGGTGATCCCCGCGTGGGCCAGGTCGTACTGGGAGGTGTCGAAGTAGGTCGAGGTCAGGAGGCGTCGCGGCAGCGGGATGCCGGCAAGAGGGGGCAGGCGGAAATGGTCATCGACCGCCAGTTTGATTTCACGCTCGACCGTTGATTTGACAGCCGGTGTGGCAGCAACAGGATCTGGCGGTTTCGAGGGAGGCTTGTTGGCGCGAGCCATCACGGTCTCCTTGCGGGACTTCTAAGAGTCTGCGGAAAAACTATTGTGGTACGGTGGAAATTCAATGGCCCGCACATCTAGGACGACGGGAGAACCGCGCGCAGGATGCTCAAAGAGGCCAGACTTCTCACCCGCCCAACCCTGGCGCGCCGGGACGCGCCTTCGCCCAAGCAAGGCCGCAGCGAGCGAAGAGGCGAAGGCGTACGCTTCGGTACGTTGCGCCTCTGAGCGATGCGAGAACGCCGCTGGCGGACTTGTTCAGCATCCTGCTAAATGTCGCAGATGGAAGGGGAAGGAAGCAATCCCTCAACCATGCGGATAAGCCAATCGTCTTGAGCGTCTAACAGGCTGTTGAAAAAGTTGCTCTTCTCACCCGCCCGACCCCGGCGCGCCAAGACGCGCCTTGTCCCATGCGGTGTTCTCGCATCGCTCTCAAGAGCTGTGAAAGGTAAGAGGCCATTCACGTCTCACGGATCGCTGGACGGCTAGTACTTGGCCCCGTCTTTGCAAATCTATGCCTGTTAGTTGGCTGAAACCTCAATAATAGAGCAAATAGTGGGGCGTTCATCCCCAGGGGGAGGTTTGTCTGTGGTCTTTCGCGCCAGAGCAGCCTTGACCCTTTCTAGGGCAAAGGGCTAGCCTCTCGATTCTGGTCTGTCTGGTTGATCTGGTTTGTCTGGTCTATCTGGTTTAACCAAACACACGAGACAGACCGAACAGACAGAATTGACCAGACAGACCCAACAGACCAGACAGACGAGACAGACCAGATGAACCAGATTAGGGAAGGAGCGCAGCATGACCGAAGAGTGGGGCGCGATTCTCGTTGTCGATGACGATGCGGAAATGCGGGAGCTGGTCCACGATGTGTTCAAGGAGCGCGGACATCAGGTCACGACGGCAGGGAGCGGGCAAGAGGCCTTGAAGCTGTTGGCGGAGCAAGACTATGCCGTCGTGTTGACGGATTTACGGATGAAAGGGATGCCGGGGACGGAGTTGTTGGCGGAGATCAGGCGTCTCTATCCGGACATCGGGGTCATTCTCATGACAGGCTTTGGGTCGGTGGACACCGCGGTCGAGGCCATGAAGCGGGGCGCCAGCGACTACTTGACCAAACCGGTGAAAAACGATGAGCTGGTTCGCGTCGTGGAGCGGTCCATCCGCGAAGCGGCGCTACGACGTGAGGTGAACAGGCTCCGGCGCGAGGTCCACAAGGAGTACAGCTTTCATCAGATCATCGGCAAGAGCAAGCCGATGCAGGAGATATTCGATCTGATCCGGCGCGTGGCCGACAGCCCGACGAATCTGTTGATCACCGGTGAGAGCGGAACCGGCAAGGAGTTGGTGGCCAAGGCGATCCATTACAATAGCGATCGCCAGGATGCTCCGTTTATCCCCGTTAACTGTGCCGCCATTCCGGAACAGCTGCTCGAAAGCGAGCTGTTCGGCCATATGCGAGGCGCCTTCACGGACGCGAAGGTGGACAAGCGGGGCCTCTTTGAAGAGGCGCAGAAGGGCACGCTGTTCCTCGACGAGATCAGCGAATTGCCGTTGATGCTGCAGGCCAAGATCTTGCGCGCGATCCAGGAGAAAGAGATTCGTCGCGTGGGGGCCAACAAACCGATTGCCGTCGATGTGCGCATCATTGCGGCGACGAATCTGAACCTGACGGAAGAGGTCAAGGCGAAGCGCTTCCGGGAGGACTTGTACTACCGGCTCAATGTGATCGAACTGCGCCTGCCCCCCTTGCGCGAGCGCCGCGAAGACATTCTGCTGCTCGTGGATTCGTTCATGAAGAAGTGTGGGGAGTCTCGCGGGAAACAGATACAGGGCGTGAGTGAATCTGCGCTGGCAATGCTGGTGGACTACGCCTGGCCGGGTAACGTACGTGAATTGGAGAATGTGATCGAGCGGGCGGTCACGCTCAGCCGGAGCGAAAAGATTGTTCCTGACGATCTCCCAGCAACGATTCAGGGGTCCCGTGGCGATCGGCGAGTGCTCGACGATGCGGCTGAACGGACCCTGCCGCTGGATGAAGTGGAAAAAGAATATATCCTCAAGATCCTCGAAAAGACCGGCGGTAACAAGTACCAGGCCGCCCACATGCTCGGGATCGATCGCAAGACGCTCTATCGGAAGCTGGGCGAGATCGAGGGGAAGACGCCGGCGTGAGCCCAGAGTCGTTCGATAGCGAGCAACAGTTTCGTCTCATTGTGGAGGCCGCTCCAAATGGCATGCTGCTCGTGGACGAGCGTGGAACGATTGTGATGGTGAATATCTCCGCACTCCGCCAATTCGGCTACAAGAGGGAAGAGTTGCTCGGCAAGTCGGTCGAGATGCTCATTCCAGGGCCGTCTCGATCTGATCACCGGCAGCACCGAGCCGGGTTCATAAAGGCTCCCGAGACACGATCGATGGGGGGCGGACGGGAGTTGTCTGGCTTGCGGAAGGACGGGAGTGAGTTTGCCGTTGAAATCGGACTCACGCCTATTCAGACAGCCAAGGGGATGGGGGTGGTGGCGTCGATCGTGGATATTTCAGAGCGCAAGCGTCTGGAGATCCAACTCCGACGGGCTGAACGGTTGGCGGAACTGGGCACACTGGCTTCCGGTATGGCGCATGAAATCGGCACGCCGATGAACGTGATCCTCGGGCGTGCGGAATATCTGCTCCAGCGCACAGCCGATGAAGGGATGAAGAAGGGTCTTGCCACGATCGTCACGCAGGTTGAGCGAATCACCAAGGTGATGAACCAACTCCTTGCCTTTGCCCGGCGGAGGACACCGGAGCGGCGGGCCGTCGATTTCGGTGAGATCGTGGACGATAGCCTGGAGATGTTCCAGGAACGGATCGCCCAAAGTCGCATCACGGTTGACAAGACGATTGAATCGTCACTGCCTCCTGTCCGTGCCGATCGGGACCAGCTTATCCAAGTGCTGATCAATCTCGTGATGAACAGTATCCATGCTATGCCGGAGGGGGGGCGGCTCAGCCTGAGCCTCGCTCGTGAGGGCAGCCACGTCTGCCTTGGCCTGTCCGATACCGGCCACGGGATGCCGGAAGAGATCCGCTCGAAGGTATTCGAGCCCTTTTTCACGACGAAAGATTTTGGGAAAGGGACTGGTCTGGGGCTCACGGTCGTGAAAGGTATTATCGAAGAACATGGCGGGACCATCGCTGTGGAGAGTGTAGTCGACAAGGGCACGACGTTTTGGATCCGACTCCCTATTGACGAAGCTCAGGCCGCAACCTCAACCTTCCGATAATGCTGGCTGGTGCTCTTCTGTCGCAATCTGCGACAGAAGGCGGGTGGCATCTGTCGCAATTTTCATCAGACCTTGATGCGTTCCCTTCCGCAGCCCTGCTCATTCCGAGGAAATCTCAAGCAAGTTGGCTCAGTTCCGGAATCCATCACCTCCCGCCGGCGAGATGGTCTGGCTTGCACGGGTTGTGCATTGTGTCCCACTAGCAGGCGAAGGTCCATCTGGTCTATCTGGTTCAACCAAACAAACGAGACAGACCAGATAAACGAGAGAGACCAGCTGCAGAGGGGGCAATGGATGGCACAGAGGATGCCACAGGACAGGAAGTCAGCGGTGATACTCATCGCCGAAGATGATCGGGAGATGCGGAGTCTCCTCTGCGATGAGCTGTACGATCTGGGGGTGTCCATCCGAGAAGCGGCTGATGGGGACGAGGCTCTTCGATCGGTGCTCGATACCTGCCCTACGCTGATTCTCACGGATCTCCGTATGCCGGCGGGTGGCTTAGATTATATTTCCAGGCTCAGGACGTTTGCTCCCGGGGTGCCGATTGTTCTGCTGACGTCATTTGGAGATTCAAAGACGAAAGCCGATGCCTTGGCCATCGGCGTCGAGGCGTACTTCGATAAGCCGGTTCGCCTCAGCGAGCTCAAAGGAGCCGTTCAGCGTCTTTTAGGTACGGCATTGGATGGAGAAGTCGACGGAGACATATAAGTGACTCTTCAGCGTGTGAGAGGTGTGAGATGGCCGGATCTCAAGAGCAATCTACTAGCATTCCCTCCTGTGCCGATCCAATCCTCGCAGCTCGACTGGAAGCCATCAAGCAGTTAGCCGGTGGGTCTTCAGACCGAGTGGCGGTTTTGGATCGCGATTTCAACGTGATCTACGCGAATGAATCCGCATGGTCTGAGGGAGCATCCCAATTGTCCGACCATCAGGCGAAGTGCTATGAGGCCTTTGCTCACCGGAACGATCCCTGTGGCACCTGTCCGGCGAGGAAGATGTACGAATCGCCCGAGGTCCGGTCCGTGGCCTGTTCCTCCGGAGGGGACGGCACGGCTTGCGGAATGCATCAGGCGTTTCCGCTGGTCTCGAGCAGCGGCGAGGTCGAGTCCGTGCTGGTGTTGTTCAAGGTGCCGCCGAAGCCTGCGAAGCAGACGAGCGGTGAGCGCGTAGAGGTGAAATACGGATCGAAGCAGGGTGAGCTGATCGGCTCGAGCGCGCCGATGCGAGAAGTCCTCGACATGATCCGGCTTGTGGCGGACAGTTCCGCGACCGTGTTGATTCAGGGGGAGAGCGGCACCGGCAAGGAACTGGTGGCCAAAACGATTCACCGCACCAGCTATCGACGGGATAAGCCCTTCGTCGTAGTCGATTGCGGTTCGCTGCCGGAAACGCTGTTGGAGAGTGAGTTGTTCGGCCATGTGAAGGGCGCGTTTACTGGAGCGCATGCTTCCAAACGTGGACTCTTCGAGGAGGCAGACGGCGGGACGATCTTCCTGGACGAGATTGCCGACACGACTGCGACGTTTCAAGCCAAGCTGCTTCGTGTCCTCCAAGAGGGCGAGATTAAGCCGGTCGGCGGGACTCAGCCGATCAAGATCGATGCGCGGGTCATCTCGGCGACGAACAAGGATCTGTCCGAGCTGGTAAAGGCCAAAACGTTTCGTCAGGATCTCTATTATCGATTGGCGGTCTTGCCGCTCTATTTGCCGCCGCTCCGGGAACGGCGAGAGGATATTCCGTTGCTGGTCGAACACTTCGTAGCGGCGTCTTGTAGCCGTCATCGGCAGCCAGTCCGGCAGGTATCGCCGGACGTGACGCAGGCGCTCACCCAGGCCTCATGGCCTGGCAATGTGCGGGAGCTGCAGCATTATATCGAGCGAGCGGTCGTGACGACGACAGGGCCTGCGTTGAGCTGTGCAGATCTGGTCACGGCGGGATCGAAGTCGGCGGAGTATGACCTCCGCTCTGTGTCGCGCGGTGCGGTGACGCAAGCTGAACGGTTGCGGATCGTGCAAGTGCTTCAACAGGCCGACGGCAATCGAGTCAAGGCCGCCAAGCTCCTCAAGATCAGCCGGGCAAGCCTCTATAACAAGCTACATCAGTACGACATTCAATAAGTCTCTGCCCCGAATCTCCCCACTTATAGTTTTCCACCTGTCCAAGAGTTTAGACAGCATAACTCATTGAAATCCTGTCATCTTCTTTCTTCCCACGCGCGGTACTGTCTAACCGCGTGGAAAATCTCCCCGCTGCATCGTGGCCGGCGCAATCTACGCTCTTTCGCTAAACCACGGATCTCACAGGCGAAGTGTTCCTTCCCTCAGCATGCGGATCTTCGGCATGTCCATTGCTGTAGAGCAATGCTGCTGGTGAAGGTCTGGGTGATTAGGACCGGCCTCCGAATGACCCTCTCCTCCGCAAGGAGGAAGCCTTCACCAGCTCTTAACGAAGGCCAAAGAAAGCAAAGAAGTCTTCAGCTGACAGCCATCAGCGAGAACCAGAAGATTCAATTCCCGGCTGAGAGCTGACACCGGATAGTGTGATTCAGATTAGCCATCCGCCTGGTGAGGCGGGCATAACAGTGGAGGCCACAATATGAGAACTTTTCTAACTCAAGCGAAAAGCAGGCGGAGGCGCACAGGTGTCGCGCTGATGCTTCCGAGCGTGCTGCTGGCCGGCAGTCTGGTGGCGACACCATGGCTATTTGCCGCAGGACCGGGTGATCAGTCGCATGAGGGCCATGCGACTCCGGTCGCGATGCCGGGCTGGACCCAGCAACTGAAGGGGCAGACGGTCCTTGAGGATACGATCGAGGGTCGGCCTGACCGTTCTGGGAAGATGGAGATGCAGCACCATCGTCTGATGGAGAAGCTCGAACAGCAGGCGCAGAAAGATGCAAAGGCACAGCAGACGTCCGGGGCGTTCAACGAGATGTCGATGATGCACCAGTACATGGGCCAGGATGGCAGCAGCTTCCTGCTCATGTCGGATGCGTCCAAGGGCGAGCCGGTGATGGCGTCGGGCGGAAAGTGTCCCGCCGGCGTGCCGACCAAGCAGTACGACGTGTCGATGATCAACATCGAAATCACGTTGAACCGTTGGCTCGATTTTTACCCGGGCTACATGTACGTGCTGACCCAGAACCTCGACAAAGTTCGCGGCGAGGAAGCTAAGAACAAAGAGGCTCGTGACAAGGATGGCTTTGATCCCGGAGCCGTGTCCACCGGATTGCAGGGCGATATGATTCAGCCCTTGGTGCTTCGCGCCAACCAGGGTGACTGCGTAAAAATGACCCTCCGCAACCAGATGGAGAGTGAGGACGGTAGTCTATTCATCAGCGCCTCCAGCATGATCGTGAGCGCGACCGGTAAACCGGCCCTGACGACGAATCCTGAGTCCATCGTGGCTCCCGGCAAGGCGCAGGAGTTCGAGTGGTACATCCATCCGCAGATGCAGGAGGGCGTTCGGCAGTTCCATTCCTACAGCCATGACCGTGAGTTGACCGTGATGGGTCTGTTCGGTGCGTTCATCGTTGAACCGAAGGGGGCCAAGTACCTCGATCCACTGGGCACCGGCGCGGCGCCCGAGACGAAAAGCGGCTGGCAGGTGAATATCGATAACGGGTCCGGACCGGACTTCCGCGAGTTCGTGTTGTTCTATCACGAGATCGGCGATGAAGCCTTCCGCCCGTTGAATAAGAAGGGCGACTTCCTGCCGCAGCGCGATCCGTTGACCGACGCCTATCGTCCGGGTGGCCGCGCGATCAATTATCGCAGCGAGCCGTTCGGCATCGACCAGATGCATCTGCAGCACGAGTATTTTGGGTTCGAGGATGAGTCGATGGCCTACAGCGCCTATACCTTCGGCGACGTGCCGACGACGATTCCTCGCGGGTATATGGGCGATCCGGTCAAGTGGCGGCTGGTCCATGGTGGTTCGGAAGTGTTCCACTCCCACCATCCGCACAGCGGATCGATCCGCTGGCAGAGGAGCCCGCGTGCCGATCAACAGGAGCATTGGTACTTGGGGCAGGATGGGCCGGTGAAGTATCCGGTCGTCCGAACGAAGTCCGATCGCGTGGACGTGGAAGTCATCGGTCCGTCTGAAGCCTTGGATCTCGAGCCGGAATGCGGTGGCGGTGGTTGCCAGCACCTGGCCGGTGAGTTCCTCTTCCATTGCCACGTCGCGCACCATTATGTGGCGGGGATGTGGGGCTACGCCCGGTTCTACAACACGCTGCAAGCCGGCGGCGCGCACACCGACACGATGCCGGATCTGCGTGAATTGCCGGATCGGCAGGGCCGGATGAAGCTCGGCGTGTCGTCCGACAAGCTGATCGGGACGACGGTCGATTGGTTCGGGAAGACGTTCAAGATTGTCGATAAGAGCCAGAAGACCAACTGGAAGTCCGATCCGATCGTCGTCAATATCAAAGATTGGGTCGAAATGTTTGTCCCGGCGCAGGGCCAGCCCGGCCACACGAACGATGAGAAGGGCCAGATCATGGCCTACGATTCGACGGTGTGGGACTGGAAGTGGGATGGCAACATTGCCAGGGGCGAGCGGGAAAGTACCGCACAGTATCCCAAGTATACCTGGGCGGCGAAGTGGGATGACTCGACCAGGCCGGCCATTCTCTTCGATCCGACGACGGCCAAGATGTCTTGGCCGCTCTTCAAGCCGCATTTCGGCAAACGGGTGCCGTTCTCGGCGAATCATAACGGTGCGCCCTGGCTTGAACCGATTCACCAGGACGAAAACGGTGAACGGACCTCCGAGCCGGCCAAGCCGGGCGAACAGGGCCGATGGAGTCTCTGCCCCGACAATGCCAATCGGAAGCACTACAACATCCACTTCGTCCGCATGCCGATTACTCTGGCCAAGAAGCAGGGGAAAGAGCCGGCCATGGTCGACAAGGACGGCTTGATCTACGTGCTGCACGAAGAAGAACGTTTGACCAGGGCCAACGACGATCTGAAGCTTCCGGCGGTCATCCGCGCCAACGTGTATGACTGCGTGGACGTCTTGTTGACGAGCGAGTGGGACGACGACGATTACACGAACTTCCAATCGTCCAAGATCAACATCCATCCCCACTTTTTCCAGTTCGACACGGGGAACTCGGATGGCGTGATCTCAGGATTTGAGTATGAAATGTCGGTCCGGCCGTTCACCATGTTCGGGAAGAAGACCAACCATGGGTTGCCGGCGCCGATGGTGGCGAAGCTAAAAGACGCCGTGAAGGTTGGTGCCGCGTCCATCAAGATTCAGATGGCTCCTGGTGCTACACCGTTCCATGTGAACACCGAGTTGATGGTCGGGATGGACTGTTTGGAGAAGGGCAACGATCCAGCCGCGTCGCTGCCGCGGGACAAGAGCTGTCAGGAAGTGGCCCGTATCAAGGACATCAAGGGCGAGGTGGTGACATTCTTCAAGCCGTTGAAGCACAACCACCCGGCGGGCGATCTCGCGTCGCCGGAGTTCGTGCGCTATCGGTGGTGGGTGGATGTCGACATGGGGACCGTCTTCTGGCACGACCACGCGTTCGGTGCGACGACCTGGCCTCATGGCGGGTTCGGCGTGACGATCGTGGAACCGTTCGGGTCCACCTATCACGATCCGAAGAACGGCAAGCTGGTGTACAGCGGTCCCATTGCGGATATTCATAGCAACGAGCCGATCGGAGCCGGGGTGAGTGGAAGTTTCCGTGAGTTGATGGTGTCGATCCACGACACCGTTCCACACACGGTGAACACCATCGAGGCGGGCAACCCCCCAGGGCAGCCCATCGAAGTGGCGTTGGAAGCCGGCAAGACCGTGTCCTTCCAGATGCCGGAAAAGATCATGGCGGCGCCGAATAAGTACATCAACGGCGGGACGCATACGACGGGCAGCGGCTTCAACTTCCGCGCGGCACCGTTTGCACAACGCCTGTCCAACAATCCGGATACGTCATTGCTGTTCAGCAGCGCGATCCATGGCGATCCTGGCACGCCGCTCTTGCGGGCGTACACAGGAGACACCATGGTGTTCCGTCTGTTGCATCAGCTGATGAACGAGTCGCACGTCTGGACCATTTCAGGCCATACCTTCCTGACGGAGCGGTATGCGGCAGATGCCAATCGGAAGAACTCGATTCACATCGGGATCGCCGAGCGGTATGACCTCGTCACCAAGGCCGGCGGATTCCAGGGCATGCCGGGCGACTACATCCACTTCAACGGCCGAACGTCACACTTCGCCGAAGGGGGATGGGGGTTGATTCGAGTGCTCGACAAGGAAACGGCGGATCTGAAACCGCTGCCCAGAGGAACGAATCCTCTCGGGATTCCCGCGACGCCAAGTTCCGTCTGTCCGTCTGATGCTCCGGTGAAGAGCTTCAACGTCGTGTCGTTGGACCGTCCGATGAAGCTCCACCCGAAGGCGCCGGATGTGATCGAGGTGGACTTTGAGCGCAAGATCGAAATGACGGTGCCGGAAGGCAAGATCTACGCGCTTGAAGAGGAAGCGACCACGGTGGCGGACAATGTGATGCCGAATCCGCTCACGTTGCGTGCCAATCTGGGCGACTGCATCAAGGTCAATCTGAAGAACAAGATGAAGGCAAGCAGGGCGTCCTTCTTTGCGCCGGGCCTGGCCTTCGATCCGAAAGACAGCCTGGGCTTGAACGTCGGGAACAACCCCGGCGATCAGACGATTGCTCCGGGCGAAAGCCGCACCTACACCTATTACGCGCATCCGGCGAACAAGGAAACGACGTCGCTGGTGTGGGACGGTGGGAACATCGTCGTGAATCCGCGGAACGGATTGTACGGAGCGGTGATCATTGGTCCGAAGGGCTCCCAGTATCGGGACCCGGTGACCGGGGCCGATATCTCGCAGAAGAATTCGTGGCGTGCTGATGTCATTGTCGATACCGGCTTGCCGGAGAACGTCGGGAAGCGGAGCTACCGAGACGTGGCCCTCTTCTTCCAGGACGAGGACAACATCATCGGAACCGCGTTCATGCCCTACGTGCAAAACGTGGCAGGTTTGACGTCGGTCAACTATCGCGCGGAACCGTACAAGTTCCGTGAGGAGCAAGGCTGTTCGCTGGGCAAGATTTTCCAGCCCTGCGTCGTGGACAAGCCCGAAGATCCGGTGACACCGCTGATCGAGGCGCATGCCGGTGACGCGATTCGCATCCATGTGATCGGCGCGAACAGTGAACAGAACGGGATGTTCGGGGTCGAAGGCCATGAGTGGCCGATCGAACCCTACATGCCGGGCGCCGATATGATCAGCGTGGTGGAGTACGCCGGGTCCGAGATCCTCGATGTCTTCATCCGTGGCGGTGCGGGCGGTCCGTATCGTCAGGTGGGAGACTTCGTCTGGTCCAATGCTCGGCTGCCCTACACTCAGTCAGGGCAATGGGGCTACCTCCGTGTGTTGCCCGTCGGTGACTCACGGATCCAACCGCTGGGAACTCAGGGGGTCGGCGCCAAGCGTGCGGATCTGCAGCCCGAGCCTCACGCGATTCCGACGGCGATGAAGTAGTCGACAGCGCAATACGGTCGGTCAAGCGGGGGAGCTGCTCATAAGGTGTGGCTCCCCCGTTTTCTTAGAAGTGCTGTGCATAGATTGACGATTGATTCATTGGATCATTGATTCCGGAGCAATGGTGCAATGAGCAAATGGATAAATGTTTCAATCCAGACGCTGGTTATGGTGACTGTTGCCACGCTTGTCTGCGCTGTGGTGCCGGCGTTGGCAAACCACGAATCTTCTAAGCAGCCGCCGCTCTGGACCCCACTGGATGAAGCGGAGCGTTTGGCAACGATTGAAGTTCCTGGGGGGATGGCGCTCGTGCCCACCGGAGAGTTCCTTATGGGCAGCGACCCTCAGAAGGACCGAGCCGCGGGCCCGCAAGAATTCCCGCAGCATCGGGTCTACCTCGATGCGTTCGCGATTGATCGTTACGAAGTGTCGAACGTGGAGTATCTGCGCTTCGTGCTGGCGACCGGAATGGACTGGCCGAAATTTTGGCGGGAGAGTCCGTTTCCGGAGAAGGCCGCACTCCATCCGGTGATCAATGTCAGTTGGCATGAAGCTGATGCCTACTGTCGATGGGCCGGCAAGAGGCTGCCGACGGAAGCGGAATGGGAGAAAGCGGCGCGCGGTGAGGATGGGCGGGTTTTTCCATGGGGCAACGAACCAGCCGGGTGGCTGAAAAGTAATATCGCGCACCCCGGGTCGAAGCGCGGATTCAAATATCCGCCTCTCGCCAACATCAATCGGTATGACAAAGGGGTGAGCCCCTACGGCGTCCATCAAATGGCAGGTAACGTCAGCGAATGGGTGGCCGACTGGTTCGACCCGGAGTATTACCAGCGTAGCCTGCCGGACAATCCGACGGGGCCGGCTGCCGGTGAACTCAAAGTATTTCGCGGTGGCTCATGGAACGAAGATCCGGAGGTCGCGCGATCCGCCGGGCGCAATGCCGGCACGCCGGACCATCGCAGTTACTTGACTGGATTTCGGTGCGCGAAATCAGCATTGGGCGAGAGGCTAGAGGCGAGGGGCGAGTGGGAAGAAACCAAAGACCCCTTGCCCCTTGCCTCGCGCCGCTAGCCTGTAACCTAGGAGGCCGAATCATGCATACATCGAGAGTGGAGAAATTGGTGACGGTCAATCGTGTGGTGAACACGCTCATTGCCATGGCGATGACCTTGGTGATTGCGAACGTCGCCTGGGGGCTCGATATTCAGGACATTACGGTGGAGTGGACTGAGGCAGGTAGGAAGATCGCCGCAGAGCGTGTGGCCAAGTGGAAAGCCAAGGATGACATGGTCCTGGTACCGGCCGGTGAGTTTGTGATGGGCAGCGATAAGAAGACGGATCGGCTGGCCTATCGGAGCGAGATCCCGCAGCGGCGCGTCTATCTGGATGCCTTCGAGATCGGCAAGTACGAAGTGACGGCGTTGGAGTATCTCAAGTTCGTGCTTGCCACGAATCGCCCGCCGCAGTTGGATTGGCGATATGACGGTGGAAATTTCCAGGAGCCGATGGCGCACCATCCCGTGATGCATGTGTCCTGGTATGACTCCGATGCCTTCTGCAAGTGGACGGGCAAGCGGCTGCCGACGGAAGCGGAATGGGAGAAAGCGGCGCGTGGGGTGGACGGGCGGCTCTTTCCCTGGGGCAAGGAATATGCGGGACCGAGCAGGGCAAACTTCGGACGAACCGGACTCTCCGGTCCAGTGCGGGATCGCCCCGAGCGGCTACTGCTCTATCCTCCGATCATTTCCGTCGACAAGTACGAGAACGCCGTGAGCCCATACGGGCTGTATCAGACGATCGGGAATGTCGCCGAATGGGTAGCGGACTGGTACGACCAGGACTATTACAAAACGGCGCCTGACCGGAACCCATTAGGTCCGGAGACCGGGACGCAGAAAGCCTTCCGTGGCGGCGGCTGGATGGACAGCACGACGACCATGCGGGTCGCCATGCGGAACGGGACTGACCCGAATACGAAGATCAATTGGATGGGATTTCGTTGCGCGCAGTCAGTCGACAGTCAATTGCAAACGAGCGTGAAGGTCGATGGTCAATAGTCATTAGTCAAGGGTCAGCGGCGTTTCTTCACCGTTGACCACTGACCAATGACTTCTTGTTCCTGTCCGATTGACCGATGATGGGCCAAGTGCCAGGCTCAGGCGACGATGAGTCCCTGAAAGAGAGCGTCCCTGGACTGTTCCGATCGGGAGAGATGATGCGGCATCTGAAGCTCAGCATCGAACAAGAGGTTGTCCGAGCCATCGAAGGAGTGGATCTCGCGGAAATACGCCGTTGCTACCGCGATCAGGATGAGTTTGTCGTGCTGGATCGTTTCCTCACTCGGCCCGTGGTCGATCAGTTGCTCCTCGAGGTCGATTCGCTGGCGTCCGGCGTGAATCGGAATTACGTTTCCGGACACAAGAAGGGAGGCAGCGTCAGTTTCTACGCGCTGTTGAACCAG
>Ga0315278_10002301_pt1 | contig 16967 bp, 15 predicted proteins | sample YL17G06_0_MG_FD_203880 | JGI IMG/M metagenome (GOLD analysis project Ga0315278, IMG submission 203880) | Sediment microbial communities from Yellowstone Lake, YNP, Wyoming, USA - YL17G06_0 | ecosystem: Environmental > Aquatic > Freshwater > Lake > Sediment | place: USA: Wyoming | collected... | reverse complement strand
CCGGAGCGGCATCTCGCGGCCGTCCGGATCGACGAGCCCGAGCGCGAGCGGGATGTGCATCGGCAGCTTGCGGGGCTGTCCCGGCGTCGGCGGCACCGACTGTTCGACCGTGAGCGTGTACCGCTTCCCCACTGCGTCGTACTCGCCGCGCGCGGCGAGCGTCGGCGTTCCGGCCTGGTCGTACCAGCGCTTGAACTGCGCGAGGTCGGCGCCGTTCGCGTAGGCCATCGCCGCGACGAAGTCGTCGGTGGTGACGGCCTGGCCGTCGTGGCGCCGGAAGTAGAGATCCATCCCGCGCCGGAAGCCCGCGGCGCCGAGCAGCGTGTGGATCATGCGCACGACCTCGGCGCCCTTCTCGTACACCGTCGCGGTGTAGAAGTTCGAGATCTCCATGTACGACTGCGGCCGCACCGGATGCGCCATCGGCCCGGCATCCTCCGGGAACTGCGCGGCGCGCAGGCCCCGCACCTCCTGGATGCGCGTCACCGCGCGCGAGTACGTGTCGGCGCCGAACTCCTGGTCGCGAAAGACGGTTAGACCCTCCTTGAGCGAGAGCTGAAACCAGTCGCGGCAGGTGACGCGGTTGCCGGTCCAGTTGTGGAAGTACTCGTGTGCGACGACGCGGTCGATGTTGAGGAAATCGGTGTCGGTCGCGAGGTCCGGCCGCGCCAACACGTACTTGGTGTTGAAGATGTTGAGGCCCTTGTTCTCCATCGCGCCCATGTTGAAGTCGCCGACGGCGACGATCATGTAGCGGTCGAGGTCGAGCTCGAGGCCGAAGACGTCCTCGTCCCACCGCATCGACTTCTTGAGCGCCTGCATCGCGAAGGCGCACTGGTCGAGCTTGCCCGGCTCGACGTATATGGCGAGCCGCGCGCGCTTGCCCGAGCGCGTGACGAACGTGTCCTCGAGCACGTCGAGCTGCGCTGCGACGAGCGCGAACAGGTAAGACGGCTTCGGGAATGGGTCCTCCCAAGTCGCCCAGTGCCGCGCCCCTTTCCCCTCCTGGTCAGGAGGGGTGGCGCGCAGCGCCGGGGTGGTTGCGGCCCCGCCAGGAAGAGTGCCGGCGGAGTCGGCGGGGGGGTCATCGCCCTGCGCAACGAGATTCCCGTTCGACAGCAGCACGGGGTACTTGGCCTTGTCGGCGCGAATGGTCGTGGTGTAGCGCGCCATCACGTCCGGGCGGTCGAGGAAGAAGGTGATGCGCCGGAAGCCCTCCGCCTCGCATTGTGTGAAGAAGCCGTCCTTCGACGCGTAGAGGCCCATCAGCTTGGTGTTCTTGCGCGGCGCGATGCGCACGACCGTCTCGAGGGTGAAGACATCCGGCACGCCGGGAATCGTCAGGTGCTCGGCATCGAGTGCGTACGACCCCGCGGCGAGCGCACGGCCGTCGATCGCGACCGAGACGAGCTCGAGCTCGTCGCCGTTCAGCGCGAGCGGCGCGTTCCGGTCGTTCGCCGCGGCGTTGCGTTGCAGCGCGAGGCGCGCGCGAATCTCGGCGTGCTCCTCGTGCAGCGCGATGTCGAGATCGACCGTCCGGATCAGGAACGCGGGCGGCGTGTAGTCCTTCAGGTAGACGCTCGTCGGGACGGGGTCTCGCATGGTGGGAACGTGCTGCTGAGAAGTGGCGGACACCGTGAGTCTACAAGACCGGCGCGCCTGTTTCCGCTACGCTTCGCCCGCCTGCGAACCGGAGGAACTCGCGATGAAGGCCTACTGGATCCGTCCCCAGGGCGACCGCCCCGTCGTCGAGCTGCGCGAGACGCTGTCGCCCGAACCGAAAGCCGGCCAGGTGCTGGTCCGCGTTCACGCCGCGTCGCTCAATCGCGGCGAGCTCATCGTGCGCCACGGCATCCACGCGGCGCCGGGCAAGCCCGCCGCTGAAGCGAAGCCTGGGGGTGCCGAGTGCGCCGGAGAGGTCGAACGCGTCGGTGCGGGGGTCACGACCGTCAAGCCCGGCGACCGCGTGATGGGCCGCTGCGCCGGCGGCTTCGCCGAGTTCGCGCTCATGGATGCCCGCGAGGCGGTGCCGGTGCCGGCCCGGCTCTCCTGGGAGGAGGCCGCGGCCATCCCGCTCGTGTTCATGGTCGTGCACGACATGCTGATCGCGCAAGGCCGGTTGCGCGCCGGTGAATGGCTGCTCGTCACCGGCGTCTCGTCCGGCGTGGGCGTTGCGGCGGTGCAGGTCGGAAAGCAGCTCGGCGCGCGCGTGATCGGCACGTCCGGCTCCGCGGAGAAGCTCGAGCGGCTCAAGGCGCTCGGCCTCGACGTCGGCATCCGCACGCGCGGCGCCGACTTCGTCGACGCGGTGCTCGAGGCGACGGCAGGCAAGGGCGCCGACCTCATCGTCAACAACGTCGGCGGCACCGTGTTCGAGGCGTGCATGCGCGCAGCCGCGTTCCAGGGGCGCTTGGCCACCGTCGGCTACGTGGACGGCGTGATGCGCAGCGAGATCGACATCGAGGCGCTGCACACGAAGCGCCTGCATCTCTTCGGGGTCAGCAACAAGCTGCGCGACGCGGGTCAGCGCGCCGAGACGGTGCGTGGATTCGTGGCCGACGTGCTGCCGGCGATCGCAGATGGCCGGATCCGGCCGGTCGTAGACCGGGTGTTCCCCTTCGCCGAATTGCCGGCGGCGGTGGCGTTCATGGAGTCGAGCGCGCACCTCGGGAAAATCGTCGTGCGCGCGCCGGGCTGACGCGCCCCGCTGTCGCGCCGGGCGCAGCATCGTCAGTGTTTGTACAAGACGTCGAGGGTGATGGGCCGGGCGTCCACTTGCCCGGTGGTGTCGGCATCGCCGCTCCCCCGGCTCAGCGCGCGAGGCGATCCGCCCGGGCCATCTCCGCCCCGCGCTCCGCAATCATGACGGTCGGCGAGTTGGTGTTCCCGGAGGTGATCGTGGGCATGATCGACGCGTCGACGACGCGCAGGCGCTCCATCCCGATCACGCGCAGGCGTGAGTCGACGACCGCGGCCAGATCGGAGGCCACGCCCATCTTGCAGGTGCCGACCGGGTGGAAGATCGTCGTGCCGACGTCGCCGGCGGCCTGGCCCAGCTCGTCGTCGGACTGGAACGCCACGCCGGGCTTGAACTCGGCCGGCTGGTACTTCGCCAGCGCGGGCTGCGCCGCGACCTTGCGCGCGAGCCGCAGCGCGTCGGCCGCCACCTTCCGATCCTTCGGCGTCGAGAGGTAGTTGAGCAAGATCGCCGGGTGCGCGCGCGGGTCGGCGCTCTTGATGCGCACGTGCCCGCGGCTGGTCGGGCGCAGGTTGCACACCGACGCGGTGAACGCCGGAAACGGGTGCAGCGGATCGCCGAACTTGTCCAGCGACAGCGGTTGCACGTGGAACTCGACGTTCGGCGTCGCGTGCTCGGGGCTGGAGCGCGCGAACCCGCCGAGCTGGCTCGGCGCCATCGTCAGCGGTCCGGTGCGGAAGAGCGCGTACTCGAGGCCCATCATTGCTTTGCCCCACAGGCTGTTTGCGCGCTGGTTCAGCGTCACGACGTTCTTCACCTTGAATGCTGTGCGGAGCTGAAGATGATCCTGCAGGTTCTCGCCAACGCCCCGCAGTTCGTGGGCGACCGCGATCCCGCGGCTTTGCAGCAGAGCGCTCGCGCCGACGCCAGAGAGTTGCAGGAGCTGCGGCGATCCGATCGCGCCCGCGGCGAGAATCGTCTCGATGCGCGCCTCCGCGAACGTGGCTTCGCCGTCGCGCACGAGCTCGATGCCGGTCGCGCGCCGGCCGTCGAGGCGCACGCGCTGCACCAGCGCGTCGGTCACGACGGTGAGGTTCGGGCGGTGCATCACCGGCTTGAGGAAACCCTTGGATGCGCTCCAGCGTACGCCGCGCTTCTGGTTGACCTCGAACAGGCCGCAGCCCTCGTTGTCGCCGCGATTGAAGTCGTCGGACTTGGGCATGCCGGCCTGCGCCATCGCCTCGCGGAACGCGTCGAGGATTTCCCACGACAGGCGCTGCCGCTCGACGCGCCACTCGCCGCCCGCGCCATGCGCCGCGTCGGCGCCGCGATGGGAGTCCTCCGAGCGCCTGAAGACCGGCAGCACGCTCTCCCAGGACCAGGCCGGATCGTTCGCGAGCCGCGCCCACTCGTCGTAGTCGCGGCTCTGCCCGCGCAGATAAAGCATCGCATTGATCGACGAGCAGCCACCGAGGACCTTGCCGCGCGCATAGAGGATCGAGCGGCCGTTCAGCCCGGGGTCCGGCTCGGTGCGATAGCACCAGTCGGTGCGCGGGTTGCCGATGCAGTACAGATAGCCGACCGGGATGTGGATCCAGATCCAGTCGTCCTTGCCGCCCGCCTCCAGCAGCAGCACTGTGACATGCGGATCGGCGGACAGCCGGTTCGCGAGCACGCAACCGGCGGTGCCGGCGCCGACGATGACGTAGTCGAAAGATCCGAGCGTGCGGGACACGGCGCGGTTCGGCGCGAGGTCGCGGCTACTCCGCTTCCAGCGGCACCTTGAGTGTGGTGCCGCGCACCACGATGCCGCCGCGCTCGCCGGGTGCGACGCTTCCGTAGCGCGGCGCGAACACCTCCGGCAGCGGCCGGGCCTCGGGCGGCGCGACCCACAGACGCAGCAGGTGCCGGTGGCGCGCGGGCTCGGGCCAGTTCTCGAAATCGTTGCGCGAATGGAGGATCTGGTGGTTGTGCAGGAACTGCATGTCGCCGGGCAGGAACGCCATCGAGAGATGAATCGCGGGATCGTTCGCGAGCTCGTCCATCAGGTCCATCACCTCGCGCTGCGCCGGGGTCAGGCGCGTCGCCGCGGGGAAGAGCCGCTGCGCCGACTCGATGTACTGGCGCACGTAGATGCAGGTGAGCCGTTCCGCGTGCCAGTGGTACATCGGCATGTCGAACCAGGGGGCCATCCCGTCGGGCACTTCGCCGCGGCGGTCGGTGGGGAACGGCTCGAACAGCGCCGGCACGAGGTCGGGCCGGTGCGCGAGGATCTCGTTGTAGAGCGTCGCGGAGGACACGAGGAAGCTCTCGCCGCCCGCGCGCGCCGTCTGCAGGCACAGCAGGCCGACGAGGTCGATGGAATCGGTGTGGTACTCGAGCTTGCGGTTGGTCTGGTAGTAGCGGACTTTCGGGTCCGCGATGTCGAGCCCGAGGTCTTTCACGTGCCCGAGCAGGTGGCCCTTCGCGTTCTGCGAGCGCGATCGGCCGAGGTGGGAACCGATCCCCATATACGCGATCGCCTGCTCCTCGCGTGCGTAGCGCTCGACGGGGAGGCCGCGCAGCATGAAGAACCCGCGCCCCTCGAGGAGTTCGTGAAGCAGGCGCCTCAGCGCGGGCCCGAACGACGGCAGCGGGAAGCTCGCCGGCGAGATCTCCGCGAGCGGGCGGCCGGACGCCCTGAACGCACGCATCGCGGTGTCGATTTCCGCAAGCTCGTGGGGCGCAAAGCCATGGATCCATTCGCTTGCGCGCGTCGCGAGGTCGCGCCCGGTCCAGACGGACGGGCCGGTGACCGGTCCCGATGGCATCGGCAGGTCCATGGTGGCGGCCAGCATATCGAATCGCGAGGCGCTGCGGTAGACTGCCGCGCACCCGACGCAGAACCGGAGGAGAAGAGCGATGAGCCGAATTCCGTTCGCCGTTGCGCTCGCGCTGGCACTTGGACTCACTTCGGCGCAGTCGCTCGCCCAGGGCTATCCGTCCAGGCCGATCACCTTCATCATCCCGTTTGCGGCCGGCGGCGATTCCGATCTCTCGGGCCGCAACGTGGCCCAGCAAGCGTCGAAGTACCTCAACGGCCAGCCGATCGTGCCGGTGAACCGCGTCGGCGCGTCGGGTACGATCGGCGCGATGGCGGTGCGCAACGCCCCGCCCGACGGCTACACCCTGCTGGTGGCGCGCATCGCGACCCACGCGATCGTTCCCGCGCTCGACTCGAAGGTGCCGTACAAGTGGGACGAGTTCACGATGCTCGCGCTGATCGAGCTGAACCCGTACATCTGCTTCGTGAAAGGCGATGCGCCCTACCGCACCGCCGGCGAGCTGATCGCCGCGATCCGCGCGCAGCCCGGCAAGCTCAACTTCTCGACCGCCGGCGTGGGCACGAGCCAGAACATGGCATCCCAGTACCTGATGACGCTCGCCGGCCTCACGAAGGATCACGCGGTCGGGATTCATTACAAGGGCGGCGGCGAGGTGACGACCGCGGTCCTCGGCGGGCAGGTCGAGTTCGCCTGCAACAACGCGCCGACCGTGATCCCGCAGGTCAAGGCCGGCGCGTTGCGCGCGCTGTTCGTCACCCCCGAGCGCCTGCCCGAGCTCCCGGACGTGCCGAGTGCGCGCGAGGCAGGCTTCCCCGATATGGAGAAGATCGTCGGCTGGACGGCGCTGATGGGGCCGCCCGGGCTGCCGAAGGACGTGGTGGATCGCTGGGTGGACGTGTTCGCGCGGCTCGCGAAAGACCCGGACTGGCAGTCGGGGAACGCGAGGCTCGGCGGCATCGCGGCGATCCGCTCGAAAGAGGACACCGAGCGGTTCGTGCGCGAGCAGTACGAGCTCTACGACAAGCTCGTCACCACGCTCGGCATTCGACAGTGAGACCAGCGGCAGTAAGACCAGCGGCAGTGACCGGGGTGCGCGCGCCGGGCGCGCTCACTCGGGCTTGACGCCCGCCTGTTTCACAACCTTGCCGTATTTCTCGACGCCGTCCTTTACCAGGGTGGCCAGCTCGGCCGGTGTGCTGGTGATCGGCTCGGCGCCCGCCTTGTTGAGGGCCTCGGCGGTCTCGGGCGATGCGATCACCGCGTGGATTTCCCTCTGCAGGCGATCCACGATGGGCGCGGGCGTTCCGGCGGGCGCCATGATCGCGAGCCAGAGCGATGCGTCGAAGCCGGGATAACCCGATTCCGCGACCGTGGGCACCTCCGGCAGCGACGGCGAACGCTTGGGCGTACCGACCGCAAGGGGCCGCACCCGGCCCGCCTTCGCTTGCGGCAGCACCGCCGGCAGGCTGCCAAACAGGATCTCGACCTGCCCGCCGATCACCGCGGTGCCCGCCGGGCCGTTGCCGTTGTACGGGATGTGGACGATGTACAGCTCCGCCGCGCTCTTGAGCATCTCCATCGCGAGGTGCGTCGTCGACCCGGTGCCCGCCGAGGCGTAGTTCAGCTTGCCCGGCCGGGCTTTCACGTAGGCGACGAACTCCTGCAGCGATTTCACGTCCACGCTCGGATTCACCACCAGCAGGTACGGCGTGACCGCGACGAGCGAGATCGGCGCGAAGTCCTTCACCGGGTCGTAGCCGATCTTGCCGTACACGCTCGGCGCGACCGCGTGCGTGCTCGTCGTCCCGACCACGAGCGTGTAGCCGTCCGGCGGCGCTTTCGCGACGGCCTCCGCGCCGATCGTGCCACCCGCGCCGCCGCGGTTCTCGACGACGACCTGCTGGCCGAGCCGTTCGGACAGCTTCTGGGCGACGATGCGCGCGATGATGTCGGTCGAACCGCCCGGCGGAAACGGCACGACGAGCCGGATCGGCTTCGCCGGGTATGCCTGCGCGAAGGCGGAGTGCGACCCCAGTACGCCGACCGCAAGAATCATCGCTTTGATCATCGTGCCAGCTGTCGTCTTTTTCATGATCTGAATTTCCTCTCAGGTTCCGTATCGGACCGGCGACCCGAATGCCTTGAGCGCCGCGAGCGCGCTGTAGCAGGCGAGCATCGCGGTCTTCGGGTTGTCGGGCGAAGGAACCGACTCGAACTTGATCGCGATCGTCCCCGTCCTGCCGCGGATGTTGATGTAGTGCGTGTTGAGCTTCAGCGCAGGATCGGCGACGACCTTCAGCCGCGTTCGATCGAACCCGATCCCCGCCATCGACAGCACCGCGGCGATATTTACGTTGGCCGGAAAGTGCGGCACGCCTTCGCGCGCGGAGCCGTCGAAGAGCGTGGTGGCGCCGGTCAGTCGGTCGAGGTCGACCCCGAGCTGCTCGACGTACGCAATGCCCCTCCACGCGGCCGGCGGCTTGGTCACCGCGATCTCGACCTCGTCCGCGCCCGCGACGCAGACCGCCTTTAGCGCGTCGAGCCCGCCGATTCCGCCCGACGGCACGTACAGGAGCACACGCCTCTCCGGCGCCGCTTTCTCCGCCAATCGCTCGAGCTTCGACCGCAGCGCGTCGTCGCAGAGCGCGCCGCCCGACAGCACGATCACCGCGATGCCGCGCTCGAGCAGCGGCGCGGCGAACTCCCGCACCGCCTCGTGCGAGGCCGCTTCCACGACCGCGTCGGGCCGCTGGTCGAGCAGCTCGCGCAGGCCCGTCACGAATGGCACGCGGTACGCAGTGGCGAGCGGCTTGCCGCGCGACGCGGCGCTGCGGCCGAGGATCGCGCACACCTCAAAGTCGCCCAGCTCGCCGCGGGCGAGATGCTCGAGGATGAGACGGGCGATGACGCCGCCGCCGATGATGCCGATACGCATGCGACCGATTGTGCCATGCAGCTCGCGCGGCAGCGCCGAATTGCGCGCGGGCGCGGCAGCGGCGTAAGATGGCACGCACTGGGGCGTAAGACCCCACCACAGGACCGAGAGAGGAGAAACCCGATGAACAGGCTGATTTTCACCGTTGGTATCGCCGCGTCGCTCGTCGCGAGCTCGGCGTTCGCCGCCTACCCCGACCGTCCGGTCAAGCTCGTCGTGCCGTGGGCCGCGGGCGGCGACACCGACAACATCTTCCGGCCCTTCGCGCCGCTCCTGCAGAAGCAGCTCGGGCAGACGGTCGTGATCGCGAACGTCGGCGGTGCCTCCGGCACCAAGGGCGCGAAGGAAGTGAAGGACTCGCCGGCCGACGGCTACACGCTGTACGCCGTCCACGACTACATCCACTCGACCTACTACACCGGCGTCTCGGACGTGCAGTACTCCGACTTCGAGCCGATCTGCATGATCAGCTCGACCGCCTCGGTGCTCACCGCGAGCCCGAAGACGCCGTGGAAGAGCTGGCAGGATCTCGTCGCCGACGCCAGGAAGCGGCCCGGACAGATCAGTGTCGGCGCGACCCTCGGGTCCACCAGCCACTTCTTCCCGGCGCTGATCGAGCAGTCCGCCGGAATCAAGTTCAAGTACGTGTCGTACGAGGGCCTCGCGCCGCGGATGAACGCGATCCTCGGCGGGCACGTCGACCTCACCGACGCCAACCTTACGCAGAAAGGCAAGGTCGACGCGGGCGAGCTCAAGTTTCTGGCGATCGCGACCGAGAAGCGCAGCGCCGAGCTACCGAACATCCCGACGCTCAAGGAGCTCGGCATCAACGTCGTCTACGACGTAAATCGCGGCCTCATGGTGCCGAAGGGCACGCCGGCCGATGTGATCGCGAAGCTCGGCTCGGCCTGCGCGGCCGCGGCGCAGGAGCCGGCGTTCGCCGAGGCGATGAAGAAGCAGGGCACCGACGTCCGCTACATGGACCGGGCGACCTATTCCGCCTGGCTGAAGAAGAACGACGACCTGAACAAGAATCTTGCCAAGGATCTCGGTCTGTCGAAGCGTTGAGGCTTTCCCCGTCTCCCGCGGCGGGAGACGGGTAGGGGAGAAGGGGAATCGCAGATGATCGGCCGTGATGGCTGGGCGGGGCTCGTCGTCCTCGCCCTTTGCGCGATCCTCTACTGGCTCACCCTGGGGCTGAAAGGCCACCCGCTCGTCCCGATCGGCCCGGAGTTCTATCCGCGCATCGTCATCGGGATCACCGCGGTGCTTGCGGTGCTGCTCGTAGCCGCGGACTTGCTGGCGCGCGGCAAGACCCCACCCGCGCGTGCAGCTGCGAAGTCGAACTACGCGCTGGTCGCGTCGATGTTCGCGGTGTTCGGGGCCTACGTCGCCGCGCTCCCCTACCTCGGCTTTCGCATGGCGACCGTGCTCTACGTCGCCGCCAACGCCGTGCTCCTCGCACGACCTCGTGGCGCGCTGGGCTGGGCGAAGGTGCTCGTGCTCGCCCTCGTCACGGCCACGGTCACGTACGTCGTGTTCGAGCGTTACCTCTCGGTGCTGCTGCCGCGCGGGAAGTGGACGGGCTGGTGATGCACCACCCCGCGCTCGCATGGCTCGGGCACCCCTCCTCGACAAGGAGGGGATAGCCGGTGTACGAGCTCCTCGGCGCCGGCATTGCGGACATTCTGCAGTGGAAATACCTGCTGCCGCTCTTCCTCGGCACGCTCGCCGGGGTGATCGGCGGGGCATTGCCGGGCGTGACCATCACGATGACGATCATCGTCGTGCTCCCGTTCACCTTCGGCCTCGATCCGCTCCAGGGCCTGGCCGCGATGACCGGCGTGTATGTCGGCGGTTCGGCGGGCGGACTGGTAACGGCGGTGCTCATCGGCCTGCCGGGGACGCCGTCGGCGATCGCGACGACCTTCGATGGCTACCCGATGGCGCAGAAGGGCGAGCCCGGCCGCGCGATCTGGCTCGGCGTCTGGGCGTCGTTTTTCGGCGGGCTGCTCGGCGGCGTGTTCCTCGTCGCCGCCACCGGGCCCCTGGCGCGGTTTGCGCTGCAATTCGGGCCGTGGGAGTTTTTCTCACTCTTCATTCTCGCGCTGTCGATGGTGGCCGGACTGGTCGAGTCGTCCCTGCTCAAGGGACTGATCTCCGGCGCGTTCGGGCTGATTGTCACGATCCTCGGCGGCGACCCGATCCTCGGTTCGCCGCGGCTCACGCTCGGTATCGACGCGATCGAAGGCGGCATCCAGTTCCTGCCGGTGCTGATCGGTGTGTTCGCGTTCGCGCAGATCATGGCCGACGTGGAGAAGATGGGCGGTGCGGCGCGCTCGGGCGAGGCGCTCGTGCGGGCCGCCACGCTCGCCGTCTCGCAGCTCAAGGTCATCTGGGAGATCCTGTCGCGGCCGTTCCTCCTTGCGTGGGTCGCGGTCATCGGCGTGCTCATCGGCGTGCTGCCGGCGATCGGCGGCAGTGCCGCGAGCGTCATGGCGTACGACCAGGCGAAGAAGTTCTCGAAGCACCCCGAGCGCTTCGGCAAGGGCACGCCCGAGGGCATCATCGCCTCGGAAGCGTCCAACAATGCGAACGTCGGCGGATCGCTCGTCACGATCATGGCGTTCGGCATCCCCGGCGACGCGGTCACGGCGGTCATGCTCGGCGCGCTGACGATCCACGGCATCCAGTCGGGGCCGCTGTTCATCTCGCAGAACCCGCAGCTCGCCTACGGGATCTTCGCCGCGTATCTGATCGCACACCCTCTGATGGTGATCATCCTCGGGCTGGGCGCGCGATGGATGATCAACATCGTGACGGTGCCCAAGGCGGCACTCTTTCCCGTCGTGCTCGTGCTGTGCGTGATCGGCGCCTACGCGCTGAGCAGCACGATGTCGAACGTGTACGTGCTCGCCGCGTTCGGCCTGCTCGGTTACGCGATGGTGAAGTTCGGCTTCCCGCTCGCGCCGTTCATCCTCGGCGTCATCCTTGGCGACCAGATCGAGATCAACCTGATCCGCGCGATCATGACCGATCCGGACCCCTGGCTCTTCCTCACGCGTCCGATTTCCGGTGTACTGCTCGCGTTGTCGGTCGCGTCGATCGCCGCTGCGCTCTGGCAGCACTACCGCCACCAGCGGCGCACAGCGAGCTCCAGCGAGGACAACGCCGATTTCTGATCGGCTCGCAGAAACGATCGCCGGGCGCGCACGCGCGGCCCTCGCGAGTGGTGCGCTGGAGCCGATCGAGACCGAGGAGACCGCGCTCGAAGACGGCGACGTGCGCTTCATCGTGCGCAGCGTGTCCAGCCGCGCGCGCAAGCGCGCCGCAAGCGGGATTCCGAAGGACGACGCGCGGCCGAATCCCTTCGCGCCACCCGATCCAGAGCTGGTGATCGGCGCTATCACCCCCACGCATTTCGGCGTGCTCAACAAGTACCCGGTCGTCGCACATCACCTGCTCATCGTGACGCGCGAGTTCGTGGACCAGGAGGCGCTTTTGGATGCGACCGACTTCGCGGCGCTCGCGGCCTGCCTGCGACAGATCGACGGTCTCGGCTTCTACAACGGGGGCCGGGAGGCCGGCGCGAGCCAGGCTCATCGTCATTTGCAGCTCGTGCCGCTTCCGCTTTCCGCGCAGCGCCGCAGCGACGCCTGGAGCGTGCCAATCGAGGCGATCTTCGACCAATGGTCGACCGGGTGCGGCACGATGCGGCTGCTGCGGCTGCCGTTCCGAAACGCGTTCGCCGTGTTGGAGCCGTCGCTCTTCGACGACACCGATGTGGCGGGGCGCCTGCTGGAGCTCTACGCGGTGATGCTCGCGGCGTGCGGGCTGCGCGAGGAGTCGGCGAACGATGACGGTCGCGCGGCGAACGAGCCCGAGCGCCAGCGCGGGCCCTACAACCTCCTCGTCACGCGGGGCTGGATGCTGCTCGTGCCGCGCACGCAGGAGCAATTCGGTACGATCTCGGTGAACGCGCTGGGGTTTGCCGGGTCGCTGTTCGTGCGCGACCAAGCGGAGATGGAGGCGCTGCGCGCCGCCGGGCCGATGAGCGTGCTGCGGGCGGTCAGCATTCCGGTCGACGGCGGATGACCGTCCCGGGTGACCGGTCAGGCCGGACGCTGTCGCGCCCGGGCCCTCACCCCTAGCCCCTCTCCCGCGAGGAGAGCGGAACGCAGTGAGCTGTCGTGCCGGTCGGCACGGCAGCACCGCTCAATAAGGCCGCGCGCCGAAGATGTACGTGTGCGTGCCGAGCAGCGCCACGTACGCCACGAGCAGGACGACGACAACGCGCCAGCCGATCTCGCCCGCCACAAACCGGTTCCGCCCGGCCGCGATCGCGCCGAACGGAACGTTCGAGGTCACGGCGGCGAAGCGCTTCCAATCCGCGCCGAGCGACGCGCGCTTCCGCGCGTCGATGAGGACGGTACCGAGCGCGGCGACAACCAGAAACCCGCCGAAGAAGGCGAGCGAGGCGAGATCGCCACGCGCGAGGATGTGAGCCGCCGCCCAGAGCAGGATCGCCCACATCACCGGATGGCGGGTAACACGGATCATGCCGCGCGCGGGTTCTGCGGACTGCATCGCACGCTCCTGCATCACGGCGGTCGGGTTGCGCGTCATCAGCCCGCCGACGAGCAGCGCCAGCGCGAACGGCATCACCGCGAGCGGCGCGAGCCTCAACCCCGGCCACAGCGGCTGGAGCGGCGCCTTGCCGTACGTCCACGCCATCCAGCCGATGGCCGCGAACGCGACCAGCGAATAGAGACCCAGCCACGCCTTCTCCCCGATCGTGCCGGCGATGACGCCGCGCAGCGGCGTGCTTGAGACGAAATGCGTCGCGACGAACACGAGCGTCGCGACGACGAGCTGGGCGAGCGGGTCCATCGGCGCGATCAGAGCGTCGGGAGCGAGTAGTTCCCGCCGAGCGCGACCAGGCCCCAGTTGGAGCCGTGCACGTCAAACGAGAAGCCGAAATGGCCGGCGAGCGCGTGCTGGTCTCGAAAGATGCGCTGGATCGGATAGCTGTCGTAGATGCCGTTCGCGCCCGCCAGCGCGTGGAGCTGATCGACGGCCTCGGTGCAGAGGGTGACCTCGTAGGCGGCGTTGCGCTTGATCGCGAGCTTCTCCTCGACGGTCGGGAGGTAGCCGCGCGCCGCCCACTCTTGTGCCTTAAGGCAGTCGGTGCGCGCGAGCTGCCACGCGGCGTCGATGCGTGCGCCCGCGGCGCCGACGCGCAGCTGCACCGCCTGGAAGTCGCGCATGCTCGCGCCGGTGTAGTGGGTGCTGCGCCCCTTGACCGCTTCGCAGGTCAGCTCGAGCGCGCCCCGGGCGTTGCCGAGCGCCGCGGCGACGATCGGATGCGAGCTGAGCGTCGCGAGTGGCACCTGGTAGAGCGGATTGGGATTGACCTTGGCGCCGGGGAAATCGGCGCCCCCGCGGATCGCATAGGCGCACAACGCCCGGTTCTCGGGCACGAACACCTCGTTTGCGCGCACCGTCTTCGAGCAGGTCGCGCGCATGCCGAGCACGTGCCAGTCGTCGATCACCTCGTAGTCGGACTTCGGGACGAGGCACATGCGGTGATCGACGACCTTGTCGCCGTCGCGCACGGTGGCGCCGAGCATGTTCCAGTCCGCCCCGTCCACCCCGCTCGAGAAGTTCCAGGTTCCGCTGACCACATAGCCGCCGTCGACTTTGCGCGCGCGGCCCTGGTTGTAGGCGATGCCGGAGGCGATCTGCACGTCCGGGTTCGCACTCCAGATCTCCTCCTGTGTGCGCTCCGCGTAGAGCGCGAGCGCCCAGTGGTGGATCGTGATGTTCCCGACGACCCAGGATGTGGACGCACAGCCGCGCGCGAGCTCGGCGGGGACCTCGAGCATCGACACGAAATCGAGCTCCATCCCGCCCCAGCGCTTCGGTTGCGTGATGCGGAAGAGGCCGGAGCGGTCGAGGTCGGCGATCGTCTCGGGCGGCAGGCGCCGCCCCTGCTCGGCGCGCGCCGCGCGCTCGCGCAACGCGGGCACGAGCGCGCGCGCACGGGCGAGCGCCTCGTCGTAACCGACGCCGGCGAAGCTCACCGGTTGTGTCCGTGCGTTCATTTCGCGGTTTCGGCCACGCGGGGCATCTCGGCGTAGTTCTCGCTCCCCGCGCCCCACTGCGGCTCGCTTGCGATGCCGTGGAAGTTCAGTTCGATCGTCAGGCCGTTCGGATCCCTGACGAACATCTGGAAGAGCTTGAACTCCGGGAAATAGCGCTTGCGCGCGGCGAGGCCGAGCTTCTCGAACCGCGCGTTGAATTTCTCCGGCTCGGTGGCGAGGAACGCGATGTGATCGACGACCCCGGTGTTGTCGGTCGCGGACTTCGGCGTGGTGCCGAGGTAGTAGAGCTCGGCGTTCGGGATGCCGTGCGGCCCCATGTGCACCTGGATGCTGCCGTTCACGCCGAGCCAGTAGCCCGGGAACGGGAAGTCGGGGCGCGGCATCACCTCGAAGCCGAGGACCTCGCAGTAGAACGCCTTGGTTTCCTCGAGGTTGTTGGCGCGGACGAAGTAGTGGTTGAGGTCGGTGACGGGCATGCGAAGTCCCTCCTGGTCAGACGCGGAGAAATGTTACGCCTTGTTCCAGAGCACGTTCGCGCCGGCCCTGGCTGCGCGCTCGAGGAGATCGATGAGCGGGAACGCGCGCTGGCGGAGCGACACCCCGGGCTGCTCCGGGTCGCCGTCGCCGTCCGGCGGCGGTGCCGGCGGCTCGGGCGCTGCGGCGACCGTGGACTTAAGTCGCGCGAGCGCCGCCGGGATATCGACGGCGAGGAGCGCGCTCGGCACGGTGCCGCTGTGGCCCATCATCTGCAGGAGCGGCACGGCGACGTCGCCGAACATCGTGAAGGTGCCGACGCTGCTGTCAAAGCGCACGAGCATGCGCCGATTGTACCGGCGGGATGGGCCCGCGCGGTAGAATCGCGACTCGCTGCAGCCCGCCGGAGTTTCCTTGTCGCTCGTTCGTCCGCTTGCGGCCCTGCGCCCCGCGCCCGGTCGCGCCGCCGACGTCATCGCGCCGCCGTACGACGTCGTTACCACCGACGAGGCGCGCGCGCGCGCGGCCGGCCACCCGTGGAGCTTCCTGCACGTCTCGAAGCCGGAGATCGATCTTCCGGCCGGCGCGGACCCGCATTCGCCGCCGGCGTACGCGAAGGCCGCCGAGAATCTCGCGCGGATGCTCCACTCCGGCATCCTGGTGCGCGACGCCGCACCCGCTTACTACGTCTATCGCGTCGCCTCCGGCGACCACGTGCAGACCGGCGTGGTTACCGCAACGTCGATCGGCGCCTATGAAGCGAATCGCGTCCGCAAGCACGAGCACACGCGGCCCGACAAGGAGGACGACCGCGTTCGCCACATGCAGGCGCTCAACGCCCAGACGGGGCCGGTGCTCGTGGCGTATCCGCGCGCGCCCGAGATCGACGCGCTCCTGGCGGATGCCGCGCGCGGCGCACCGGACACCGACGCGAGCCTGGAGGACGGCGTCCGCCACTCGATCTGGCCGATCCGCGACGCAGCCCGCATCGCGCGCGTGACGGCGCTCTTCGACGACGTTCCGGCGCTCTACATCGCCGACGGGCATCACCGTTCGGCGGCCGCCGCGCGCGTGGCGGCGGCGCGGCGTGCGGCCCATGCACGCAGCACCGGCGGCGAAAGCCACGAGTGGTTCCTCACGGTGGCGTTTCCGCACCACGAGCTGCGCATTCTCGACTACAACCGCGTGGTGCGCGACCTCGCCGGGATGAGCCGCGAGGCGCTGCTCGCCCGGCTGGGCGAGAAGTTCACCGTCGCAGCGAGCAGGGCGGCGGTGCGGCCCGCGCGCCACGGGGAGTTCGGGCTGTATGCAGGCGGGCAATGGCACCGCCTCACGCTGCGCACCGATCTCGCCGAAGTCGCGGATCCGGCGCGGCACCTCGACGTGAGCCTCCTGACCGACCACGTGCTTGCGCCGCTCCTCGGCATCGGCGATTTGCGCACCGACGCCCGGATCGACTTCGTCGGCGGCGGCCGCGGCCTTGCGGAGCTCGAGCGGCGTGTCGATTCCGGCGCAATGGCGGCGGCGTTCTCGCTTTATCCGACCCGGATGGAAGACCTGATGGCGGTCGCGGATGCCGACGAGGTGATGCCGCCGAAGTCCACCTGGTTCGATCCCAAGCTCGCCGACGGCCTGGTTTCGCACGTGCTCGACTGAGTAACTGTCTCCAAAACCAAGCGCCGCGGCGCGGTCAGCCGGGCGCGGGACCGCGATAGCGCAGCGCGAGGACGCTGAGGTCGTCCGCCCGCGAGGAGTCGCTGGCGAAGCGGTCGACGGCGGCGATCGCTGCCGCGACCAGGCCGGTCGCGCTCCGGTCCTGCGCACCCTCCAGCGCCGCCAGCAGGCGAGCGACTCCGAACGGTTCTCCGCTCGCGGCGCGCGCGTCGGTCAACTCGACAGTGTGAAGCAGAAGCGCACTTCCCGGCGGAAGC
>Ga0315278_10002300_pt1 | contig 16972 bp, 17 predicted proteins | sample YL17G06_0_MG_FD_203880 | JGI IMG/M metagenome (GOLD analysis project Ga0315278, IMG submission 203880) | Sediment microbial communities from Yellowstone Lake, YNP, Wyoming, USA - YL17G06_0 | ecosystem: Environmental > Aquatic > Freshwater > Lake > Sediment | place: USA: Wyoming | collected... | reverse complement strand
GCCGCCGAGCGTGAAGCGGGTGAGCGGCACCGGCGGCACCCGGCTCTCCGGCCCCGACTCGCCGCCGCCGCCGGTCAGGTGGACGTGGCCGTCGACCAGGCCGGGGATCAGCCGGCGTCCCCCGAAGTCCCGCTCGACGACGCCGAGCGCGGCAGGGAGGGCGGGCGCATCGCGACCCATCCACAGTACCTTGCCGCCGCCGACCAGAAGGTGGCGGGCATCGCGGGGTTCCGGCGCGTAGATTTCAACGTTCCTGAGCAGCGTCAGCATGCGGCGGGGCAGCTCCGGCAGCGGGAATCGGGAACGGGATAATACTGCCACCGGCGCATATATTGGAAGGATGAACGCGCCTTCATACGCAACGGCCACGCTCGAGGGGCGAATCGTGCGCCTCGAGCCGCTCGTCGAGCGGCACTGGGACGGCCTCCTGGCGGTGGGGCTCGAGCCCGACCTCTGGCGCTGGACCATCGACCGGATCGGGACCGAGGGCGACCTCCGGTTGTGGTTCGAGGAGGCGCTCGCGCAACGGGCGGACGGGCGCGCCGTGCCATACGCCACGGTGGAGCGGATGTCGGGCCGCGTGGTCGGCTCCACCCGATTTGGCCACCTGGACACCGAAAACCGCCATGTGGAAATCGGCTGGACCTGGGTGGCGTCCGCCTGGCAGCGCTCGGTCGTCAACACCGAGGCCAAGTACCTCATGCTGCGCCACGCCTTCGATGCATGGGGCTGCCACCGGGTGGAGCTCAAGACCGACGCCCTCAACACCCGCTCACGGGAGGCCATCCTGCGGCTCGGCGCCCGCGAGGAGGGCGTCTTTCGGAGGTACCAGGTGACGCAGGGCGGCCGGGTGCGCGACACCGCCTGGTACGCCGTTACCGACATCGAGTGGCCTGGCGTGAAAGCCGGGCTTGAGCGGCGGTTGTCCCAGCCGCCCACCGCGCGTTAGCTTGCCAAGTCTCCGGTCATTCATTCACTCCGAGCCCGATTCTTCCATGCCCTTGATCACGTCGCTCCGTAAGGCGGATCTCGCCGCCCTCTCCACCCCACTCCTGCTGCTGGCGGTGCCCCAGGGCGCCCTGCCGCCGACGCTGGCCGCGCTTGACCGGGCCATCGATGGCGCGCTCGCCCGGCTCTACGCGGCCGGGGATTTTACCGGCAAGAAAGACCAGGTCGCGTGGGTGTACCCGGCGGGTCCGGTTGCGCGCATCCTCCTGGTGGGTTCCGGCGAACCGTCCAAGGCGTCCGCACGCACGGTACGTCGGGCCGCATCGGTTGCGGGGAAGCGCGCCCGGCTGGCGGGGGTGAAGGACGCGGTGTATCACCTCACCGCGGAAGCGCGCGGGTCGGTGCCGGAGGCGGACGCGGTCCAGGCCACGGCCGAGGGGCTGGAGTATGGCGCCTGGCACTTCGACGCGCTCAAGCGGCCGCCAGACGAGGTCAAGCCGGACCTGGAGCGGGTGGACATCCTTGCCGACGCGCCGGCCGCAGCCGCCGGACATCTCCTGGGCGCCGCCATCGGCGCCGCGCAATCCCTCACACGCGGGTTGCAGGTGCTCCCGGGCAACACCTGCACGCCCTCCTACATCGCGGCGCAGGCCATGGAGCTCGCGAAGCGGCACGGGTTCGAGGTGACGGTGCTCGATCGAGCCGGCATCGAACGCGAAGCGATGGGTGCCCTGCTCGCCGTCGGGAAGGGAAGCGCGGAGGAGCCCAGGTTCATTGCGCTGGAGTACAGGGGGGCGGCTGGCGCGCCGGTGGTACTGGTCGGCAAGGGCGTGACCTTCGACAGCGGGGGTATTTCGATCAAGCCCGCCGAGCGGATGGAGGACATGAAGTTCGACATGTCCGGCGCGGCGGCGGTGCTGGGGGCGTTCGAGATGCTGGGGCGGCTCCGGCCCAAGGTGCACGTCGTGGGCCTGATCCCGTCGGCAGAAAACATGCTGTCCGGCGCCTCGTACCGACCGGGAGACGTCGTCCGTGCCATGTCGGGCCGGCACATCGAGGTCGTGAATACCGACGCGGAAGGGCGGATGCTCCTGGCAGACGCCCTGCACTACGCGAAGCGCTATGAGCCGGCATGTGTCCTCGACATCGCAACGCTCACCGGCGCCGTCGTCATGGCGTTGGGACACACCGCCGCCGCCGTGATCGGGAGTGACGACGCGTTGGTCGAAGAGGTCCGCCGCGCCGGCGAGCGCTCCGGCGAGCGGGTCTGGCCGTTGCCGCTCTGGGACGAGTTCCGCGAGCACATCAAGTCGGACATCGCCGACGTGAAGAATTCCGGCGGCCGGCCCGCCGGAACCATCACCGCCGCCTGGTTCCTCCGCGAATTTGCCGAAGGGTATCCCTGGGCGCATCTCGACATTGCGGGCACCGCGTACACCCAGAGTGAGGACGCCGGTGCGGTGAAGGGGCCGACGGGCATGGGGGTGAGGCTGTTCGCCGAGTTCATCCTGGCCCGGCAGGGGTGAGCGGCCGTCGCGGCGCCCGCGCCGTCGGGCTCGCCCTGTGGTTCCTCCTGGCCGGCACGGCGCTCCGCGCGCAGTCCCCCGATGCGCCCACATCCGACTCGCTCCGCAACCTGCAGGACACCGTCGACCTGGGCGCCCGGTACCTCGAAGGCGAGGCGCTCGCCAAGGTCCGGCTTCCCGTCGTCCCGCGGTTATCGCCGGACGCGGTGATGCCGGATGGCTCGCTTGTGGTGTACGACCTGGCGTCGATCGAGTGGGCCACCGCCCAGACGGTCTCCGAGCTGCTCCTTGCGGTACCCGGACTGTACCTCTGGCGGGGCGGGTGGATCGGCCGGCCGGAGTACGCCAGCTATCAGGGGCGGGGTGCCAACTCGGTGGAGTACCTCCTCGACGGCCTGCCGATCATCCCCATGGGCCCCGACTCGGTGGGCATTGACCCGGCCCTCCTGCCGCTCCGCCTCCTTGAACGGGTGGAAATCGAGCGCTGGGCCGGGTTGCTGCGAGTCCGCCTCTACACTCCCCGGCACGACATCGCCGCCGCGGGCACCGGCATCCTCGTCTCGACCGGCGACCAGGGCACCAAGCGGTATGGCGCCAGCATCCAGAAGCGATTTCGGACCGGATTCGGGTATGGGGCGGCGGCCAACTACTGGAACGCCCCCACCTTCAATGCGGCGTCCAGCGACGCCCAACAGACCGCCCTCTGGCTGCAGCTGAGCTACCTGCATGCCGGCCGCTGGGGGTTGCAGTATCAGGTGCTCGGGCAGGACGTCAACCGCGACCCGTACGTCGCCACGCTGGGTGACACACTCGGCGCGGGCGCAAAGGGCACCAAGACCGACATGCAGTTCCGGGCGTTCCTGCAGGGGGGCAAGGGTGACCTCGCCCGGCAGGTGGACCTGGTCTTCTCCACCGCCGGCTGGTCCGGAGGCGATATCACGCAGCGGGTCAATGGGGTGGGGGTCGTCGCCTCCTGGCGGCGCCCGACGCTGTCGGCCTCCGCCAGCGGATTCGTCAAGTCGCGATGGACCCGTGCGGACCTCCGCGGCAGCGTGGGGTGGGCGCCGACCCGTGCGCTGAGCGCCAGCCTGGAGGCTGCGTGGCTCTCCTACGACAACAATCGCCAGAGCCAGTGGATCGGCGCGCGAGCTGGCGTCGCGCTCCCGTACGGCTTCGGCGTGAGTGGATCGGCTCGCATCGGGAAGGTCGTGGCGGCACCTTCCGTTACGGGCAACCTGGCCCAGAACATCAGCGACCTCGCCGCGTCACTGACCTGGCGGCGCAGGTGGCTCTCGCTGCAGGCGGACCTGTCCCGGGCCAGCGCGTTTGCGGCCCTGGCCCCCCAGCCCTACCTGAATGTGCCTGCCCTGGCCGGGACCCCGGCAACGACATGGGTGACGATCGGCGGCCGGATCTGCCCGGTGTCGTGGATTGCCCTCGAGAGCCGGTACAGCAATCCCACCTCCGGGACCCCGAACGGCAACCCGCCGACTCATTCACTTACCACGGCCACCATCCGGTCGAAGTTCATCCGGACATTTCCGAGCGGGGCATTCGACCTGAAGGCGCAGATCGGCGTCGAGTCGTGGGGCGACGGCGTGATCGGGCTCGACGCCTCCTCGGCCCCCATTGCCCTCGCCGGCGCCACCTTCCTGCGCGCCTATCTCGAGTTATCAATCGGTAGTTTCCGGTTCTACTACGACCGGATGAACCTGGTCGGCACCGACCAGACCTATGTGCCGGGGTTTGTCATTCCGCGCTACGGGAGCACCTACGGCATTCGCTGGACCTTCGTGAATTAGCCAGCCCGGGCGGGGACGCGAGGAGGAGCCGGCGTCCAGCGATCGCGCCTCCCGACCGGCCCTTTCGACCTATCTTCCAGGCTCGGAAGCGACTATCTTTCCTCGCTTTACCAGAACCGCGGGGGCGGAGTGCCGCAGAGCATGACCGGGTTCGGGGCAGGGGAGGGCAGCGCCGGCGGTGGGCGGCTCCGGATGGAAATCCGGACGGTCAATCACCGGTTCTTCAACCTCGCCGCCAAGCTCCCCTCCGATCTCGCGCCGCTGGAGCAGGAGTTGCGCGAACGCCTGCGGAAGGATCTGGAGCGCGGCCACCTCAGCGTGTCGGTACGCTGGGTCGAAATGCCGGAGCGCGAAGCGGGGCTGGCGCTCAATTTGGAGCGGGCGCGCCTCGTCGTGGCCCGGCTCAGGGAGTTGCAGACCACCCTCGGCCTGGCCGGCGAAGTATCCCTCGACCTCGTGGCGAAGCAGCCGGAGGTGCTGGTGTTCGACGGCAGCGAGGCGCCTTCCGTCACCTGGGCCGAGCTGGAGCCGATCGCGGCGACCGCCATCGCGGAGTGCAAGGCGATGCGAAAGCGGGAGGGCGGCGCGCTCGGTGCGGAGCTGTCCCATCGACTGGACCTGCTGGAGCAGGCGTCCCGCCGCGTCACGGAGCTTGCCCCGGCCCGCATCGGCCGCGAGCGCGAGCGGCTGCGGGGCGCCGTGGCGGCCCTGCTCGACGGACGCGCCGTCGATGACGCCCGGCTGGCGCAGGAACTCGCCGTCCTGGCCGACAAGCTGGACATCACAGAGGAGTTGGTGCGCTTCACCGCTCACCTGGCGGCCTGTCGGGCCGCACTGGCCGGAGATGCGCCCGTCGGCAAGCAGCTTGGCTTCCTGGCCCAGGAACTCGGGCGTGAAATCAACACGATGGGGTCCAAGGCCAACGACGCGGACATCGCCCAGCAGGTCATCCTGATGAAGGGCGAGATGGAAAAGTTCCGCGAGCAGCTCGAGAATCTCGAGTGACGCCGTTCCTGCTCGTGCTCTCGTCGCCCTCCGGCGGCGGGAAAACCAGCATTGCGCGCCAGCTCCTGCAGGTGCGCTCCGACGTCGGCTACTCGGTGTCGGCCACCACGCGGGCGCCGCGGCCGGGAGAGCACGACGGGCGCGACTACCACTTCCTGCCGCCCGAAGAGTTCGAGCGCCGGGTCGCCGCGGGCGACTTCCTCGAACACGCCGTGTACGGCGGCCAGCGCTACGGGACGCTCGTGGCGGAAGTCGAGCGGGTGCTCCACGCCGGACGCCACGTAGTGCTCGACATCGAAATCGACGGGGCGCGGCAGGTGCGGCGCCGGATGCCGGACGCGGTGCAGGTCTTCGTGCTCCCGCCCTCGGCCGAGGTGCTGATCCGTCGGCTCCGGGCTCGCGACACCGAATCGCCGGGCGCCCGGCAGGTTCGCCTGGCGCACGCGGCGGACGAACTGCAGGCCGTCGGTGAATACGACTACGTGGTGATCAACGAGGACCTGGACAATGCGGTGGGCGCCGTCGGCGCCATCCTCGATGCCGAATCCCGGCGAGTCTCGCGCCAGCACAACCTGGCGGGGTTCGTCGAAACAATCCGTCATGGGGTGGCCGCCGCGGCCGCCCGCGCCGACGCCGAGTGACCAACCAAGGGAGCAGGAGCCAATGAAGATCTACACCCCGGTGGATGCGGCCCGAAAGGCCGGCAACAAGTACCTCGGCGTACTCGTCGCCGCCAAGTTTGCGCGCTACCTGAATGAGTTCCCCAAGGATCACCTCGACACGGGTGATGAAAAGCTCACCACCACGGCGCTCGAGTCGCTCACCTTCGGCGGCCTCGAGTACAAGATGATCCGCCGCCGGCGCTCCGAGGCGTAGGATGTGGGCCGGCCGGCACGTCGTCCTCGGCGTGGCGGGCGGGATCGCGTGCTATAAGAGCTGTCATCTTGCCCGGCGCCTGAGCGAGGCGGGGGCTCGGGTGGATGTGGTCCTCACGCGTGCCGCCGGCGAATTCGTGCGGCCGCTCACGTTTGAAGCGCTCACCGGGCGCCCGGTCCTGACCTCCCTCTGGGAGCCGGATCGGGCGCTCGCGCACGTCCGGCTGGCCGACACCGCCGATCTCGTCATTGTGGCACCCGCAACGGCCCAACTCCTGGCGCGCGCGGCACAGGGGATGGCCGACGACGTGCTGACCGCCCTGCTGCTTGCCCGTACCGCCCCGGTGCTCGCCGCCCCCGCCATGAACGACGCGATGTACGCCAACGACGCGACCGGCCGTAACATTTCGGCCCTCGCGGACCGCGGCTGGACGTTTGTGGGGCCCGAGGCGGGCCCGCTGGCGGAAGGGCCGTCCGCCCGGCCCGGCCGGATGAGCGAGCCGGAAACGATCCTGGCCCACGCGGAACGCCTGCTCGGCCGCGGCAGCCGGCTGGCGGGCCGCACCGTCCTGGTCACCGCGGGCCCCACGCGGGAGCCGATTGACCCGGTGCGCGTGGTCACCAACCGTTCGAGCGGCAAGATGGGCTACCGGCTCGCCGAGGCCGCCTGGGCGCGCGGTGCCAACGTCGTCCTGGTGAGCGGACCGGTCACCCTCCAGCCGCCCATCGGCGTCCGCCTGCGGTCGGTGGAGACGACGGGCGACCTCGAGACCGCGGTCGCCGAAGAGCTTCCGCGGGCCGACGTGCTGATCATGGCCGCCGCGCCCGCCGACTATCGGCCATCCGCCCCCAGTGGCGCGAAACGCCCTCGCACCGACGGTGCGCTCGCCATCCCGATGGAACCGACGGCCGATGTTCTCCGTGCCACGATGGCGGCCCGCCCCGCGGGGAGCGTCATCGTCGGCTTCGCGCTGGAAACCGGCGACGCCATCCAGAAGGCGCGCGCCAAGCTGCAGAGCAAGGCGCTGGATCTCATGGTGGTCAACGACGCGCTCGAGCCTGGGGCAGGGTTCGACGTCGATACCAATCGCGTGGCCATCCTCGACCGCGACGGCAACGCCCGGATGGTGCCGCTCGCCTCCAAGCGCGTGGTGGCCGAGGCCATCCTCGACGCCGTGGAGGAACGCCTTGGCTGACAAGTGGCAGCTGTATCTTCGCCAGCAGGCTGAGCTTGGGGGTACGGAGATCTACGTTGCCGAGACGGGGAGGCGGGACAGCGGGGATGTGGTCGCCGTGGCGGCCGACGCCGGCGCTACGGATTCCCCGCCTCCCCGCGGCCCCGCCCAGGTGGCCTGGCAAAAAGGCGCTCCCCCCATTCCCGGGCCCGGCCTCGTCATCGACCTGCCGGTCGGCGACCTGCTGGGCGACGGCCTCGGCAGCATGGAGACGCTCGACGCCATTGCAGCGCGGGTGGCGGCGTGCACCCGGTGTGGCCTGTCGGGCAGCCGGAAGCACACGGTGCCTGGCGAGGGCAATCCGAACGCCCGATTGATGCTGGTGGGCGAGGGTCCGGGCGCCACGGAAGACGAAACCGGTCGGCCGTTCGTCGGCGCCGCCGGCGAGCTCCTCACGCAGATTCTCGGCTCTATCGGGATCGCGCGGGAGAGTGTATTCATTGCCAATGTTGTGAAGTGCCGGCCGCCGCAAAACCGGAAGCCGTTGCCGGACGAATCCGCGGCCTGCCTGCCGTACCTCCGCCGGCAGGTGCAGTTGATTCGCCCGAAGGTCCTGCTCGCGCTCGGCGCGACCGCCGCCGAGGCCCTGCTTGGTGTCCGGAAGAGCCTCGGCGACCTGCGCGGCGCCGTCCACACCTATGGGGGCGTCCCGCTCGTCGTGACCTATCATCCTGCCGCACTGCTCCGCAACCCGAATTGGAAGAAGCCGACCTGGGATGACGTCCGTATCGCCCGACAGCTCCTCGATCGCTGACCCCTACACCGGCCGCGCCGTCCCCTGGAGCCAGGAGGCGGAACAGGCGGTCCTGGGCGCCATGCTGCTCGACCAGGACGCCGCCCTGCTGGCGACGGAACTGGTCCAGGACGACATGTTCTACCGCGAGGGGCACCGCCGGCTCTTTCGCGCAATGGTCGGCCTCGTCGAGCGGCGCACCGTCATCGACCCCGTCACCCTGGGGGATGAGCTGGGTCGGCGCGGCGAGCTCGACGCCATTGGCGGCGCGGAGTACCTGTCCGACCTGGTGGACTCGGTCCCGACGGCGGCCAACCTCGAATACCACGCGCGGATCGTCAAGGACAAGGCCATCCTTCGCCGCCTCATCGAGACCTCCACCGGGATCATCACCGAGGCCTACGACGGCCGCTCCACCGCCTCCGACCTGCTCGACAAGGCGGAGTCGCGGATCTTCCAGATTTCTCAGGAGCGCGGGAGCGAGGGATTCTCCCGGCTGAAGGAAATGCTCTGGCCGACCATGGAGCGCATCGAAGCGCTCCAGCGCAGCGGCAAATCGATCACGGGCGTTCCCAGCGGGTTCGTAGACTTGGACCGGTTGACCTCGGGGTTCCAGCCGTCCGAATTGGTCATCGTGGCGGCCCGGCCGTCGATGGGCAAGACCGCGTTCTGCCTCAACGTCGCCACGCACGCCGCGGTGGAGGGACAGGGTGTCGCCATCTTCTCGCTGGAAATGTCGCGGGACCAGCTGGTCCAGCGGATGCTGACGGCCGAGGCGAGGGTAGACAGCCAGCGGGTGCGGCAGGGCGGGCTGCGGGACGCCGACTTCACCAACCTGGCGCGTGCGGCTGGCGTGCTGCAAAGCTGCCCGGTCTGGATCGACGACACGCCGAGCCTTTCCCTGCTCGAAATGCGCAGCAAGGCCCGACGGCTCAAGGCGGAAAACGACATCAAGATGGTGGTGGTGGACTACCTCCAGCTGATGCGGAGTCCGGAGTACGCGGAAAACCGGGTCCAGGAAATCAGCGACATCTCCCGCTCACTCAAGGCGCTGGCGCGGGAACTCGCGGTGCCCGTCGTCGCACTCTCCCAGCTCTCCCGCGCCTCCGAGCAGCGGGGTGGGGAGCGGCGCCCAATCCTCTCCGACCTCCGCGATTCCGGCGCCATCGAGCAGGACGCCGACCTCGTCCTGTTCATCCACCGGCCGGAGTACTACGACCGGGAGGATGAATCGAAGAAGGGCCTGGCCGACATCATGCTCGCCAAAAACCGGAACGGCCCCACTGGCGACATCCAGCTCCGGTTCAGCCGGGAATACACCCGCTTCGACAGCTTCTCGACCCGCGACGACACGGAGTAGCATGGCCCGCGCCCATTCGGTGTACCGCTGCACGGAATGCGGACACGACCATCCCAAATGGGTCGGCCGGTGCGAAGGGTGCGAGGCGTGGAATACGGTGGCCGAGGAGCCGCTGGCGCGGCCCGCCGCCACTCGAAGCACGCGTCGTTCGACCCCGCGCTCCGCCGGCGCCGCCCCCGCCGTCCGCCTCCGCGATATCGCCGAATCGCGCCTCGTCCGCTGGCCCACCGGCCTCCCCGAACTTGATTTCGTCATGGGCGGCGGCATTGTGCCGGGCTCGATGACGCTCATCGGCGGCGAGCCAGGCATCGGCAAGTCCACGCTGCTCCTTCAGGTGGCCGCTCGCCTGGAAGCCAGTGGCCGCCGGGTGCTCTACGCCAGCGGCGAGGAATCCCCGGATCAACTCCGCCTTCGGGCCGCCCGGCTTGAGGAAGACGCCGGGCCGGTACACGTGCTGGGCGAAACCCGCCTCGAAGCGGTCCTCGAGGCCGCCGCCGCGCTGCCCGCCGAATTCCTGGTGCTCGATTCCATCCAGACGGTGTACACCGATTCGCTCGAAAGCGCCCCCGGCAACGTGGGCCAGGTGCGGGAGTCCGCCGCTCTCCTGATGCGGTATGCCAAGGAAACCGGCACGGCGGTCGTCGTCGTGGGCCACGTGACCAAGGGCGGGGGGATTGCCGGTCCCAAGACCCTCGAGCACATCGTGGACACCGTGCTCTATTTCGAGGGGGAGGGGTCGCTCGATTACCGCCTCCTCCGTGCCACGAAGAACCGCTTCGGTTCGGTGGACGAACTGGGCGTGTTCTCCATGACCGAACGAGGCCTGGTGGCGGTGCCGAACCCGTCGGCCATGTTCCTCGCGGCGCGCGCCACGGGCACCAGCGGCAGCGCCGTCACTGCGCTGATGGAAGGCACCCGGCCCGTGCTGGTGGAGGTCCAGGCGCTCGCGGCCCCTTCCGGATACGGGACGCCGCAACGGGTCGCCACCGGGCTCGACCCGAAGCGTCTGGCGGTCCTCCTCGCCGTCCTCGAACGCCGCGGCAACACCTCGTTTGCCTCGTTGGATGTCTTTGTGCAGGCCACTGCAGGGGTTCGGCTGGCCGAGCCGGGTGCCGACCTGGCCGTGGCCGCCGCGCTCCTGTCGAGCCTCCATGGCCGCGCGGTTCCGGCGGATGTCCTGTATCTCGGCGAAATTGGCCTCGGCGGCGAGGTGCGCCCGATCAGCGGCATGGAGCGTCGCATGACCGAGGCCGCGCGCCTCGGGTTTCGGCGGGTCTACGCGCCGGGGCGCAATCCGCCCACCGTGCCGGGCATCGCCGTTGTCGGCGTGGATCACATCGACCAACTGGTGAAGAGCCTTGCCGCGTGACGTTGGGGTGATCGTGGCCGCGGCGGGGCGGGGTGCCCGCGTCGGCGGAACGCCGAAGCAGTTTCGCGAGCTCGCCGGCGTTCCCGTGTTGCTCCGTGCGCTTCGGCCATTCACCTCGCATGCCGACGTGGCCTGCACGGTGGTGGCTCTCCCCGCCGACGCCGCGGGAGTTCCGCCCGAGTGGCTGGGCGCCCTGGTCGGGCATCGGCTCCGCGTGGTGTCCGGCGGACAGGAGCGGGGCGACTCCGTGCGTGCCGCGCTGGCCGCCTTGCCGGCAGAATGCACCCTCGTGCTGGTGCACGACGCGGCGCGGCCTCTGGTGTCGACGGACACGATCGACGCCGTCATTGCGGTGGCCCGGAAGGGCGGCGGCGCCGTGGCCGCCGTCCCGCTGAGCGACACCCTGAAAGCGGCCACCGACAGCCGTGCTCCGTTCACGGTCGAACGCACCATTCCGCGCACGGGCCTCTGGCGCGCGCAGACGCCGCAGGGATTTCCCCGGGCGCTGCTGGAACGTGCCGTGGCAGCGGCGCAGGCCGACGGGGTGCAGGGCACTGACGACGCGGAGCTGGTGGAGCGGATCGGCGGCACCGTCCAGGTGGTCCCCGATGTGGCCACGAATCTGAAGCTCACGACGGAGGACGACTTCGCGCTGGCGGAGGCTCTCCTCAGGGCAGCTCCATGAGTCTCCCCTTCCTGGTCCCCGACGACATCCGGCGCGCCATTCCCCTGGCGCAGAGGCACCTCGCCGCTGGCGGCCTCCTCGCCTACCCGACCGAAACGGTGTACGGGCTCGGGTCGGCGCCCACCGACGCGGCACTCGATGCCCTGGCGGTGCTGAAGGGCAGGCCGCCGAAGAAGCCCTTCCTGTTGCTGGTGTCCAGTGAAACGATGGCTGAAGAGTGGGGGCTGGTGTTTTCCCGTGCGGCGAGCGCAATGGCCACCGCCTTCTGGCCCGGGCCGTTGACGCTTGTCCTCAAGGGCGGCGAGGGAAAGCTTCCTGAACGGCTCCGCGGCGCCGAGGGAGGCATCGCGGTGCGCTACACCTCCCATCGCGGAATTCGACAGCTCGTCGAGGCGTGCGGCATTCCGCTGACTTCCACCTCGGCGAATCGCCCCGGCGGCCCGCCCGCCGCTGGCGCCGCCGGCATCGACGTGCTGTTCGGCGACTCCGTGCGCGCCGGGCACCTCCTGGTGCTCGATGGCGGAGTCCTCGGCAACGTGCCTCCATCCACGCTCGTCGACTGCACCGAGCCGGTCCCCAGGCTGGTGCGCGAGGGCGCCATCCCGCGCGCAGAGCTCCGCCGGGCCGTGGGGAGCTTCGCACCCTGACCTCGCCGTCCAAAGCCCCCGTCGTGCGTCGCGTCGTGCTCGTCTGCACAGGAAACACCTGCCGCAGCCCGCTCGCTGAGGCGCTGCTCCGTCAGGCCCTCGCGAAGCGCGGTGTGACAGATATTGTCGTGTCCTCCGCCGGCACCGGGGCGTGGGATGGCGCTCCAGCGTCTGAGGGCGCGTACCTGGTGGCGCTCGAGCATGGCTTGGATCTCTCTGGCCATCGCGCCCGCCTGCTCACAGCAGGTGTGATCGCGGCGTCGGACCTGATCCTGACGATGGCGCGACACCACCGCGCTCGGGTGCTTGAGCTGGGCGCGACGGCGCCGGTGCTGTTGCTCGGTGATTTTGCCGGTCGCACCGGCGTCGGCGCCGAGGTGGCCGATCCGTTCGGGGAGGACCTTGAAGTCTATCGGCGGACCCGCGACGAACTCGCCCAGCTTTCGGCGGCGGTCGCCGGCCGCCTGGCGGAGGAGCAGGCCGATGATCGGCGGTAAAACGCGGATCTTCGCACTCCTCGGAGAACCGGTCTCCCATTCGCTCTCTCCCGCCATGCAGAACGCCGCGTTCCGCGTGCTGGGCATCGACGCGGTCTACGTCCCGCTTCCATGCGCACACGACCATGTGGCTCCCCTGATGACGGCGCTGGCCGCGGCCGGTGGCGGGGGCAACGTCACGGTGCCGCACAAGGAAGCGGCCGCCCGCGCGCTCGGACGCCCGAGCGATCGGGCGACGGCCCTCAGTGCCTGCAATACCTTCTGGTGGGACGATGGCGCCCTTGCCGGCGACACGACCGACGTCGACGGCGTGCTGTCGGCGGTCCGGCACCTCGAGGTCGAGGCCGAGGCATGGCTTGTGATTGGCACCGGCGGCTCGGCGCGAGCGGTGGTCGAGGCCGCCCGCCTGAGCGGCGCCCGCCTGGCGGTGTCGTCCCGCGATGCCGCACGCGCGGCCGCGTTCCTCGCCTGGGCGGCCACTCGGGGTGTCGGCGCAGCTGGAGTCGAGGAGGCGACGCTGCTGATCAACGCCACGCCGCTCGGGTTGAAGCCAGACGACCCGCTCCCGTTCCGCCCCGAGGCGACCCCCCGAGCCGTGGCCGCGCTCGACCTGGTCTATCGACGGGGCGAGACCCCCTGGGTGCGGGCACAGCGTCAGGCTGGGCGGCGTGCAATCGACGGCCGCGAAGTGCTCCTGGCCCAGGGAGCGGCCGCGTTGAAGCGCTGGTTCCCTCGCCACCATCCCCCGCTCGATGTGATGCGAGCGGCCCTGCATGCGGCCCTCGATTGATTTCCGGCCAGTCCTCCTCGCGCTCGAACGGGTGCTGCTTCCGCCGCAATGCCTGCTCTGCGACGAGGCGGTTCCCCGGAGCGACGGGGACGCATTGGTGTGCGGCGTGTGCCGCTCGCGCTGGCGTCGGGTTGCGCCGCCGCTTTGCCCGCGATGCGGGGGCACCGTCCCGCCGGAAGGACCGTGCACCTTTTGCTGCGACTGGCCCGCGGCGCTCGGCGCCGTCTGGGCGGCGGTGTGGCTCGATGAGGGGGCCCGCCGCGCCATCCACCGCTTGAAATACGGGGGGTGGTGGAGAGTCGCGGATGCGGTCGCGTTGGCAATGCAGCCCGCCCCGCCGTTGCGGCACCGGTGCGTGTTGGTCCCCATTCCCCTCGGCATGCGACGCATGCGCACCCGAGGGTACAACCAGGCGGAGCGCCTGGCCGAGGCGCTCGCCCGGCTCGGTGGGCATGAGGTGCAGCCCGGCCTGCTCCGCCGCCGCCGGGAAACCGGCACGCAGACGCGGCTGACGCCCGAGGCGCGCAGAGCGAACGTCGGCGGCGCCTTCGAGGCGTCAGGCCCCATCCGCGGCCGGATCGTCCTGGTCGACGATGTCCTCACCACCGGTGCGACCCTGGCCGAGGCGGCGCTGGCCCTGGCGGCGGCGGGGGCGGGGCCTGTGGAGGCGGTCACCTTTGCACGGGCCCGCCCGCCGGCGAGCATGCTGGGCTGAGGATGCGGAGCGGGCGAATCGGGTTATTTTTCCCCGGCCTTCGGAATCCCTCACAGGAGACATCATGGCGGTCAAAGTCGGCATCAACGGGTTCGGCCGGATTGGGCGCAACGTCGTGCGGGCGGCCAAGAAACTGGGGTCGACCGATCTCGATTTCATCGCAGTCAACGACCTGACCGATACCAGAACCCTGGCGCACCTGCTGAAGTACGATTCGGTCCACGGCCGGTTTGACGGATCCGTCGAAGCCCGCGAGGGCGCGCTGGTGGTCAACGGCGACACGATCACGGTTCTCTCCGAGAAGGACCCGGCCAGGCTGCCCTGGAAGGCGCTCGGTGTGGACCTCGTGCTGGAATCCACCGGCCGATTCACCGACCGGGACCAGGCCGCGCTGCACCTGACCGCCGGGGCGCGCAAGGTGATCATTTCCGCGCCGGCCAAGAGGGAAGACATCACCGTCGTGTACGGCGTCAACCACACAAAATACGACCCAGCCAGCCACCACATCATTTCCAACGCCAGCTGCACGACCAACTGCCTGGTGCCGGTGGTCAAGGTCATCCTGGAGCGCTTCGGGTTTGTCCACGGCTTCATGACGACGGTGCATTCCTACACCAATGACCAGGCGATCCTCGACCTGCCTCACAAGGACCTTCGCCGCGCGCGCGCCGCAGCGGTGTCCATCATCCCGACCAGCACTGGCGCCGCCAAAGCGACGGCGCTCGTCATTCCCGAAGTGAAGGGCAAGATTGACGGCGTGGCACTCCGGGTCCCGACCCCGGATGTGTCCGTGGTGGCCCTGACGGTCCAGGTCGAGAAGGCCACCACCGCCGAGGCCGTCAATGCGGCCTTCCGGGAGTACGCGGGCGGCGCCATGAAGGGGGTGCTGGCCGTGAGCGATGAGCCGCTGGTGTCGGTGGACTACATCGGCAACCTTGCCTCGAGCACGGTGGACCTGCTCTCGACCAGCGTCGTCGATGGAACGCTGGTGAGCGTCACCAGCTGGTACGACAACGAAATGGGCTACTCGGCGCGCTGCGTGGACCTCTTGTCGTATATCGGCGCCCGGCTGTGAAGCGGACGCTGGCCTCGCTCGACCCGGCGGCCCTCGAGGGCCGCCGGGCGCTGGTCCGCGTAGACTTCAACTGCCCCATTGCCGACGGACGCGTCACCGACGACCTCCGGATCCGTGCCGCACTCCCCACCATCAAGTACCTGCGCGACCGCGGTGCCCGGGTCGTCCTCCTCTCCCACGTTGGGCGTCCCAAGGGTGGCCCCGACCCCAGGTACTCGATGGAGCCGGTGGTGCGCGCCCTGGAGGGCCTCCTCGGGTCGCCGATCACTTTCCTGGCAGAGCCGACGTCGGCCGGGGCCGTGGCGACCACGCGCCACCTGCCGCGTGGCGGCATCGCGCTCGCAGAGAACACCCGCTTCTATCCCGGCGAGGAAACCAACGACCCCGCGCTGGCCACGCGCTTCGCGGCCCTCGGCGATTTCTACGTGAACGACGCCTTCGGCTGTGCGCACCGCGCGCACGCCAGTACGGAGGGCGTCGCCCGGCTCCTCAAGCCGGCGGTGTCCGGTTTCCTGATGGAAAAAGAGCTGCAATACCTCGGTCAGGCCCTGGCCGACCCGAAGCGCCCGTTCGTGGCCGTCATGGGCGGTGCCAAGATTTCCGGCAAAATCGACCTGATCGAGGCGCTGCTCCCGACCGTCGACGCCATCCTCATCGGTGGCGCCATGGCCTGTACCTTCTTCAAGGCGATGGGCCTCGAAATCGGTACCTCCCTGGTTGAAGCCGAGCGAGTGGACATGGCCGCCGCGTTGCTGGCGCGTGCCGGCAACAAGCTCGTCCTGCCGATCGGCGCCGTCGTGGCGCAGACGCTGGACGGCGCGGCCGAGACGCGGACGGTGCCGCGCCACGCCATTCCCCCGGGCTGGTCCATGTTCGACATCGACCCTGCCAGCGAGCGGGACTTTGCCGCGCGCATCGTCGCCGCAGGCACCGTGGTATGGAACGGTCCGATGGGCGTCTTCGAGACGCCCCCGTTCGACCACGGCACCATGGCAGTGGCCGAGGCCATGGCGCGTGCCACCGACGCAGGCACCATCACCGTTGTCGGCGGCGGAGATTCGGCCGCCGCCGTGGCTGCCGCAGGACTTGCCCACCGCATCACGCACGTCTCCACCGGCGGCGGCGCCTCCCTCGAGTTTCTCGAGGGAAGGACGCTTCCGGGTGTCGCCGCCCTTGATGAAAGCTGAGGCTCCGATGCGCCATCTTGGTCTGGTCGCCGCTGCCCTGATGCTCCCCGCCACGCTCGCGGGGCAGGGCAAGCCTGCAACGCCACCGCCCGGCTTTGATGCCTATGTGGCGGCGGTCATGAAGCAATTCCAGGTGCCGGGCATGGGCATCGCCATCGTGAAGGACGGGCGGGTGGTCCTGGCACGGGGCTACGGGGTCAGGCGCCTCGGCTCTCCCGACCTGGTCGATGCCGACACCCGCTTCGGCATTGCGAGCAACACGAAGGCGTTCACCGCCCTCGCCATCGGGATGCTGGTGGAAGAGGGCAAGCTCGAATGGGACGCCCCCGTGGTGAATTACCTGCCGCAATTCATGATGTGGGACGCCTGGGTGACCCGGGAGATCACGGTGCGCGACCTGCTCGTCCACCGGAGCGGGCTCGGCCTCGGCGCCGGCGACCTGCTCTGGTGGCCTCCGACGACCTACACTCCGCCGGAAATCATGCGGCGGCTCCGGTACATCGAACCGGCCACCAGTTTTCGC